>Ga0302157_10000754_pt1 | contig 41270 bp, 41 predicted proteins | sample I_Bog_N3_3_FD_193502 | JGI IMG/M metagenome (GOLD analysis project Ga0302157, IMG submission 193502) | Peat permafrost microbial communities from Stordalen Mire near Abisko, Sweden - I_Bog_N3_3 | ecosystem: Environmental > Terrestrial > Soil > Wetlands > Peat | place: Sweden: Abisko, Stordalen...
GATGTCGGGATTGGCCTTCTTGAACTGGTCGACGACGCTTTCCCAGGCCTTCTTCGGCGCCGGATCCGACGAATCGGAGTTGATGACGAGATCGCCGGCCTTCGCGGCGCCCGTTAGCAGCATCGCGGCGCCCACGGCCGTCGCGACGATCGTTTTCCAGGATCGCATGCTCATCCTCCCAGGATCGGCGGACGGCTGTTCCGTCGTCAGCGCGCCTTGGACCGGCAACGCCCCGCCTCTGGCGTTATGCTGGCGCAAATTATCCGGGCGTGCTACCTCTCGGGCGGCGCACAATTCCTGAATCCTAAGATTTTGTCCACGCTTCCTGACACCATGCGCACAGTCGAGAACGATCCTCACGCCCACCCGGAGCCGGCCGCCGGAGAGACCACCGTCGTCTTCGACGACCACCGTTTTTGTTCCGGCCGGATGCTGGAAATTGCGGTGATGTCGGCGCCGCATCGGCACAGCCAGTTTGAGATCAACCACATCCTGACGGGGTCGCTGACCTATTGGTTCGACGGCCGCGAGGTCCGGATCGAGGCCGGACGCACGGCGCTGTTCTGGGGGATGGCGCCGCACCAATCGATCGCCCACGACCCCGGCTCCACTTTCGTCTGCCTCTACATCCCGGCCGAGATCTTCGTCGCGCTCAATGTCGGCGACGCGCTGCGCACGGCGCTGTTTCGCGGCGACCTCGTGGAATTCGCGCGGCCGCTGGAATCGGACGGGGTCAATTTCCGCGGCTGGCGCGAAGACCTGTTGCGGGAGGACCCGGAACTGGAGGCGATCGTCCGCGACGAACTGACGGCGCGGCTGCGCCGCGTCGATCGCGACGGCTGGCGGGAATTGCGCCGCGCCGCGGCGCCCTCGATGCGCGGCGCGCATCGCGAAGCCGCGGGGGCCGAAAAGGCCGCGGCGATGGCGCGCTTCATCGGCGAGCGTTCGAGCGAGGACCTCGACGTCGGCACGATAGCGCGCGAGGTCGGCCTGCATCCCAACTACGCTATGACCCTGTTCCGCAAGGCGCTCGGCCTGACGATCAACCAATATCTGACGCGCGCCCGATTGGACACAGCGCAGTCGCTGCTGGCGTCGACCGAGGACGAGATCGCCTCGATCGCCTTCGCCTCGGGTTTCGGTTCGCTGTCGCGCTTCTATCTCGCCTTCGAGCAACGCTTCGACATGAGTCCCGGGGCGTTCAGGAGGCTGCGGCAAGGGAACGCGCGGTGAAGGCTGTTCAAGGGTTTCCAACTGCGCTTTCCGTCATGGCCGCGCTTGTCACGGCCATCAACGTCGGGGCGCCCTAGGCGTCGTGTTGTGAGCTTCCCTATCGTCTGCGCGCTAACGGCGTAGCTCCGCGCAATCGAGCGCAACGTTTGGGCGTCCTTGTCGCAACACTTGATCGCCTCGGCCTTCTGGTGCGGCGGGAGCTACGGCCTGCGGCCAAACCTCACGCCCTCATTCTCGAAGATCACTTTGTGATTGCGCGGCGCAGCAACCACGGCGTCGAGAGCGGGATCCCCATTCGCCGGGTCCGAGCCGTCTGATTCGTTCGACATCGTTTTCTCCCTTGGCCGATCAGAGATCGCGCGACCACAGCCGCGAGTTGCGCGGTAATGTCGGCGACTTTTGAGATTATTCGCGGTCGTGCTAGCGTGCGGGTCCGTAGGGCCAGTAACGCAAAACAAGTAGGCTACAGCATGCTCGTTCGTTTGACCGTGTTGGGCCTGTTTGCAGCGGTGGTTTCGCCCGGCGCGACATTCGCGGCGGATCTCCCGACGAAGAAGACACCCCCGGCGGTCCCCGTGGTGGCAAGCCCGCCGAATTGGTCGGGCTTTTACGCGGGCGCTTTCGTCGGAGGTCTTGGCGGCGACTTCTCGACGAGCCAGGCCTTACAGGCGAGCGGGACGGGCTTCGGTTTCAACACCGGCACGCTGTTTGGCTATTCGCTCGAGAGCGGTCACGTCGTTTACGGTATCGAGGGCGATGTCGCCACCAACAGTCTCAGTCACAAGTTCGCCGCGCGGCCCGGTCTCGTCGGCAATAAGATCGAAAGCGCATACGAGATGCACGGCCGCGCGCGGCTCGGCTACGATATGGGCGGCTACTTGCCATTCATCGCCGGCGGCGCGGCGCTCGACCACATCTATCAGTATCAGAACAATCCCAATGACTTCGACGGCGCGTCGCGCAGCCAGTTGGGCTGGACGATCGGCGCCGGCGTCGACGCGAAAGTCAATCTTCCCATTCTGGGACCTTCGATCGTTCGCGCCGAGTATTTGTACGAGGGCATGCCGAGCGCGGCCTACGATCTCGGAGGCGCGCCGCTTCGGTCTTCTCTCGGCGTCAATGAGGTGCGCGTCGCCCTCATCACGCCCGTCGGCGTGGGTTGGACGCCTTCACCCGAAATCGGCGCGGCGGACTGGTCCGGCGCCTATTTCGGCGTGCTCGGTGGCGGCGCGCATCAGTCGGTCACCACCAAGGGGCTCGGCGCCAGCGATGAAATGAACGCGAGCGGCGGTTTCGGCGGCCTCTATGCCGGCCACAATTGGCTGTTCGGCAACGCCATGCTGGGTGTCGAGGGCTCGACCATGCTCAGCGGCGTCGAAGGCGACGGTCCGCAGCCCGGCGCGCTGTCCACCCACTACGAGAACTATCTCGACTCCGATTTTCGCGGCCGGGTCGGCTATGCTTTCGGACGTTTCCTGCCGTTCCTGGCCGCTGGCGCGCTGTGGAGCGAAAGCGCGCAGACGGATAGGTCCAACGGCGATTATCGGGGCGCGCTCGCCCAAGTCTCCGCTTTGTTCGGTGGGGGCGTCGATTATATGGCGACCGACCGCGTCGCCTTGCGCGCGGAATATCTGCATGGCGCGAGCCTGGGAACGGTCAATACCCACCTCGACAGCGAAGTCTGTTGTTCCCAGTCGCGGTCGAGCGATTCTTTCAGGCTCGGGATTGCTTATTACTTACATTGAGTCGTGTCGGAAGGGAACCGATCGAAGCGCACAGCTTGGGACCGGGCATCGGTCGACCCTGTTGTAGTATACATCAACGAGGTAACACGTGGTTTCTCGTTGGCGATGTATGAGCAAGGATTGCGACGCTTCGCGCTTTGACTTTGTGGTTAAATTCACCAAGAAGGCACGAAGATCACAAAGGCTCACAAATCACATCGGGAATAACTTACCCTGCCATGTAACGCCTCAGATCGTCTGATTGTACGCGCCGACTTCCGGGTTCTCGCGCAAGATCGCGTCGACGGCGTGGAACATGGCGCGCATCCGCGCTTCCGAAACCGGGCTCTCGACGACCACCACCAACTCCGGCTTGTTGGAGGAGGCGCGAACGAGCCCCCAGGTGCCGTCCTCGACGGTGACGCGCACGCCGTTGACGGTGACGACGTCGACGATCGCCTGGCCGGTCAGAGCCTCGCACTTGGCGCGCATCGCCTCGAACCGTTTCACCACGCGGTTGGCGACGTCGTACTTGATCTCGTCGGGGCAATGCGGCGACATGGTCGGTGAGCCCCAGGTCTTGGGCAGATCGCGGTAGAGATCGGCCATCGACTTTTCCGGGTTGCGGTCGAGCATGTCGAGCACCGCGATCGCGGTGACGAAACCGTCGTCATAGCCGCGCCCGACCGGCTTGTTGAAGAAGAAATGGCCGCTCTTCTCGAAGCCCGCCAGCGCCTGCAAATCGCGCACCCGGCGCTTTATGTGCGAATGGCCGGTCTTCCAATAGTCCGTCTTCGCGCCCAACGCCTTGAGGGCAGGATCGGCGGCGAACAGGCCGGTCGATTTGACGTCGACGACGAAAGTCGCGTTGGGATGCAGCTTGGAGAGATCGCGCGCCAGCATGACGCCGATCTTGTCGGCGAAGATCTCGTTGCCTTCGTTGTCGACGATGCCGCAGCGGTCGCCGTCGCCGTCGAAGCCGAGCGCGACATCGGCGCCCTGCGCCCGGACCGCGTCCGCCATCGCATGCAGCATGTGCAGGTCTTCGGGGTTGGGATTGTAGCGCGGGAAATTGAAATCGAGGTCGCAATCCAGCGGGACCACTTCCACGCCGAGCGCGGAAAGCAGTTCCGGGGCGAAGGCGCCCGCCGTGCCATTGCCGCAGGCGGCGATGACCTTGAGCTTGCGCTTCAGCCTCGGCCGGGTGACGAGATCGGCGATGTATTGCCTGGGAAAATCCTCGATGAAGCGATAGCCGCCGCCGGCGCCGTATTTGAACTCGCCGTTGATCACGATGTCGCGCAGACGGCCCATTTCCTCGGGGCCGAAGGTCACCGGGCGCGCCGCGCCCATCTTCACGCCGGTCCAGCCGTTGTCGTTGTGCGAGGCGGTGACCATCGCGACGGCGGGAACGTCGAGCGCGAATTGCGCATAATAGGCCATCGGCGTGATCGCCAGGCCAATGTCGAGAACCTCTACGCCCGCCGCCTGCAGGCCCGCGATCAGCGCGTATTTGATCGAGGCGGAATAGGAGCGGAAATCGTGGCCGACGACAATGCGCTTCTCGACGCCGAATTCTCCCAGCAGCACGCCTAGGCCGAGGCCGAGCGCCTGCACGCCCATCAGGTTGATTTCCTTGCCGAACAGCCAACGCGCATCGTATTCGCGAAAGCCGGTCGGCTTCACCAGGGGACGGGACTCGTAGCCATAAGTGTTGGGCTGTAGATCGGATTGCGGGATGGGAAACATGGAGCGGGCTCGCGGGGGGAAATCGCGGCCCCTATAGCATGCGAGACGGCGCGGGAAAGACGCTACTGGCGCAGAATCAGCTCCCCACTGCGCTGTTCGACGCTCGTCAGACGTTGCAGGAAGTTGGCCCCAAGCAGATTCATGCCGCCCATGTTCGGGTTCACGACCGCATCGACGTCCTTGACGTAAATCGAGCCGAGATCGAGCGCGGGGAGTTTCACGCCATAGCTGCTGACCCGCCCGTTCGCGGTCTCCAGCATATAATGCGGCGAGCTCGCTGTCTCCATGAGTCCCAGTCGGTTCGCCGTGTCGGGCGAGATCGATACGAAAGACGCGCCGGTGTCGACCAGAAAGCGAACCGAAACGCCGTCGACATAGGCGTCGACCGAATATTGCCCACGCCCATCCGCCGGCAAGGCCAATTCACGGTAGCTCAATGCATTGTTGACGCGCGTCGGCGACGGCGACGGCGCGACAGGCCCGGCAAGCTTCGTGGGCGGCTGCCCCGTCTGTGGGGAATCCAAATTCAGCATCGGCAATATGATCGGGCTGAGAAATACCAACAGGAGCCCGGACCCGGCAAATAGCAACGCATTCTTAAGCATCGGCCCACCCTTGCGCCTTCGCGCCTGACATCGCGCCAATCCTCTTGTTGTAAAACGGCAGTTGGCAAAAAACCGTAAAGGCCGACAAACCGGCGCGGAAAATTCCATCAGGCCGGCGCTTTCAAGCGCGCGAGAAACGCATAACGCCCGTGGAGCGCGCGGAACTCTGCGGCAAGCCCGTGGTCCGCGGCGAAAGCCTGCAATTCCGATTCCAGCGCGTCACGCGGATGCACGTCGAAGGCCGCGAGCCAAGTGCGCAACAGGGCGCGAAAGCCGGCTGGAAGTTCGCCGCAATCGCCGAAGTCGACGACATGCAATTCTCCGCCGGGCTTCAGCGCCAGCCGCGCGCGCGGCGGAACGTTACCCCATTGTGGGATCATCGACAGCGCATAGGAGACGAAGATGCGATCGAACCGGGCGATTCCGAACAGCGCCCGCGCATCGAACGCCGTCGCGTCCGCCTGAGCCACGGTTACCCGATCCTTCAATCCGTGGCGAAAAATTTCCGCACGGGCGGTCGCCAGCATCGCGTTGGAAATGTCCAGGCCGTAGAAGCGGGCGCTGGGGTAGCGGCGCGCCGCGACGATCAGGTTGCGGCCCGTGCCGCAGCCGATCTCGAGCACTTGGCCGCCCGCCGGCGGCGCCAATTCGCCGATCAGCCTGTCGCGGCCGAGGAGATAGAATTTGCGCGTGAAATCGTAGATGTGGCGCTGATGCCGGTACATCCGGTCCATCAGCGTCGCCGAATCGTCGGAGGTCAGCGTCGCCTCAGGCATTTTCGCGCACATAAAGATGAAAGGCTCCGTAGATCGAGGAGCGGTCCCTGGCGCCGAACGTCCGCGAACGTTCCGCTTCGTAGTGGAAGCGCGACAGGATGTGTTCGGGTACGCGGCCGGGCAGTAGCCGCTCGTCAGCGGCGGTGCGGAAGATGACGCGGGCGCCAGGGCGCGCCGTGCGGTCGATTTCTCGCCAAAGCGTGGTCAGGGTCTCGTCGTTCATCCAATCCTGCGCGTCGAGTAACACATAGGCGTCGAGGCTCTCGCCCGGCTCTTGCGCGAGGCGCTCGGTGAGCGAGCCGTGGCGCATCTTCACCCGTTCGGCGCGGGCGCGCAAAGCCTCGAAATTCGCCGCTTGCAGATAGGGCGGCAGGCTCGGGTCGTGCGCGCTGGCGTAACCGCGTCCGAACGCCTGCCAGGCGAAGTAATTCTCCCGCACCGGAAAATCGCAGGCCAGCCGTTCGACCCGGCGTTTGAGCACGGGAACGATGCCATCGGGCCCGTCGCCGGCGAGCGCGCGATATTGCTCCGGGGGGATGCCGAGGCCGTAGAGCGCCGAGGGACGGCGCGCCAGCCAGCGCACGAAGCGCTTCTCGAACAACGGCGCGATTTCGCGCTCGAAGGCGCGGCGCTGATCGGCGAGGGTGTCGGCATGGAGCACGGCGTCGAGCCGGGCGCCGTAGAGCCGGGCGACGACATGGCCGGCGCCGATGAAGCGCCCGAGCAGCCCGTGGCGATAGAAATTGCGGGTAAAGGCGTCGATCCGCCGCCGTCCGGAAAGATCGCGGCCGTCCCAATAGGCGCGCGAGGCGGGGTCGAGCGCGGGACGAAGTTTTTCGTCGTAGAGCGCGATGTTGTCGCGGCTGTCGGCGCGGCCGAAGAACCGAAAGAACAGCTCGTGACTGTCGAGCGCCTGGAGGCCGGCGAGCTTGAGGCGGTTGAGCGCGATATGGGCGCCATTGAGGTCGACGGCGATGATCTCCTGGGGATCGTCGACGAGGTAGGAGAGCACGTTGCAACCGCCGGAGGCGATGGCGATCATGCGGTCTGTCGCGCGCAAGCGCAGAGCTTCGCGATCGACCTCGGGGTCTTCCCAGATCTGCGGATAGACGAGTTGGCGGAAGGCGAGCGTGAACAGCCGCTCTTGCAGCCCGCGCCTGGACAGCGGCTGGTGCCGGTGCACGGCCGCCTTCAGGCCTTCGTTCGTGGCGCGTTGGGTGGAACCGCGAATGCCCGCCATGGCGTCGACCCCTGCTTATTCTATAGAGGCGCCGAATATGAGAGTCGCATGACAAGAGGGTGACGCCCCGGGGGGCGGGACGTCTGGCGAGGCGGAACGCCTTGGGCTAGGAAGTCGCAATGGACAGCCTGACTTCCACCGAGCGCGACCATATCGACGGCCGCGCCGCCTTCGCGGCGACGGCTTTCGCCGCCGGCGTCGGCGTGATCGCCGCGCTGGAACGCATCGGCGCGCCCGACGGCCTCGTCGAGGGGCTCGGGCCGCTGCTCGCCTTCGCGGCTTTGACCGTGATCGGGCTGACCAATCGCGCCGCGAGTCTGACCGATTTTCTCGCCGCCCGACGCGCCATACCGAGTTTTTACGCCGGCCTCGCTTTTGCGGCGGCGCTCGGCGGCGTCGTCCTGGTGCTGGTCTCCGGCGCGGACGATTCCGCGCAAGTGCAGTGGCTGCCGATCGCCGTTGGCGCCGCTCTTGCCGGGCTCGTCGTGGCGCCGGCGATTCGCGCCGGCAACGTGAGTTCGGCGATCGACGTGCTGGCGACGCGGTTCCCGGCCTATCCCGCCCGCGCGGCGTTCGCGGTCGCGCTGTTCGTCTGTGGCGTGCTCACCGCTTCGGCGGGCTTCAGCCTGGCGGCCCAATCGCTTGCCGCCGCGGTGGATTCCAACGCCCACGCCGCCATTGCGTTCGCGCTCTGCGCGCTGGTCTTCACGCTGGTTCCCGGCGGCGTCAAGAGCGCGTTGTGGACGGACGCCGCGAGCGGAGGCGGCGTGTTGCTGATCGCGCTGTTCGGCGCCGTCATGGGCCTGGTTTTCCTGCCCTCGCCCCTGGCCCCGCTGGCCGAGGGCGCCCGTCGGCTCGCTGCCGAGGCCGCCGCGACGCGGGTCAATCCGGCCCAGTCGGTCGCCCTGGCGGCCGCGTTCGCGTTCTATTTTCCGCTGATGTCCGCGGGCGTGGCGACGCCGTCCTGGCGGGACGCGCGGCGCGCCGGGCTTTCAGGCTTCGGCCTCGCCGCGCTGGGGCTCGCCGCTTGCGCCGTGGCGCTACCTCTGCTGGCGGCCCCGCCGGCTAGCGCCGTCCACACCGGCCAGGCGCTCGTTTCCGCGGCCGCGTGGCTGCCGAGTCTGGCGCTGGCGCGCGCCGGTGCGCTGGCGGCCTCGCGCTCCACGGGCGTAGATCTGGCGCGCGCGTATTCCCGCCTCACGGTGCTTTCCAGCCGGCGCATCGCGATCGGCCGATTGACGATGTTGGCGGCGATTGCGCTCTGTCCGATCGTGCTGACGCGTCTGGCCCTCTCGCCTGAGCGCGCGCTGACCCTGTCGCTGGCGATTTCGCTCACCTTTCTCGCGCCGTCGCTGGTCCTGGCCCTCGTGCTGCCCGCGCGCGCGCGCAGCGCCTCGGCGCTCGTCGCCTTGTTCGCGTCGCTGGCCGCGCTCGCGGCCGAACTCCGGCTCGACCCCTCAGGATTCGCCGGCGCGTCGCTACTGGCGAACTCGCTGTTCGCGGGCTCGGCGGGGCTGGCGGCCGGCGCGCTCGCGGCGCTGGCATTTCCGACGCGAGAAGGACGACGCTACCTGCCGCCCGCCGACCCGTTCGTCGACCTGCCGTTCGATCCCGCGAATCTGGGGTGAGCCGAGGTTAGTGCTTTTTGGCCGGGCTGGAATTGACGGTCGTATCGATGCGGAACAGTTCCGGGTCCGGCTTGGAGACCAGATCGAGGTCGAACAGGGTCACCACCGTCTGGAACCCTTGCGGGTCGATCACCGTCCACTGTTTCAACGCGAACGTCGTCGGATCGAAGATCAACGTGATCAACGATTTGCCGCCGAACGTTTCCTTATCTTCGATTTCGACCGTCGCCGCCTTGTCGTCGATATCTACGCGCTTGACCTTCAAGTCTTTTTTCAAATCGATATGGTCGGCCAGCAGGAACTTCAGCGGCGTTTGTTGAATGAAGTACAGGTCCTGGGTGCCCAGGTTCTGGTCGCGCACCGCGACCGAGCGCCCGTCGGCGACGATCTCGAGCGGGCTCGGCGGATTGTAGCGAAACAGCAGCTTGCCCGGCCTCGAGACATAGAGCTGACCTTCGGAACGGGCGCCGTCGGCGCCGATCTGCACGAAATCGGCGGTCATCATGCGGTCGTCGTTGAGTGAGGCGCTCGCCTTTTCGATGATTTCCGCGGGACTGAGTTCGGGCGCCTGAGAGGCGTCGGGCGAAGGTTTGAGGTCCTTTTTCGGCGGCTTCGCGTCCTTGACTTTCAGCACGGGTTTGGACCCGTCGGCGGTGGCCTGCGGATCCGCCGGGGCATCCTGGGCGCGCGCGGCGATCACGAAGGGTAGGGCGAGCAGCCCGAACAGGGCCAGGAAACGGGGCAACGATGGCATCGAAAAGGCGCCTCTCAAATGGCGGCGGGAGGGATTCGGGTTTGGGCGCATAGAGGCCGCCAAAGTGGTGGATGTTTGACGGCCCTATCTCGCCAGCGCCCGTTCGATACCGTCGATCTCCTCGGCCGCCGCCACGCGCATCTTGTCTTCCGCCGCCCGGTAGAGGCCGATGACTTGCTCGCCCATCGCCGTCAGCTTCGCGCCGCCGCCCTTGGCGCCGCCGGGATGCGCCGACACCAGCGGTTCGCCGAACAGCTTGTTGAGATCCTCGACCAGCAGCCAGGCGCGCCGATAGGACATTTGATGGGCGCGGCCGGCCGCGGAAATCGAGCCCGTCGCCCGGATCGCCTCGAGAAGCGCGACCTTGCCGGGGCCGAGGCGACGTTCCTTGTCGAAATCGAACCGTACGGTCAGGCGCATCGCGGGATGCCGTTCAGCCGGAGTGGGCGAATTGCCAGTAGAGCTCGCGCGACTTGCGGAACATCGGGCCCGGCTGCAAATCCCTGGCGTCGATGCGCCGGACCGGCGTCACCTTGCCGTAATTGCCGACGACGAAAATCTCGTCGGCGTTTTCGAAGTCCGCGTAGCTCAACGTCGCCTCCAGCGCGGCCACGCCATCGCCGCGCAACAGGTTCAACACGCGCTTGCGCGTCACGCCGTTGAGGAACGAGCCGTTGGCCGCCGGGGTCATCACGACGCCGTCCTTGGCCATGAACACGTTGGCGGTGGCGAGTTCCGCGACATTGCCGAGCATGTCGAACAAGATGCAATTGTCGAAGCCCCGGGTGCGCGCCTCCATCAGCGCGCGCGCATTGTTGGGATAGAGGCAGCCGGCCTTGGCGTCGACCGGCATCGTCATCGCCAGCGGCTTGGCGTAGGGCGAGCGGGTGATGGCAATGCCCGTAAGATCGGGTAGCGGCGCTTCGTAGATCGTCAACAGGAAACGCGTCGATTCCGGATCGGGCGGCACGGAGCCGACCCCGTTGCGCTCCGCCCAGTACATCGGGCGGATATAGAGCTCGGCGCCCGGCTTGAATTTCTTCACGCCCTCGCGGCTGAGCTCCAGGATCGCCTCGACGCTCATCAGCGGCTTCAGCCACATCGTCCGAGCCGAATTGTTGACGCGGGCGCAATGCATTTCTAGATCGGGCGTCACGCCCTCGAAAGCGCGGGCGCCGTCGAACACGCTCGATCCGAGCCAGAAGGCGTGGCTGCGCGGCCCCAGCACGGGCTTGTTGCCCTCGAACCACTCGCCATCGAGAAAGGTATGGGTCTCGGTCCAAGCCGGCATTTTGAGCTCATCGTCTTTGCGCAAATCAGTTGGCGCAAAGACATAGGCTGGTTGCTGACGGCGATAAAGGCCCTTGTTGGCTTTGCGGCTACGTTTTGGCGATCGAAAGGCAAGCGTGGTGAATGGGACCCCGGAAACGGCGGTGGGCGCGGGCGCTCCGCCGTACGGCTCAATCGCCCCGGTTTTGCTGTCGCCAGCAAGCAAACACCATGTTAATTTGATCCTACCGTTCAGCCGCGATTTTCCAGCGTTTTCGCCTGAGACGGTCATTTTCGAAATGTAGCGCGGCAATTCGGAGCCGTGAGGAGGGCGCAATCATGAAACTCGTGCATTTGCGAAATGTTGTTCTCAGCGTTGCCATGGCGGCGGGCCTCGCCTTGCCGCCCTCGGCGGCATTGGCCCAACAAGCGGCCGCGAGCCCGCCTTTCAGCGCGGAATCGTCGTCGATCGTGCCGGCGAACGGCGATCTGAACCCCTACGGGGTCGCATTCGTTCCGCCCGGATTTCCGACCGGCGGCAAGATCGCCGCGGGCGATATCCTGGTCACCAACTTCAACAACATCAAGAATCTGCAGGGCACGGGAAAAACCATCGTGGCGTTGACGCCCAACGGCGCCGTCGCCCCGCTGGTCCAGGCGGGTCAGCCGGGCACGGCGAAAACGTTCTTCACCAGCACCCTGGGCGGCCTGTCGACCGCGCTTGGCGTTCTCAAGGGCGGCTACGTCATCGTCGGCAACTTACCGACGACCGATGGGACGTTCAATACGGTCGGTCAAGGCGCGCTCCAGGTCGTAAACGACAAAGGCGTGATGGTGGCGAAATTCACCGACGCGCAATTGCTCGACAGCCCGTGGGGCATGGCGATTGCCGATGACGGGAAGACCGCGCATGTCTTCGTCTCCAACGCGATCAGCACGGCGGTGACGCGGCTCGAACTTTCCGTCGGCTCGAACACGGTGACGCTGGTTTCGAAGCAGAAGATCGCTTCCGGCTATGCCTGGGCGCCCAATTCTGGCGCGCTTGTCGTCGGCCCGACCGGGCTCGCCTATGATGGCGGCTCCGATACCCTGTATGTCGCCTCTACCGACGACAACGCGATCTATTCCATCGCCAAGGCGAGCACTACGACCACGTCGGTCTTCAAGGGCAAGACCGTCTTCTCCAACACCCACCTCCGCGGCCCTGTCGGCCTCGCCCTGGCGCCGAACGGCCATCTGTTCGCCGTCAACGGAGACGCGGTGAACGCCGATCCCACCCACCCCAGCGAGATCATTGAATTCACCACGGGCGGTAAATTCATCGCGGAATCGAATTTGGACGCGGGAGAGGGCGGCGGCTTTGGGATCGCGACCGTCGCCGACGGCGCCGGCTTACGCATGGCGGCCGTCGACGACGTACCCAACGTCGTGCTGGTGCTGACGTTGCCGACGGTCCCGTAAAACGAAAGCTGGAGCGGACTCCGATCAAGTCAGATTGATCGGATACCGCTCTGACCGCGCACCGGATTTGGCAGCGCTGGTTTGGGCGAAGAGAGCGGGTGTGGACGTGGGGTTCAGCGTAGCCTTGCCGTAACCCTGCGGTCGGTCAGCCTACGAAAAACGTCGCGGCTCACACCGTCGCCAGATCCAGGTGCTCCAGAATTTCGTCCTTAGCCTTGCGCACCGCGGCGCGGCCGAGGTCGATGAGTTCGGCGGCGCGGTGGAATTCGAACAGGCCGAAGCGACCGGTCTTCAGGGTCAGCAGGAAATCCGGCGGGTCGCCCGCGAGGCGCGAGCGCATTATGCGATCCTGTGTGATGTTGAACGTATTGACCATCACCGCCGCCATGCCGGGCGGGGCGTCCTCGTCCGTCGACCAGGCGCGGCGCATCCACAGGCCTCGACGGCGCAGGCCGTCCATGACGCCGCCGCGCGTCGGGTCGGGCGACCGCGGGGCGGGCGGCAAGAGCTGGGCCGCCGATTCGTGCAAGGTGGCGCCGCGGCCGGCGCCTTCGCTGCCGATCGACAACGCGATCACGCGGTCGGCGCCGAGCGCCCTCGCGACATTGACGGGCACGGGATTGACGATCGCGCCGTCGAACAGCCAGCGTCCGTTTATGCGCACGGGTTCGAAGACGCCCGGCAGCGCATATGAGGCGCGCATCGCCTCGACGAGGGGACCATTGCGCAGCCAGACCTCATGGCCATCGCCGATTTCCGTGGCGACGCCGGCGAAGCGAACCGGCAGATCCTCGATCCGCATCGCGCCCAACGCCGTTTCCAGTCGCGTGCGCAACTTGTCGCCGCCGATCAGGCCGCCGCCGTTGAAGGAGAAGTCAAGAAAGCTGAAGACGTTGCGCTTGGTGAGCGAGCGGGCGAATTCCTCCAGCGCGTCGAGCCTGCCGGCGGCGAAACAGCCGCCGACCACGGCGCCCACCGACGCGCCGACCACGACGTCCGGCTTGACGCCGATTTCGACGAGTGCTTGCAGGGCGCCGATATGGGCCCAACCGCGGGCGACGCCAGCGCCGAGCGCAACGCCGATTTTTGGCCGCCGCACGTCGGCGCCTCCGGAAACCCGGTCCATTTCTCCCTTGCGAAAAAAAGCGATCGACATGGCGACGCTCCACGCTTCTAAACGGGTCAAGGCGACCCTTTGTCACAGCATAGCGCGTAAATCCGTAAATAAAGAATCAATAGATGTTTAACGATGAATATGAACCAAACCGGGTCGAAAGCGTTGTCGCCCTAGCCTTCGACAAAAGCGAGCCTCGCGCCGTCCACGCCGGATTCGACCTTGCGATAGAAACACGAGCGCCGTCCGGTGTGGCAGGCGCCGCCGTCGCCACCGACATTTACGCGCGCTACGAGGGCGTCCTGATCGCAATCCACCCGGAGTTCGACCAGCGATTGCGTCTGGCCCGTCGTATCGCCCTTGCGCCAAAGCTGTCCGCGCGAGCGAGACCAGTAATGGACGACGCCGGTGTCGAGGGTCTTTTGCAGCGCGTCCGCGTTCATGTGGGCGACCATCAGCACGGCGCCGTCGCCGGCGTCGACGGCCACGCAGGTCAGCAAACCGTCCGCGCCGAATTTCGGCTGGAACGCCAAACCCTCTTCCCGATCTCTCACGCCCGCCAAGGTGTTACCGCGCCGAGCGCAAGAGGTTGAAGAATCGCGATTGTTCGTCGTTGTTGTCGCGGAACACGCCGGTGAACTGCGTTGTCACGGTCGAGGCGCCCTGTTTCTTCACGCCGCGCATCGCCATGCAAGTGTGTTCCGCCTCCACCATCACGGCGACGCCGCGTGGGCGCAGTCCCTTTTCGATGGCGCTGATGATCTGCACGGTCATGGCCTCCTGGGTCTGCAGGCGGCGGGCGTAGATCTCGACGATGCGCGCCAGCTTCGAGAGCCCCACCGCGCCGGCGCGCGGATAATAGGCGATGTGCGCCTTGCCGAAGAACGGGGCGATATGGTGCTCGCAATGCGAATAGAACGGGATATCGCGCACCATGACGATGTCGGCGTAACCCTCGACCTCATTGAACACGCGGGAAAGCGCTTCGCCCGGCCGTTCGCGATAGCCGCCAAACAATTCTTCATAGGCTTTCACCACCCGGCGCGGCGTGTCGACCAGCCCTTCCCGGTCCGGATCGTCGCCGGCCCAGGCGAGCAACGTCCGCACTGCGGCCTCGGCTTCCTCGCGCGACGGCCGGGGATGCGCGGGCAGGCGCACGGGCTTCAGTTTTACAATGTCGTCCATTTCCGCCTCTTTCCCCTGGGCTACGCTCCGTGGGGCCGTTTGGATCGCCATTGACGCCCCAAGCGGACCCTCCCCAGATGGGACTCCGTACCCTATATAAACCCCGTAATGGTTTGCGCTAGGCGCCAGGCTGGCACGAAATGCTCGATGAAATATATAACAGGCACATACTGGAACTGGCGGCGGACATTCCGCGCCTGGGGCGTCTGGCCACGCCCGACGCCAGCGCAAAGGCGCATTCCCGGCTTTGCGGCTCCACGGTGACCGTGGACCTTTGCGTCAAGGACGGCGTCGTCAGCGATTTCGCCCATGATGTCCGCGCCTGCGCGTTGGGGCAGGCGTCGTCGTCGCTGATGGCGCGCCACGTCATCGGCGCGACGCCCGCGCAACTCACGGAATTGCGGGGAAAAATGCTGGCGATGCTGAAACACGGCGGCCCGCCGCCCGACGGCGAATGGGCGGAGTTCGCGCTGCTCGAACCGGTGAAGGATTACAAGGCCCGCCACGCCTCGACGATGCTCACTTTCGACGCCGTAGTCGACGCGCTCGGCCAGATCGCGGCCAAAACCGCGGTCGCTTCGTGAACGCCCTGGCCAACGCCCCGCGGCGCGCCGCGCACCGGCTGATCCGGCTCTACCAACTCACCCTGTCGAGCTTGCTGGGCCGGCAATGCCGGTATCTGCCGACCTGCTCGCAATATACCGACGACGCTATCCTGCGGCATGGGCTTTGGGCCGGCGGCTGGATGGGCGCCGCGCGCATTTGCCGCTGCCGTCCCTGGGGCGGGCAGGGCTACGACCCGCCGCCCGAGGCGCGCCCACCTGGCGCCGGACCCCTGACGCCCTGGCGATACGGCCGCTGGCGGATGCGTGGCGACGATGCCGGGCCGCCGTTAACGGCGCGTTAACCCTGTTTCTTCACAAGTCATTAACCATAAAGTGGTTTTTTGAACCGGTCGGCCATCTCCGGAACCTGTCCATGCGACTTCGCGGATACCTCGCTCTTCTGGCTTTCATCGCCGCGCCCGCGCTGGCGCACGCCGACGATGTCCACATCATCGGCGACAGCATTGGCGAAGGCCTGCATCTGGCGACGAATTATCCCTCGCCCGCCAACCGTTTCAACGTCGCCATCTACACCGGCAAGGCGATCGACCAGCTCAGGACGATGCCGCGCGGCGCGACGGTCATCCTGAGTCTGGGCACCAACGACGCCGTCGCCGGGCTCACCGACCAGAAGGCGAAGGTCGACGCGATCGTCGCGGCGGCGACGGCGCAGGGCGTCAAGCTCACATGGGTAGGGCCGCCTTGCGTGCTGACCAAATGGGAGGACCATGCCAAGGCGCTCGACGCCAATCTTGCCGTGGCGTTGAAGGACACGGATGTCGCCTACGTATCCGCGCAGGACCCCGAGTTCTGCTCGTCCGCCCTGCATGCCGGGGACGGGGTGCATTTTAGTATGGCGGGCTATTCGCGCTTATGGCAGAAGGCGGCGACGGTCGCGGGCATACCGGTCGTCGTCGCGTCGGCGGCCCCCTCCAAGTCTGCCGCCGCTGTGGGAGTAAAAAAACCCCACAGGAGGAAGAAAAAACATAGCCCCTACGCCACGAAAACGCCGCAGCCCGCGCCCACCTGACACGAGGAAAAGTGAGCGCGAACACCATGCGGAATGGATTGTCACCCTGGGCTAAGTGGACTGCGGGCGCGCTGGTGTGCGTCCTGGGGTTGGGCTTGGCGCCGGAAGCCGGCTGGGCGCAGCCCGACACAACAGTGGTGCGCATCGCGTTCGTCGGAGATTCCATGGCCGACGGCCTGTGGGGCGCGCTTTTCCGCCGCCTGGGCAAGGACAAGTGTCTGGCTGAAAAGGTGAAGCTGCTGCGCAAGGCGAAGAACGGCACGGGCCTGACACGGCTCGATCAATTCAACTGGATCGACGAAGTTGCGGCGATCGCCAACGATTCCGGCGCCGACATGTTCGTCGCCTCGGTCGGCATCAACGATCGCCAGCCGATCGTCGGGCCCGACAAGACGCGCACCGATTTCGGCGGTCCGGCTTTCGACACACGCTATCAGGCCAATGTCCGGGATCTCATCGAGCGCGCCACGGCGAAGGACGCCTCGATCCTGATCGTCGGCCTGCCCGTCATGCTCGACGCCGACGCCAATGCCGACGCGCAAGCGAAAAACAGGATCTTCGCCGCCGCAGTCAAGGCCAGCGACACGCCGCGTGCGGCCTTCGCATCGCCTTGGACCTCGCAACCGGCGCCCGACGAATACAAGCCGTTCCTGCCGAATTCTCGTAACGCGATGGTGCAGGTTCGCGCCACCGACGGCATTCACTTCACGACCTTCGGCTACGACCTCGTGATGGACTCGATCTATCCGTCGATCTTGGCTAGTTTGAAACAGCGCGGGCGCGATCTCAATGCGGAGTGCTCGGCGGAAGTGGGCGTGAGGTGAGCTTTTGCGGCTAACGGCACGGCTCGTCATCTGGACGCTGATCCTCAGCGCCGGCGTCGGCGTCGCAGGTCTGGCGTTTCGGCGCGGGGACCTTCGCTCGGCCGCGGCGCTCGCGCCGCAAAGGGCGTTGACGGTCGCCGAGATGTTTGCTTCCGCGCGGTTGGTCGCCCCGCCCGCAGGCGCCGACGCGCAGAGCCGCCTGCTTCAAGCGGCCTCGCTCGTCCTGCCGGAAGCGCCTTTGCCGCCGCGAAGATCGGTAGAGCGCGTTCGCCCCGCCGCGCCGAAACTGGAAGGCCCGCCGTCGCTTCCGATGGAAACCATGATCGAGCCGCCCGACGGCGCCAGCAGGCTGCTGATCGCCGCCATGGCCCGCCGGCCGCTGGTCGACAGACCGCATGCTCCGGCGCTGGCCCGGACGGCGTTGGCGGCGCTCAACGACGCCACTGCGCCGCGCGTCATGCGCCTCGCCGACGCGCCGACCGCCTATGGCGAAATCCAACCGGACGCGTTCAGCGTGCACAGGCTGACGATCCTGCAACTCGGCGACAGCCACACGGCCGCGGATTTCTTTTCCGGCCGGGTGCGCGAGCGGTTGCAGCAGGCGTTCGGGACCGGCGGCGACGCTTACATCGTGCCGGGGCGACCGAGTCTCGGGGTCCGCTCGGCGGTGTTCGACAGCGACGCCAGCGACGGCTGGAATTACGAGGCGTTGCAGCGCTCCGACGCGCGCAAGAGATTTTTTCTTTCCGGTTTCAACGCGATCTCGCGCAAATCCGGCGCCGAGTTGACGTTCCGCTCGCGCGGCGGGCGCGCCTTCGACACGGTCGAGGTCGCGTTCCTCAAGCAGCCCGGCGGCGGGCGCGCCGAAGTCGCGGTCGACGGGACGCCCGCGGGACAAATCAATCTCGAAGGCGAAGCGGACGAACTGACGACGCTCGCGGTCAACGCCCAGGGCGCGGGCGTCCCCAACGGCTTCCATGAAATCAAGGTCAAGGCGCTGAGCGACGCGCCGGTGACGGTGACCGGCGTCGACGTCGGGCGGGACGGCGACGGCGTTTCCTATCTCAGCCTCGGCTTTCCCGGCGCGACCGTGCAATTGTTGCAAAAACTGACCGCCGAGAACATCGCCGCCGATTTCCGCCGCATCTCGCCCGACGTCGTCGTGCTCGCCTTCGGCACCAACGAGGGCTTCAACGACAATCTCGACGTCGCCGCCTATGCCCAGCAATACGAGCAGATCCTGCATCGCTTGCAGGAAATCCGGCCCGATCTGCGCATCGTGATCATCGGGCCGCCGGACGCGGCGCGGCCAAATGGCGTCAGCCATTCCGCGGGCGTCGGCCAGGACAACAACAACGGTCCGGTGGCGACTGAGCCCGGCGGCGGACAATGCCGCTTCCCCGTGCCGCCGAAGCTCAATCCCGTCCGCGAGGCGCAACGCAAGCTCGCCGACAAGCTCGGCGCCTATTTCTGGGATTGGTCCTCCGCGCAGCCCGGCCCTTGCGGCGCGCAAATCTGGGCGGCCGCGAACCCGCCGCTGATGGCGCGGGACTACGTGCACATGACGCTCGAAGGCTATAAACAGAGCGCTGACAGATTCGCGGACTTCCTCATCCCGCTGATCGAAGGCCGTCAGGCGGGCGCCCATGTTGTTTCCAACAATTGAGTTCGCGCTTTTTTTCTGTTTTTCTTATTGTCTGGTCTGGGCGCTCAATTCACGCAACGGTCTGAAAAAGGCGGCGCTGCTGGCGCTGAGCCTCGCTTTCTACGCCTCCTGGAACTGGCGCTTCCTTTTGCTGCTGTTCGCCAGCGCCGCCATCTCCCACCTCGTCGGCCTCTACGTCGACCCTGAACGCGAAAACCCCTGGAGACGCGTGGCGCTCGGGGTGGGCGTCGCGCTCGATCTCGGCATTCTCGCCTATTTCAAATATCTGGATTTCTTCATCGCCCAGGTGATGACGCTCGGCCATGCGCTCGGCGTCGAACTGCCCCTCGGCTTCATCAACGTCACGCTGCCGGTCGCGATCTCGTTCCTCACCTTTCACGCCATTTCCTATATCATCGACGTTTTTCGCGGCCGGCTGTCGGCGTCGCGTTCGCCGGTCGACATCCTGCTCTACATCTCGTTCTTCCCGCATCTGGTCGCCGGCCCGATCGTGCGCGCCCACGAATTCCTGCCGCAACTGGCCTCGCCGCGCCGCGCCGCGGATTTTTCGTTTGGCGAGAACATGTTGCTGATCCTCGGCGGGCTGTTCAAGAAGATGGTGATCGCCAATTATCTCGCGGTCGGCCTGGTCGATCCGGTTTTCACCGACCCTTCGCAATTCTCGCGCGTCGATCTGATCGCCGCGATCTACGGCTATGCGATCCAGATCTACGCCGACTTCTCCGCCTACACGGACATCGCGATCGGCGTCGCGGCGTTGCTGGGCTACAGGTTTCCGCAGAACTTCAATCAACCCTATCGGGCGCTGGGTATCGGCGATTTCTGGCGCCGTTGGCACATCACGCTGTCCAACTGGCTGCGCGACTATCTCTATATCCCGCTGGGCGGCAACCGCGGCGGCGCTTTCGCCACCGCGCGAAACCTGATGCTGACGATGGTGCTGGGGGGGCTCTGGCACGGGGCGAACTGGACGTTTCTGATCTGGGGCGCGATGCATGGAATCGCCCTCGTCATAGATCGCGCGTGGCGCGACGGGGCGATCTACGCACGCTTCGGCGGGGCGCCGCTGGTGAAGGCGATCTATTGGTTCGTCACCTTCCACTTCGTCTGTTTCGCCTGGTTGTTTTTCCGCAGTTCCTCGCTCGACGCGGTGAGCGCCTATGTGTCGGGAATCGTCAGCGACAATGGCGCCGAAGTCACCCTGCCCAACTACGCGCCCGTGCTGATCGCATTGGGCGCCTTGACGCAGATCCTGCCCGCCAACGCCCGCGCGATTCTGGGCGCCAGGCTCGACGCGCGCGCGCCGGTGTTGCAGGGCGCGGTTGGTTTCGCCGCCCTCTCCGCGGTGCTGGTGATGGCGCCGGCGGCCTCCGCGCCGTTCATCTATTTCCAGTTCTGACGAGATGACTACGAGGTCAGCAAATCTCACGCGCGTCGCGAATCCCTGGGTCCGGGCGATCCTGGTGTTCGCCATGCTTCTCGCCGCGAATTTCGCCTTTCCCGGCGGCTTGGTCGATTGGCTCGACGAGCGCAACGAAAGCGGCTGGTTGTCGGCGCCGCTGGCGACCGCGCGCGGCGTCGACGCGATCTCGACCGCGCTGCATGTCAAGCAGGTGGGGCAGGGGCTGCGCAAGAGGTTTGGGGATTGGGTGGGGGCGGAATAGTCGCGGCGCTCACCACTTCCTGAACGTACGTTCCACCTTCGTCAGAAACGCGGCGCGGCGCTCCGATGTCGTGTGGTTCATGTCGTAGCAGGCGACATAGTCGCAGCGCGCGCCCAGTGCGCAATTGGCTCGCAGCGAGCGCATGATGTAGCGGCGCATCGGGTCGCCCATCAGAAAAGTGCGCAGCCGGTCGCCGCCATAGGTGCAGGCGACGCCCAACCGGCGGATGTTTTGCAGGCCGGGCCTATAGTCGCCAGTTTCCTCGAGATGGAAACTGACGCCGGGCAGGAACACCCTGTCGATGAAGCCCTTGAGGATCGCGGGAAAGCCCATGTTCCAGACCGGAAACGAGAAGCACAAGGCTTCCGCGCGCATCAGGCGATCGACGTAAGGGGCGACCCTGTTCCGGTTGACCTTCACGTCGTGATAGTCGATGCGGTCCTGCCGGCTCATGACTGGATCGAAGCCTTCAGCGTTGAGATCGCAATCATCGACCTCGTGCTCGCTCGCCTTCAGACATTCAACCAGTTTCGCATGCACCGCCGCGCCGAAACTGGTTTCGACCGGATGGGCATAGAGAACGAGGATGCGCATCGCTCAGCCCTCCGCGGCGGCGGCGCGGGCTTCGAGACCGGGAAACAGGAATGACTTGCCCTCGGAGAAATCGAAATCCGGATCTTCCCAGGCGATCATCTTGCCGGGATTGAGCAGGCCGTTGGGGTCGGTCTCGCGCTTGAACGCGAGTTGAATGGCGTCGGTCTGCTTCATGCCGCCTTCCTCCAGCGTGTAGCGATGCGGGTTGAACATCATCACCCCCATGGCTTCGTGATCGGCGATGATCTCGGCCAGACGCTCTTCCGTCGAGAAGCGCAGCATCGGCAGACCGGCGGCGCCGACGCGGCCATTCATGCGGATGACCTCGACATGCCCAATCAACTCGCCGGAATATTTGTCGGTCACGCCCTTGATCGATGCGGCGGTGTGTTCGTCGGGGTAGCGGGCTTGCAAATAGGTGATCTTCGGATCGACGCGCAGCCCTCGCAGCGTCGTGTGGTTCCAGGCGAGTTCGTAGTTGGGCGGCAGACCCTGCAGGGTCTCGGGCGAGGCCGTGCTGGAGTCGAGCAGCACGCGGCCACGCTTGAACTGGGCGGTGAAGGCGCGGAAAGCGTCGAGCGAATGCGGCGCGATCATCAGGATGGCGACGCTCGCGCCTTCCGGGATCAGCGATTTGTGGCGCAGGAAATAAGTGTGCGGCGCGGGCGCGGCGACGGCGGTGACGAGCTTCTTCAAAATGCCGTCCTGCTCGCCCAGCGCCAGCGCATAGCCCACGGCCGCGTCAAAATGGTCGAAGCCAACGATGACGTCGACCCAATCGTATTTCGCCGCCAGCGGCATTTCGACTTCAGTGATGATTCCATTGGTGCCGTAAGCGTGGACGGCCTTGTGCAGATCGGCGCCGGTGAGTTCCAGCGCGCGCGGTTCGGCTTCCATCGTGACGACGCGCAGGCGTAAAACATTGCCGAAGTCGCGAAGGCCGCCCCAGGTGATCGAGCCTACGCCGCCGGAGCCGCCGGCTATGAAGCCGCCGACCGTGGCCGTCGCGCGGGTCGAGGGAAACATCCGCAATTCCTGGCCGCTGGCGGCGACCTGCCTGTCGATGTCGACCATCAAGGCGCCGGGTTCGCTGACGACGCGGCCGGGCGCGACCGAGAGCACTTTGTTCATTTCGCTCAGGTTGAGCAGCACGCCTCCGGTCAGCGGCATCGCCTGCCCGTAATTGCCGGTGGCCCCGCCGCGCGGCGTCACCGGAATTTTCAACGCATGCGCCGCCGCCAGGAGGGTCGTCACTTCGGTTTCGTTGACCGGCGAAACCATGATGTCGGCGGTGACGGCCTCGAGCTCGCGCTTCAGCACCGGCGAGTACCAGTAGAAATCGCGGCTCTTTTGTTTGACGAGGATCGCATTGTCCTCAGTGCGGATCGCGCCAATCTTGTCGCGGAACGCGGCGATATCGTAAGCGCTCATGAGCTGAGACCTTCCCATCTGTCGAGGGCGGCGTAGCGCGGCGGTTCCGCGCTGATCGCGCGCCCTTCGCGTAATACGACACGGTCGGAATGCGGCCGAGACAGAAGTTCAGTGAAGTCGCGGGCGTCCGTCAACACGAAGTCGGCGCCGGCGCCTGCTACGATGTCCGCCGCATCGAGTCCCATCGCGCGGGCCGGCGAGGCGCCGACGACCTGCGCCCAATCGGCGAACGGATCATCGAGATGCAGGATGCGCACGCCTTCGCGCAAAACTTCGAGCATGTCGAGATCGCCATAGGCGTAGAACGGATCGCGGGTGTTGTCGCTGGCGATCATCACTTTGACCCCGGCGCTCTTCAGTTCGTGCAGCGCCGTGACTCCGCGCCAGCGCGGCGTGCGGCCCGCGTGACGATCCTGCAGGAACATATTGCACATCGGCAGCGAGACGACGTGCAAATTCGCCTTGGCGACGAGTTCGATCGTGCGCCGACGCTCGTCGTCTTCCTGGAGGGCCAGCGAGCAACAATGTCCAACCAGGATTTTGCCCGGAAACCGGCGCTCGATCGCGGTTTGCGCGATCATTGCGAGCGAGCGAGCGGCCGGGTCGGCGCTTTCGTCGACGTGGAAATCGAGATCCCATTGTTTGCGCTCGGCGAGCGCGAACAAGGCGTCGAGCGAGCGGCGAAGGTTGGGAATCATAAAGGTGACGGCGCCGAGCAGCTTCGAGCCGTGCGCGTCAATCATCGCTTCGATTTCCTGGAGATGGCCGGGCTCGAAAGCGAAATCGACGCCAAACAGAGGCGAAGCCTGCAAGTCGATCTTGCCGCGCCAGCGCTCGCGCGCTTGGGCGAACACGGGGAACGAAATGCGCGCCTGTCCGCCCACGCTGTCGAGATGGGTGCGGATCGCGCGTGTGCCGTGCGCATAGGCCGCCCGCAAACTGAATTCCATGCGCGCCGCGACATCCTCGGCGCTCCAGTTCGCCTCGCGGTCCTGTTTGACGGTCGTCAGCGCGCCCTCGAAATCGCGCGCCGGATTGGGCATTCGCGGCCAGATATGGCCCTTGTCGAGATGGGTATGCGCATCGACGAACGCCGGCCAGACGATGCGGCCGCCCAGCGCAAGGCGCGGCGTATCTCCGAGATCGAGCGTTCCCCGCGGCGCGACGGCGGCGATGCGGCCCTGATCGACGATGAGGTCGACTTGAGCGAATCCATCGCGATCCGTGGGCGCCTGAAGGCCACCGAGATGCGCGGCCAACACGCGGGCGGAAACCAAGGCCCAGAGTGGCGCCTTGGCGATAGCGAGAAACCCCGCGCTCATGTTTCCCGGGTCCGCGCGCTGTCGTGCCAGCGATGCAGCAGCGCGTAGGACAAGGCGCTGAGCATGATGAAGATGAAGATGCCCGCGACGGAGATCAGCACCAGAGCGGCGAACATGCGGGGAATGTTGAGGCGATAGCCACTTTCGACGATGCGGAACGCCAACCCGGCCCCGCGTCCCGCCGAGCCCGCCGCGATCTCGGCGACGATGGCGCCGATCAACGCCAGACCGCCGCCGATCCGCAAGCCGCCGAGAAAGTAAGGCAGCGCCGAGGGAATGCGCAGCAACCAAAGCTGCCGTCCCCGCGTGGCGCGATAGAGCTGGAACAGATCGAGCAGATTGTGGTCGACCGAAGCCAGCCCCAAGGCGGTGTTGGAGAGGATCGGGAAGAAGCCGACGAGAAAGGCGCACACCAGCACCGCCGCGCCCGAATTGAGATAGACCAGCAACAGCGGCGCGATCGAGACAACCGGCGTCACTTGCAAGATCACGGCGAACGGAAAGAACGCGCGCTCAAGCACCCGCCATTGCGCGAAGGCCAGCGCCAGGAGCGTCCCTCCGACCGTCGCGGCGACCAGCGCCTCCAAGGTTATGGAGAGCGTGACGAGCAGCGAGCCGTAAAGCGTATGCCAATCCTTGATCAGCGTCAGGACGATCAGGCTGGGCGAAGGCAGCAGCACCGGCGGAATGTCGTTGATGCGGACGACCGCCTCCCACAGGCCGAGCCCGATCAGCACCGCCAGGAGCGGCAGGCCGGTATTGAGAAAGCGCTCCTTGGTCACGAAATCGCGCTCCCCTTCGAATCCATCGCGCGATGCAGCGCCCGCGAGGTTTTACGGCAAATTTCCGCGTAAATCGGGCCCAGACGGAAATCCTCGGCGCGCGGCAGCGGCGCCGGCACTTCGATTTCGGCGACGACGCGGCCCGGGCGCGGCGCCATGACGACGATGCGATCGGAGAGATAGACGCTCTCGTAGACCGAATGGGTGACGAACACGACGGTGGCGTCGAGTTCGCATTTCAGCGTCACGAGGTCGTCGTTGAGCTTGGTGCGGGTGATTTCGTCGAGAGCGGCGAACGGTTCGTCCATCAGCAACACGGAAGGCCGCGTCACCAGCGCCCGCGCGATCGACACGCGCATCTTCATGCCGCCGGAGAGTTCGCGCGGATAGGCTTTGGCGAAACCGGAGAGCCCGACCTTGGCGAGTATCTCCTCGATTTTTTCGCGCGCGGCGGCGCGGGACGCGCCGGCCAGCCTGAGCGGCAACCAAACATTGTCGAACACGTTGGACCACGGCATCAACGTCGGCTCCTGGAACACGAAGCCGAGTTCATGCCGCGCGTCTTTCCAGCGAATCGCCCCCGCCGATACGGAGGTCAGCCCCGCCAGCAACCGCAGGATCGTCGATTTTCCGCAACCCGAAGGGCCGAGCAACGAAAGAAACTCGCCGTTCCGGACGTCGAGATTGACCCCGGTGAGCGCCGTGGTTCCGTTCTTGAAGCTCTTGCAGACGCCCTCGAGACGCACCAACGCCTCGGGGACGGAGGGCGAAACGCCCGCCGCCCCGGTCAGTCCTGACTCAGAGTTCACTGACATCCGCGGTTCACTTCGGGCGCAGGTCTAACCCGACGCCCTTGTTGACGAATTGCAACGTGTACGCTTTCTTGTAATCGACGCCGACGTCCACGACCTTCGCTTTGACCATCGCGTCGTAGAAGTCCTTGATGCGCTCGTCGGTCATAGCGCCGATGCCTACCTTGAGCGTGTCGCCGGAATCGACGAGGCCATATTCCTTCATCTTGCCGATCGAGAAGGCGATCTGATCGTCCGTCATTTCCGGATTGTCTTTCTTGATCATGTCGTTGGCGGCTTTGTTGTCGCCGTAGAGGTAATGGTACCAGCCGATCGTCGAAGCGTCGACGAAGCGCTGGACCATATCGGGCTTGCCGCTGACGAGTTCGGCGCGGGTCTCCACGGTCGTCGCGTAGGTCGAATAGCCGTGATCCGCGAACAGGAAGATATTCGGCTTGAAGTGGCCTTCCTTCTCGACCGAATAGGGCTCTGAGGTGATGTAGCCCTGCTGGATCGATTTCGGGTCAGCGATGAAAGGTTGCGGATTGAAGGTATAGGGCTTGATGTAATCTTCCGAAAAGCCATAGGCCGAGACGAGCCAGTCGAAGAAGGGGTGACTCTTGGCGACGAACGCGGGCGCCTTGGTCAGATCCTCGAGTTTGTCCAGGCCGACGCCCGGATGCGACATGAACATCTGCGGGTCTTTCTGGAAATGCGCCGCGACGGCGACCAGCGGAATGTTCTGCTTCGCCGCGTCGAAGGCCTCCAGCAGACTGGAGCCCATGTAGAAGTCGATCTTCCCCGAGGCGAGCAAGATGGCGTTGGCCGCCTGCGGGCCGCCCTGCACGATCGTGACGTCGAGGCCGTATTTGGCGTAGGTGCCGTCCGCTACCGCCTGATAATAGCCGCCGTGCTCGGCTTCGGCGAGCCAGTTGGTGCCGAAGCTGACTTTGTCGGCGGCTAACGCCGCCGACGCGACAAAGGTCATGCCGCCGGCCACCATCACGCTGAACTTATTCATTCGACCACTCCTCCGGCGCTTGTCAGCGCTGTCCCTGTAACGGGCCTGCCGCAGCAACTTGCGGGCCATTGTTCAACTTGCCAGCGGGTCTGGCAAGGGGTAGCACGAATGAGACGGGGCCTTGAAGTCATGCGCAGACTGAATCCGAGCTCGATCCATCCGCCTTTCGCCAACTATGCCCATGGGGTCGAAGTTCCCGCGGGCGCGCGCGTCGTTTTCTGCTCCGGGCAACTCGGGATTGGCCGCGACGGCGCCATTCCCGAAGCGGTCGAGGCGCAGGCGCATCTCTGCTTTCGGTCGATCTCTGCGATCCTCAGCGAAGCCGGAATGACGCTCGCCGACATCGTCCGTCTCAACGCCTATGTCACTGCCGCCGAATACTTGGGCGGTTATATGAAGGCGCGCGATCATTTCGTGAGCAATCCGCCGCCCGCCTCGACGCTGATGATCGTTTCCGGCTTCGCGCGGCCGGAGTTCAAGGTGGAAATCGAAGTCATCGCGGCGCGCCCGTAATACCCCCCAGAGAGGTTCCGATGTTTCGCTCCAAATACTGGGCTGAATTGGGTTGGCGCGATTTCGCCGCCGCCGACATGAGCAAGGCGGTCGCGGTGCTCCCGGTGGCCGCGATCGAACAACACGGGCCGCATCTTCCCGTCGGCGTCGACATGTTCATCAACCAGGGCTACCTCGCGCGCGCGGTGGAACTCGTGCCTTCGGATTGGCCGGTGTTGTTTCTGCCGGTCCAGGCCATCGGAAAATCGAATGAGCATATCGAGTTTCCAGGCACGCTGACGTTCTCTCACGACACGCTGATCCGCGCCTGGTGCGAGATCGGCGAGAGCGTGGCGCGCACGGGTTGCCGCAAGATCCTGTTCATGAACTCGCACGGCGGCAACGTGCCGGTCATTGACATCGTCGCGCGCGAACTCCGCTTGCGCTGCAAGATGCTGGCGGTTCACGCGGCCTGGCACCGGCTCGGATTCCCGGACGGCATGTTCTCGGCCAAGGAGCGCGCGCATGGCATCCACGGCGGCGACGCCGAGACCTCGCTGATGCTCGCCTTCAAGCCCGACACGGTGAAGATGGACCAGGCCGAGTATTTCGAGAGCCTTGCCGAGACGGTCGAGCGTGAAAGCCGGCAGTTGCGCGTCACGCAACCGATTGGCCTGGGCTGGCTGTCGAGCGACCTGCATCCGCATGGCGCAGTCGGCAACGCCGCCAATGCCACGGCCGAGCGCGGCGAGGCGCTCGCCAACAGCGGCGCGGAAAAATTCATCGACCTCCTGCGCGACGTGCTCGCCTTCGACCTTTCGCGGCTGCGCCCGGGACCGTTGGCGAAACCTTGAAGCCGGCTCGCGTAAGACCGGACTTTTCCCATGAGCGCGCGCGAATGGCGGACGGCGCGCTGCTCGTCGCCGGGGTCGACGAAGTCGGGCGCGGCCCGCTCGCCGGGCCGGTCGCGGTCGCCGCCATCATCCTCGATCCCGCCCACGTTCCCGAAGGTCTCGACGATTCCAAGGCGCTGAGCGAGGCGCGGCGGGAGTCTTTGTCCAAGGTGATCCTGGAAAGCGCGCTCGGGGTCTCCCTCGCGCTGGCGAGCGCGGCGGAGATCGACGCCTTCAACATCCGCGGCGCGACCCTGCGCGCCATGCGTCGCGCCCTGGCGGCGCTGGCGCCGCGCCCGGATTTCGCGCTGATCGATGGGCGCGACGCGCCCGACGGCCTGATCTGCCCGGCCCAGTCGCTGATCGGCGGCGACGGGCGCTCGCAATCGATCGCCGCCGCCTCGATCGTCGCCAAGGTTTTACGCGATCAACTGATGCGGGAAGCCGATCGGCATTGGCCCGGCTATGGCTTCGCCGTGCACAAGGGCTATCCAACGGCGGCGCATCGCGCGGCGATCGGCCGCTTGGGCTTGAGCCCGTTGCATCGCCGCTCGTTCCGCTCGGGCGGCGGCGCGTAGGCGAGGGCGGCAGGCCGCCAAACGCCGGGATTTGCGTGGTCGCCAGCCGCCATTGCCGTCATCGCGAGTTCCGCACCGGCTTTCGGACGACCCTGAGGGATGAAACGGGGTTCGACATCCCGAGGAGCGGCGGCCTCCAGGCCGCCGTAGCGGAGGCCCCACGTCGGCCTGGAGGCCGACGCTCCTCGTGTTTGTTGATAGGCGAAGCGGCGCCTTCGGCTGGCGATGACGGCAGGCCGCGGAGCTCGAACCAGCGGCCGTGCCCACACCCCCGAAAAAGGTTGCGAATTCGTTGATTTATCGACGAAAAACGCATTTGTCCCGGCGTGCGAAAACGAGACGTCAGTCTGGAAACAGAGCTAACTTCGTTTTTACCTGAATCGTTTCATAACGGGGAGGTCAGCAGCGTTGTTTCTGACGCGTCAGTAGAGTGGTTGCGTGCATGCGTGCTTCCCGTGCCGGGATGTCCGGTCGCCCCGTCCAGCTTCAGGTTTTGCGTACTGGAATCGCTGCGATCGGATTTCCCGTCCCGGAGAACGTCATCAAGGTCGGCGACTGCGTCGCCGAACTTGACGCCCTGCCCGACGGCTGCATCGACTTCGTGTTTGCCGATCCGCCGTATAATCTCCAGCTCGAGGGCGCGCTTTCGCGGCCCGACCAGAGCCTCGTCGACGCCGTCGACGACGACTGGGACAAGTTCGCCGATTTCGCCACTTACGACGCCTTTACGCGCCGCTGGCTGACGGCGACGCGGCGGGTGATGAAGCGCGATGCGACGATCGTCGTGATCGGTTCCTACCACAATATTTTCCGCGTGGGCGCAATCCTTCAGGACCTCGGTTTCTGGATCCTCAATGACATCGTCTGGCGCAAGGCCAACCCCATGCCGAATTTCCGCGGCCGGCGCTTCACCAACGCCCACGAGACGATGATCTGGGCGTCGCGCTCGGCGGACGCCAAGGCCTACACATTCAACTATGAAGCGCTGAAGGCCGGCAACGACGATTGTCAGGCGCGCTCGGACTGGTTCTTCCCGATCTGCACCGGCGCAGAACGGCTGAAAGATTCGGAGGGCCGCAAGACGCACCCGACGCAAAAGCCCGAGGCGCTGCTCGCCAAGATCCTGCTTTCGGTGACTCAGCCCGGCGATCTCGTGCTCGACCCGTTCTTCGGCACCGGCACGACCGGGGCGGCCGCCAAGCGCCTGGGCCGGCGGTTCATCGGCCTGGAGCGCGACACGACCTACGCCGAGGCGGCCCGCGCGCGCATCGCCGCCGTCGAACCGCTGCCGGCGGAGGCCCTGGCGCCGCTGCCGACCAAACGCAGCGAACCGCGAGTCGCCTTCGCCAGCCTGATCGAGGCCGGACTGATCACGCCGGGCGAATCGCTCCATGATTCGAAGCGCCGCCATCGCGCCCTGGTGCGCGCCGACGGGGTTGTGACGGTCGCGCCCGCGTCGGGCTCGATCCACAAGATCGGCGCTCTCGTTCAGGGGCTGCCGGCCTGCAACGGCTGGACGTTCTGGCACGTCGAGCGCGGCGGCGAATTGGTCTGCATCGACGAGTTCCGCGCCAACATGCGGGTGGCGATGCGGGAAGCGGCGGAGTAGGAGCGAAATTCAATGCGACCCGCCGCACCAACCCTCTCCTCCCGTGGCGCCGTGTGGCGGCCTCGAAGGACGGGCCGCCACACGACAGTTGGGACCGCCCTGGTTCGGCGCCACATCCTTCGAGGCCGCTACGCGGCGCCTCAGGATGTGGTTCTTGGTGGCCGGGCCCTTACAACGATCGCTATCCCCGCCCGCGTTTCTTCACTGCCGGCAAATCCTCGGCGCGGATGAAGAACACTTCGCCTTCGCTTTCGCGGGTGTCGAGCCAGATCCAGGCGAGATCGGGATATTCCTCTTCCAGCGCGCCGCGGCCCTGGCCGACCTCGCAGACGAGCGCGCCGCCGGCGTTCAGATGGCCGCGCGCCTCGGCGATGATTTTTCGCACGAAGTCGAGGCCATCCTTGCCGCCGGCATGGGCGATGCGCGGTTCGGCGGCGAATTCGGGCGGGAAGGCGGCGAGCGCCTCGGCGTCGACATAGGGTGGATTGGTGAGGATCACGTCGTAGGTCCGGTCGCCCAGCGGCTTGAACAGATCGCCCTCGAACAGTTCGATGCGGTCTCCGAGCTTGTGCATCTCGACATTTTTACGCGCGACGGCCAGGGCGTCCCGGCTCAGGTCCACCGCGTCGACTTTGGCGATCGGGAAGGCGCCGGCGGCGAGAATCGCCAGCGAGCCGCCGCCTGTGCAGAGGTCGAGCACGCTTTCGACGTCCTCGGGCGTGTCGACCGGGCCGTTCTCGCCGATCAGGTCGGTGAACAGCAATTCGCCGATGAAGCTGCGCGGCACGATTACGCGCTCGTCGACATAGAACGGCACGCCCTGGATGTAAGTGCGGTTGAGCAGGTAGGCCAGCGGCTTGCGCTGTTCCACCCGTGCGTCGATCAGTTCGGCGAGGCGCTGGCGTTCCTCGACCAGAAGCCGCCCGTCGGCGAACGGATCGAACGAATCGATCGGCAGATGCAGCGCCTCGAGGATCAGGAACGCCGCCTCGTCGACAGCGTTGGTCGCGCCATGGCCGAACGCGAGCCCGGCGTGGTTGAATCGGCCGACGGCGTGACGGAACCAGTCGCGAGGCGTGAGGAAAGTTTCGATTCGGGAATCGGACATCGACGGCGGCTCCGAACAGGACGGCTGTGACGACAAAAACAAATGGCCGGCGCGCGGCCGGCCATCAGGGTCGCGCGGGAACGACGCTCAAGCTTACGAGATCACTTGCGCCTCTTGCATTCTTCGCGGAACTTCTTGCGCAGTTTGAAGTGAAGGTTCTGGGCGTCGGCCTCTTTTGAACATTCGGCGTCCCTGGCCTGCCTCGCGGCAGCATCCATCTTCGGGGCCGCCGCAGGGGTCGTGTCGTCCGCGTAAACGGGCGCGCTGATGAACGTGCCGAGGGCGAGCGCCGCGGCGATGGCGAAAATCTTCATTTTCAGCTGTCTTTCCCTTGGACGAAAAACTTCGGCCATCGCCTCGGCCAAACAGGCCTGGCGAAGCCTGCGCCTTATAATTCGTCACTCGCGAGCATTACAAGCCGCCGGGGCGCGAAATCGGGGGGCGTCTCAGGGCCGCAGGTAACGCTGCTTGAAACGTTCGACGTCGACAGCGCCACGTCTGTGCGTGCCCTCGCCGATCTTGCGCTCCCCGTCATTCGCTTCGATCGCGAACAGCACGCCGCGGCCTGAAATCTCGATGACGCGGGACGTGGCGACGACCGTGGCGCCGACCGGCGTCGGCGCGAGATGGCGAATGTTGACCTCGCTGCCCACCGTCACCCACCCGGGCGGCAGATGCGGGACCACGGCGCGCGCGGAAGCGATTTCCATCGCCATGATCATCATCGGCGTGCCATACACCATCGGCATGCCCTCGACATGCCCGCCGACCGTCAGTTCGGGGGTCACGACTTCCTCGTAACGGCCGGTCATTCCGACGCTCACGTTCGCCAGTGGCTCGGCCATGGTATCCTCCTCGACTTCGCGGCTGAGTATGTCTGGCTTGGCCTCGCAAGAAAAGAGCCTAGCCGCTTGCCAGCGCCGCCGCGAAAGGGGATGACGCGGGGAGACTCGCAGGGGGAGACCGCCTTGGCCGACGCATTACCCGCCCTGATCAGCGTGGACTGGGGCACCAGTTCGTTCCGCGCCTATCTCTCAAACGCCTCCGGCCACCCGCTGGACGTGATCCCCGAAGGTGCGGGCGCGCTCGCGCTTCAGCAGGGCGAACACGAGGCCTATATCGCCGGACGCCTGGAGGCGTGGCGGGCGCGCTATCCCGGCCTTCCCGTCGTCGCTTCCGGAATGGTCGGCGCCCGGCAGGGCTGGCTCGAGGCGCCCTACGTCGCCTGTCCCGCCGGGGCGGCGGAAATCGCCGCGGCGACCGTCACGGCGCCCGGCGGCGTCCGCATCCTGCCGGGCATGTCTTGCCTCGATGCGCGCGGCGCGCCCGACGTGATGCGCGGCGAGGAGACGCAGATCATCGGCGCCGGCGGCGACGGGATTTTCGTCCTGCCCGGCACGCATTCGAAATGGGCCCGCGTCGAGGGCGGACGGATCGTCAGTTTTGCCACCTACATGACCGGCGAAGTGTTCGCCGTGTTGAAAACTCACAGCGTACTCGGCCGGATGATGACGCCGGCTCGCGAAGGCGTCGGTTTTTCACGCGGCCTGGAGGCGGCGCGGGGGCTCGAACATCCCGGCGATCTGCTGCATGCGGCGTTCATGGCCAGGACCTTTGGCCTGTTCGGCACGATCGAGCCGGACCAGCTTGCCGAATATCTTTCCGGCCTGCTGATCGGCGCCGAAATCCTCGCCGGCGCGCGCGGGGACCGGCAAGCGACCGTAATCGGGGCGCCGGATCTGTCCGCGCGCTATGCGAAGGCGGGCGCGCATCTGGGCGTAAACATGTCTCCCGCGGCGGAAAATTGCGCCACGCTGGGGCAGATCGAGGCGCTGAAGCGGCTCGGGGTTTTGTAGGCGGGCGTTCCTCGCCTACTGGGGAACTTGCGCGGCCGCGCCTTGGCGGCGCGAGGTTCGCCAGACGACCAGACACAGCACGACGACGGGCGCGCCGATCAGCGCCGTCGAGGTGAAGAACCGGGGATAGCCGAAGGCGTCGACCATGATCCCCGACAGGCCGCCGACGAATTTTCCCGGCAGCGCGTAGAGGGACGAAAGCAGCGCATATTGCGTCGCCGCATATTTGGGCGAAACCAGTGACGACATATAGGCGATCAGCGCCGTGCCGGCGAAGCCGGAGGCGAAGCTCTCGACGCTGACCGAGGCGGTGAGCAGATCCAGCCGCGCGCCGTGGGACGCGAGATAGGCGAGCGTCAGATGCGAGCCGGAGGCCGCGACGCCGCCGATCAGCAGCGCCGGCATCAGCCCGAGCCGCGAAATCGCCACGCCGCCGCCGAAGGCGCCGACTATGCCGATCCAGACGCCGTAGAGTTTCGACACCGTGCCAATGTCGGTCTTGCTGAAGCCGAGGTCGATATAGAGCGGGTTGGCCATCACGCCGGAGACGAAGTCCGGCAGGCGATAGATTGAGATCAGCAAGAGCATGGCGACGAGCGCGACGCCGTAGCGCGAAATCAGATCGCCGACCGGCTCGACGAAAGCCATCGCCAGACTGAGCCCCTGCCTCGGCGTGTGGTCGAAGCGCGGCGAAAGCCAGCAGCCGAGCATGCCGACGAGGGTGAGGGCGGCCATCGCCAGATAGGCGGCGCGCCACCCGGAACGGTCGGCGAGGATCAGCGCCCCCGCGCCGGCGCAAATCATCGCCAGCCTGTAGCCGAGATTGTAGACGGCGGTCATCATGCCCTGCCGTTCCGGGGGCGCGGCGTCGATGCGCCAGCCGTCGATCGTCACGTCCTGGGTCGCGGCGGCGAAGGCGGTGAGGAAGGCGAACACGATGCTCCAGATCAGCGACCGCTCCGGCGCGCCGAACGCCATGCCGGTCAGGCCGAGCGCGACGCAAACCTGAGCCAGCAACATCCAGCCGCGCCGCCGCCCGAGCCAGGCGGACAGCAACGGCGCGTCATAGCGGTCGATGAACGGCGCCCAGGCGAATTTGAAGGTGAAGGCGAGCGCGCAATAGCTCATCAGCCCAATGGCCGAGCGCGACACCCCGGCCTCGCGCAGCCACGCCGATTGCGTCGAGAAGATCAGCAGGAACGGCAGGCCCGAGGAAAACCCGAGCGCCAGCATCAGCGCGAGGCGCGGATCGCGGAAGATCTCTGATAGGGGCGGGGTCTTGCGAGCGGCCATGCCAGGAACATGCGGCGAAAATGGTTAACGAGCGATTCCTTGGGCCGGGCGTCAGTGCGACCGCGCCCGGGCGAAACGCTCCAGCCGGAACGGCTTGGGGTCGACGATGGGGGGATCGCCGACGGCGAGATCGGCGATCAGCCGGCCCGAAGCGGGCCCAATGCCGAATCCGTGACCCGAGAAGCCGCTGGCGAGATAGAATCCCGGCAATGCCGCCACCGCGGATATGACCGGCACGGCGTCCGGCGTGACGTCGATCAGCCCCGCCCAGCGCTCGGCAATGGCGACGTCCTTGAAAACCGGAAAGGCGCGCGACAGGTTGGTCTTGGCTTCGTCGAGCAGCGCCCGGTCGGGAGCGGGATCGAGCGTGCGCACCGCCTCGAACGGCGAGGCGGCGTCGAGCGGCCAGCGGCGCGGAATTTTCCACTCTTCGATGAAACGTCCGCCGACCCGCAGCCGCAATTCACGCCACTGCCGCCGCATGGTAGGCAGATAGTCGAAGAACAGACGAAAACTGTCGGGCGTGATCGGCGCAATATTGGCGCCGCGTCGCGCGATCGTGTAGCCGCCGTCGAGACGTTTTCGGAAGGCGAAATTTGACGAGCCGACCGCGAGTTCGCCGGGGCCGGCGAGCGGCGCGGTGCGCATCACCGAACCGAGAATTTTCAATTGCGGAAAGTCGATGCCGAGGTTGCCGCAGAACAGTCGCGACCACGCGCCGCCCGCCAGGATCGCCGTCGCGCAGTCGATCCGGCCATGTTCGGTCACGGCCGCGCTGACCCGCCCGCCCGACGTTTCCAGGCCGCGCACCGCGCAGGAGGTCAGAATGACGGCGCCGGCCCGTCGTGCGCCCTCGGCGATCGCGCCCGCCGCGAGACGCGGCTCCGCCCGGCCGTCCCCGGGCGTGACCAGCGCCCCTGCCCATTTACGCGCGGAACCCGGGATCAGCCGGTCCGTCTCCGCGCCACTGACAAGCCGCGACTGAACCTGAAACTCCCGGACCCGATCGAGCCAGGCCTCGTACATGCCGACCTCCGCCTGGGTCTCGCTGAGATAGGCGATGCCGGCGCGGCGGAACCCGGTCTCGCCGCCGACCTCGGCGTTCATGCCGGCCCATAGCCGCAAACTTTCGATGCTGAGCGGCACTTCGGCGGGATCACGGCCCATGGTGCGGCACCAGCCCCAGTTCCGGCTCGATTGCTCGCCGCCGATGCGCCCTTTTTCGCACAGCGTGACGGAAACGCCCTTCCTGGCCAAGTAGAGCGCGGCGCTGACGCCGATGATGCCGCCGCCGATGACGACCACGTCGCTGCGGGCCGGCGGGTTGACGCAAGGGTTCATGAGGGCGAGGCTCCGAATCGATGCTGGATTTAGTGGATCGCCCATCTCGGGAGCAACGTCGAACTCAGCGGGCAGTAGATCAATTTCGTATGCATGGAGACTGCGTCGCAAGGTAGGACGCGCAAGCTCGCCGCGATTTGATCGCGCGGCGCTCCCGAAAGCGGAAACGTAAGCAGCCTGTCGTAAGCACTGGTGATCTTGGTGAGTAAGCGCGTAGCGGTCGGTCCCGAAACCTCGGAGGCGACATAAGGCAACGCTCAATAAGAATAAGTGAATTGGTCGGCTTCGTCATGGCCGGGCCGAGTCCCGGCCATCCCCACGATTTGCTAGCAAATCGTTGACGTCGTCCAGTTGAAGGAAATCGGAATATTTGTCGACAACTAGCGACGGCGCCGGATCAGGTTATGGTAATATCCCAAAGTATTGATGATCCACGACGTGGATGGCCGGGACAAGCGCGGCCATGACGGGAATGGAGCTGTTATTTCTGCGCTTCTCCTAAGCCCAGATTTCGGCCAGGTCGGCTTCCGCCGCGTCCGTTAGACGGAGGAGGAGCGGGCGGCTAATAGTTTCCTCCCTCGTTCAATGATGCTGGTGGCGTCGAAGTCCTTGACGCGGCCAGCGGCGACGTCGGCGAGCCCTTTGTCGATGTCGGTCTTGAGAGCGGCCAACTCTTGAATCTGCAAGGCACGTTTCATTTTCCAGTCGCGCAAGGCGGCGCGGACAACTTCGCTTGTCGAGGCGTAGTCACCGTCCGCAACCGCGCCCTTGACGACAGCGGCCATGTCGGTCGGAAGGGTGATAGTTAGGCGCTCGATTTCGGCCATTGTCGGCTTCCCTTCGTCAAAGGCGCGTCTGCATACTTTATCATACTTAATCATACTTATGAAGCAAACACGAATGAAAATGTGTTTTGTTGCGCAAGTATCTTTTGCATGGCGCAAGCCTCTGAAAAATCAGGGTCGGGGGCGCTTGTACGAAAGTCGTAATTTTTTGCACGGTCGCCAAAAAGGCATTGCCGCAACTTCGACTTCTCGTTTATTTCAAACGATATTTCGCCCTCGGCCAGCGTCGGCCAAACGTAGGACTTTCGCCTAAGCAAATACGGCCAATTTCGAAAATGACAAGCTGGCCAATCGACAAACGAGCGATGCTAGCCAGCGCAGCCGAAGGCCAGAACCTCCGCCCATCCCGAATTTCGAACTGAAAACCGACCCCCTGCCGCATATCCTTGCCGAGCCCGAGCCTTGCGGCCATAGTCAAACTTCATAGCGGGGGACGGGCCATGAAGAAACTCATCGGAGCGATTTGTTGCGCGGCGGGTTTGATGTTCGTCGGCGCGGCGCATGCGGACAATAAGACGCTCGTGATAGGCATGGGATCGGCGGACGCCGGCAAGCTCGATCCGCATATCGCTTCGACCACGCCCGACAAGGGTCTGCTGCAATATATCTTCAACGGGCTCGTGCGTCTGAAGCCCGGCCAGATCAGCCCGGCGACGATCGAGCCCGATCTGGCCGAGAGTTGGGCCGCCGATCCGTCGGGCTTGGAATGGACCTTCCATATTCGCCAGGGCGTTCAGTGTCATTGGGGATATGGCGAGTTCACGGCGGAAGACGCGGCCTATTCCCTCAAGCGCGCAGCGAACAAGGCGACGTCGTCCTATTCCAACGACTTCTCCAGCATCGCCAGCGCCGACCCGGTCGACAAATACACCCTGAAGATCACGCTGAAACATCCCGTCGCCGGCTTCCTCGGCTATGTCGCCAACATCAACGGCGGCAACATGGTCTGCAAGAAGGCCGCCGAGGAAATGGGCGACGGTTTTTCCAAGAAGCCGATCGGCACGGGACCATTCATGTTCGCGGAATACCAGCCGCAGCAATTCGTCCGCCTGGTCGCCAACAAGCAATATTTCCGCGGCGCGCCGCAGCTCGACGAAATCATGTATCGCTATATCCCCTCGGATTCGAGCCGCGACCTCGCGTTTCAATCCGGCGAACTCGACATGATCTACGGCAAGCAGGATCAATCCTGGGTCGATCGCACCAAACAACTGCCCGGAGTGAAAGTGGTGGCGATGGAACCGGGCGAACTCTCGACGCTGTTTCTCAACATCACGCGGAAACCGCTCGACGACATCCGGGTGCGCGAAGCCATCGCCTATGCGATCGACCGCAAGGCCATCGTAGCCTTCAAGGGCGCGGGGTCTTCGCGCGAGGCGGTTTCGGTCGTCCCCTCGGGCTATCTGGGCACGGACGAGCACGCGCCGTTGTTTCCCTATGACCCCGTAAAAGCCAAGCAATTGCTCACGGAGGCCGGCTATCCCGACGGCGTGACGATCAAGACCATCCACACCACGCTGACCGGAATGGAGACGTTCATCGAAGCCGTGCAGGCGCAATTGAAGAAGTCGGGGATCAATCTCGACATCCAGCTCGTCGAGCATGCCACCTATCACAGCCAGATCCGCAAGGACCTGTCGCCGCTCGTGCATTATCAGGCCGCCCGGTTCCCGATCGCCGACGTCTATCTGACACAGTTCTACGATTCCGCCTCGATCGTCGGCACGCCGACCGCCGTGACCAATTTCTCGCATTGCAACGTCGCCGACGCCGACATCAGGGCCGCGCGCGGCGAGACCGATCCGGTCAAGCAGAAGGAAGACTGGACCCGTGCGCAGACCGAGATCATCAAGGCGGTGTGCGGCGTGCCCGTCTATGAGCAACTGCAACTCTGGGCGTGGAAAGACACGCTCGACCTCGGCTACGATCTGAAGGGTTCGCTCAATCTGGCGCCGCCGGTGACCGAAAACACCCATTTCACGCAATAGGCGGCAAAGGCTCCTGGCTCCGGCATGGCCGCATTTCTCACCCGCCGCATAGCGCTGGCGTTCGTGACGCTGTTCAGCGTGCTGACGCTGGTATTCGTGATCATGCGGATTTTGCCCGGCGACCCCGCGCAACTCATCCTCGGCGATCAGGCCTCGCGTGAGGCGATCGACGCGTTGCGCGTCCGTCTCGGCCTGGATCAACCCATACCCACGCAATACGGACGCTTTCTCGTCCATGCGCTGCGCGGCGACTGGGGCGTGTCGATGGTGAGCGGGCAATCAGTGCTTGACGAAGTGTTGAACGTGCTGCCGTGGACGATCGAGCTTTCGCTGGTCTCGCTGGCGCTGGGCGTCGCTCTCGGCGTTCCGTTGGGCGTCTGGGCCGCGGTGCGACGCAATCGCTGGGTTGACTATGCGATCCGGCTCGCCTCGCTGGCGGGCCTGTCGTTTCCCGCCTTCGTGCTGGCGATCATCCTGTTGTTCGTGTTCGCGATCCAGTTGCGTTGGTTCCCGGTCATATCGGCGCACAAAGGCAGCTTTCACGCCTGGACACAGTCGATGGCGTTGCCCGCGCTGAGCCTCGGCCTCAACGCGGCGGCCTACATCACCAGGATCACGCGCTCGGCGGTGTTGGAGGCTTTGTCAGAGGATTACATTCGCACGGCGCTCGCCAAGGGCGTTCCGCAACGTGTCGTCATTTGGCGGCATGCGCTGGGCAACGCGGCTATTCCGATCATCACGGTCTCCGGCCTCTATCTGTCGACGCTGATCGGCAATTCGGTGCTCACCGAAATCGTTTTCAGCCGCCCGGGCCTGGGCAAGTTGATCGTCGGGGCGTTGAGCCAGCGGGATTACACGCTGCTCGAAGGCATGATGGTGATTTACACATTTGCGGTCGTGCTGGTGAACCTGCTCTCCGACCTCGCCTACGGCTTCGCCGATCCCAGGGTGACGTTCGGATGACCCGGGTCGAAGCGGGGCGCGCCCCGCGCTCCGGATTTGCCCAGGGGGTTCGTATCCTCGCCTCCCGCAAGGGTGCGCTCTGCGGCTTCCTCATCGTTGGCCTGATGGCCCTGGCGGCGTTGCTCGCGCCGCTGATCGCGCCTTATGATCCGCTCGATCAGAACATCATGGATCGTCTCAAGCCGCCCTCGGCCGAGCATTGGCTCGGGACCGATTATTTCGGCCGCGATACGCTGTCGCGCCTGCTGTTCGGCGCCCGGGTATCGCTGCTGATTGGCGCCTCGGCGACCGCGATCGCGATTGTCGCCGGCGCCTCGATCGGCATGTACGCGGGTTGGCGCGGCGGTCGCTTCGACGCCATCGCCATGCAGGCGATGGACATGCTGCTGGCGTTCCCCTCGTTGATCCTGGGCCTGATCATCGTCGCCATGCTCGGGCCGTCGATGCCCAACATCATCGCCGCGATCGCATTGACTTCCGTGCCGACCTTCGCCCGCGTCGCCCGGGCGCCGACGATCGTGATGAAGCATCGCGATTTCATCGAGGCCGGACGCTCGCTGGGATTTTCCGAGGCGCGGCTGATCTTCCGCCACGTGCTGCCCAATATTTTTCCCGACATTCTGGTGATGGGCACGCTGTGGCTCGCCAATGCGATCCGCACCGAGGCGTCGCTGGCGTTCATCGGCCTGGGCCTCAAGCCGCCGACGCCGACCTGGGGCGGGATGATCCGGGAGGGCTTCGACAACATCCTCGATTCGGCCTGGCTGGCGATGGTCCCCAGTTTAGCGATTCTCGTCGTGGTGTTCGCGCTGAACCTTCTGGGCGACGGGTTGCGCGACGCGATCGACCCCAAGCTCGGTAACGAAAGGTGAACGCCGCCGAGCCAATTCTCTCCGTGCGAGGCCTCGGCGTGGAATTTCGCCGCCAGGGCGTCTGGCGTCCCGCCGTCACGGACTTGTCGTTCGATGTCCGCCGCCGCGAGACATTGGCGATCGTCGGCGAATCCGGCTCGGGCAAGAGCGTCACGGCGCTCGCCATCATGCGTTTGCTTCCGCAAGCCAACAGCCGCGCCAACGGAATCATTCGCCTGGGCGGGCGCGACGTTCTGGCGCTTGACGACGGCGCGATGCGCGGCTTGCGCGGCGACGCGCTGGCGATGATCTTCCAGGAGCCGATGACGAGCCTGAATCCTGTGCTGACGATCGGTTTTCAGATCGCCGAGGCGCTGATCTACCACCGCGGTTTCGGTCGCCGAGACGCCGAACAGGAAGCGTTGCGGTTACTGGAGCGGGTAAAAGTGCCGGCGGCGCGGCAACGGCTGCACGAATATCCGCACCGCTTTTCCGGCGGGATGCGCCAGCGCGTGATGATCGCCATGGCGCTCGCCTGCAAGCCGAAACTGCTGATCGCGGACGAGCCGACGACGGCGCTCGACGTGACCGTGCAGACGGAGATCCTGGAAATCATCAAACAATTGCAGGACGAAGAGGGCATGTCGGTGGTGTTCATCACCCACGACATGGCCGTAGTGGCGGAAATCGCCGACCGCGTCGTCGTCATGTGGCGCGGCGAAAAGGTCGAGGAGGGGACCGCCGCCGACGTGCTGCTGCGTCCGCGCCACCCCTATACCCAGGCGCTGCTCGCCGCCGTGCCGCGCCCGGGGGCGATGAAGGGCGAGAGCGGTCCCCAACCGTTTCCCGTCGCCGATACGGAGGCCGCGTCCGTCGTGGTCGCGGAAAGTTGGCAACCTGCGGCGTCGTTGCCCTCCGGGCTTCCGTTGCTCGAAGTCATGAACCTGCTCACGCGCTTTCCGATCCGCGCCGGCGTGTTTGGCCG
>Ga0302157_10000755_pt1 | contig 41260 bp, 38 predicted proteins | sample I_Bog_N3_3_FD_193502 | JGI IMG/M metagenome (GOLD analysis project Ga0302157, IMG submission 193502) | Peat permafrost microbial communities from Stordalen Mire near Abisko, Sweden - I_Bog_N3_3 | ecosystem: Environmental > Terrestrial > Soil > Wetlands > Peat | place: Sweden: Abisko, Stordalen...
CTGCGCGAGATGCAGGAAGACCTGCAGAGCTCCATCTCGTACGCGGGCGGACGTTGCGCGGGCGACATCCGCAAGGTGAACTACGTCGTCCTCGGCGGCGAGAACGCGGGCGAGCACCTGTTCATGTAGTGATCGCAGGCCGAACTCCGGCTGCGGCGACACGCCCGCGACACGGCTCAGTGAAGTGGCGCCAGACGTGCCTGCAGCGCGGGCGGCAGGTGGCTGACCACTGCCACCCGGCTACGGTGCCAGAAGGCCGACAGCACCAGCAATGCGCTTCCGATCAGCAAGGCGGTGACCGCAAAGCCCATGCCAACGATGCCTGCGTGATTCAGTAGCGAACTGAAGGCGTACAGCACGTAGCCGAGCGCCGACACCATGAACGCCCGCCGGTCGATCGCCAGTGAGACAAGGGCCAGCGCCAAATATAAAAAGAGGACAGCCAGAGTTCGGGCATCTGCACCGGTCGGGTTCGCAAGGCCCAGCATCGTGAACACCGAATGCACCATCAGAGGTGCCGCCACCATATGCAGCCAGAAAGCGACGTCCGCACGCCGCGTGTGGCGCTCGGGGTCCGACGCGTCCCAGCGCAAGGCGAGTACGAAGGCAACCAAGCCTGCCGTCAGCACAAGGCCTGGAACGGCGTGGCGCAGCCAAGGAACGAGCGCGATTGCAACTTCGATGACTGTCGGGGCGAGCACGCAAAGCGCCGCGGCGACGGTGATGGGAACGTGAAAGCGACGCCAATGCACATAGGCAGCGACAGCGGTGGACAGGCCTATCAGGGTACCGAGTGCCGCGCCGCCCGCTCCCACCTGTACCGAGATGATCGCGGCAACGATCCCGCCAAGGAACGTGAGCAGCAGCACGATCGCCATCAGGGCCATGCGGCGGACGCGGACGAAAAATTCAGCCAGTGCCCAGGAAATGACCGAAACGGCCAACGCGCCAAACCAAGGCGCGGCACGGTAGCCTATCCATCCGACGGAAAGCAGCAACAAGGCACTGGCAATCACCACGAAGATGTCGTTGAATCCGGTCAACAGCCGAAAGTGCTCATCGTCGGCATCCCACACGATGCGCCGCCGATCCGTCACGTGGGCTCTAAGCGCTGCCACTGCCACAGCGGAAACGATGCCTTCAGCCACCGCCTCATCCAGGTCTTCGTCGCTATACATCCCATCCCTTACGTATCGAATGCTTGGAACGTCGGCGGTGCAACGAGCAGGTCTCTCCCTGTACACCGCTCCAAAGCAGTCTATAGCGAAATTGCGCGCGGCCTAAGCATCCGAACCAACCCAGGAACGCTCGGGCAATCGAGTTCTCCGGCAACGGGGTGCATCCGCGAAACGTTCCCGACAATCCGGGGGCCATCGCGTCATTGCCCCCCATTGCCGGAGGGGCCCGCCGCCAGCGGGCGCAACCTACAATCAGGATCGACCCCGACGCGCCTCGTACGGGGCCTGAAACCCACCGCTGAGCCTGCCCCATGTCCGAACTCGCCAAGTCGTTTGAACCCGCCGCCATCGAGGCCCGCTGGGCGCCGCTGTGGGAACAGAGCGGCGTCTACGAGCCGACGTTGGACCCCTCGAAGGACTCGTTCTCGATCCAGTTGCCGCCGCCCAACGTCACGGGCACGCTGCACATGGGCCACGCGTTCAACCAGACCATCATGGACTCGTTGACGCGCTACCACCGCATGCGCGGCCACAACACGCTGTGGGTGCCGGGCACCGACCACGCGGGCATCGCCACGCAGATCGTGGTGGAGCGCCAGTTGCAGGACAAGGGCCAGTCGCGCCACGAGCTGGGCCGCAAGAACTTCGTCGCCCGCGTGTGGGACTGGAAGCAGGAGTCGGGCTCCACCATCACGCGCCAGATGCGCCGCATGGGCGACTCGGTGAGCTGGAAGCACGAGTACTTCACGATGGACGAGGGGCTGTCGAAGACGGTCACAGAGACCTTCGTGCGCCTGTTCGACGAAGGCCTGATCTACCGTGGCCGCCGCCTCGTGCACTGGGATCCCGTGCTCAAGTCGGCCGTGTCCGACCTCGAGGTGGACAGCAAGGAGGAAGACGGCTTCCTGTGGCTGGTGCGCTATCCGCTGGCCGACGGCACGGGCGACCTCACGGTGGCCACCACGCGCCCCGAGACGATGCTGGGCGACGTCGCGCTGATGGTCAACCCGACGGACGAGCGCTACACCGCGCTGGTGGGCAAGCAGGTGATCCTGCCGCTGGTGGGCACGCGGATCCCCGTGATCGCCGACGACTACGTCGACAAGGAATTCGGCACCGGCGTGGTCAAGGTCACGCCCGCGCACGACGCCAACGACTACGCCGTGGGCCTGCGCCACGACCTGCCCATCATCGGCGTGCTGGCGCTCGACGCCACGATCAACGACAACGCGCCCGAGGCCTACCGTGGCCTCGACCGCTTCGTGGCGCGCAAGAAGGTCGTGGCCGACCTCGAGGCCGGCGGCTTCCTGGTGGAGGTGCGCAAGCACAAGCTGATGGTGCCGCGCTGCGAGCGCACGGGCCAGGTGATCGAGCCCATGCTCACCAACCAGTGGTACGTGGCCATGACCAGGCCGGGCGCGGACGGCACGTCCATCGCGTCCAAGGCCATCGAGGCCGTCGAGTCGGGCGCGGTGAAGTTCTATCCCGAGCAGTGGGTCAACACGTACAACCACTGGATGAACGACCTGCAGGACTGGTGCATCTCGCGCCAGCTCTGGTGGGGCCACCAGATCCCCGCCTGGTACGCGGACGACGGCCAGATCTTCGTCGCGCGCAGCGACGCGGAAGCCAGGGCCAAGGCAGACGCGGCCGGCTACACCGGCAAGCTGGTGCGCGACGAGGACGTGCTCGACACCTGGTACTCGTCGGCGCTGGTGCCGTTCTCCACGCTGGGCTGGCCCGAGAAGACGATCGAGCAGGACCTGTTCCTGCCGTCGTCGGTGCTGGTGACCGGCTACGACATCATCTTCTTCTGGGTCGCCCGGATGATCATGATGACCACGCACTTCACGGGCAAGGTGCCGTTCCGCGACGTCTACATCCACGGCCTGGTGCGCGACGCGCAGGGCCAGAAGATGTCCAAGTCCGAAGGCAACGTGCTGGACCCGGTCGACCTGATCGACGGCATCGCGCTGGAGCCGCTGCTCGACAAGCGCGTGGTGGGCCTGCGCCGTCCCGAGACCGCGCCGCGCGTGCGCGAGAACACGAAGAAGGAGTTCCCCGAAGGCATCCCGGCCTACGGCGCCGACGCGCTGCGCTTCACGTTCGCCGCGCTGGCCACGCTGGGCCGCAACATCGCGTTCGACTCCAAGCGCTGCGAGGGCTACCGCAACTTCTGCAACAAGCTCTGGAACGCCACCAAGTTCGTGCTGATGAACTGCGAGGGCCAGGACTGCGGCCTCATCGAGGGCGACAAGACGGCATGCCCCCCGGGGTACAACACCTTCAGCTCGGCCGACCGCTGGATCACCAGCGAGCTGCAACGCGCGGAGGCCGCGGTCGCACAGGGCTTCGCCGAGTACCGCCTCGACAACGTCGCCAACGCGCTCTACCAGTTCGTGTGGACGGAATACTGCGACTGGTATCTCGAGATCGCCAAGGCCCAGTTGGCCGACGCCAAGGCCACGGGCGACGAGTCGCGCGCGCGCGCCACGCGCCGCACGCTGGTGCGCACGCTCGAGACCGTGCTGCGCCTGATGCATCCGGTGACGCCCTTCGTCACCGCCGAGCTGTGGGAGACCGTCGCGCCGATCGCCGGCCGCGCGCCGGCCGCGGGCCAGACCATCGCCACGGCGCCCTACCCCGTGGCGCAGCTGGAACGCGTCGACGAGGCGGCCTGCGCCTGGGTCGACCGCCTGAAGTCGCTGGTCGGCGCGTGCCGCAGCGTGCGCAAGCAGATGAACCTGTCGGACGCCGAACGCATGCCGCTGCTGACGCACGGCGACGCCGAGTTCGTCACCCAGGCCACGCCGTTGCTCAAGGCGCTCGCCAAGGTGAGCGAGGTGCGCGTGATCGCCGACGAGGCCGCGTTCCTCGATGCAACGAAGCTGCTGCCGGTGGCCGGGGAAGGCGCGGTGCGCCTGGCGCTGCTCGTGGAGATCGACGTGGGCGCCGAGCGCGATCGCCTCAGCAAGGAGATCACGCGCCTCGAGGGCGAGATCGTCAAGGCCGACAAGCAGCTGGGCAACGAGAACTTCGTGTCGCGCGCCAAGCCCGAGGTGGTGGCGCAGATGCGCGAGCGGCTGGCGGGCTTCGTCGAGACCGTGGCGCGCATGAAGGCGCAGCGGGAACAGCTGGGCGGCTGAGCAGCAGCCGTGGATTCTGCGCCTGCGCTTCGCTCCGCGCAGAATGACGAGACGTTGTCATCCTGCGCGCAGTCGCAGGATCCACGCGGGTGATCGGACGGTCTATCTCCGGCGCAGGAAGTGGATGTAGTCGCTCGCGTCCTGCGACTGTTCCAGCAACTCGTTGCCGGTCTGCCGTGCGAAGGCCTGGAAGTCGCGCGTGGAGCTGGGGTCGGTGGCGACGACCTTGAGGATCTCGCCCGTCTGCATGTCGGCCAGCGCCTTCTTGGCCTTCAGGATGGGCAGCGGGCAGTTCAGGCCGCGCGTATCGATTTCCTTGTGGGCATGCATGGATTTGACCTCGTGAGCGAAGCCCATTCTATGACGCGTCGGGCGACGGCGAGTTCAGCGCCGCGCGCTCCTCGAACGACATGAACTTCGGCTCGTAGCCGCGTGATTTCAGCCACTCGGCCACCGCGTAGCCGGTGCCGGCCGGCCAGCAGACGATGTCGCCCGGCGCGAACATCCTGTACTCGGCCAGCTCGGGCGACAGCGTCACTTCACCGTGCGCCACCACGTGGTACGCGACGATGACCTGGTTCATGCGCTGGAAGTCCCACACGCCCACCAGCTTGACCGACTCCACCGTGAGCGCCGTCTCCTCGAGCACCTCGCGCGCGATGCCCTCTTCCGGCGTCTCGCCGGCCTCCATGAAGCCGGTGATGAGCGCGAACATGCGGCCGGCCCAGGCCGCGTTGCGGGCCAGCAGCACCTTGCCGCCCTGGTCGGAGCACTCGACGATGGCGGCCAGCACCGGCGTCGGATTGTTCCAGTGCGTGAAGCCGCAGTGGGCGCAGCGCAGCCGCTCCTTCGGGCCGCCGTCCTCGTCCTGCGTGGCGAAGGCAAGCGCGTTGGCGCACTGCGGGCAATAGCGCCACTGCGTCGGACCGGTCATAGAGACGCCTCCGCGCCGCGCGCTGCGGCATTCGCCTCGGGAGCGGCCCTTCGGCTCATGCCGGGAAGACTCCGGTCGACAGATAGCGGTCGCCGCGGTCGCACACCACGAACACGATGGTCGCGTTCTCCAGCCGTTGCGCCACCTGCAGCGCCGCCCAGCATGCGCCGGCCGCCGAGATGCCGGCGAACAGGCCTTCCTCGCGCGCGAGGCGCCGCGCCATGTCCTCGGCGTCGTCCTGGCTCACCAGGATCAGCTCGTCCACGCGCGCGGGCTCGTAGATCTTCGGCTGGTAGGCCTCGGGCCACTTGCGGATGCCGGGAATGCGCGAGCCCTCGGCCGGCTGCGCGCCCAGGATGCGCACCGCCGGGTTCTTCTCCTTGAGGAAGCGCGAGGTGCCCGTGATCGTGCCCGTGGTGCCCATCGCGCTCACGAAGTGCGTGACCTGGCCGTCGGTGTCGGCCCAGATCTCGGGGCCCGTGGTCTCGTAGTGGGCGCGCGGGTTGTCGGGGTTGGCGAACTGGTCGAGCACCAGGCCCTTGCCGTCGGCCTGCATCTGCAGCGCCAGGTCGCGTGCGTATTCCATGCCGCCCGATTTCGGCGTGAGGATCAGCTCGGCGCCGTAGGCCTTCATGGTCTGCACGCGCTCGATCGACAGGTCCTCCGGCATGATCAGCACCATGCGGTAGCCCTTGATGGCCGCGGCCATCGCCAGCGCGATGCCCGTGTTGCCCGAGGTGGCCTCGATCAGCGTGTCGCCCGGCTTGATCTGGCCGCGCTGCTCGGCGCCGCGGATCATCGAGATGGCGGGCCGGTCCTTGACGGATCCGGCCGGGTTGTTGCCCTCCAGCTTGCCCAGGATCACGTTGCCGCGCGCCGCGAGCTCCGCGCCGACGACGCGCTGCAGGCGCACCAGCGGGGTGTGGCCGATGGCGTCTTCGAGGGTCTTGTACGTGGGCATGTGAGGCGGCAATCCGGTGCGGGTGCTGGACAGGACCCGGCATTGTCGCAGCCGGGCACAAACCCACGCCCCGGCAGGCCTTAGGCTCCGCCAAGCAGCGCGCGCAACGCCGCCGGAAGGGCCTGCAGGCCGGGCAACGCGCGGGCGCGGCCGCTGCCGAAAACCCGCAGCGCCTGCGCCATGCCGTTGCGGCCCAGCACCAGGGCGACGATGCGCACGCCCCGCCCCGCTGCCGCGTGCACCGCATGGCGCGCGTCGTCGGCGAGGTAGCGCGGGTCGTGGATGTCGATGTCATGGGCATCGGCGTCCGAAAGCACGATCACCCAGGATCGCGTCGCCTGCCGACCTGCGACCCGCGCGGCCGCATGACGCAATGCCGCGCCCAGCCGCGTGGAGCCGCCCGGGCGCAGCGCCTGCAGGCGGGCGTGCATCGAGCGGTCCGCCGGGGCATCGAAGGTCTTGGCCACGCGCATGCGAACAGCGTCGCGTCCCGCCGAGCTGAAGCCGGCGATCGCGCATGCCACGCCGGAGGCCTGCAGCGCGACCGCGATCGCGCCGGCCGCCCGCGTGGCCGACCGCAGCCGGTCATCGCCCGCATCGCCATCCGGCGTCGCGGCCGAAGCCGACTGGTCGACCAGCAGCCACAGCGCCGCGCTGCCGATGCGGGCCGCCTGCGCGCGGTACACGCGCGGGTCGGTCGCCTTGCGCAGGCGGCGCGCGACGCGCCACTCGACCAGCGCCGAAGGCTCGAACACGTCGCCGTCCTCGTCGCGACGGCCGGACCGGTCCGCCCCCGCAAGACGATGCAGGGGGCCACGCAGCCCGCGCACGGCCGCAGCGGCCGGCGGCGGGTCTTCCACCGCGACGACCGCGGTCTCGGTCACCTGCGTCCAGTGCGGCCGCAGGCGCGCGATGAGCCTGTCCCATTCGGGGTAGCGCACGGCGTCGAGCGGGAATTCCACCGGCTCCGCGCGGGTGTCGTCGCGCTGCGGCGAGACCCCCGGCGGCGCGACGGGCACGTCGACCGGCCACATCCAGCGATGGTCGTCGCGATAGGCCGGCGCCGGCGCATGACCCTTGGCGTTGAACGGCAGGCGGCGTTGGCCGATGTCATGGCCCAGCAGCGTTGCCGCCCTGCGCACCTCGGCCGGCGTGCGCAGGGCGGACAGCCCGAGCGCGGCGTCGATGAAGAACAGTCCTCGTCCCTTGCGCACCCACGGATCCGGATCGTCGTAGCCGGGATCGACCAAGGCACGCGCCAGCCGCTGCAGCAGCGACTCGGCGTCGGAGCCGAGCTGCGGCGTCGCCACATGCAGCGGACGCCAGAGCCGCGCCAGGCCGGGCAGTTCGCGCATCGCCAGCGCTTCGACGCGGGCGTCCTCGAGCAGGCCGGCCAGCGCGCGCGCGAGGGGGCCCAGTCCGGTGCCGTCGAAGGACGACGGCGAATACACGAGGTGCGCGGTCGCGTGCGCCGCGGCCGCGGCATGGTGACGCCACTCGTCGCGCGCCGGCAGGTGGATCGTGCCGTCGCGGATGCAGGGGCGTTCGGCGTCGAAGCGCAGCGGCGGCGCGCGGTCCCACAGCAGGCGCAGCCACTGCGACAGCGGCGGGTGCAACTCGGCCGGGTCGAGGATCGCGGACATCTCAGAAGGACGCGTCGAGCGCGAATTGCAGCGCCTCGGTGACCTGGGCGTCGTCGCTCAGCGCATCCACCATCGCCACGCGGCAGGCCGTGGTGGGCGACAGGCCATGCACCACCAGCGCGGCGGCGTGGATCAGCATGCGCGTGGACGCTCCCTCGTCGAGGCCCGCACCCTCGAGGCGGCGCGTGCGCATGCCGAAGGCGACGATGTCGGAAGCCCGCTCGACGTCCAGCCCCGACTCGCGCATCACGATGCCGGCCTCCTGCTCCGGCTCGGGATAGCCGAACTCCAGCGCGCAGAAGCGCTGCCGCGTGGCCGGCTTCATCTCCGCGACCGACGGCGACGGGTTGTACGACACCACCAGCTGGAAGTCGGGATGCGCCTGCACGATCTCGTTGCGCGCCGCGATCGGCAGGATGCGGCGCGTGTCGGTGAGCGGATGGATGACCACGGTGGTGTTGGCGCGCGCCTCCACCAGTTCGTCGAGATAGCAGATCGCGCCGTGGCGCGCCGCGAGCGCAAGTGGCCCGTCCTGCCACAGCGTGCCCTCGCCTTCCAGCAGCCAGCGGCCGACCAGGTCGCCGGTGCCGAGATCCTCGTGGCAGGCGACGGTGACCAGCGGGCGCTGCAGCCGCCACGCCATGTGCTCGACGAAACGCGTCTTGCCGCAGCCGGTGGGGCCCTTGAGCATCAGCGGCAGGCGCCGCGCGTGCGCCGCCTCGAACAGCGCGATCTCCTCGCCGCGCGGCTGGTAGAAGGGTTCCTGTCGGACGCGGTAGCCGGCGAGCGGATCGGGAGCGGGCGTCATCGTCGGAGCGGGCAGGCACTACCGATGCAGCGGCGTCGACTGGTTGGGGATGCCCTCGATGGGCGCCTCGTCGGTGCCCACCGTCGCACGCGTGAACGCCTCGACGCGCCTTCTCGTGCCCTCGGGGTCGGCGATCCACTGGCCGTAGAACTCGTAGGGGCAGGCCGCCACGCCCTGGTCGCCCTCGCGCGAGTTGATCAGGCCCGTGTAGCCGCGGTGCAGCAGCTTGAACAGGTGGTTCTCGCTCTGGCCGTTGCGGCGGAAGTCGCGGATGAGGCTCTTGGACAGCGCGGCGTACTGCACGCCCATCTCCTCCTCGCCGCACTCGCCCAGCGTGCGGCCGTCGAAGCCGATGATCGCGGAGTGGCCGAAATAGGAGTACACGCCGTCGAAGCCGGCCGCGTTGGCCACCGCCACGTAGGTGTTGTTGGCGAAGGCCATCGCCTTGGAGATCATGATCTGCTGCTCCTTGGCCGGGTACATGTAGCCCTGGCAGCGGATGATCAGCTCGGCCCCCTTCATCGCGCAGTCGCGCCAGATCTCGGGGTAGTTGCCGTCGTCGCAGATGATCAGGCTCACCTTCATGCCCTTGGGCCCGTCGCTGACGTAGGTGCAGTTGCCCGGGTACCAGCCCTCGATGGGCACCCACGGCATGATCTTGCGGTACTTCTGGACGATCTCGCCCTGGTCGTTCATCAGGATCAGCGTGTTGTAGGGCGCCTTGTTCGGGTGCTCCTCGTGGCGCTCGCCGGTGAGCGAGAACACGCCCCACACCTTCGCCTGGCGGCAGGCCGCGGCGAAGATGGCCGTCTCCTCGCCGGGCACCGTGGCCGCGTTCTCATACATTTCCTTGCCGTCGTACATGATCCCGTGGGTGCTGTACTCGGGAAAGATCACCAGGTCCATGCCCGGCAGGCCCTGCTTCATGCCCACCACCATGCGGCCGATGGCGCGCGCATTGGCCAGCACCTCGGCCCGCGTGTGCAGCCGCGGCATCTTGTAGTTGACGACGGCCACGCCGACGGTGTCCTTGCTGCTCGAGATGTCGCCGTGATGCATGGTCGTGTCCTCAGTGACTGATCATCCAGGGGCGACGGCTCGGGAACGCCTTGTTCCCGTTGGCACCCGTGACGGTCGCGCCGCGCCTGGCCGTCGAACAGCAGCCGCAGCCCGACGGGTGCTTGAGCCGCTGGTAGTCGCGCGACATCTTCGGCTCATGGCGCGCCCGTTCGTTGGTGGCGTGCGCCGTGCGCGTGCCGGTGTCCAGCAGCGCCAGGCGCGGCGCGGCGACGAACACGCGCGGCGACGCGGCGCCGCAGTCCGGGCAACTGGCCGGCGCGTCGCGCTGCGACAGCCTGCGGATCGCGTCGAAGCCGCCGCAGCCGGCGCACGCGTAGTCGTAGGTCGGCATGGCGGTGCTCCTCAGGTCAGGTCGGGCGAAAGGGGCATCACCACCGAGCCGTCGAGGAACTTCGTCGGCCCGCTGGCGTTCGGGTTGATGTCGAAGTCGAAGATCTGCGTGGGCAGCCACAGCGTGGCGCAGGCGTTGGGCACGTCCACCACGCCGCTGATGTGGCCCTGCACCGGCGCCGTGCCGAGGATCGAGTAGGCCTGCGCGCCGGAGTAGCCGAACTTCTTCAGGTACTCGATGGCATTGAGGCAGGCCTGGCGGTAGGCCACGTTGACGTCGAGGTAGTACTGCTTGCCGGCCTCGTCCACCGAGATGCCTTCGAAGATCACGTAGTCGTTGTAGACCGGCGTGATCGGGCTCGGCTTGAAGATCGGGTTCTTGATGCCGTACTTGGCCATGCCGCCCTTGATGAGGGACACCTTCATGTGCACCCAGCCGGCCATCTCGATGGCACCGCAGAACGTGATCTCGCCGTCGCCCTGGCTGAAGTGCAGGTCGCCCACGCTGAGGCCCGCGCCGTCCACGTAGACGGGGAAGAACACCTTGGAGCCGCGCGACAGGTCCTTGATGTCGCAGTTGCCGCCATGCTCGCGCGGCGGCACGGTGCGTGCGCCCTCGGCCGCGGCCTTGGCCTTGGCGTCGCCCGTGAGGCGCCCCATGTGCGCGGTGCCGGCCGACGGCGGGTTCGCCAGGCCGGCGGTGGGCGCCGTGTCGATCAACGCCTGCTCGCGCGCGTTCCACTTCTCCAGCATCGCCTTGTCGGGCAGGCAGCCGATCAGGCCCGGGTGGATCAGGCCGGCGTACTTCACGCCCGGCACGTGGCGCGACTCGGTGAACATGCCCTTGAAGTCCCAGATCGACTTCTGCGCCTGGGGGAAATGCTCGGTCAGGAAGCCGCCGCCGTTCTTCTTCGAGAAGAAGCCGTTGAAGCCCCACAGGCTGTCGTCCTTGGCGCCGATGTCCAGCAGTTCGACCACCAGCAGGTCGCCCGGCTCGGCGCCCTTCACGCCCACCGGACCGGACAGGTAGTGCACGGTCGTCAGGTCGATGTCGCGCACGTCGTCGGCGGAATCGTCGTTCTTGATGAAGCCGCCGGTCCAGTCGAAGGTCTCGAGGATGAAGTCGTCGCCGGGATTGACCCAGCAGGCCATCGGGATGTCCGGGTGCCAGCGGTTGTGGATGTTCTCGTTGTCGACAGGCGACTTCGCGAGGTCGACCTTGATGAGGGTGTCGGTCATGGGGCGTCTCCAGCGTTCCAGGTTGGTGAAAATCAGACTGAGAGGTATTGCTTGATGCGCGTCACGTCGGTGTCGGCGCGCGACGTCTCGTGAACGAGCCGGCCGCCCTCGATGACGAACAGCCGGTCGGCCACGTCCATCGCGAAGCTGAGCACCTGCTCGGAGACGACGATCGTGATCTCGCGCAGCTTGCGGATCTCGTTGAGCGCCTTGGCGATGTCCTTGATGATCGAGGGCTGGATGCCCTCGGTGGGCTCGTCGAGCAGCAGCACCTTGGGCTCGGTCACGAGCGCGCGCGCGATGGCGAGCTGCTGCTGCTGGCCGCCCGACAGGTTGCCGCCCTTGCGCCGACGCATGTCGAACAGCACCGGGAACAGCGCGTAGATCTCGTCGGGAATGCGGCGCGTGGGCGAGTTCTCGAGGCCGGTCTGGATGTTCTCCTCCACCGTCAGCGTGGGAAAGATCATGCGGCCCTGCGGCACGTAGGCGATGCCCTTGGCCACGCGGCGAAAGCTCTCGTCCTTCGAGACCTCGCCGCCGTCGACCTGGATGGAGCCGCTCTTGACAGGCAGCACGCCCATCAGGCTCTTGAACAGCGTGGTCTTGCCCATGCCGTTGCGACCCATGATGGCGATGGTCTCGTTCTTCGCACCTTCGAACGAGATGCCGTGCAGCGCCTCGCTCTGGCCGTAGGCGACGAACAGGTCGGTGACTTTCAGCATGCGGGTGGCTCCTTCAATGCCCGAGGTAGACGTCGATGACCTTGGGGTCGGCCTGCACCTTCTCCATCGGCCCTTCGGCGATGATCTTTCCCTGGTGCATGACGGTCACCTTGTGGGCGATGCGCTTGACGAACTCCATGTCGTGCTCGATCACGATCACCGAGCGGTTCTTGCAGATGCGCTCCAGCAGGTCGGCGGTGAGCTCGCGCTCGCGCGCGCTCATGCCCGCGATGGGTTCGTCCAGCAGCAGCAGCTCGGGCTCCTGCATCAGCAGCATGCCGATCTCCAGCCACTGCTTCTGGCCGTGGCTCAGCAGGCCGGCCTCCAGGTCCAGCCGGTCGGACAGGAAGATGTCCCCGGCCACCGCCTGCACGCGCGCCTTCACCTCGTCGGTGCACTTGAAGAACAGCGAGCCGACCACCGTGCGGCCCTTGGGGAACGACACCTCGAGGTTCTGGAACACGCTCAGGTTCTCGTAGATCGACGGCGTCTGGAACTTGCGGCCGATGCCCAGGCGCACGCGCTTGAACTCCGCCATGCGCGTCAGCTCGGTATTCTTGAACTTGATGCTGCCGCCGCCGGCCTTGGTGCGGCCGCAGATGAGGTCCAGCAGCGTCGTCTTGCCGGCGCCGTTGGGGCCGATGATCACGCGCAGCTCGTTGCGGTCGACGTACAGCGTCAGCGCGTCGATGGCCTTGAAGCCGTCGAACGAGACGCTCAGTTCCTCGACGGCGAGGGCGAAGTCGGTGTTGCTCATGATCCGCCTCAGGCCTGCTGGCCGCTGATGCCCGCGGGCGGACGCGGCGCGTCCTTCATCGGAAAGCTGCCGGAGGCGCTCTCCGTGCGCGGCGCCTTGGCCGCCGCCGGGGCAGCGCGCCAGCGGGTCCAGCGCGGCACCACCTGGCTCTCCCACAACCCGGCCAGGCCCATCGGGAACGCCATCGTCACGCCGATGAACAGGGCTGCCATCAGGAACAGCCAGAGATCGGGAAAGCTCTCCGAGAAGAAGGTCTTGCCGGCATTGACCAGCAGCGTGCCGTAGACCGCCCCCACCAGGCTCATGCGCCCGCCCACCGCCGCGAAGATCACCATCTCCACCGACGGCACGATGCCCACGAAGCTGGGCGACATGAAGCCCACCTGCAGCGAGAACAGCGCGCCGCCGATGCCCGACAGCGCCGCCGCCAGGCAGAACGTGAAGATGCGGAAGTTGGACACGTCGTAGCCGGAGAAGCGCACGCGGTCCTCCTTGTCGCGCATCGCCAGCAGCAGCGTGCCGGCCTTGCTGGTCTGGATCCAGCGGCACAGCAGGATGCTGGCCACCAGCAGGACGACGCACAGGTAGTACAGGACGTACTTGGCGTGGTCCGTGCGGGTATCCCAGCCCAGCACCGTCTTCAGGTCGGTCATGCCGTTGACGCCGCCGGTGTAGCCCTGCTGGCCGATGATCAGCACCGTCACGATCAGCGCCACCGCCTGCGTGATGATGGCGAAGTACACGCCGCCCACGCGCCGCTTGAACATCGCGAAGCTGACGATCCAGGCCAGCAGCGTGGGCAGCCCCACCACCGCGACCAGCGCGAACGGCAGGTGGCGGAACGGCACCCAGAACGCCGGCAGCGCGGTGATCTGGTTCCAGTCCATGAAGTCGGGGATGCCCGGCGTCGACTGGATCTTCGTCGTGATCGGGTCGGACGCCTCCAGCTTCAGGAACATCGCCATCGCGTACCCGCCGAGCCCGAAGAACACGCCCTGGCCCAGGCTCAGGATGCCGCCGTAGCCCCACACCATCACCAGGCCGACGGCGACGAAGGCATAGGTGAGGTACTTGCCCACGAGGTTGAGCCGGAAGATGTCCAGCGACAGCGGCAGCACGACGGCGAGCAGCAGCGTCAGCACGAGCACGCTGGCGAGCTGGTGGCGCTTGATGAGGTCCTGCAGGGTTTTCATGGTCGGGGCTCCAGGGCGATTCAGGGGGATGTCAGCGACGAACCTTGCTGGCGAACAGGCCTTGCGGGCGAATCATCAGGATCAGCACGATCAGCGACAGCGTGATCACCTTGGCCATCGAGCCGGACAGGAAGAACTCGGTGATCGACTGCGTCTGCGCGATGCCGAAGGCCGACACCACCGTGCCCAGCAGGCTGGCCGCCCCTCCGAAGGTGACGACGAGGAACGAATCGACGATGTAGAGCGAGCCCGAGGTGGGGCCGGTGGAGCCGATCGTCGTGAAGGCCGCCCCGGCCATGCCGGCGATGCCGCAGCCGATGGCGAAGGTGAGGCGGTCGGTCTTCTTCGTGTCGATGCCGATCGCGTTGGCCATCACGCGGTTGCTCACGGTGGCGCGCACGCGCAGGCCCCAGCGGCTCTTGCTCAGCGCGATCAGCACCAGGCAGGTGGTGAGCGCGGTCAGCCCCAGCACGAACAGGCCGTTGATCGGGATGTCCAGGCCTTCCTTGGGCGTCCACGAGCCCATGATCCAGGGCGGCAGCGTGGGGCTGACCTCCTTCGGGCCGATGAAGCTGCGGAAGGCCTGCTGCATCGCCAGGCTGACGCCCCAGGTGGCCAGCAGCGTGTCCAGCGGGCGCTTGTAGAGGTGGCGGATCAGCGCCCACTCCACGATCCAGCCCCCGATGAACGCGAAGCCGAACGCCGCCAGGATGGCGAACGGGAAGTAGTAGGGCAGCATGTCGGGCGCGTAGTGCTCGGTGAGCTGCGAGCCCAGGTAGATCGTGTAGGCGCCGATCGTCATGAACTCGCCGTGGGCCATGTTGATCACGCCCATCTGGCCGAAGATGATGGCCAGGCCCAGGCCCATCAGCAGCAGCACGGCGAACAGGCTGAGGCCGGCGAAGCCCTGCATCACGCCGATGTTCATCAGGTCGGAAAAACTCATGGCAGGCTCCGTGGGACAGCGCGATGTCGGGGCCGGCCACGCGCGTCTCGCGCGCGGCCGCTTGTCTCCTCGACCTGGAAAGGGGGACGCGGGCTCTGGCGGCCCGCGGTCGCCGTCGGCTTACTGGTAGCCCTTGGGGAACGGATCCGGCTTGATCAGCTGCGGCGAGGTCGAGACGATCTTGAAGGTGCCGTCCAGCTGGCCCTGCGCGATCAGCGACTTGCTCCACAGGTGGTGGTTGGCGTCGACCTTGACGTAGCCTTCCGGCGCGTCCTTCAGCTCGATGCCCGGCGAGGCGGCCACCACCTTGTCGACGTCGAAGCTCTTGGCGCGCTCGACGCCGGCCTTCCAGATCCACGGGCCCAGGTACGCGGCCTGCGTCACGTCGCCGATCACCGCGTCCTTGCCGTACTTGGCCTTGAACGCGTCGACGAACTTCTTGTTCTCGGGCGTGCTGATCGACTGGAAGTACTTCATCGACGAATAGAAGCCGGCGAAGTTCTCGCCGCCGACGCCGGTCATCTCGTCCTCGGTCACCGCCAGCGTGACCAGCAATTGCTTGTCGCCGGTGATGCCGGCCGCCTTCAGCGCCTTGTAGAAGGCCACGTTGGAGCCGCCGACCACGGCCGCGAAGATGCAGTCGGGCTTCTGCAGCTTGATCTTGTTCATCAGCGAGCCGAAGTTGGTGCTGCCCAGCGGGTAGTACTCCTCGCCGACGACCTTGCCCTTCTGGAAGTTCTCGATGTGCTTGCGCGCGATCTTCATCGAGGTGCGCGGCCAGATGTAGTCGGAGCCGATCAGGAAGAACGTCTTGGCCTTCTTCTCGTTCTTGGCCCAGTCCAGGCTGTAGAGGATCTGCTGGGTCGCTTCCTGGCCCGTGTAGAACACGTTCTTCGACTGCTCCAGGCCTTCGTAGAAGGTCGGGTAGTACAGCAGGCCGTTCTCCTTCTCGAAGATCGGCAGCACGGCCTTGCGCGAGGCGGAGGTCCAGCAGCCGAACACCGCGGCGCAGTGGTCGTTGATCAGCAGCTTCTTGGACTTCTCGGCGAACGTCGGCCAATCGGACGCGCCGTCCTCCTTGATCACCTTGATCTTGCGGCCCAGCACGCCGCCCATCGCGTTGATCTGGTCGATCGCGAGCTGTTCGGCCTGGATCGAGCCCGTCTCCGAGATGGCCATCGTGCCGGTGGACGAGTGCAGCTGGCCGACCGTCACCTCGGTGTCGGTCACGGCCAGCTTGGTCGTGTCGACCGACGCGGTGGGCTGGCCGAAGCTGAGCCCGGACAGGCCCATCACGGGCAGGGCGGCGGCGCCCTGAAGCAGGCGGCGGCGGCGAGAATCGGGCGCATTCGAGTCGTGGTCGCGGGTCATGGTTTCAGGGCTCTCCAGGCTTGAGGGGCTTGCGGTGGGGCCGACGGCCACCGCCTCATAACGGTGCGGTGGTGTCGGGCTGGAGGCAATCTTGCGAGAGCGGGTGCGCACGGCGAATACGTCAATCGACGTAGTGCACGGGCCCGTTCCGGGCGACGACACTGCGGCGCCAGATCCGGCTCGTCCCGGGTCCGGCGGAGCACTTCTTGCTTTGTCTCGACACCCACCCTGAAAGCCCGCATACCCGTGTCGACGCCGCCCTCCCGGAGCCAGCCGCAGAAGATCTTCCGCATCCGCCGCGACTACAACTCGTGGGTCGCCAACGAGTCGATGGAGGACTACGCGTTGCGCTACACGCCACGCAGCTTCCGCAAATGGAGCGAGCTGCGCGTGGCCAACACCGCGTTCGGCGCCACGTCCTTCCTGGCGCTGGAGGCCATCGGCGGCGCCATCGCGCTGAGCTACGGCTTCACGAACGCGATGTGGGCCATCCTGGTGGTGGGCCTGATCACCTTCCTCACCGGCCTGCCCATCAGCTACTACGCGGCCAAGTACGGCGTGGACATGGACCTGCTCACGCGCGGCGCGGGCTTCGGCTACCTGGGCTCGACGATCACCTCGCTGGTCTACGCGAGCTTCACCTTCATCTTCTTCGCGCTCGAGGCCGCCATCCTGGCGCTGGCGTTGCAGATGTATTGCGGCTGGCCGCTCCCGGTGTGCTACCTGGTGGCCTCGCTGGGCGTGGTGCCGCTGGCGATGCACGGGGTCACGCTGATCCAGAAGCTGCAGTGGTGGACGCAGCCGCTGTGGCTGCTGATGTTCGTGCTGCCCTACCTCGCCGTGGCGATCCGCGCCCCGGCCGCCTATGCCGACTTCACGACGCTGGTGGGCGGCGTCTCGCACAGCAGCGGCTTCGACGCCGCGATGTTCGGCGCCGCCACCGCCGTCGCGTTCTCGCTGGTGGTGCAGATCGGCGAACAGGTGGACTACCTGCGTTTCCTGCCCGAGAAGACGGCCGCCAATCGCAGGCGCTGGTGGGCCGCGGTGCTGGTGGCGGGGCCCGGCTGGATCGTGCCGGGCATGCTCAAGATGGCCGGCGGCGCGTTCCTCGCGTTCCTGGCGCTGCAGCACGAGATCCCGGTGGAGCGCGCCGTCGAGCCCACCCAGATGTACCTGGCCGGGTATGGCTACGTCTTCGCGTCGCCCGGCTGGGTGCTGGGCGCGACGGTGCTGTTCGTGCTGGTGTCGCAGATCAAGATCAACGTCACCAATGCGTACGCCGGCTCGCTGGCCTGGTCCAACTTCTTCGCCCGGCTCACCCACAGCCACCCGGGCCGCGTGGTCTGGCTCGTCTTCAACGTGCTGATCGCCGTGCTGCTGATGACGCTCGGCGTGTTCGAGGCGCTCGAAGGCGTGCTGGGCCTGTACTCGAACCTGGCCATCGCCTGGGTGGGCGCGCTGGTGGCCGACCTCGTCATCAACAAGCCGCTGGGCTGGAGCCCGAAGCACATCGAGTTCAAGCGCGCGCACCTGTACGACATCAACCCGGTGGGCCTGGGCGCGATGCTGGTGGCCGCCGGGCTGGGCATGGCGGCCTACACGGGCACCATGGGCCCGCTGGCCCGGTCGTTCGCGCCCTTCATCGCGCTGTTCACGTCGATGGCGCTGTCGCCCGCCCTGGCGTGGTGGACGCGTGGCCGCTACTACGAGGCCCGGCCCAACCTGGCCACGTGGAAGCCCGGCGAGCACGTCGCCTGCTCGGTGTGCGAGAACCTGTTCGAGTCCGAGGACATGGCGCAGTGCCCGGCGTACGCCGCGCCCATCTGCTCGCTGTGCTGCACCCTCGAATCGCGCTGCCACGACCGCTGCAAGACCGATTCGCGCGTCACCGAGCAGGTGCACGCGGCCCTGCTGTCCGCGCTGCCGGCGCGTCTCAGCGCGCGCTTCAACTTCCGCGTGGCGCACTACCTCGTCGTCGCGCTGTCGCTGGTCGCCCTGTTCGCGGCCGTCCTGGGCATCGTCTACGAACAGCAGGCGGCCCACGAGAGCCTGCGCGCCCCGCTCTTGAAGGTGTTCGCGCTGCTGTCGCTGGTGGCCGCCGTCGGCGCCTGGTGGATGGTGCTGGGCAGCGAGAGCCGCCACATGGCCGAGGACGACTCGATGCGCCACAACGAGCTGCTGCTGCGCGAGATCGACGCCCACAAGCGCACCGACCTGGCGCTGCAGGCCGCCAAGGACCTGGCCGAGGCCGCCAACCAGGCCAAGACCCGCTACGTCACCGGCATGACGCACGAGCTGCGCACGCCGCTCAACGGCATCCTGGGTTACGCCCAGATCCTGCTCAAGGACGACAACATCCAGGGCGCCCACCGCGCCGCCGTCGACACCATCCACCACAGCGGCGAACACCTGCACGGCCTCATCGACGGCCTGTTGGACCTGGCCCGCATCGAGGCCGGCAAGCTGCGCCTGGACATCGCGCCGCTGCCCATGCGCGAGTTCCTGGACGACGTCGTGCGCATGGTGGCCCCGCAGGCCGCCGCCAAGGGCCTGCGCTTCGAGCTGCGCACCGTGGGCCGCACGCCCACCTACGTGCGCGCGGACGCGCGCCGCCTGCGCCAGATCCTGATCAACCTGCTCGCCAACGCGGTGCGCTTCACCGATGCGGGCAGCGTGACGCTGGTGCTCGACCAGGCGCGCGAGGTGGCGCGCTTCCACGTCGTCGACACCGGCATCGGCATCGCGCCGCAGGACATGGAACGCATCTTCATGCCGTTCGAGCGCGGCAGCGCCGGACGCCGCAGCGGCGATACCGGCACCGGCCTGGGCCTGACCATCACGCACCTGCTCACGCAGCTGATGGGCGGCGAGCTCAGCGTCAAGAGCGCCCCCGGCGAGGGCAGCACGTTCACCGTGCGCCTGTACCTGAGCGAGACCGCCGAGCCCGCGCACATCCGCCTGCCCATGCACCGACCCGTGAGCGGCTACATCGGCGCGCGCCGCAGCCTGCTGGTGGTGGACGACCATCCCACCCAGCGCCAGATGCTGGCCGGCATGCTGCTGCCGCTGGGATTTCGCATCCGCGAGGCCGCCAGCGGCCGCGAATGCCTGGAGAGCGTGATCGAGACGCTGCCCGACGCCGTGCTGCTGGATCTCACGATGGACGACATGGACGGCTGGGAGACCGCGCGCCGGCTGCGCGCCCACGGCTTCGCCGACCTGCCCATCATCATCGTGTCGGCCAACGCGTTCGAGAATCTCGGCGACAAGATCGCGGCGGCCGGTTGCCAGGGCTTCGTCGACAAGCCCGTGATCGAGTCGGAACTCCTGGCCGTGCTGCAGCGCCATCTCGAGCTGGAGTGGGTGGCGGAGCTCACGGTGCCGGACTGGGCCCCGACGGAGCCCTCGCCGTCCCCGGCGGCGGCCGCCCGCCTGCCGCCCGAGGGCGCCCGGGATCTGTTGCGCCTCGCCCGCCTGGGCCACGCGCAGGGCCTGCAACGCCAGCTCGACGCGCTGCTCGCGCAGCAGCCGGCGCTCGCCGCCCGCGTGGCCACGCTGCGCGAGCTCGCCGCCCGTTTCGCGTGGCCCGAGCTGATCGCCAGCCTGGGGCGCGAACTGGACCTGGCCGACGGGGAGACGACGACATGAGCGCACGCGCGGGCGACATCGTCCTCGTCGTCGACGACGTGCCGCGTTCCATCGGCGCGCTGTGCATCGAGCTCGAGGCAGACGGCTACACGGTGCTGGTCGCCTCCGACGGCGAGTCCGCCCTGGCGCGGCTGGACCTGGTCACGCCGGACGCCATCCTGATGGACGCGCTGATGCCCGGCGTCGACGGCTTCGAGACCTGCCGGCGCGTGAAGGCCCATCCCGAGTGGCAGCACATCCCGGTGATCTTCATGACGGGCCTCTCCGAGACCAGCCACATCGTCAAGGGCTTCGAGGCCGGCGGGGTCGACTACGTCGTCAAGCCGGTGCGCACGCCCGAAGTGCTGGCGCGCCTGGCCACGCACGTGCGCAACTCGCGCGCCGCGCGTCTCGCGCGCGACGCGATCGACGTCGGCGGCCACGGCGTGCTGATGGTCGACTCGCACGCCCGCCTGGCCTGGCGCTCGCCGCGCGCCCAGCGCTGGCTGGCCGAGTTCTTCGACGGCCCCGCGGCCAACGACGAGTGCATCGCCTGGCTCGCCTCGCAGGCCGCCGTCGCCGGCCAGGTCTGCTCGCGCACGCAGTCCGGCCGCACGCTCACCGCGAGCCGGCTCGAAGGCGTCGGCCTGGGCGAGACCATGTGGCTGCTGGCCGTGCGCGACGCGGACTCGCAGGACGCCGCCCGCCTGGCCACGGCGTCGCTCACGCCGCGCGAGACGGAGGTGCTGTCGTGGATCGCCAAGGGCAAGACCAACCGCGACGTCGCCGAGATCCTGGGCATGAGCCCGCGCACCGTCAACAAGCACCTGGAACACGTGTTCGAGAAGCTCGGCGTGGAGACCCGCGCCGCCGCCGCCGCGCTGGCCAGCCGCGGCCTCGCCTGAGAACCCGTCCGGCGTGAGATAATCCGCCCCCTGCGCAAGCGCTTGCGCAAAGCCTCGGTGGTGTAATCGGTAGCCACGCCAGACTCAAAATCTGGTCTCGAAAGGGGTGTCGGTTCGAGTCCGACCCGAGGCACCATCCATGCGCCCCCCGAGCCGTGAGCAATGTCCGCTCCGCTTCGGCGCACTGCACGGCTGCGTGGCACACTCAAAGCCTCATTCCCCTGGGTTTCCCATGCCCCTGCAACTGCCGCCGCCCATCACCCGCGCCCTGCTGATCGCCTGCACGGTACTGCTGTTCCTGGCGAGCGCCATCCGCCCCGTCCAGGGACTGGTGCAGCAGTGGCTGCCGCTCTACCCCGTGCTGTCGGGCGCCTTCTGGCCTTGGCAGCTCGTCACCTACCCGCTCGTCCACCTCGACCCGCTGGGCTGGTTCTTCAACATGCTCATGCTGTATTTCTTCGGGTCACGCCTCGAGGATCTGTGGGGCCGGCGACGCTACATCCAGTTCCTGCTGGCCTGCACGGCCGCAGGCGCGCTCGTCTACGTGCTGCTGACGCTGCTGGTGGCAACGCCGTACGCGCTGATGGGCCTGGCCAGCGTGACCTTCGGAATGCTGGCCGCGTTCGGAATCCTGTTCCCGCACCAGCGCATCATGTTGTACTTCGTGGCCGAGGTGAGCATGCGCACGGCCGTCTGGGTGTTCATCGGCATCGAGGTCATCATGATGCTGGGTCAGTTGTTCAACGGCTCCGGGGCCTGGGTTCCCGCCGTGGCGCAACTGGGAGGCGCATTGGGCGCCTACCTGCTGATCCTGTTCTGGCGCTGGCGCCCGCCGTCGTTCAAGCGCAAGAAGCCGCCGTCGCACATCCGCCGGGTTCACTGAGCCCTTCGCGGATCGTCGGACGCCGCAGCACCAGCCGCAACTCGCGCTTCATGCGCGCGTTCGACAGGCGCCGCGACTCGTTGAGGAAGCTCCACTGCGCCGGGCTGAAGTGCTCGCCCGCCTGCGCGCGCCTCACGCGCGCGGGGCGCGGCAGGCCGCCGAGGTCGGCCACCAGGTCGTAGTAGTCGCCCGTCTTCATGTCCGTGTCGTCGCACACCTGCACCACGCGTTGCGGGCGTCCGCGCCACAGCGCGGCGACGCAGGCGCGCGCCAGGTCGTCGGCGTGGATGTGGTTGGTGTAGCCGTCGTCCTCGGCCGCCAGCACCGGCGTGCCGCGCGCCACGCGCTCCTGGGGACGGCCTCCCTCGCGGTCGTTCGCGTAGATGCCGGGGATGCGCAGCACGCTCACGCGCGCCCCCGTCGCGCGGCCCCACGCGCGCAGGTGCGACTCGGCGTCGACGCGGCGACGCGCGCGATCCGTCGTCGGGTTGAGCGGCCGCGTCTCCGTCACGAGCTCGCCGCGGCAGTCGCCATAGACGCCCGTGGTGCTGGCGTAGACGACGCGCGCCGGCCGCGTACGCCGGCTCAGGGCGGCGAGCAGCGCGCGCAGGCGCGGATCGGTGGCTCCGCTCGAGGGCGGCGGCGCCAGGTACAGCACGGCGTCGGCCAGGCCGGCCAGGCGGCCCAGCGACGCGGCGTCGTCGAGGTTGCCCACCACCGGCGTCACGCCGGCCGCACGCAGCGCGCCGCAGCGCGCGGGCGAGGACGTGAGCGCGAACACGCGCAGGCGTGCGCCCAGCGCGCGCACGACGCGCAGGCCGACGTCGCCGCAACCGATGATCAACAGGGAGGATTCGCGCGCCATGAGGCGCTCATTGTGGCCGCTCGCCGCGGATCACCAGCGCGAGCCCCGCCAGGATCAGCCCGATGCCCGCCACGCCGCTCGCGCGCAGCGGCTCGCCCAGGACGAGCACGGCCAGCGTGAACGCGGTGAGCGGCTCGGCCAGCGCCAGCGCCACCCCCGTGGCCGCCGAGACGAAGCGCAGCGCGCTGCTGAACAGCAGGTAGGACACCCCCGTGGCGACGATCCCCAGCCACGCCACCACCAGCCAGCTGCGCCACCCTGCCGCCACGAGATCGCCCACGCCCGAGGGCACGATGGCCCAGGCCGCGGGCAACGCGATCAGGGCCGCCGTTGCGAACACCCACAGGCTCGCGCGCGCCGGCGAGGCGTGTTGGGACAGCGCCTTCGCCGTGAGCGTGTAGACCGCGTACGACAAGCCGGCGCCCAGGCACAGCAGCAGGCCGCTGACGTCCACCCGCGCGCCGCCGCCGCCGCTGCCGAGAGCGATGGCGGCGCCACCGGCGATCGCCAGCGCCGTGCCCAGCCACCACAAGGCCACCGGCGGCCGCCGCGTGACCAGCGCCTGCAGCGCGCCGGCGAACAGCGGCCCGCTGCCGATCGCGATGGTCGTGCCCACCGCGACGCCCGCCAGGCGCACGCCCGCGAAGAACGCGAGGTTGTAGAGGGCGATGGCGACACCGGCCAGCAGTTGGCGGCGCCAGAGCCCGGCCTCGCGCACGCGCGGCGGAGGCTTGCGCTCGGTGACGGCCACGAGCAGCGCGAAGAACCCGGCGGCGATGACGAGGCGCAGCGCGCCGATCCAGACCGACGACAGATGGGCGCCGGCGAAGTGCTGGGAGGTGCCTGTGGTGCCCCACAGCATGGCGGCGGACAGGGCCAGGACGATGCCGGGCCAGGAGGTGGTCTTCATGGGCGCATCGTGGCGCAGGTGGGCCGCGTCGTTTGTCGCAGGGCTCTCGACTTCACGCCGGCGCGCGGATGAAGAAGAAGCCCGCCTCCGCCGGCCTCAGCCGTCCCGCAGTTCGCGCGCGCCCACGTCGCGATCGCGCCGCATCGCGTGGGCCAGCGCGCTGGCCGACGCATAGCCCACGCGCGCTGCCGTCGCCTCCAGCGTCAGCCCGCGCCGCAGCAGCCGCTGCGCCTCGTCAAGTCGCAGCGAGCGCAGCCACGCCTGCGGCGACTGGCCCGTCAGCTCCAGCAGGCGCGCGTGGAAGCGCTGCGGGCTCAGCAGGCAGCGTTCGGCCAGGCGCGCGGTGGTCCAGGGCGCGTGCAGCGTGCTTGCCAGTTCGGCCTGCAGCCTGTCGAGCGCGATGCCGCGCCGCACGCCGGCGCGCGGCGTGTCCAGGATGGCCTCCAGGAGGCGCTCGGCGTCGGCCGCGCCCGCCAGCGCGCGAACCGCCGCCGTCACCGGGAAGCGCCGTGCACGGTCGAGGCCGCGGGCGTCGGCCACGTCCACCACCACCATGCGCAGGTCGGGCGAGGCCGCGTAGGCGTGCGTGACGCCGGCCGGGATGATGAGGCCGCAGGAGCTGTCGGAGAAAGCGGCCGACGCGCCCACCTCGATGTCCATGCGGCCGCGCCAGGCGAACAGCACCTGGGCATGGTCGTGCGAATGCACCGTCTGCTCGCCGCTGTAGGAGCGCAGGCTCAGTTGCACACCGACGGGGACCGGAGGGTCGGGCATGTGCGCAGTCTAGGACCAGTTCGCGCCGGCGCGGGATAATCGACGACTCGGCGCCGCGTCGGCGCCCGCCCCGCACACCATGACCTTCACCGTCACCCTCCATCCCGCCGAACGCGCGTTCGAAGTCGCCCGCGACGAGACCATCCTGTCGGCCGCGATCCGCGCCGGCGTGGGCCTGCCCTACGGCTGCCGCGACGGCGCCTGCGGCTCGTGCAAGAGCCGGCTGCGCGACGGCCGCGTGATCCACGGGGCGCACCAGCCCAAGGCGCTGTCGGACCAGGAGGAGGCCGACGGCCTGATCCTCACCTGCTGCGCCACGCCGCAGACCGACTGCGTGGTGGAGGCCCGCATGGTGGTGGGCGCCGGCGAGTATCCGATCAGCAAGATGCCCGGCCGCGTGCTGAGCCTGGAGCGCCCGGCCCCCGACGTGGCCATCGTGCGCATCCAGCTGCCCGCCACCTCGCCGTTCCGCTACCGCGCCGGCCAGTACGTGGAATTCATCCTGCGCGACGGGGCGCGCCGCAGCTACTCGATGGCCAACGCGCCGCACAACCTGGGCACGCCGGCGGCCATCGAGCTGCACCTGCGCCACATGCCCGGCGGCAAGTTCACCGACCACGTGTTCGGCGCGATGAAGGAAAAGGACATCCTGCGCATGGAAGGCCCGTTCGGCAGCTTCTGCCTGCGCGAGGAAAGCGACAAGCCCATCGTGCTGCTGGCCTCGGGCACCGGCTTCGCGCCCATCAAGGCGCTGATCGAGCAGCTGCACCACCTGGGCAGCATCCGCCCGGTGCGCCTGTACTGGGGCGCGCGCCGCAAGGCCGACATCTACCTGGCCGACTGGATGGCCACCGCCACGGCGCTGCTGCCGCAGCTGGAGTTCGTGCCGGTGCTGTCGGAGCCGGCCACCGAGGACGCCTGGACGGGGCGCACCGGCTTCGTCCACGAGGCGGTGATGGCCGACCTGCCCGACCTCTCGGGCCACCAGGTCTACGCCTGCGGCGCGCCCGTCATGGTGGCGTCGGCCGAACGCGATTTCGTGGCGCGCTGCGGACTGCCCGACGACGAGTTCTACGCCGACAGCTTCACGTCGGAAGCGGACAAGCACGGCGCCTGAACGCGCACGGCTCGAGCGCCCGCGCCCAGCGCGCCGGACACGCGACACGCTACGCCCGCACACCCGATGCACGACTTCGCCAAGGATCTCCTGATCGCGCTGATGATCGGCGCCGAGGTGTTCGCCATCGCGGCGCTGTGGCCCCTGTCGGACTGGGCCACGAGCGCGCCGCGCCGCGCGGGCTTCGCCCTCGCGCTGCTCGCGATCTCCGCCTGCGTCGCCCTGTGCACGCTGGGCGTCGTGCCGCCCGTCGTGCGCCCGGGCACCTGGCGCTGGATGCTTGGCCAGTTGCTGGGCTGGGCGCCGCTGCCGCTGTTCATGGCGCTGCCCGACGCGGTATGCGTGGCGTCCGGCCAGTCGCTCGCGCGCGCGGGCCTGTCCCCGCGCTACGCACGCGCGACGGCGCTCTTGCTCGGCGCCATCGCGGTGCTGGTGGCGCCCGCGGCCACGCTCTTGGCCGGTTGTGGCCTGGCGGGCGCCTGCCTCTGAGTCGATCTCAATGTGCCGCGGCGACGGCCACGAGATCGGCCTGGCCCTTCGCCGAGGGGTACGCGTCGTCGTCCCACAGGCGCGCGACGATGGCCTGCACGGCCGCGACGTGCGCATCGGTCTGCGCCATCTTGTGCGCGAACGACGGCACCAGCGAGTTGGCGAGCGACGCCGCCACGAAGTAGCCGCTCGACTCGCGCGCGCAGTAGTCGAAGCCGGACATGTTGGCTCCCAGCGCCACGGGGATCGAGCCCTTGTTGCGGTTGAAGATCTCCTGGAACTCGGGGCTCATGATCGTGGTGGCCAGGACCTTCTGCCCGGCGATCGCCTGCGGGTCCTGCAGGCGGAACATCGCGAAGCTGTCGATGCTGTAGATGTACGCGTTCCAGGTGCCCGGGGCAGCGGTGCAGATGAAGTCCGTCTCCGGCTTCTTTCCGGCGGCGAGGAACTCGCCCTTGGCCCAGTCGCCCATGAACTGCATGCCGGCCTGGCCCTTGATCACCATCTCGGTGGCCTTGTTCCAGTCGCGGCCCGGCGCCTGCGTGTCGGTGTAGGGCTTGAGGCGGCGGAAGGTCTCGATCGTGCGCGTCATCGCCGGGCTGCGCCAGGCGGCCGGATCCAGCGCGACGAACGACTGGCGGAAGAACTGCGGGCCGCCCACGCCCAGCGCGACGACCTCGAAGGTGGTCAGGTCCTGCCAGGGCTGGCCGCCATGGGCCAGCGGCACGATGCCCGCGGCCTTGAAGCGATCGGCCAGCGAGAAGAACGCGTCCCAGGTGTCGGGCACGCGGCCGCCCACCTTGCGCAGCAGGTCGCGGTTGATCCACAGCCAGTTCACGCGGTGCACGTTCACCGGCACGGCCGCCCAGTGGCCATCGACCTTCATCTGGCCCGCGACCTCGCGCGCCAGCTTGACGTCCCAGTTGCCCGCCTTGGCCACGTCGTCGAGATTGGCGAGCACGCCCTTGCGGCCCCACTCCTGGATCGCCGGCCCCTTGAGCTGGGCCGCCGTCGGTGGATGCCCGGCATCGACGCGCTGCTTCAACGCGTTCATCGCCGCGTCGCCACCGCCACCCTGGACGGCGAAGTCACGCCAGGTGATCCCCTGGGCCGCCAGCATGCGCTTGAGTTCCTCGACGGACTTGGCCTCGCCGCCGGAGGTCCACCAGTGCAGCACCTCCACCTCGGCGGCGCGTGCCGGGCTCGCGGCCAGGAGCGCGACGGCGAGCGCGGAGGCGCTCACGACAGCCCAACGCCGTAATGATTTGTTCAGGTTCAAGATCGTCTCCGCTCCGGAAAGCGGGGACGATCGGGATGATCGCTCGCTCTCTCAGGATTTCTTATGAATCTGAAGATAACGAATCGTTAATGTCCTGAACATATCGCGAACCCGGATTTCTCACCATCGCGGTGCATTTTTCGCACCAGAACGAGAAAAACGCCCGAAGGCGTCTTTGCAGGGGGAGCGCGGCGAGCGGCTCACTCGCCCAGGTAGGCCGCCCGCACCTTCGGGTCGTTGAGCAGCACGTCGGCCGGGCCGTCCATCGTCACCTCGCCCGACTCCATCACGTAGCCGCGGTTGGCGATGCTCAGCGCGCGGCTGGCGTTCTGCTCCACCAGCAGCACCGTCGTGCCCTGCTTGTGGATGGACTCGATCACCTCGAAGATCTTGTCCACCATGATGGGCGACAGGCCCATCGACGGCTCGTCGAGCAGCAGCACCTTGGGTCGGGCCATCAGCGCGCGGCCCATGGCCAGCATCTGCTGCTCGCCGCCGGACATCGTGCCGGCCAGCTGCGTGGCGCGTTCCTTCAGGCGCGGGAAGGTGGTGAACACCTTGTCGATGTCGGCCTGCACCTCGGTGTCCTTGCGCACGTGCGCGCCCATCAGCAGGTTCTCCGTGATGGTCATGCGCGTGAACGTGCCGCGGCCCTCCGGCACCATCACCAGGCCCTGCTTGACCAGGTTCCACGCGCCCTGTCCGGCGATGGACTTGCCCAGGAACTTGATGTCGCCCGCGGCAATCGGCTGGATGCCGGTGACGGCCTTCAGCGTGGTGGTCTTGCCGGCGCCGTTGGCGCCGATCAGGCTGACGAGCTCGCCCTCGAAGACCTTGAAAGTGACGCCCTTGACGGCCTGGATGCCGCCATAGGCGACGCGCAGGTTCTCGACCTCTAGGAGTACGGTATTGGACATGTCGGTGCCTCGCTCAATGCGGCTTGTGGCCGGCGCCGAGGTAAGCCTCGATCACCTTCTCGTTGCCCTGCACCTCGGCAGGCGTGCCCTCGGCGATCTGCTTGCCGTAGTCCAGCACGGTGACGCGGTCGCACAGGCCCATCACCAGCTTCACGTCGTGCTCGATCAGCAGGATGGTGCGGCCGTCCTTGCGGATGCGGTCGATCAGTTCGCGCAGCACCACCTTCTCGGTGGCGTTCATGCCGGCGGCCGGCTCGTCGAGCGCGATCAGCTTCGGGTCGGTGGCGAGCGCGCGCGCGATCTCGAGGCGGCGCTGGTCGCCGTACGACAGCGTGCGCGCCTTGTACTCGGTGAAGCGGCCGATGCCCACGTAGTCGAGCAGCTCCTGCGAGCGCGCGCGGATCGCGGCTTCCTCGGCCTTGAACCCGGGCGTGCGGAACACGGCGCCGATGAGACCCGAGTGGGTTCGCACGTGGCGGCCCACCATCACGTTCTCGATGGCCGTCATCTCGGCGAACAGCCGGATGTTCTGGAACGTGCGCGCGATGCCGGTCTTGGCGACCTCGTGCACGGCGGTGGGCTGGTACGGCGCGCCGCCCAGCATGAAGCTGCCGGAGTCGGGCGTGTACAGGCCGGTGATGACGTTGAAGAAGGTGGTCTTGCCGGCGCCGTTGGGGCCGATCAGGCCGTAGACCTGGCCCGCGGTGATGGTGATGCCGACGTCGGACAGGGCCTGCAGGCCGCCGAAGCGCTTGGACACGCCGTTGACCTGGAGAACTGCGTTGCTCATGGTGTGGAGTCCCTGTTGTTCTTACTTGGCGGGGACGGCCGTGGGGGCGACCTTGCCGTGCTCGGGAGACGGCCACAGGCCGCGCGGACGCGAGAGCATCACGCCGATCATCGCCAGCGCGATCAGCAACTGGCGCAGGATGGCCGAATCGAGGCGGCCGCCGGAGGCCTCCTGCAGCGGGCCGGCCACGTAGCGCAGCACCTCGGGCAGGGCCGAGAGCAGCAGCGCGCCCAGCAGCACGCCGGGGATGTGGCCGATGCCGCCGACGACGACCATCGCGACGATCATGATCGACTCGTCGAGCGAAAACGACTCGGGCGACACGAAGCCCTGGAACGCGCCGAACATCACGCCCGAGACGCCGCCGAAGGTGGCGCCCATGCCGAACGCGAGCAGCTTGAGGTTGCGGGTGTTGATGCCCATCGCCTTGGCCGCGATCTCGTCCTCGCGGATCGCCATCCACGCGCGCCCGATGCGCGAGCGCTCGAGGCGGTAGCAGATCACCACCGCGAAGATCACCAGCGCGAGGAACAGGAAGTAGTAGCACGTGACCGAGTGGAACTCGATGCCCAGCAGCGTGTGGTCCGCTCCGAGGTCGAGGCCGAAGAACTTGATGGAGTCGAGCGTGTCCAGGCCCTTCGGTCCGTTGGTGATGTTCACCGGCGCGTCGAGGTTGTTCAGGAACACGCGGATGATTTCCCCGAAGCCCAGTGTGACGATGGCCAGGTAGTCGCCGCGCAGGCGCAGCGTGGGCGCGCCCAGCAGCACGCCGAACGTGCCCGCGACGAGCGCCCCGAGCGGGATCACCACCCAGATCGGCGCATGCATGCCATTGGTGAACGCGTGCTTGAACCACTCGAAGTGCTCGGTGAGGTGCGGCGAGGCCAGCAGCGCGAACAGGTAGGCGCCGACGGCGTAGAACGCCACGTAGCCGAGGTCCAGCAGGCCGGCGTAGCCCACCACGATGTTCAGGCCCAGCGCCAGCATCATGTACAGCAGCGCCGCGTCGACGATGCGCACCCAGCCGTTGCCGAAATACTGCGCGAAGAAGGGCAGGATCAGCAGCAGCAAGGCGCCGACGCCGAAGAGGACGAACTTGTTTTTCATGGGGATTCTCCTGGTCGTCTTTCAGTTCAGGCGCGATCGGCGACACGTTCGCCCAGCAGGCCCTTCGGGCGCAGCGTGAGCACGAGGATCAGGACGATGAAGGCGAAGATGTCCTGGTAGTTCGAGCCCAGGACGCCGCCGGTGATGTCGCCGATGTAGCCCGAGCCGAAGGCTTCGATCAGGCCCAGCAGCACGCCGCCCACCATGGCGCCCGCCAGGTTGCCGATGCCGCCGAAAACGGCCGCGGTGAACGCCTTGAGGCCCGGCGTGAAGCCCATGGAGAACTGCGCGGTGCCGTAGTTGGACGCCCACATCACGCCGGCCAGCGCGGCCAGCGCGGCGCCGATCACGAAGGTGGCCGAGATGACGTTGTCGGGACGCACGCCCATCAGGGCCGCCACGCGCGGGTTCTCCGCGGTGGCGCGCATCGCGCGACCGAGCTTGGTCTTGTTGACCAGCCACATCAGGCCGCCCAGCGTGATGGCCGTGACCACGATGATCGTGAGCTGGGTGAAGTTGGTCACCGCCCCGCCGATGAAGATCGGGTCGCGCGGCAGCAGCGTCGGGTACGAGTGGTAGTTGGGCTTCCAGATGATCATCGCGAGCGTGCGCAGCAACAGGCTCATGCCCATCGCGGTGATCAGCGGCGCGAGCCGCGGCGCGTTGCGCAATGGCCGGTAGGCGATCTTCTCGATGGTGAAGTTCAGGATCGAGCACACGACCACAGCGCACAGCAGCGCCACCAGCAGCAGCAGCCAGCCGGGCAAGCCCATCGGGCCCAGCCACACCGTCACCGACCAGCTGGTGAGGGCCCCCACCATCAGCACCTCGCCATGCGCGAAGTTGATGAGGTTGACGATGCCGTAGACCATCGTGTAGCCGAGTGCGACGAGCGCGTACATGCTCCCGAGCACGAGGCCGTTGATCAGCTGCTGCAGAAAGATATCCATCAGGGGGTCTCCTGGTCGTGATCGCCGCGACGCCACCGGGTGGCGCGCGACTCCAGGGCTTGAGCATCGGGATGCTCGCGCCCAGCCGCCACGGGCAATACCCGCATGCGACACGCACAGGCCTTGCAAGAAGCCGGCCACCGGGACGCACGATGGCAGCCCGGTGACAGGAGCCCGATCCCCCTGCGCGCTGGCGGGATTCTAGGAGCGCCCCACCGGCGGGGCGGACGGGCTTACCCGCGTGACGCGGAACCACCAGATGCATTGCCACGGTGCGCGGGCACCGCCGCGGTGCTCTTCAGGGTTCGCCGGCCTCGTCGTCCAGCGCGCGAAGCGCCGCCAGCTTCTCGCCGATCCTGATCTCCATGCCGCGCGGCACCGGCTGGTACCAGCGCTGGGCCGGCACATCGTCGGGAAACCAGCTCGCGCCGGCGGCATACGCGTTGGGCTCGTCGTGCGCGTAGCGGTACTCCTGGCCATAGCCCATCTGCTTCATCAGCTTGCTGGGCGCGTTGCGCAGGTGGATGGGCACGGCGCGCGTGCCGTCGCGCTGCACGAAGTCCTTGGCCTGCTTCCAGGCCAGGTACGACGCGTTGGACTTCGGCGCCGCGGCCAGGTACGTGGTGGCCTGGGCCAGGGCCAGTTCGCACTCGGGCAGGCCCAGCCGGTCGACGGCCTCGGCCGCGTTCATCGCCAGCTGCAGCGCGCGCGGATCGGCGTTGCCGACGTCCTCGCTGGCGATGGCGATCATGCGGCGCGTGACCTGGCGCGGGTCGACGCCGCCGTCGAGCATGCGGGCGAGCCAGTACAGCGCGGCGTCGGGCTGCGAGCCGCGCACCGACTTGTGGAACGCCGAGATCTGCTCGTAGTAGGAGTCGCCGCTCTTGTCGGCGCGGCGCAGCGACGGGCTCGTCGCCGAGCCCGCGAAGGCCGCGTCCACCGTGGCCATGCCGGCGCCGGTGGCCGCGTTCACCACCTGTTCCAGCAGGTTCAGGAAGCGCCGCCCGTCGCCGTCGGCGTAGCCGCCCAGCAGCGCGAGCGCATCGTCGTCCACCGTGACCGCGGGCAGGTGCGTGCGGGCGCGCTCGTAGAGCTCGCGGAAGTCTTCCTGCACCAGCGGCTGCAGGTTGTAGACCTGGGCCCGCGACAGCAGCGCATTGGTCACCTGCATGCCCGGATGCTCGGTGGTGCCCCCGATCAGCGTCAGCAGGCCCGACTCGACGTGCGGCAGCAGCGCGTCCTGCTGCGTCTTGTTGAACGAATGGATCTCGTCGACGAAGACCACCGTGGGACGGCCCTCGCGGTCGAGCGCGTCCTGCGCCTCGTCGATGGCTCCGCGGATGTCCTTGATGCCGGCCAGCACGGCCGAGATCGAGATGAAGTGGCTGTTGGTGACCTTGGCGGCCAGCCGTCCCAGCGTGGTCTTGCCCACGCCCGGCGGGCCCCACAGGATGAAGGAATGGAGCTTGCGCGATTCGAACGCGAGGCGCAGCGGCTTGCCGGGGCCCAGCAGGTGGCGCTGCCCGACGACGTCGGCCAGCACCTGCGGCCGCATCAGCTCGGCCAGCGGCGGGACGGGTTTCGTGGAAAAGAGATCGGCCATGGTGGTCGGTGCATCCTACCGTGGCCCGCGGCACGGCTTCCAGGCGGGGAAATGGCGGGGTCGAGGCGCCCTTTTCAAGGCATTCGCCGCGCGGCGCCGGCTCACACTGCAGGGCATGCCCGCTGGCCGTCTTCTTCCTGACGCGGCCGCGCGTCACCCGTCCCGTTGCAAGGAGCAATCACGCCCATGAGCGCCATCACCGCCACCGATCCCCGCACCAGTGCGCAGGCCGCCACGTCGGCCCTGCACGGCGCCACCCGCGAATACCTGTCGTTCAAGCTCGGCGCCGAGGAATACGGCATCGACATCCTGAAGGTGCAGGAAATCCGCGGCTACGAGAACCCGACGCGCATCGCCAACGCGGCGCACTTCATCAAGGGCGTCGTGAACCTGCGCGGCGTCATCGTCCCCATCGTCGACATGCGCCTGCGCTTCGGCCTGTCGGACGTCCAGTACAACAGCTTCACCGTCGTCATCATCCTCAACATCGCCAGCCGCACGGTGGGCATGGTGGTGGATTCGGTGTCCGACGTGCTCGAGCTCGGTGGCGACGCCATCAAGCCGGCCCCGGAGTTCAACGGCGCGATCGACGCGGCCTACATCACGGGCCTGGGCACGATCAAGAGCGGCGACGCCGAGCGGATGCTGATCCTGATGGACATCGAACAGATGATGACCGCGCCCGACATGGGCTTGATGGACGAGCCGCTGGTGCACTGAGTGCATTGATCCGGGGCGAAGGACGGCGCGACCTCACCGCGCCCGGACTCCGGACACTCTCCTCGAAGGGTTTTGGAAAGGCCGCCGCGGGCAACCGGGGTGGCCTGTTTCTTTTCTACTGCTCCGCGACGTCCGCGCCCTTGGGCGGCACGAACACGAACGTGTCGGCGGGCAGTTTCGCGTTCGGCTCGAACGCGTTGAACACGATCATCGACTTCTGCCCGAAGCTGTCGTCGATCTCGAGCTGCGCGAGCGCGTGGCCCTTGAAGCCGACGCGCAGCGTGCGCACCGTGCCCTCGGCCTGCTTCGGCGTGGCGAGCACCCAGTCGAGGCCGTCCTTCGAGGGCTGGTCGGACAGCGTGAACACCTTGTCGATGTCGTTGGACACGATCAGCGCGGCCGGCGTGTTGGCCAGCGCGTCGCCCAGCTTGCGCGACGAGGCCTGGTTCAGGTCGGGGTCGTAGATCCACACCTTGGTGCCGTCGCCCACCACCGTCTGCGCGTACGGCTTCTCGTAGACGAAGCGGAAGCGGTTCGGGCGCGAGAACTGGAAGCTGCCGTTGGACACCTTCTGCTTGCCGTTTGGCGAGGTGATCGTCTGCGTGAAGGTGGAGCTGCCCGACTTCACGTTCCTGACGAAGTCGCGCAGCTCGTCGGTGGGGCCTGCGAACGCGCTCGCGCAGGCGGACGCCAGGATCGCGAGCGTCGCGGCGCGCAGGGACTTCGGGAACACGGTGCGCATCATTCGTCTCTCTTGGGAACCAGGATCTCGCGGTTGCCGGAGCCCGACATGCTGGACACCAGCCCCGACTGCTCCATCTGCTCGAGCAGCCGCGCCGCGCGGTTGTAGCCGATGCGCAGGTGGCGCTGCACCAGCGAGATGGACGCCCGCTTGTTCTGCAGCACCACCGCCACCGCCTGGTCATACAACGGATCGGACTCCGCATCGGATGACCCGCCCTCGCCGGCGGCAAGGTCTTCGTCCATCACGCCGCCCTCGAGGATGCCCTCGATGTAATTGGCCGGCGCCTGCGACTTCAGGTACTCGACCACGCGGTGCACCTCGTCGTCGCTCACGAAGGCGCCGTGCACGCGCACGGGCACGCCGCCGCCCGGCGTCAGGTAGAGCATGTCGCCCTGGCCCAGCAACGCCTCGGCGCCCATCTGGTCGAGGATGGTGCGGCTGTCGATCTTGCTCGATACCTGGAACGACAGGCGCGTGGGGATGTTGGCCTTGATCAGGCCCGTGATCACGTCGACGCTGGGCCGCTGCGTGGCCAGCACCAGGTGGATGCCGGCGGCGCGCGCCTTCTGGGCGAGGCGGGCGATGAGCTCCTCCACCTTCTTGCCCACCACCATCATCAGGTCGGCCAGCTCGTCGATCACCACGACGATGAAGGGCAGGCGCTCCTGCGGCTCGGGCGATTCGGGCGTGAGGCTGAACGGGTTCGGAAGGAGCTCGCCGCGCTCCTTGGCGTCGTCGATCTTCTTGTTGTAGCCGGCCAGGTTGCGCACGCCCATCTTGGACATGAGCTTGTAGCGGCGTTCCATCTCGTTGACGCACCAGCTCAGCGCGTTGCCGGCCTGCTTCATGTCGGTGACGACGGGACACAGCAGGTGCGGGATGTCCTCGTAGACGCTCATTTCCAGCATCTTCGGGTCGATCAGGATCAGGCGGACGTCCTTGCCCTCGGCCTTGTACAGCAGCGACAGGATCATCGCGTTGATGCCCACCGACTTGCCCGAGCCGGTGGTGCCGGCGACGAGGCAGTGCGGCATCTTCGCGAGGTCGGCCACGATCGGATTGCCGACGATGTCCTTGCCGAGCGCGATGGTGAGCATCGAGCTCGCCTCGTTGTAGACGTTGGAGCCCAGGATCTCCGACAGCTTGATCATCTGGCGGCGCGCGTTGGGCAGCTCCAGCGCCATCGTCGTCTTGCCGGGGATCGTTTCCACCACGCGGATGCTCACCAGGCTCAGCGAGCGCGCCAGGTCCTTGGCGAGGTTGACGATCTGCGAGCCCTTCACGCCCGTGGCCGGCTCGATCTCGTAGCGCGTGATGACCGGCCCCGGGAAGGCCGCCACCACGCGCACGTCCACGCCGAAGTCGCCGAGCTTCTTCTCGATCATGCGGCTGGTCATCTCCAGCGACTCGGGCGTCACCGTCTGCTCGATGCGCGTGGGCGCGGCGTCGAGCAGGTCGACCTGCGGCAGCTTGCCGTCGTGGATCTCCGCGAACAGCGGCTTCTGGCGCTCGCGCGCCACCCGCTTGCTCTCGACCACCTGCACGATCTCGGGCTCGATCACGATGGGCGCGTGCAGCACGTCGTCGATGCGGATCTCGTCGGCCTGCTGCTCGCGCTCGCGCAGCGCGATCTCGCCGATGCGCTCGTCCTCGGCGCGCTCGCGCGCCACGGCGCGGTGCTCGCGCCGGCCGTCGATCCAGCCGCCGATGCCGTCGGCCAGGTTCACCCACGAGAAGCGCAGCGCGCCCGACATGCCCAGCACCAGCGCCGCGATCCACAGCACGCCGGAGCCCAGGAAGCCCAGGTGCTGCATCGACAGCGGGCCGAGGAAGTAGCCCAGGATGCCGCCCGAATGGCCGCCGGGCACGCGCGTTTCCCAGGTGTAGAGCCGCGTCCATTCCAGCGCCGTGCTGGCACACAGCAGCAGCACGAGACCGCCCCAGAAACGCAGCCGCGGCCAGCGCGGCTCGGGCACGGCGTCGTCGCCGATGCCCGCCAACGCGCGCGAGCCGCGCGCGAGGTTGCGCAGCGCCTGCAGCAGGCCCACGAGCGGCAGCCACGACACCGAGGCGCCGAAGATCAGCAGGAGCACGTCGGACACCCATGCGCCCGGACGCCCCAGCAGGTTGAGCACCGCACCGCCGTCGCCCGAGGTGGTGAAGCCGGGGTCGGACAGATGGTGCGTGGCGAGCGCCAGGGCCACGCCCGTCCACACCACGAGCCCGACCAGCGCGGCCAGGCGTTGCCTGAGCACCGAGCGCGGCACGGGCGGCGCCGGATCGGTGGTGGCGCGAGAGAACGCCGAGAACTTGGGCAATGCGAGACTCAAGGCGGTGCTTTCAAGAGAGCCCCTGTCATCCTGCGCGGAGCGGAGCGCAGTCGCAGGATCCACCCCAGGGGAACGCATCGGCGTGCGTGGATCCTGCGACTGCGCGCAGGATGACCGGGTGGGAGGGTCAGGCCTTCCGGTTCTGGATCTTCAAGGATCCGTCTTCCTGCGTCTCGATGATGCCGCGCTCCTCGAGATCCTTCATCACGCGGCTGACCATCTCGCGCGAGGCGCCGACGATCTTGGCCATGTCCTGGCGCGAGACCTTGGACTTGATGACCTTCTCGCCTTCGACGTCCTCGGCCATGTCGAGCAGGGTGCGGGCGACGCGCCCGTACACGTCGAGCAGCGCCAGCGACTCGATCTGGCGGTCGGCGCTGCGCAGGCGCGTGACCAGGCCGCGCATGATCGCGTAGGACAGGCTGGAGTTCTCGGGCAGGCAGCGCGCGAACTCGGCGCGGCCCAGGATCAGCACGTCGCACTGCAGCTCGCAGCGCACCGTGGCCGAATGGGGCTCGTTGTCGATCAGGCTCATCTCGCCGACGTAGTCGCCGGCGTTGAGCACCGCCAGGATCACCTCGCGCCCGCGCGGGTCGGAGGTGGTGACGCGCGCACGGCCGCTGAGCAGGATGAAGAGCGCATTGCTCTTCTTGCCCTGTTCCACCACCAATTCGCCGCGCCGGAAGCGGCGCTTGACGACGCCGTCCGCCACCACTCGTGCCTGATCGGTGGTCAGCATCGAGAACAGCGGTACGCGTCGGATCAGGTCCAGATTCGAGAGCATCGACATGCAAAAACCTTTCGCAAATCCCTTGGGACGATGAGCCCTGCCCCGCATGCCGCCGGCGGTCGCCGGCCGGCATCCCTACAATCACGGATGCAGTTTGTCGTGTGACATTGTGCCGTCCATTTCGCAATTTTCGCTTTCAGCACCCGCAATGAGCAACTCCGAGAAAACTTCCAACCACGCGCAGGTGCTGATCCTGGGCTCCGGCCCGGCCGGTTATACCGCCGCCCTGTACGCCGCGCGCGCCAACCTGAAACCGATGCTGATCACCGGGCTGGCGCAGGGCGGCCAGCTCATGACCACCACCGAGGTGGACAACTGGCCCGCCGACGTCGCGGGCGTTCAGGGCCCCGACCTGATGGCCCGCTTCCTGGCCCACGCCGAGCGTTTCGACACGAAGGTCGTGTTCGACCACATCAACAAGGTCGACCTGAGCCAGAAGCCGTTCAAGCTGTTCGGAGACTCCGGCGTCTACACCTGCGATTCGCTGATCCTGGCCACCGGCGCCTCGGCCAAGTACCTGGGCCTGCCGTCCGAGGAGGCGTTCATGGGCCGCGGCGTCAGCGGCTGCGCCACCTGCGACGGGTTCTTCTACCGCGGCGAGGAAGTGTGCGTGGTCGGCGGCGGCAACACGGCCGTCGAGGAGGCGCTGTACCTGTCCAACATCGCAAGCAAGGTGCACCTGATCCACCGCCGCAACAGGTTCCGCGCCGAGGCCGTGATGATCGACAAGCTCATGCACAAGGCCAGGGAAGGCAAGATCCAGCTGCACCTCGACCAGCAACTCGACGAGGTGCTGGGCGACGCCACCGGCGTCACCGGCGTGCGCACGAAGTCGATCGAGGGCGAGGCCTTCGCCGAGATCACGGTCAAGGGCTGCTTCATCGCCATCGGCCACCATCCCAACACCGACATCTTCCAGGGCCACCTGGAGATGAAGGACGGCTACCTGCTCACCAAGGGCGGCAGCGAGGGCTTCGCCACGCAGACCAGCGTCCCGGGCGTCTTCGCCGCCGGCGACGTGCAGGATCACGTCTACCGCCAGGCCATCACCTCGGCCGGCACCGGCTGCATGGCCGCGCTGGACGCCCAGCGCTACCTCGAATCGCTGGAATAACGCTGGCCGGCTGGCCCCGGGCTCGTTTTGCTAGTAGAATCCCGGGTTCCCTTGGAGTCATGCCGCCCTACTGGCGTATGTGCATGCTCTCCAGCCCGAGCGCACTGGGCGCCCGGATCCAATTGAGGAGAGCTTCATGGCTCGTGTCTGTCAAGTGACGGGTAAGCACCCGATGACGGGAAACAATGTTTCCCACGCCAACAACCGTACGAAGCGCCGCTTCCTGCCGAACCTGCAGAACCGCCGCATCTGGGTGGAGAGCGAGAACCGCTTCATCCGCCTGCGTATTTCGACGGCCGCGCTGCGCCTGATCGACAAGAACGGTATCGATTCCGTCCTCGCCGACCTGCGCGCCAAGGGCGCTCTTTAATCATCACTGGAGAGATACACCATGGCAAGCAAGGGTGGACGCGAAAAGATCAAGCTGGAATCGACCGCGGGAACGGGTCATTTCTACACCACGAGCAAGAACAAGAAGACGACGCCTGAAAAGCTCGAATTCATGAAGTTCGATCCGAAGGCGCGCAAGCACGTCCTGTACAAGGAAATCAAGCTGCGCTGACCGGACGGGGCCTGCGCTCCAGATGACGAAAGGCCGCCCGAGGGCGGCCTTTTTCATGGTCCCGTCATCGTGCGCGCCGTCGCAGGATCCACTCTCCACCAGGCGGCTCGTTGCCGGTGCAGTTCGAGTCCGTTGCCATCGCACGTTGCGCGTGGATCCGCGACGGTGCGCAGGATGACAGTGACCGTCGCGCCCCCCGCAGATCGGCGATGACCCTTCTTCATGGCGCCCCGCGTCACGCGCCCGCGAGCGCCACGGCGTCGGCTCCCGCCGGAATGCGCATCGGCGCCGCCGGGTCGGTCACCGCACGCCACACGGCCTGCGCGACGTCTTCCGAGTGGGTCACCGGCGTCGTGGTGTCCATCACGGCGGCGAACACGCCCTGGGTGAATTCGGCGTACGCCTCGTGCGGGGCGGCGGCCATGCGCTGGCGCGCGTTGGCGCCGAAGCTCGTGCCGGGTGCGCGGCCGGGCAGCACCAGGCGGGCGCGAACATCGAACGGCGCGAGCTCGAGTGCCAGCGACTCGGTGAACGCGTTCACCGCGGCCTTGCTGGCCGTGTACACCGACAGCAGCGGCAGCGACTTCAAGGTAACGCTGGACGTGACGTTCACCACCACGCCGGCCCGCCGCTGGCGGAACTGCGGCAGCACGGCCTGGGTCATCGCGATCGTGCCGAGCGTGTTGGTCTCGAACAGCTCGCGCGCGGTGGCCATGGTCTGCCCCTCGAGCGCGGCCAGCGCGCCGATGCCGGCGTTGTTGACCAGCGCGTCGATCGGCCCGGCCTCCTCGATGCAGCGGCGGATGCCGTGCGCATCGGTCACGTCGAGCGCCAGCACGCGCAGGCGTTCGGAGCGCGGCAGCACGTCGTCGCGCGGGCGGCGCATCGTGGCGACGACGTTCCAGCCCTGGTCGAGGAACAGGCGCGCGGTCTCGAGGCCGAAGCCGGACGAGCAACCGGTGATCAGGATGGTGGAGGACATGCGATTTCCCTGGAATGGACGTTGACGATGCCTTCACGATAACGGGCCACGCCCGGACTCACTACACTTGGACGTCCGCATCTTTGTCGAATCAGTCCAATGACCGATCCGTTGGCCGAAGTCGTTTCCCTGTTGCAGCCGGGCGCCCCGTTCTCGAAGCTCGTGACGGCCTCCGCGCCGTGGGCGGTGCGGCGCAGCGAGACGGGCCGCCCGTTCTACTTCGTCCTGCTGCAGGGCAGCTGCCGCCTGGCGATCGACGGCCCCATGGGCAGCGACAGCCTGCTCCTGAACGAAGGCGATTTCGCGCTGATCCCCGCCGCGCTGGGCTTCGCCTCGTCCAGCCTCGACCGCGAGCCGCCGCGCGAGGGCGAGCTCGTCACCACGCCCGTCGCCGCGATGCCCGGCGGGGCCCGCGTCGGCGACCCGGACGGCGCCGTCGACGTCCGCATGCTGGTGGGCAACTGCGTCTTCGGCTCGCCGGACGCCGCCCTGCTGGTGCCGCTGCTGCCCCGCTGGGTGCACGTGCCGGGCGACCCGCGCCTGGTCTCGCTCATGCAGTTGGTGGGCGACGAGTCGCGCGCGGACCGGCCCGCGCGCGAAATCGTGATGGCGCGCCTGCTGGAGGTGATGCTCATCGAGGCCCTGCGGTCGACGGCCAACGTGGCGGCGTCGCCGGGGCTGGTGCGCGGGCTGTCCGATGCGCGGCTGGCGCTGGTGCTGCGCCGGATGCACGAGCGCCCCGCGGACGCATGGAGCGTCGCGAAGCTGGCCACCGAGAGCGGGATGTCGCGCTCGGCGCTGTTCGACCGCTTCAGCCGCGCGGTGGGCGTCGCGCCGATGGCCTACCTGCTCACCTGGCGCATGGCGCTGGCCAGGCAAATGCTGCGGCAACGCGAGCTGGCGATCGCCGAGATCGCGGAGCGCGTGGGCTACAGCTCGGTGAGCACCTTCGGCGTGGCCTTCACGCGGCACGTGGGCATGCCGCCGGGTCGCTACGCCCGCGACGCGCGGCACGCCACGCCGGCCTGACACGCGCTCGCCGCCGCGACCCAGGACGACCAGTGCACGGGCGTGGAACCAGCCGAGCGCGCCTCGACCTCTTCGCCGGCCTCGCCTGCACCCGGGACCGCTATCGCACGCCGCAGGTCGTCGATGACGAACTGCGCGGCCGCTGCAACCACCTCGAGCTGCTGTTCGCCGAGGAATCCGGCAACGAGCTGACCGACTCCACGACGTTTTCAGGCAGCAGCTCACGGTCTATCCCAGCATCAGCCAGGGCGACGGGGTGCGTACCGCGTTCGAAGCGGAACTCTCGGCGGCGATGACCCGGCAGCCGGCCCCGACCGCGTCGCTGTCGCATCGCTTCGACAGCCAGCCCGGCGCAGGGCTGAAGAAGAACGACACGCTGTTCGTCACCGGCGTGTCGCTGCGCTTCGACTGAGCCATCGACGGCGTGCATGGATCCTGCGACTGCGCGCAGGATGACACGGTTG
>Ga0302157_10000758_pt1 | contig 41195 bp, 34 predicted proteins | sample I_Bog_N3_3_FD_193502 | JGI IMG/M metagenome (GOLD analysis project Ga0302157, IMG submission 193502) | Peat permafrost microbial communities from Stordalen Mire near Abisko, Sweden - I_Bog_N3_3 | ecosystem: Environmental > Terrestrial > Soil > Wetlands > Peat | place: Sweden: Abisko, Stordalen...
CAACGCCGGAACCGCGCGGGCCTATGGTCCCGAGGCCGAACTGAGCGTGCGGCCGATCGAGGATGTGGTGGCCAGCCTGAGCGGCTCGATCACCACGGCCAAGATCGTCTCGGTGGCGCCCGGTGCCGCAGGGATCGTAAACGGTCAGCCGATTCTCAACATCCCGGCCACCACGCTCAACGGGTCGCTGTCCTATACGCATCACTTCCAGCCGGATCTGACGCTGACCGCGCGCGTTTCCGACAACTATGTCGGGCGCTCGTACGACATCGCCTATACCCAGCAGCGTCTGCCCGCCTACAATCTCGTCGACTTGCGCTTTGTCCTGTCTCACAACGCACGCAACCTGACATTCTACGTCAGCAATCTGACCAATGTGCGCGCGCAACTGACAGTCAACAACACGTCCTTCGCGTGGCTTACCCCGTCGCTGACGCGCGTATCCACCAACCAGCCGCGCACCTTTGGCCTCGTCTGGGCCAACAAGTTCTGAGCGGTTGAAACATCCTCCGGGATTCCGGCCATGGCCGGGATCCCGGATCGGACCCCGGATCGGACATTGTGCGCAAGGGGCATCGCCTTGCGCTGTCGACAGGTCTTGTACCGGCCCGCATCGGCGTCGCAAATTTCCAAAAAAACACCATACCGGGGCGAATGAACTGCCCCGATCACGGAGAAGCACCATGGATCAGGGCGCCAGCCTCGACGACGAGGAACTGCGTGCACTGGGCTATACCGCCCAGTTTGATCGCAGCATGTCGCTGTGGGAAAACTTCGCCCTCGGCTTTACCTATCTTTCCCCGGTGGTGGGGGTCTATTCGGTATTCGGCATCGGCATTGCCACCGGCGGGCCGCCGATGATCTGGTGGTATCTGATCGCGGCACTGGGCCAGATGATCGTCTGCCTCACATTTTGCGAAGTGGTGTCGCAATATCCGATTTCGGGCGGGCTTTACCCCTGGTGCCGACGGCTCGTGGGCAAGAAATGGGCATGGATCGCCGGATGGATCTATGGCTGGGCGCTGTTTTCCACGATCAGCGCGGTGGCAGCCGGGGCAGCGCCGTTTGTCGCCCCCCTGCTCGGTCTCAAATCGACCCCGGTGCTGGCAGGCGTGATCGCCATCGCCTTGGTCGTCTTTTCGACCCTGACCAATCTGGCGGGGACGAAGACGCTGGCCAGAGTGGCCATGTTCGGCTTTGCCTGTGAAATCCTCGGTGCGATCGCGGTCGGTATCTTCCTGCTGCTTTTCCACCGGCACCAGCCGATCACGGCGGTGTTCGACAGCTATGGGGTTAACCGGGGCGGCACCTATTTCCCGGCGTTCATGGCTGCGGCCATGACCGGGCTGTTCACGTGTTATGGTTTCGAGGCTTGCGGCGATGTCGCCGAAGAAACCCCCAACCCCGGCGTCGCCATCCCCAAGGCGATGAAATCAACGATCTATGTCGGCATGTCGGCCTCGGTCTTCGTCTGTCTGGCGCTGATCCTCTCGCTGCCCGATGTGCGCGCGGTGATCGATGGCCGTTCGGCCAACCCGATCGAAGATGCCTTGCTCGCCGCGTTTGGGCCGGTGGGGTCGAAGCTGGTCGTGCTGGTCGTGCTCGTCTCGTTCGTGTCGTGCATTCTCAGCCTGCAGGCCGCCGCCAGCCGCCTCGTCTATGCCTATGCCCGCGACGACATGGTGGTGGCGAGCGGATGGTTGCGCAAAGTGTCGGCCACACATCATGTGCCGACCAATGCGCTGGTGCTGTCGGGGCTGATCGCTTCGGTGATTTTGGTGTTCGGCATGTTCTTTGCCGATGCCGTGGCCACGATCGTCAGCTTTGCCGTGGTCGGGATCTACGCGGGATTCCAGATGGTGGTGATCGGCGCGGCCTATGCCCGTCTGCGCGGATGGCGTCCCCGCGGCCGGTTCCGCCTTGGCGCCTGGGCCTGGCCGATCAACATTGCCGGCATGGTCTGGGGCCTTGGCGGCATCGCGATCATGCTGCGCCCGGCAGACGGCGCGGTGTGGTACGAATCCTGGGCGATGGTGCTGACATTTGCGGCCGTGGTCCTGCTGGGGCTGATCTACATGGCCGTGGCGCGCCCGTTCGACCGCAGCGATTCACCGGCTGGCGACGCATGGACACACCGCGCCTCGGCCTGAATGGTTCACCGCCGCCGATAACGGAAATACCAGACTTCGTGCCCCTGGGCGCGGGCCTTGGCCTCGTAGCGGGTTTCGGGCCAGCCGCCCGGGCGCTGCTGAAAATCGCGCGGGGTCTGCGCCTGCCATTCGAAGCGATCGGCATGGCGGCGCATGACCATCAGCGCATGGCGCAGATAGACCGGATGGTCGGTGCCGAAACGAAACTCGCCGCCGGGCTTCAGCTTGGCCGCAAACAGCTCGACCGGGCCGTCGTTCATCATCCGCCGTTTGATATGGCGCGACTTGGGCCAGGGATCGGGATGGAGCAGATAGAGGAACGATAGCGATCCATCGGGAATCCGCCGCAACACGTCGAGCGCATCGCCATGCTGGATCCGCACATTGCGCAAGGGTGCGTTGCGCCCGCTTTCGCCCTCGATGTGAGTCAGCGCCTGGGCCACGCCGTTCAGAAACGGTTCGGCCCCGATAAAGCCGTGATCGGGCAGAAGATCGGCGCGAAAGGCAAGATGTTCGCCCCCGCCAAAGCCGATCTCGAAATGGAGCGGGCAGTCGCGGCCAAACAGCCGCTCGGCCGTCACCGGGCCTTCGTCCGGCACGGCAATCTGGGGCAGGAGACGGTCGACCAGCCCCTGCTGGCTTTGGCGCAAGGGCTTGCCCTTGGCGCGGCCATAGAGACGGTTGAGCGTGGTCGGGTCGCCGGGCTTGATGGCAGTCATGCGGCGGGCCGATGGCAAACCGCGGCCCATCGGTCAACGATTATGAATTGACGGCCCAGTGTGGTGGATTTGAAATTCGCCTCATTAAGCGGCCAGGTACGGAGCGAATTTCAGATTCGGGTCACTGGCGCGGCAAAAGACCGCGCACAAAGATGCGCGCGGCATGGCGGGCATGGTATTCGATTTCGGCGGTGTCCGGCGCGGGCAACAGCCCGGTGGAAAAACGCAAGTGCCGATCGCCGCGCAACATGCCGAGGAATTGCCCGGCCGCCAGTTCGAGATCTTCGCACATGATGTGCCCGCTGATGACAAAGCGTTCGAGCGTGGCGCCCAATTCCTCAAGCACCGCGTCCGGGCCGGCCCGAAAAAAGGCTGCCGCCAGTTCGGGAAAGCGCGCGCCCTCACTTTGAATAAGGCGGTGTACGTCAAGCGCGCCGGGCTCATAAATCTTGACCAGAAAGCGCGCGCCAAACCCGGTCAGCAGCGATTCGAGGTCATCATCATCGCTGCTGCGCAGATCGCGCAAAGGTGCCAGCACTCTTTGGCAGCGCTGTTCCATGACCGCTTCGAACAAGTGTTCCTTGGATGAGAAGTATTTGTAAAGCGTCGCTTTTGATCCGCCAAGCCGCGCCGCGATCGTCGACATCGAGCTGGCGCCATAGCCTTCTTCGGCAAACACGTCCGCAGCAACGGCAATGATGTGATCGCGCCGATCATCAGGATTGGAACGGGCTAGCCTGCACTTAGTGACCATTGTGTACAGATAGCGCTTGACAGCTTCGGGTCAAGCGTGACACCCCAATAGTGACCGATCGGTACAGATTCCCCCGGAGCCTGCGATGCCTCTCCTTTCCCCGCCCCTTCGATCCGGCGCGCGTCTTGCCGCGCCGGCTCTTTTCCTGTTGCTTGGCGCCTGTGCCGTGCCGCCGCCGATGGGCGCCACGCCCCCATTGCGCAGTCCCGATTCAGTCGCTGCGAAAAGTCTCGACGGCCCCGAGACCGCGCCCTGGCCCGAAGAAAGCTGGTGGCGCGATTATGGCGATCCGCAGCTTACGACGCTGATCGAAGAGGCCGTCAAGGGCTCGCCCGCGCTCGCCGAAGCGGGCGCGCGCCTGCGCATCGCCGAAGGCTATGCCCGCAGCGCTCACGCCGCGCTCATGCCCAATGCGTCGGCCGGCGGCAGCGCGGGCGCGATCAAGGAAAGCTACAACCAGGGCATTCCCCCGGCCTTTGTGCCGCACGGGTGGAACGACAACGGTTCGGCACAGATCAACCTCGGCTATGATCTCGATCTGTTTGGCCGCAACCATGCCGCCCTGCGCGCGGCAACATCCGAACGCACCGCCGCCGCGATCGAGGCGCGCGCCGCGCGGCTGGCCATCGCGACCGGGGTCGCCGCCGCCTATGCCGATCTGGGCCGCTATGCCGCGTTGCGCGATGTCGCCGGCGCTGCGCTCAAGGTGCGCGAAGAGACCGCCGCGCTGGTCGCCAATCGCGTCCTGAACGGGCTCGACACCCGCGCCGAACAGCGCCAGGCCGAAGCCACCGTGCCGGTCGCACGCGCCGATCTCGCCGCCGCCGAGCAGGCGCTGGTACTGACGCGCAACCGGCTCGCCGCGCTGACAGGCGCCGGGCCCGACCGCACGTCAGGCCTGACCCCGCCTGCGCCGGGCCGGTTTGCGCTCACCCCGCTGCCGCCGCGCCTTGCGCTCGATCTGGTCGGGCGCCGCGCCGACATCGCCGCCGCGCGCGCGCGCGCAGAGGCCGCCGCCGCCCGCGTTCGCGGCGCGCGTGCCGCCTATTTTCCCGACATCAATCTCATGGCCTTTGTCGGCGCGCAGTCGCTCGGTCTCGCCAATCTGACCGCCGTCGGGTCCGAAGCGGGGCAAGGGCAAGCCGCGATCAACCTGCCGCTGTTTTCGGGCGGCGCGCTGGCCGGCGCATACCGTGCCGCGCGCGGCGGTTATGACGAAGCGGTGGCGCGCTATGACGATACGCTGGTCCAGGCGGTGCGCGAAGTGGCCGATGCCGCCGCCGGGCAAAAGGCGCTGGCGATCGAGCTGACCGCTGCGCACGACGCCGTGGCCCGCAGTCAGGAAGCATGGGATCTCGCCAAGCGGCGCTATGTCGGCGGTTTGTCGCCCTATCTTTCGGTGCTGTCCGCCGAAGAGGCCTTGTTGCGCAACCGTCAGTTGCTGGCCGATTGCGAAGGCCGCGTGCTGGCCGTGCGGGTCGAAATGATCCGCGCGCTGGGCGGCGGCTTCAAGGCCTGATCCCCCTCGCAAAGCGCCCCCGATTTTCCCCATTTTCCCAGGATGTGAGACCCCCATGGCCGACATCGACGCCACCAATTCGCAAAATTCCACGCGCAAGCGGTCGTTCCTGCTGTTTGGCGCAGCGCTCGCCGTGATCGCGATCGGCTATTTGGGTTATCAATGGACCGAAGGCGGGCGCTACGTCGAAACCGATGATGCCTATGTCAACGCCGAAATCGCGATCGTCACCCCGCTGACCGGCGGCCCGGTCGCCGAAGTGCGCGTCAGCAACACGCAAAGCGTGCATAAAGGCGATGTCCTGGTGGTGATCGACCCGACCGATGCGCGCATCGCGCTGGCCGCCGCCGAGGCCAACTACGCCAGCGCCGTGCGCAAGATCAGGCAGACCATCGCCACCGGCAGCGCGCTCGGCGCCCAGGTCGGCGAGCGCGTTGCCGACATTGGCCGGATGAAAGCGCAAGTCTCGATCGCCGAAGCCGATCTTGCCCGCGCGCGGATCGATCTGACCCGGCGCGAAGCGCTCGCCGCCGACGGCGGGGTTTCGGGCGAGGAACTGTCGAGCGCAAAGAACGCTTTCGCCGCCGCCGAGGGCAATCTTGCCGCCGCGCGTGCCGGCCTGGCGCAGTCCGAAGCCGCGCGCGGCGCGGCCAATGGGCAAGAAGCCGCCAATGACGCGCTGATCACCGGCACCACGCCCGAAACCAATCCCGATGTGCTCGCCGCCAAGGCGCGGCTCGATCAGGCGCGGATCGACCTTGACCGCACGGTGATCCGTTCGCCGGTCGACGGCGTCGTCACCCAACGCGCGGTCCAGGTCGGCCAGCGCGTTGCCGCGGGCACCACGTTGATGACCGTAGTCCCGGTGACCGAGGCCTATGTCGATGCCAATTACAAGGAAAGCCAGTTGCGCGGTGTGCGCCCGGGCCAACCTGTCGAACTGACTGCCGACATCTACGGCAGCAAAGTCGTCTATCATGGCCGGGTGGTCGGCTTTTCGGGCGGCACCGGATCGGCGCTGGCCGTAATCCCGGCGCAGAATGCAACCGGCAACTGGATCAAGGTGGTGCAGCGCCTGCCGGTGCGGATCGCGCTCGACCGACGCGAGCTGGCAGACCATCCGCTCCGGCTCGGCCTGTCGATGATCACCACGATCGACACGCGCGGCAACTGAAGAGCACTGCCATGGCCGGTCCCGCCCCCACATTTGCCCCGCCCAGCGCCGAACCGCTGAAAGGGGCGGCGATGGCGCTTGGCGCCTTTGCACTCGCGCTGTCGAACTTTGTCGTCGTGCTCGACATCACCATTGCCAACGTTTCGGTGCCGCATATCTCGGGCAGCCTTGCCGTCTCGGCGACGCAAGGCACCTGGGCGATCACGTCCTATTCGGTGGCCGAGGCGATCTGCGTGCCCCTGACCGGGTGGCTGGCGGCGCGGTTTGGCGCGGTGCGCGTGTTCCTGCTTTCGCTGATCGGGTTCGGGCTGTTTTCGCTGCTCTGCGGATTGTCGCGCAGCCTTGAGGCGCTGATCGCGTTTCGCGTGATGCAGGGGCTGTGCGGCGGGCCGATCATGCCGATGTCGCAAACGCTGCTGATGCGCATTTTCCCGCCAAACAAGGCGCCTGCCGCGCTTGGGCTATGGGCGATGACCACGGTCTGCGCGCCGATTGCCGGGCCGATCCTGGGCGGGCTGATTTCCGATAACTGGAGTTGGCACTGGATCTTTTTCATCAATCTGCCGATCGTGGTGCTGTGCACGGTGGTCACGCGCCAATTGATCACCCGCTATGAAACGCCGACGGTCAAGGCGCCGATCGATTTCGTCGGGCTGGCCATGCTGGTCGTCTGGGTCGGCAGTTTGCAGGTCATGCTCGACAAGGGGCGTGAGGAAGACTGGTTTGCCAGCGACCTCATCTCGACACTGGGGATTGTCGCGGCAGTCGTGTTCGTCGCTTTCCTGATCTGGGAATTGACCGATCGCCATCCGGTGGTCGATCTGAGCGTGTTTCGCATGCGGGGGTTCACCATCGCGGTGATCACGCAAAGCGCGTCCTACGCCGCGTTTTTTGCGATGGTCGTGCTCACGCCGATGTTTTTGCAGACCAATCTCGATTACACAGCGACTGTCGCGGGTCAGGCGATGGGCTTCATGGGCGTGCTGGCGGTGGTCATGTCGCCGATCGTGGCCAAGCTGACGGGCAAATTCGACGTGCGCCTGCTGATCTCGTTCGGTGTCACCTGGCTGGCGTCGATGGCCTTTTTGCGCAGCGCCTGGGTTACCGACATGGGCTTTTTCAGCATTGCCCTGCCGCAATTCCTGCAAGGATTCGGCATGCCGTTCTTCTTCGTCGGCACGACCGCGCTGGCGCTCAGTTCGGTTCGCCCCGAACAGACCGCTTCGGCGGCGGGCCTGCAGAATTTCATGCGCACGCTGTCGGGCGCGTTTGCCACGTCGATTTCGATGACGATGTGGGACCGCGAAACCAAATATGCCCATGCCGAACTGGTCGGCGTGATCCATCCGCCCGCCGACATGATGAGCCAGGGGCTGATGGGCCGGATGATGCTCGACCGCATGGTCAATACCGAAGCGGTCACGCTGGCGACCAACATGGTGTTCGTCGGGTGCGGAGTGATCCTGGCGGCGGCGGCATGCTTCATCTGGCTCGCCCCCCGCCCCAAACCCCGCCCCGCCCCGGCACAAGCGGATGGCGAAGCCGACATCATCGCCGCGCATTGACGACATAAAAAAGACCCGCCGGAAGGCGGGTCATTTTCCAGGGATAAGTCGGGCCGGGGACGTGCCAGCGCCCCGGCCAAACCGGCCTTTATGCGGCTTCGATCGCCGAAATATCGTCGGGATCGCGCAGCACATAGCCGCGGCCCCAGACAGTTTCGATATAGTTGTCGCCGCTGCACGCATGCGCCAGCTTCTTGCGCAGCTTGCAGATGAACACGTCGATGATTTTCAGTTCCGGCTCGTCCATCCCGCCATAGAGATGATTGAGGAACATTTCCTTGGTCAGCGTGGTGCCCTTGCGCAGCGAGAGCAGTTCCAGCATCGCGTATTCCTTGCCGGTCAGATGCACGCGCGCGCCATCGACTTCGACCGTCTTGGCATCGAGATTGACCGACAGCTTGCCGGTGCGGATGACCGACTGCGAATGGCCCTTTGACCGGCGCACCACGGCGTGGATACGGGCGATCAGCTCTTCGCGATGGAACGGCTTGGTCACGTAATCGTCGGCGCCAAAGCCGAACGAGCGCACTTTGCTGTCCATTTCCGAAATGCCCGACAGGATCAGAACCGGCGTCTGCACTTTGGCGACGCGCAGCTTCTTGAGCACGTCATAGCCATGCATATCGGGCAGGTTCAGGTCGAGCAGGATGATGTCGTAATCATACAGCTTGCCGAGATCGAGGCCTTCTTCCCCGAGATCGGTCGAATAGACGTTGAAGCCTTCCGCAGAAAGCATGAGTTCAATCGCCTTGGCAGTTGTCGGCTCGTCCTCGATCAGCAGAACCCGCATCGATCAATCCCTTCTTGCCATTACCCCCGAATGGCTTCGAACCCCCGTCAGAGGGACGCGCCGTTCATTAACCATAGGAGCTATGAACATGAAAGGTTAATTTATCGTCAAGCGCGTTCCCGTTTCAACTTCGTAAAAATCACCACGGCCATAGCCGCAATCGCCATCGGACCGCTCTATCGCCCCGGCTCACTCGCCAACGGCTGCGGCAGAATGCACCGGGCGCGGCACGCCCTCGACCGCGCGCATGCGATCGCCCGCAGGGCCGGGCAAAGTCGCCTTGCCGGGCTGTGCGCCCTTTGTCGGCGCGGTTTGCGCCGGGGCGCTGCCCGGTTGACCGTTCACGGGCGGGGCAAACTGCACTTCGGCCAGCCGCTTTTCGACCTTGATATGGTGGCGCGCGGCCACCGTGCGGATGACCGCGCGAATGTCACTGGCATAAGGCGCGTCGGCCGGCGTGTCCTTCAGCAGCGAAAACCATGCATTGATCGCGCGGCGATGCTGCCCCGCCAGATCCCAGCCGACCGCGCGGTAATAGCGCGCGCGCGCATCCTTGGGATCGAGCTTGAGCGCCTTGTCAAACGCGGCGCGCGCCTCGCGCTGCATGTGCCGTTCGGGCTTGTGCGCCTGCAACAGCGCTTCGCCGAGAAACGAATACGTCCGCGCACTGGTGGGATCGAGCCGGGTCGCCTCGCGCAGCGCATCGGCGCTTTTCACAAATTCGCCGCGCTGGAAATAGGACCAGCCGAGCGTGCGCCAGGTGTCGGCATCGTCGGGCGTCTGGCTCACATCGCGCTGAAGACGGGTGATCACATCCTCGACCGTGGCCGCCCGGGTTTCGCGCGGGATCGGCACCATCGCCACCGGCATCCCGGCGCGATCACGCTGATTGCGATAGATCGCCACGCCCGACAGCGAAATCGCCGCGACCACCGCAACGCCAACCCCCACGCGCAGCAGCGCCGTGCGCCAGCTGATCCCCGCGCCGCGATCGGCCGGTTCGGCCTCAGTCATCACCCGTTCCCCAATGCAAGATCGTTGGGGCATATCCCCGAGCCCGACCGGGTTGCAAGCGACGCGGCCAGCGATACCGGCATAATCGACAATCTGGCGACCCGTTTCATCGCGGCCGCCCGCCCGCCGTTTGATTCAGCGCCTTTTGCCGCCGCCGCTGCACCGAGCTGCCAAGCCCGATCGCCTCGCGATACTTGGCCACCGTGCGCCGCGCCAGATCAAAGCCGCGTTCGCGCAACAAATCGACCAAAGTGTCGTCGGACAGCACCGCCCTGGCGTCTTCGGCATCGATCAGTTGACGGATCGCGGCCTTGACCGCTTCGGCCGAAACCGCGCCCTCGCCATCGGACGAGGCAACGCCCGACGTGAAGAAGAATTTCAGCTCGAACGTGCCGCGCGCGCAGGAAAGGTATTTGTTCGAAGTCACCCGGCTGACAGTCGATTCGTGCAGGGACACCGTCTCGGCCACCGTGCGCAGCGTCAACGGGCGCAAGTGCGACACGCCGTGGCGGAAAAAGCCGTCCTGTTGGCGCACGATTTCCGCTGCAACTTTCAGGATGGTCTTCTGCCGCTGATCGAGCGCTTTCAACAGCCAGTTGGCATCGGCCAGCTTTTCGCTGAGCCAGGCGCGAGCATCCTTGCTGACGCCGGCCCCGCGCATTTCGACATAATAGCTGCGATTGATGATCAGGCGCGGCAGAGTCGCCTGATTGATCGAAATGTCCCAGCCCGCAGCCCCGTCCTCAAGAACCGCCTCGCGCACCAGGATGTCGGGGATGATCGCTTCGCCCGCGCTGCCGCCAAACCGCAGGCCGGGCTTGGGATCATAGCCGCGCAATTCGGTCAGCATCTGCGCGAAATCCTCGTCATCGACGCCGCACATGCGCTTGAGACGGGCCAGTTCCCCGCGCGCCAGCAGATCGAGATTGTCGAGCAAACGCACCATGCACGGGTCATAGCGGTCGGCCTCGCGCGCCTGAAGCGCCAGGCATTCACCAAGATCGCGCGCGCCGACCCCGGTCGGATCGAGCGCCTGAACCAGCGCCAGCGCGGCCTCGATGCGTTCGAGCGGAAGCCCGAGCATCTGCGCCACCTCGGGCAGCGGCTGGATCAGATAGCCCGCCTCATCCAGCTGATCGATCAGCCAGCGCCCCGCGAACACCAGTTGTGCATCGCGCGTGGTCGCGCCGATCTGCGCATGGAGATGTTCGGCAAGGCTGGCCGCAGCGGCGCTGTGCGATTCGATTCCCGGCCCTTCGAAATCGCCGCCCCCGCCACTCCCGCCCCCGCCACTCCCGCTCCAGTCGCCCGCGCTCCAGTCGCCGCTGTCGGCGGGCGCGGCGCTCAAATCCCTGCCCCCGGCATCGCCATCCCCCCTATCGCTGTCACCGGTATCGCGGTCGCTATCGAGCGCGGTCGGGTCGATGTCGAGCGGGCGGTCTTCGGCGGCGCGCCCTTCGCCGACCAGCTGATCGACGGGCGAGGTTTCCAGATGCGTGCGGCGATGATCGGGGTCTTCGAGGGGCAGGGCGACGGCCCCGCCCGTTTCGGCAATATCAAGCAGCGGGTTGGCATCGAGCGCTTCGCCGATGAACGCTTCGACTTCGAGATTGGACAGCGTCAGCAGCTTGATCGCCTGCTGCAACTGCGGCGTCATCACCAGCGACTGGGTCTGGCGAAGATCCAGCCTTGGTCCCAGCGCCATGGCCTCAGCCCCCTCCCAATGACACGAAAGCCGCCGTCATCAGAGCGTAAAGCCCTCGCCCAGATAGAGCCGGCGAACATTGGGATCGGCAACGAGCGCTTCGGGGCTGCCGGTAAACAGCACCTGCCCGCCATAGATGATGCAGGCGCGATCGACGATGTCGAGCGTTTCGCGGACATTGTGATCGGTGATCAGGACGCCGATGCCCCGCCGTGTCAGATCCTTGACGAGATGACGGATGTCGTTGATCGACATCGGGTCGATCCCGGCGAACGGTTCGTCGAGCAGGATGATCGAGGGCCGCGCCGCCAGCGCCCGCGCGATTTCGCAGCGGCGGCGCTCCCCGCCCGACAGCGCCATGGCCGCACTGCTGCGCAGTTTGACCAGACCGAATTCGTCAAGCAGGCGTTCCAGCTCCTCATCGCGGGTATCGCGATCGGGCTCGATCAGTTCGAGCACGGTGGCAATGTTCTGTTCGACCGTCAGCCCGCGAAAGATCGAGGTTTCCTGCGGCAGATAGCCCAGCCCGAGAATCGCGCGGCGGTACATCGGCAGCCGCGTAATATCGACACCATCAAGCAGGATACGGCCGGAATCCGGGCGAACGAGGCCCATGATCGAATAGAAACAGGTGGTCTTGCCCGCGCCGTTGGGCCCCAGCAGGCCCAGCACTTCGCCTTTGGCCACCGACAGCGAAATGTCGGCCAGCACCGCGCGCTTGTCATAGGACTTGGCGATCGAGATCACCTCGAGCCCCCCCTGGCGGGCGATCAGCTCGGCTTCCGCCATTGCGGCGGTATGGGCAGATGCCGTGTCGGCAATGGTTGTCCCCATGGCAGTCATTCGTCTCGCGCAAACGTGGTGTGGAGCTGCGATTTCCCGCAGGCGATCCGTGCCATAGCCCCTGATCGCGCGGCGGCAAAGCCCACGGCACACGAATTGGCACGATTTGTGCACAACCGTGCCCGGCAAGCCAACGCGCTTGCCATGCCGCGCGGCCCATGGTCTAGTGCAAGACGGGAGTAAAGGACTGACACGATGGCCAAAGCCACAGCACAGTCCGTTGCCGGGATTGCCACCGAAAGGGATGGCGCCGGAGGGAACGGACAGATCACGGGACCGGGGTCCAGACGAACCGTTCAGGTGCGCCATCTCGATTGGCGCAAACGGATGAGCGACACCGTCGCCTATGCCTTGCTCGTCTACACCGCGCTGCAGATCGTCGTGACGATCCACGCGCTGTCCGGCGACACCACCTCGATGCTGCCGCTGTTTGCACTCGTCGTGCTCGTTTGCGCGATCATCCCGCTGTTTCGTCATTACGAACGCCATTGGGAAGGGCTCGACGATGTCGCCGCGGCGGACCCTTTGCGCAAACCGCTGTTCCGGCGCGATCAGCTATCGGTGTGGTTGTTTGCCGTGGGCCTGCCCTTTGCCGTAACCGGGCTGTTCAAGGCGGTCGGATCGCTGCTCGGCTGATCCGGCGATGGATTGATGGTCACAGATGCTCTGCGCGTTTTTGTGATCGCTTCGCTTTTTGCAAAAAACCGGTTCCCACCCTTCGACTTCGCTCAGGGCATGCTTTTTTGCGCGATGCACGTTTTCGTGGTCGCACCGCGATTTGCAAAAAACCGGTTCCCACTTTTTTGCGCGATGCTCTATGCGCCGGACTTTCTCCCAAGCCAGAGTGGAGCCGGACCGCCGATGCTTTCTCCCCATGATGCCAGCGAACGTTGCGAGGCGCTGCTGCGCCGGGCCAAGGCCGCCGGCGCCGAGGCAGGTGATACCCTCTACCTCGCCCATGCCTCGCAAAGCGTGACCGTCCGGCTTGGCGCGCTGGAAGACGTCGAGCGCTCCGAGTCCGAACATATCGGGCTTCGCGTCTTTGTCGGCGGTGCCTCCGCTTCGATCGGATCGACCGACCTTGGCGATGCCGCGCTCGACGAACTGGCCCAGCGCGCGGTGGCGATGGCGCGGCTGGCCCCGCCCGACCCTTTTGCGGGGCTGGCCGACGAGGCGCTGTTGCTGCGCGAGGCGCCGCCCGAGCTTGATCTCGACGACGGCGGCGAGGCAGAGCCGCAAGCGCTGCGCCGCATGGCCGAAAGCGTCGAGGCGGCAGCTCTGGCCGTGCCCGGCGTGACCAACAGCAACGGCGGCAGCGCAAGCAGCGGTCGATCGGTCTTTGCGCTGGCCACCAGTCACGGCTTCACCGGCGCCTATGCCGCCAGCAGCCACGGAATTTCGGCAGGCGTGGTCGCGGGCGAAGGCAGCACGATGCAGCGCGACCATGCCTGGCGCAGCGCGCGCCATGCCGCCGACTTGCCCGGAATCGAGGCGATCGGGCGCGAGGCGGGCGAGCGCGCGACGCGCCGCCTGAACCCCGGACGGATGCGCAGCGGCCCGATCAGCGTGGTATTCGATCCGCGCGTCGGCGCGTCGCTGGTCGGCCATCTGATCGCGGCGATGACCGGATCGTCGATTGCCCGCCGCGCCAGTTTTCTGCTCGATCGCGACGGCGCCCGCTTGTTCGACAGCGCCGTGACGATCAGGGACAATCCGCATGTGCGGCGCGGGCTGCGTTCGCGCCCGTTCGATGGCGAAGGGCTGGCAACCGCGCCGCGCGCGCTGATCGACGCGGGGCGCCTGACCGGATGGCTGATGGACAGCGCCTCGGCGCGGCAATTGGGCATGGCCCCGACCGGCCATGCCGCACGCGGCGGATCGGGCGCGCCGCATGTCACCACCGGCAACGTCACGCTCGACCCCGGAGCCCTGACCCCGGCCGAGCTGATCGCCGACATCGGCGAAGGCGTCTATGTAACCGAACTGATCGGCAGCGGCGTCAACGGCGTGACCGGCGATTACAGCCGGGGCGCGACCGGATTTCGCATCAGCGGCGGCGTGATCGGCGAACCGGTCGCCGAATTCACCGTGGCGGGCAATCTGATCGACATGTTTGCCGCGCTGATCCCGGCCAATGACCTGGAACTGATCCACGGCATCGATGTGCCGACGCTGCGCATCGACGGGATGATCGTCGCGGGAGATTGAACCATGTCGGCGGGGTGTCCCCCCGCCGACATGCCGATATTACTTGGCGGCTTTATCCGCGTTGTAGCGTTCGATCGCTTCGAGCGTGATGCGGCGCGCATCCTCGGCGCCGCCCCAGGTGCCGACGCGAACCCACTTTTCCTTTTCCAGGTCTTTGTAGTGGGTAAAGAAATGCTCGATCTGCTGGAGCATGATTTCCGGCAGATCGTCCTTTTCGGCAACGTCGGTGTAATAAGGGAAAGTCTTGTCGTCGGGCACGCAAACCAGCTTTTCATCGCCGCCATGCTCGTCTTCGAGATTGAGCACCGCGATCGGGCGGGCGCGCACGACCGAGCCCGGCACGAACGGCGAACGCGCGATCACCAGCGCGTCGAGCGGATCGCCATCGGGCGACAGCGTATGCGGGACAAAGCCGTAATTGGCGGGATAGCGCATCGGCGTATGCAGGATACGATCGACAAACAGGGCCCCCGACGCCTTGTCGAATTCGTACTTCACCGGTTCGCCGCCGACCGGCACTTCGATGACGATGTTAAGGCTTTCAGGCGGATTTTCCCCGGTGGGAATCATTTCGATACGCATGCTCTGCCCTTGCTGCATGGACCGCTCATGGTCCGGTTGCTTGTGGTGGCGCCGGCTCTAGCTTGACCACTTGTGCATCGCAACAGGACTTAATGGTAAAGCGTGGTAAAGCGCGCTCAACCGCCGCTGCTGCCGCCGATCGCATTGATGGTGAAAGCAATAACGCCGATGTTGAACACGAACGCGGCAAAGCCGTGCAGGATGGCGATGCGGCGAATCGGCCTTCCGGTAATGCCCACATCGGCGGTCTGAAAGGTCATGCCGAGCGTAAAAGCGAAATAGACGAAATCGAGATAGTCGGGGTCTTCGCGACCGGGAAAGTCGAGCCCGCGCGCATCTTCGCCCGCAATATCGCCGGGCGAATAATAGAGATGCGCATAATGCAGCGCATAGATCACGTTGGCAAACATCCAGGTCAGGATCAGCGTGCCGATCAGCTTGATCAGCGCACCGTGACCACCGCCATGCCCGACATGCGGCAATTCGCCCGCGATCGCCGCCATGATCACCACGGTCAGCGTCGACGTGATCGCCAGCACGAGCAGGCGATTGGCATCGTTGCGCGCCGCCTGCTCGCGCATCGACGCGCTGTCGCACCGGGTCAGGAACATGCGCAGCAGACTGGCCAGAAACACCAGCGCCGCGCCGTCAAACCCCAGGTCAAGCGCATCGGCCAGACTATGGCCAAGCGCGTGCCACGACCAGATTCCGGCCGGAAGCAGCACGCAGAACACCAGGAAACGCGGCGGCGCAAGCCAGGCACCCAATTCGGCAAAACGCGCGCCAACGGCGCCCTGTTGATTCACGCAAGCGTCCCTTTAAGTCATCAGCGCCGGGCAACCGGGCGATGCGGCGCCAGCAGGAGATCGAGCCCGCCCACTGCCTTTGCGCCCGAATCCGCCTTTTCCGCACCAGCGCGTTCGAGCCAAGGATAGCGCAGCCCGTCATGATAGGCGATGGTCACCGTGTCATAGTGATTGTCGCGCTTGATCAGCAGGGCGATCGGCCTGGCGTTACCATTGGCATCGGCGCCTTTGGCCGCCGTGATCGCCGCCTTGAGCGTGTCGGCGTCATAGCCCTCGCCATTGACCGCGACGACTTGCACGCCCGGCACGACCCCGGCCTTGAACGCCGCCCCGCCCCACAGCGTCGACACCACTTTGCCCTCGCGATCGAGCGTCAGGCCCAGCGAAGTGGCCAGATTGAGCACTTTGGCCTCGGTCATGCGCCCCTGTTCATAGGGGTTGGGCGTGTCCTTCCACACCAGCCGATAGCCGCCGCGCTCGATCCCGCCGGTCGGCACCGGCTGACCCGCGCTATCGATCCGCGCCTTGAAGAACGCTTCCCAATCATAGGGATAGATACCATTCAACGTGGCAACCACATCGGCGCGGGTATATGGCAGCACGCCCCAGTCGCCATTGCGCATGCCGTAGAAGGCATGGGCGAAGTCATCGAGGCCCCGGCGCCCCGCCGTCCCGTCGCGAATGATCTGATCGGCTTCGAGCCAGACCAGCGCGCCTTCGGTATAATAATCCTCTCCGCGCGACATCGAGGGGTATGGCTTGGGTCGGCGCGAGGCAAAGATCGGATCGGCGGTGGTATCCTCGACCGAACGCCATTCGCGCCCCGCCGTCACGCCAAACGCACCGATATAGCTGGCAAACTGGCCGAGCACGGCGGCCTTTGACTGAATCCCCGAACGCGCCGCGAGCACCAGCCCCCAGAACTGCGTCTGGCCTTCATAGACCCACAACAGATCATCGATCATCGGCTGGCGATAATCGGGAGTCCACAGCCGCGCCGGGCGGCGGTACTTGCCATCCCACGAATGCGAATATTCGTGGGGAACGACGTTGCGCGCCCAGTCGGACCCGGCCCAGTCGGTCCAGGCCTTGGGGATATAGGCGCTTTCGTTCGAGCGGTGATGTTCGAGCCCGATGCCGCTCATCCGGTCGGTCAGCGCGAGCAGGAAATCATAGTGATCGAAATGGCGCGCGCCAAATGCGACATCCGCCTCTTTCACCAGATTGCGATAGGTTTCGAGGTTTTCCGGCGCGATCGCCAGTTGCTCTTCCTTGTCGGCAATCGCGTCGAGGAACACTTTGTCGCCGATCGCGAAACGGCGCGCATACTTGCCCGCAAAGATCGGCGAATCGACCAGCGTCTCGTAATCGGTAACATCCCATGTCGTGCGCAGGCCGCTCGTCGCGCGCCCGTCGAGCGCGGTAAACACGCTAAAGCCGACCGGCAGCGTCACGCTCGGCTTGATCCTGATCTGACGGACATAGTGCCCGGCAGGATAGAGCGCGAACTTGTCCCATTCGAGATTGACGATCTCGCGCGTCGTGGAAACCCGGTCGCCCGGCTCTTCATGCAGCGCCGGGGTCTGGATCAGATGCGCGGTAACCTCACGCGTGCCGGCGGGCACATCGATGACATAGGCATAGACATCGACCGGATCGCGATGCCAGCCCAGCTCCTTGTCATCGGCAGTGAAATGGACGCCGACCAGTTCCGCGGGTTTGCCCGAAGGGCTGTGATGCCCCGGAATCCATTCGGGCAGCAGCAGCGTCAGTTGCGTCGCGCCGGGCTCCACCGGGACCACTTCGGTCACGCGCCGCGCACCGGTGGCCAGATCGGTCGCATCGACATCGAGCGTGATCGTGCCCGGATAGGCGACATCGCGCGGCTCGGGCAGCGCGCGGGCGACCGGGATCGCGGTGGGAAAGCTGTTCGTGGCGGGCTGAACCTGCGCATCGGCAGCGGGCGACATCAAGGCGGAGGCAAGCAGCGCTCCCCCGCTCAACAGCGAAGAAATTTTGTTCATCGCCCAACCATGCCCAGCCCGGCGCCGTCGCGCAACCGCCTGCCGACACTTCCCGCCGCCTTTTCTTGTGATCGCCGTTCCGCTAAGCGCGCGGGTCATGAGCAATCCAAAAGACAGCGCACGCCAAACCGGCGCCCGGCCGGAAACGCCCCAGGCCATTCGCGGAACGCAGGACATCTTCGGCCCCGAGGCGGAAAGCTTTGGCCATGTCGTCGAGACGTTTGACCGTGTGCGCCGGCTCTATCGCTTTCGCCGCGCCGAGATGCCGGTGTTCGAAAAGACCCAGGTGTTTTCGCGCAGTCTGGGCGAAACCACCGATGTCGTGTCGAAGGAAATGTATTCGTTCGACGATCGCGGCGGCGAATCGCTGACGCTGCGCCCCGAATTCACCGCCGGGATCGCCCGCGCCTATCTGACCAACGGCTGGCAACAGTACGCGCCGGTGCGGCTGGCCACGCACGGGCCGCTGTTCCGTTATGAGCGCCCGCAAAAGGGCCGCTATCGGCAGTTTCACCAGCTCGATGCCGAAGTGATCGGTTCGGCCGATCCGCAGGCCGATGTCGAGCTGCTATGCCTGGCCGATCACCTGCTTTGCGAACTCGGCATTGCCGACGGCGTGACGCTGCATCTCAACACGCTGGGCGATGCCCCCAGCCGCGAGGCCTGGCGCACCGCGCTGATCGGCTATTTTCGCGATCATCGCGCCGATCTGAGCGAGGATTCGCAGGATCGGCTCGAACGCAATCCCTTGCGCATCCTCGATTCGAAAGACCCGCGCGACAAGCCGTTTACCGCCGATGCGCCGCGCATCGACGATTACCTGTCGAGCGAAGCGCAGGATTTCTTCGGACGGGTGACCAGCGGGCTCGATGCGGCGGGTGTCGCCTGGACGCGCGCGCCGGCACTGGTGCGCGGGCTCGACTATTATCGGCACACCGCGTTCGAATTCGTCACCGACCGGCTCGGCGCGCAGGGCACCGTGCTGGGCGGCGGACGCTATGACGGGCTGATCGAAGCGCTCGGCGGCCCGCACACCCCGGCGGTCGGCTGGGCGGCGGGGATCGAGCGGCTGGCCATGCTGGTCGGCGCGAAAGACGAAGCCCCCGCCGATGTGGTCATCGCGGTCGAAGACGATGCCGCGCTCGATGCCGGGCTGCGCGCGCTGGCCGCCTTGCGCCGGGCCGGCCTGTCGGGCGAGATCGTCTCGTCGGGAAGCCCGCGCAAACGCTATGACAAGGCGACCAAAATCCCGGCCAGAGTGATCGCCGGGCTGTCGCTGGTCGATGGGCATCCGCAATGGCGGCTGCGCGGCGACGATGCGGCGCAGGCGCGGTTCCGGGCCATCCTTGCCGCATGACGATCGCCGATACCCGGCTGGAACAGATCGGCGCGCGCTTTGCCGAGCTTGAGGCAAGGCTTGCCTCGGGCACGCTCGAAGGCGAAGCGTTCATCGCCGCCAGCCGCGACTATGCCGAGCTCGAGCCGGTGGCCCATGCCGCGCGCCATGTCCGCGATTTGCGCGAAGAACTGGCCGGGCTCGCCGGGCTGGGCGACGGCGATGCGGAAATGCGCGCGCTGGCCGACGAGGAAGCCGCCCGCATCCGCAGCGAATTGCCCGAGGCCGAACACGCGCTGGCGCTCGCCATGCTGCCGCGCGATAGTGCCGACATGCGCCCGGCGATGCTCGAAATCCGCGCCGGAACAGGCGGCGACGAAGCCGCGCTGTTTGCCGCCGATCTCTATCGCATGTACGAACGCTATGCCGCCGAACAGGGCTGGCGCGTCGAAATGATCTCCGCCAACGTCAGCGACATCGGCGGGTTCAAGGAAGTCGTCGCGCATGTCGCGGGGCAAGGCGTGTTCGCCAAACTGAAATACGAAAGCGGGGTCCACCGCGTCCAGCGCGTGCCGGTGACCGAAAGCGGGGGGCGCATCCACACCTCGGCGGCGACGGTCGCCGTGCTGCCCGAGCCCGACGAAGTCGATGTCTCGATCGACGACAGGGATCTCAAGATCGACATCTATCGCGCCTCGGGCGCGGGCGGGCAGCATGTCAACACCACCGATTCGGCGGTCCGCATCACCCACTTGCCCACCGGCATCGTCGTGATCCAGCAGGACGAGCGCAGCCAGCACAAGAACCGCGCCAAGGCGATGCAAGTCCTGCGCACGCGGGTCTATGACATGCGCCGCGCCGAAGCGCAGGGCGCCGAGGCCGAAGCGCGCCGCGCGATGGTCGGATCGGGCGACCGCTCGGAACGCATCCGCACCTACAATTTCCCGCAAGGGCGCGTCACCGATCACCGTATCAATCTGACGCTGCACCGCCTGCCCGAAATTCTGGCCGGCCCCGGCCTTGGCGAACTGATCGATGCGCTGATCGCCGAGGATCAGGCCAAGCGGCTGGCGGCGATGGACGCGTGATGACCATTTCCGCAGCGCTGGCCGACGCGGCCCGGCGCCTGGCCCAAACCAGCGACACCGCGCGGCTCGATGCCGAAGTGCTGATGGCCCATGCGCTCGGCGTGGCCCGTTCGGAGCTGATCCTGCGCCATCTGCGCGATCCGGTGCCGACAGCTTTTGCCGCGCTGATCGAACGGCGGCTGGGGCACGAGCCGGTCGCCTATATCACCGGGCATCAGGAATTCTGGGGGCTCGACCTGGCCGTCGGCCCGGCGGTGCTGATCCCGCGCGGCGATTCGGAAACGCTGATCGAGGTCGCCGTCGACCGGCTGCGCGATCGCCCGCCCACGCGGTTGATCGATCTGGGCACCGGGTCGGGCGCCTTGCTGCTCGCCGCGCTCAGCCATTGGCCGCAGGCGACGGGAATCGGGATCGACCGGTCGGAGGCGGCGCTGGCCGTGGCCGGGGCCAATGCCGAAGCGCTGGCTCTGCACGAGCGGGCGCGGATGATCGCCGCCGACTGGACTCAAGAAGGGTGGGCCGACGGGCTGGGGCGCTTTGACCTCGTGCTCGCCAACCCGCCTTATGTCGAAAGCGGCGCAGCGCTGGACGCCTCGGTCGTGGCCCACGAACCGCACGGCGCGCTGTTTGCGGGGCCGCAGGGTCTGGACGATTATCGCGTTATCCTTCCGCAGCTTGAACGCCTGTTGAACCCCGGCGGGGTCGCGCTGGTCGAGATTGGCTGGACGCAAGGAGAGGCGGTCTGCGCGCTGGCCCGCGAGGCCGGCATGACGGCGCGTGCCTATGCCGATCTGGCGCAAAGGCCCCGCGTTGTCGAAATTGTCATCGAAATTGACCAAATTCCGGGAAATTGAATGAATATTTCGCTTGGCAAGGCGAAGTCACGCCACTAATTAGCGGCGCAGACAGGGGGACGGATGATCGCTTCCCGCCCCGGTCTGCTCCACCATTTGCGATGCTTGCTCGGCCTTCCGTCGAAACAAGGCAGATGCTGGGAATAACCCGCCCGCCTCGTCGCGGCGTGGGAGCGTAGGCAAAGGTTGCGCTGCATCTGGGCTATCCCGCAATGATCGGACAAGCCCCTGACGATAGCCCACCGAAACAAGGACGTGCCTGAGTTGAACAACAATCGTGGGAACAACAACCGTCGGCGCGGGCGCGGCAACAACAACCGTGCGCCGGGCGGCGGTCAACAGGTTAACCGGATCGACAGCCGCGCCCGGGGCAACGCCCCGCAGCTTCTGGAGAAATATCGCAAGCTGGCGCAGGATGCCCATCTCAATGGCGACCGCGTTCAGGCTGAATACTATCTTCAGTTTGCGGACCACTATTTCCGCGTGACCGCCGATGCCCGCGTGCGGCTGGAAGAACAGCGCCTGCGCCAGAACGGCGGCCAGAGCGGCGCCCCCGGATACCAGAACGGCGGCAGCGTCAGCGGCGATCGCTGGCAGGACGAAGACGGCGAAGACGAAGCGCTCGAATTCGGCATGGACGCCAATTTCGCGCCCTACGAACGTGCCCCGCAACAGCGCCGCGAAGAACAGCCCCGCCGCGAAGAACAGCCCCGTCGTGAAGAACAGCCCCGTCGTGAAGATCAGGCCCGTCGCGAAGACCGCGAACCGCGCGAATATCGCGGCCAGCGCGATAACCGCGACCAGCGCCAGCCCGTGCCGGTCGCCGCCGAAGCCCCGGTTCCGATCGAAGGCGTGCGCGTCGATGAAGGCGAACCGATTGCACCGGTCGCCGACAATCCCTTTACCCGCGATTCGCGCGGGCCCCGTGGTCCGCGCGGCCGCAACGATCGCCGCGGCGGTCGCCGTGCCGAAAATGATGCGCCCCGCTTCGATACGCCGCGCACCGATGCGCCCCGCATCGAAGCCGAGCGCGCGCCCGAAGCCGCGCCGTTTTTCGATCCCGCCAGCCTGCCGCCCGCCATCGGCGTGCGCACCGAAGGGGTGATCGAAGCCCCGGCCCGGCCCGAGCGCATCCGCGCGCCAAAGCCGGTTGCCGCTCCGGCCCCCGCCGTTGAAACACGCGCCGTTGAAACACGCGCCGTGGAAACCGCTGCTCCTGCCGCAGAAGCAGCGGCAGAAGCGCCCGCCGCGCCGAAAAAGCGCGGTCGCCCGCGCAAGAACCCGCTGCCCGAAGCCAAAGTAGACGCCGAAGGCTGATCCGGGCAGAACCGGCGGAATGCATGACGATCCATCCGTGCATCCCGCCGGTTCCGCGCATGCTGGGCGCATGGGCATGATCCCCAAACCTCTCCTGCGCCGGCTGGCGCCCCTGCTGCTGGGTGCCGCATCGGCGACCGGGTTTCAGCCCTTGATGCTGTGGCCCGCGACGCTGGCAGCGCTCGCGCTGTTGCTGGCGCTGATAGATCCGGCCCCGCGCGCGCGCGACGCGGCGCGCATCGGCTGGCTGTTCGGGGTCGGGCATTTCACGCTCGGCAACACCTGGATCGCCACCGCCTTTACCTATCAGGCGCAGATGCCCGCCTGGCTCGGCTGGATCGCGGTCGTGCTTCTGGCGCTCTATCTCGCGGTCTATCCCGCGCTGGCGACGCTGACGGCATGGACCTTGCGCCGCCGCACCGGGATGGCCCTCGCGCCCGCGCTGGCGGCAAGCTGGATCGTCACCGAATGGCTGCGCGGCTGGCTGTTCACCGGTTTTCCCTGGAATCCGCTCGGAGCGGTCGCGCTCGGGCCGTTTGACCGGCCCGGCCTTGCCCGCATCGCAGCGTGGTGCGGTACATATGCGCTGTCGGGCGTCGTCGTGCTGCTGGCCGGGCTGTGGCTTTGGGCCTGGCAACAGGCGCGCTCGGGTCGGCGCGCATCGACGCTGCTGGCCGGACTGATCCCGCCCGCGCTGCTGCTTGTGCCGCTGGGCGGCGCGCCGGGTGACAGCCCGCTCGCCTACACATTGGTCCAGCCAAACCTCAAGCAGGACGAGATCAACAACCCGCGCCTTTATGAAAGCCAGTTTCGCAATCTGGCGAGCCTGTCGCGGCGCCTGCCCGAAAACGGATCGGGCCCGCGAATCGTGCTCTGGCCCGAAGGCGCGGTGCCCGATTACCTGCGCCCCGGCTATGACACGATCTGGTATGCCGAAACGACCTATGGTGGCGATCCCGAACTGGCGCGCAGACGCATGGGCGACGTGATCGGCCCCGGCAGCCTGCTGATGACCGGCGCCACCGACCTGACACTGACCAATCGCCAAGTGACCGGCGCCTGGAACGTCATCACGCTGATCGACCCCGCCGGGTCGATCCGGGGCAGCTATGCCAAGGCCCATCTCGTGCCCTTTGGCGAATACCTGCCCTTTCGCGAATGGCTGACCCCGCTGGGGCTGTCGCGGCTGGTTTCGGGCGATCTCGATTTTCAGTCCGGTCCGGGCCCGCGCACGATTGCGCCTGAACGTTTGGGCACGCCGGGGACGTGGGGCCGGGCAGGCTTTCAGATCTGCTATGAAATCATCTTTCCCGGCCATGTTGCCGATCGCGCCGATCGGCCCGACTATATCTTCAACCCCTCGAACGATGGCTGGTTCGGGGCCTGGGGCCCGCCGCAACACCTGGCCCAGGCGCGGCTGCGCGCGATCGAGGAAGGCCTGCCGGTCCTGCGTTCGACCACGACCGGGATCAGCGCGGTGATCGACGCAGGCGGCGGCGTGCGGCGCTTTATCGCGCGCGGAAACGCGGCGCGTGTCGACGGCTATGTGCCCAGGGCCCTGCCCCCCACGCCGTTTGCGCGGTTTGGCAATATGCTGTCGCTTGCCTGGTCCGTAGCAGTTCTTGTGTCAGCGCTGGTTGCAACGCGGCGTAAGGCTCGCTAAAGGCACCCACATAAAGAAACCTTTATATGTGGTGTGGCAATGCGCAGCGACTACCTCTTTACCTCCGAAAGCGTTTCCGAAGGCCACCCCGACAAGGTCGCCGATCAGATCAGCGATGCGATCGTCGACTTGTTCCTCGCCAAAGACCCCGAAGCGCGCATCGCCTGCGAAACGCTGACGACGACGCAGCTGGTCGTGCTGGCCGGCGAAATCCGCGGCGCCGGGATCATGGATACCGAGGGCAACTGGGCCCCCGGCGTTCCGGAAGAAGTCGAACAGGCCGTGCGCGAAACCGTGCGCCGCATCGGCTATGAACAGGCCGGGTTTCACTGGAAGACCTTCCGCTTTGAAAACAACCTGCATCCGCAGTCCGCGCATATCGCGCAGGGCGTCGATGCGGGCGACAACAAGGACGAAGGCGCTGGCGATCAGGGCATCATGTTCGGCTTTGCCTGCGACGAGACGCCCGATCTGATGCCGGCGACGCTCTATTACAGCCACAAGATCCTCGAACAGCTCGCCGCCGATCGCCATTCGGGCGCCGCGCCGTTCCTCGAACCCGACGCCAAGAGCCAGGTCACGCTGCACTATGTCGACGGCCGCCCGGTCGAAGCGACCGCGATCGTCGTGTCGACCCAGCACAAGGCCGGCTGGGACGAAGGCGCCAAGGATGCCGAACTCAAGGCCTGGGTCAAAGCCGCGATCGCCAAAGTGATCCCGGCGAACCTGCTGACTGCAAACACTGTCTATCACATCAATCCAACCGGCAGCTTTGAAATCGGCGGCCCCGACGGCGACGCCGGGCTGACCGGGCGCAAGATCATCGTCGACACCTACGGCGGCGCCAGCCCGCACGGCGGCGGTGCTTTTTCGGGCAAGGACCCGACCAAGGTCGACCGCTCGGCTGCCTATGTCACGCGCTACCTCGCCAAGAACGTCGTGGCCGCCGGGCTTGCCCACCGCTGCACGATCCAGGTATCCTATGCCATCGGCGTCGCGCAGCCGCTGTCGCTCTATATCGACACCCACGGCACCGGCACGGTTTCCGACGAAGCGATCGAAGCAGCCGTGACCAAGGTCGCGCATGATCGCCTCGGCGGGCTGACCCCGCGCGGCATCCGCGTCGCGCTGGGCCTCAACAAGCCGATCTATTCGCCGACCGCAGCCTACGGCCATTTCGGCCGCAAGCCGGTTGGCGACCTGTTTCCCTGGGAACGCACCGACCTGGTCGAAGACCTCAAGGCCGCTGCGGGCGCCTAACCTCTTTTCCCGATCCTCCCCGTTCCCCGATCCTCCTCCCCCCCGGCGCCTGCTGCGGGGGAGGATCAGGGATATTGCGCCTTTTTCGGGCCCATATAGCCGAACAGGAATCCGGCCACTTTACGCATCTGGATCTCTTCGGAGCCTTCGGTGATGCGATAGCGGCGGTGGTGGCGATAGATGTGTTCAAAGGCCTTGTGCCGCGAATAGCCGATGCCGCCATGCACCTGCATCGCGCGGTCGGCGGCTTCGCAACACAGCCGGTTCGCCCAGTAATTGCACATCGACACTTTGTCCGACAGCTCGCGCTCGATCGCGCGATGGTCCATGCGATCCATCTCCCACGCAGTCTTGCGAATCAACAGCCGCAGCATCTCGGCCTGCGTCGCCAGTTCGACGAGCGGGAACTGAATCGCCTGATTGCGCGCCAGATCCTCGCCAAACGGTTTGCGCGTCCGGGCATAGCGCACCGCTTCCTCGATGCAGTAGGTCGCCGCGCCAAGCGATGAGGCCGCCTGACGAATGCGGTTCTGGTGCACAAAGCTTTGCGCGATGGCGAGCCCGCCGCCGACGGGGCCCAGAATCGCGCTTTCGGGCACCCAGACATCGGTAAACGACACGCGCGGGTGATCGGTCGGCATGTTGAACGTCCACAAGTATTCCTCGACCACCAGCCCCGGCGTCGCGGCTGGAACGAGGAAACAGGTGATCCCGCGCGCATCGCCGTCCGCCCCGCCGGTGCGGGCAAATGTCGCGCAATGCGTCGCCACGTGCATCCCCGTGGTCCACATCTTTTCGCCGTTGATCAGCCACCCCGCCACGCCGTCGCGCGTTTCGGGGCGCGCGCGGGTTTCCATGTGCGTCGCGTCGGAGCCATGATCGGGCTCGGTCAGGCCAAACGCCGTGCGACGCGTGCGCTCAAACCCGCCGAAAATGAATTCCTTTTGCTGTTCCTCGGTGCCGAAATGTTCGAACATGGCGACGAACGGGAAATTGCCGACAATCGAATGCTCGTTTTGCAGATCGTTGTGCAGGCCGAGACCCTTTGCGGCGAAATGCTCGCGAATGACCGCCATCCACAAATTCGAACCGTCCTTGCCGCCATATTTCTTCGGCGCGGAAAAGCGCCAATGCCCCGCCTTGTCGGCGCGCAGGCTCGCCTTGATCAGCAGGTCTTCCCAATCGTGGCGCGGCAGACCGCCGTTTTCGAAATCGGTCCGCGCCCATTCGCGACGGTGGTCGAAAAAGCGGATGTTGTCGTCGGCCTGTTCGAGCGGTTTGATCTCCGCCTCGATAAAGGCGTCCAGTTCGGCCAGATAGGCCAGAAGATCGGCGGGCAGGTCAAAGTCCATCAGGCGTGCTCCCATCGGGCGCGGGCAACCGCCAACGCCGGGTATTTCGGCATGTCGCAGGCAAGCGTCGCCAGCGCGCGACGCTTGAGGTCGGCAAGCAGGCCGGGCGTCGCCAGCCCGACCTCGCCTGCCATGATCGCGCGGGCGAGCGCCGCGTCCGATGTCGCCGGGCGCCCGGCCAGTTCGCGCCGGACAATGCCGAGCGCGTTCTGCGCCACGGCCAGTTCCCAGCGTTCGCGTCCGTCGAGACGCGGCTTGACCGTCGCGGCGAGCCATTCGCCGACTGCGGTCAGAATCTCGATGGCATCGGGTTCGCCCTCGCCCGCGCCGACCGGTTGTGCGGCGGGGGGCAGGGCCCGGGCGCGCTCGGCCTCGGGCGCGTCGCTTTCGAGCAGGAGCAACAGGTCCAGCTCCTGCTCCGGCGCGCGCCGGGCTACCACCACCCGCTCCAGCGACCGATCGGCACCCGAACGCCAGGCCTTGCCCATTTCAAGACAGCCCAGCGCCCACCACACCGTGCGATAGATCAGCCAGAAGCGGAACCGCGCCGGATCGAACCGCTCTCCGCCCGCCGCCTCATAGGCGCGGGCAAGGCTCGCTACGTCGGTCAGCCCAAATCCCTGTTTGTCGAGCCGGCCAAAGCGCCAGACGGTCATGCAGCCAAAGGCAAGATCTTCGTGCCCATCGCCCAGATGCGCCAGTTCCCAGTCGAGCACGCCCGACAGATGCCCGTCGTGAACCATGACATTGCCGATGCGCAGATCGCCATGGACCACGCGCGGCAGCACGTCGGGCGGCAGATGGGCGGCAAGCCAGGCGAGCCCGAGCGCGATGATCGGCCGATCGCCGCCCGCCGCTTCGAATTGCGCGGTCAGCCGGGCCAGACCGCTTCGCGAATCGAGCCGCGGCAAGTGATTCGCCCCGGCCGGATCGAGCGCATGGATCCGCGCCATGGCCGTCGCGATTTCGGCCGCCAGCACAGGAGGAGAGGACAACACGGCGTCGGGATCGGCGCTGCCCGGCAGGCAGGCCATGACAAAGCCGATGCCCAGCCCGTCTTCGGGCACCAGTTCGAGCACCACTTCGGGCGCCGGAACGCCGCCTGCCTTGGCCAGGCGAATCACCCTTGCCTCGCCCGCCATATCGAGCGCGCGCCCGGAGAGCCAGTCGGCAGACGGCGCGCGGCGCAGCACAAAGCGGTCCGCACCACAGGAAAACAGCCATGATTCCATGTTCGCGCCGCCCGACAGGCGGGTCAGACCGGTCACCGCGCCATGATGCCCGGCGCGCGCCAAGGCTTTGCCAAGCGCCCCGGGCAGGTCGCCGCTGTCCTGGTTCATGCATCCTCCGCAACTCGATCTCGCCGGGCCGGTCGTGCCGAGTTCGATCGACTATCCTTAATCGCTTGATTAAAGTCCAGCGGGGATTTTGTGGCGGGTCCGGCCAGTCGCCCCGCAGCCGCGTCCGGATGACTACCAAGGTCTTTCGCCGGGAATCGCAATCGGTTAGAAACCAGTTTCGAGTAACACCTTTCCATGCGTGGCGGCCGGGCCGCTTCGCGATACCAGGGGCGGCTATGTTGGGGCGCAAGTTTCGTATTCAAAAGCTCTCGCTGGCTGCCGTCGCCTTGGCGGCGGTTCCCGCGCTCCTTGCCACGATACCGCAAGTGCAGAGCCGGGCCCCGGCCACTGCGCCCGATCAGCGCGACATGGCGATCCAGCAAGCGGTCGAGGCGATTACCGCGCGCGCGCATGGCCGAATCGGCGTCGCGGCGGCCGATCTCGATGGCGGCGGCCAGGTCCTGATCAATGGCGACATGCCTTTCCCCATGGCCAGCACGGCCAAGATCGCGGTCGCCGGGACATTCCTGACCGGCGTCGAACAGGGCCGCTTTCGGCTCGACCAGTCGCTGCCGATGATGATGCCGGTGGCCGAACGCCGCGAACGTGGTTCATCCGCCCCGTTGCGCGCCGGGCCGGTGATGTCGGCGCAACAGCTGATGGAACTGATGATCACGCGCAGCAACAACAACGCCACCGATGGCTTGATCACGGCGGTCGGCGGGGTGAGCACGGTCAATGCCTGGCTGGCCAGGAACGGGATCGTCGGCCAGCATCTCGACAGCACGATGGCAACGCTTGTGCGCGATGACGGACACGTCAATCCGGCCAAGACGATCGACACCCGCACCGCCAGCACGCCGCGCGCGATGCTGGCGCTGCTGTCGGCCATCGACCGGGGCACCGCGCTCAGCCCGCAATCGCGCGCGGTCCTGCTCGACACGATGACCCGTACCAGCACGGGCAAGAATCGCATGCGCGCCGGCCTGCCCGACGGCACCGTGTTTGCGCACAAGACCGGAACTCTGGCCGGCGTGACCGACGATGTGGGGATCATCCGCCTGCCCGACGGCCGTCATCTCGCTCTGGCGATCTTTATCGCCGGGCCCGAAAGCCACACCAGCCACGCCATGATGATCGCCGACATCACCCGCGCCCTCTATGACGGCTATGCCAAGGCAGACACCGCGTATGCGCGGGCCGATGGCTATGTACGCGGCGCGCCGCACGGTCAGCCGACGCAAAACCGCCGCTGATTTTCGCACTGATCCAAAAGCAGGGGCCTGAAAGCAGGTTCGGCAAACGGAAAAAAGGGCGCTTTCCGGCGCCTTTTTTCATGTCCGGCTTTCATGTCCGGCAGGGCTGACACGCGAACAGCGCACAAAGAAAGGGAGCCCGGCCCGTCGGCCAGACTCCCTTTCCTATACTCCGTCGAGCAGACGGCGCCGGTAAACCTGCCCTTGCGGGCAAGGATTACATCTTGGCGGCAGTGCTCGAATCGGCGGCTGCGGCCGAGCTGGCGTCTGCAGCGACGTCCGAAGCGTCAGCCGAACCGGTGTCGGTGGCTTCAACAGAGGCTTCGGTGGCTTCCGGAGCCTTCTCCGAGCAGCCCGCGAGAGCAAAAGCGGTGCCGGCGACAGCGGCGAGGATGAGCTTGCGCATGCGTTACAATCCCTGGATTGAAGTGAACCGCGCCGGGCAAGCAGCCCGCCGCAAAGCCTACTCTGGCGATAGACTTCTCGCCCCAATTAATCGGCAATTCATCGCGTTGCAAGCGTTCAACGCATCTTCGGCCACACCCTTGTCATATCGCGTGGGAAGCCAAGGCTTTTTTGTGCAGTTGCAACGCCAGCGACAGGCCGACGCGCATGAGAGCCAAACCGTTGATGCCGCTCGGCACGATCAGGCAAATGACCTCTGGCCAATTTTGATTCAGCCTCTAACAGAAAGCCGATGGACGCCCAGCCCAAGCCCCGCAATCACCTCTATCTCGTCGATGGATCGGCCTACATCTTTCGCGCCTATCATCGGCTGCCGCCGCTGACCAATCCGGCCGGCACGCCGGTCGGCGCGGTTTATGGCTATACCACGATGCTGTGGAAACTGGCCGAAGATCTCCATGCAGCACAAGGGCCTACGCATCTGGCGGTCGTCCTCGACAAGGGCTCGATCACCTTTCGCAACGCGCTGTACGAGGCCTACAAGGCCCATCGCCCGCCCCCGCCCGAAGACCTGGTGCCGCAGTTTCCGCTGATCCGCGATGCGACCCGCGCCTTCAGCCTTGCCTGCATCGAAGAGGCGGGGCTTGAGGCGGACGATCTGATCGCATCTTATGCCCGCGCGGCCTCGGCGCGCGGCTGGGACGTGACCATCGTTTCGTCGGACAAGGATCTGATGCAGCTGATCGGCGAGGGCCCCGACGGATCACGCGTCGACATGCTCGACACGATGAAGAATCAGCGCATCTTTATCCCCGAAGTGGTCGAAAAGTTCGGCGTGGTGCCCGAAAAGGTCGGCGATGTGCTCGCGCTGATGGGCGATGCGGTCGACAATGTGCCGGGGATTCGCGGCATCGGACCCAAGACCGCGACCAAGCTGATTCAGGAAAACGGCGATCTCGAAACGGCGCTGGCCAGCGCGCCGACAATGAAAGCGGGCAAGCTGCGCGAAAGCCTGATTGCCGAAGCCGACATGGCGCGTCTGTCGCGCAAGCTGGTCGCGCTGAAAGAAGACTGCGATCTGCCGACCCCGCTCGACGATTTCGAGCTCGGCCCGATTCCCCCCGAGCCGCTTGCCGCGTTCCTCGGCACACATGGCTTTACCAGCCTGCTCAGAAAGCTGGGCCAGCGCGCTGCGGCGGCGGTGGCGAACGCCCCGGCTGCGGCGAACGATCCCGCTCCGACCGCCCCCACCCCGACTGGCAGCCGCCAGCCGCTGCCCGAATGGCCCGCGATCGACCCTGCCGCCTATCCGTGCGTGCAGGACGTGCCCGCGCTCGAAGCGTGGATCGCGCGCGCCTTTGCCGCAGGCGTGGTGGCGATCGATACCGAAACGAGCGCGCTCGACGCGGTGGGCGCGGATCTGGTCGGGATCAGCCTGGCGACCGGGCCGGGCGAGGCCTGCTACATCCCGCTGGGCCACCATGGCAGCGACATGTTTGCCGAGGCGCCGACCCAGATCGACCGCGCCACCGCCTGCCGCCTGCTCAAGCCGCTGCTCGAAAGCGACGCGGTGATGAAAGTGGGGCAGAACATCAAGTACGACCTGGTCGTGCTGGCGCGCCATGGCCTCACCGTCGCGCCGATCGACGATACCATGGTGATGAGCTTCTGCCTCGATGCCGGGCGCGGCGACACCATGCCCTGGGGCCATGGCATGGACGAATTGTCCGAACGCCACCTCGATCACAAGACGATCACCTTCAAGGAGGTCGCGGGCACCGGCAAAAAGGCGATCTCCTTCGCCGAAGTGCTTTTGCCCGAAGCCACGCGCTATGCCGCAGAGGACGCCGAAGTGACCTGGCGGCTGCATCAGGTCTTCGCGCCACGGCTGCCCGACGAAGGCGGGACGCGCATCTATCAACGCGTCGACCGCCCGCTGGTGCCGGTGGTGGCACGGATGGAAGCCGCCGGAATCAAGGTCGATCGGCAGCGGCTGGCCGGTCTGTCGGGCGAATTCGCCACGCGCATCGCCGATCTCGAAGCGGTGATTCACGAAAAGGCCGGTGGCCCGTTCACGATCGGCAGCCCCAAGCAGCTTGGCGACGTGCTGTTCGACCGGCTCGGCTACAAGGGCGGCAAGAAGGGCAAGAGCGGGCAATATTCGACCGATCAGTCGGTGCTCGAAGCGCTTGCCGCAGACGGCGCCGAAGTGCCCTCGCTGGTGCTCGAATGGCGCCAGCTGTCCAAGCTCAAATCGACCTATACCGACGCGCTGCAGGCCGCGATCAGCCCGGTGACGGGGCGTGTTCACACCAGTTATTCGCTCGTCGGCGCGCAGACCGGGCGCCTGTCGTCAACCGATCCCAATCTGCAGAACATCCCGGTGCGCACCGAAATCGGCCGCCAGATCCGCGATGCCTTCGTTGCCGAGCCCGGCCATGTCCTGCTGTCGGCGGACTATAGCCAGATCGAATTGCGGCTCGCGGCGCACATGGCCGATGTTCCGGCGCTGAGGGAAGCCTTTGCGAATGGCGAAGACATCCACGCACGCACCGCGATGGAGCTGTTCGGCGAAGTCAACCGCGATACGCGCGGCCGCGCCAAGACGATCAATTTCGCGATTCTCTACGGCATCAGCCGCTGGGGCCTCGCCACCCGGCTGGGCACCACGGCGGACGAGGCGCAGGCGATGATCGACCGCTATTTCGAACGGTTTCCCGGCATTCAGCGCTATATCCACGAAACGCTCGAACAAGTCCGCGAACGCGGCCATTCGACCACCCTGTTCGGCCGCAAGACCTGGTTTCCGCGCATCGCGTCGAAAACCCAGGCCGAACGCGCCGGCAGCGAACGCGCCGCGATCAACGCCCCGATCCAGGGCACCTGCGCCGACATCATCAAGCGCGCGATGGCCCGGATGGAACCCGCGCTCGCCGCAGCGGGCCTTGGCCACGTGCGCATGCTGCTGCAAGTCCACGACGAACTGGTGTTCGAACTGCCCGACGCCGATGTCGCCGCCGCCAGCGCGGTGATCGAACGGATCATGGCCGGCGCCGCCGAACCGGCGGTCAAGCTGTCGGTCCCGCTCGGCATCGACATCGGCCACGGCGCCTCATGGGGCGCCGCGCACTGACGGGAACGTTACCGCCCCAGAAACATGAAGCCGACCGCGCCGATCAGGCAGCCGAACGCCGCGAAATGGCGCCAGTGCAGCGGTTCGCCCAGCACCACGACCATGAACACGCCGAAAATGACCAGCGCAATCACTTCCTGCACGACTTTGAGCTGACCCGCGCTCCATCCGGCGGCAAAGCCCACGCGGTTGGCGGGCACGGCGAGGCAATATTCGAAAAACGCCAGGCCCCAGCTGATCGCGATCACCATCGGCAAAGGCCGCGCCTCTGCAACGACGATGCCGCCGCGCAAATGCCAGTACCAGGCCGTGGTCATGAACGTATTGGACGCGATCAGCAGGAGAATGGTCTGCACGAAGGGCCTTTCGCAGGCTGAAATCATGCGCAGACATGGGGCCGCAAGCCCTTGTGGACAAGCGGCTTTTCCCGGCGAGATGCAGTGGGGCGGGGAAAAGGAACTCCGCGCGCCCAGGGCGACGGGCAATTGGGGTGCGCGATGGAGCGCGCGGAGCAGGCGAAAGGTCTCATCGCCGCCTGCCCCGCGCAACTCGGGATCATTGCTTACAAGTGGGGGGCTTAGCGGGTCGGCACGGGCTCCGCGCCGCTGTAATCATAGAACCCGCGCCCGGTCTTGCGACCGAGCCAGCCGGCTTCGACATATTTGACCAGCAGGGGCGCCGGGCGGTATTTCGAATCGCCGGTCGAAGCGAGCAGCACACGGACGATTTCGAGGCAGGTGTCGAGCCCGATGAAATCCGCCAGTTCGAGCGGGCCCATCGGATGATTGAGCCCGAGGCGGACGCCCTTGTCGATGTCGGCCACGCTCGCCGTGCCGCTGCCGAGGACAAAGCAGGCCTCGTTGAGCATCGGCACGAGGATGCGGTTTACGATGAAGCCGGGCTCGTCCTGCGACAAGACGACTTCCTTGCCCAGCCGTTCGGCGGCAAAGGCGCGCACCGCCTCGATCGTGGCTGGCGCAGTGGCAAGACCGGGGATGATCTCCACCAGCTTCATCACCGGCACGGGGTTGAAGAAATGGACGCCGACAAAGCGAGTCGGATCGGTCGTGCCGGCGGCCATGCGCGTGATCGGGATCGAGCTGGTGTTCGAAGCGAGAATGGCCTGGGGGCCGAGCACTTTGCCCGCGGCTTCGAAAATGCGCGCCTTGATCTCTTCGCGCTCGGTCGCCGCTTCGACGATCAGGTCGGCCTCGGCCATCGGCGCGTAATCGGCGACCGGCTGAATCAGCGCGAGCGCGCTGTCGGCGGCGGCGGCGGTGATCTTTTCCTTTTCGACCAGCCGGGCAAGGCCCTTGGCGATTTTCGCCTTCGCCTTTTCGGCCAGCGCGATGTCGACATCGCACAGCAAGACCGAAACCCCGGCCTGCGCCACGACCTGGGCAATCCCTGCGCCCATCTGGCCTGCGCCGATCACACCAACTTTGTTCATCGCGAACTCCTTTGCAAACGCCAATACGCGCTGCCTCTGCCTGAAAGACGTCCCGCCGTCATTGATCCTGCGCGCAATTCAGGCGCGCGAGGCGCCCGGCACCCACAGCGGATCGGCCCCGGCGTTGATCGCACGCGCCAGCACGAACAAGTAGTCCGACAGGCGGTTGAGATAAGTCAGCGCAGCGGGATTCACCGGCTCGGCCACCGCCAGTGCGGCAAGCGCGCGCTCGGCGCGGCGCGTGATCGCGCGGGCCAGGTGAACCCGCGCCGCCGGTTCGCTGCCGCCGGGCAGGATAAAACTCCTGAGCGGGGGCAAGGCGGCATTGTGGCGGTCGATCGCCGATTCCAGCCAGTCGACTTGCCCCGGCACAATGCGCAAGACCATGTCGGACGGCGCAAAATCGGGCGTATCAAAGGCGCCGAGCGGCGTGGCGAGATCGGCGCCAAGGTCAAACAGGTCGTTCTGGATACGCTCCAGCTCGCCCGCAATATCCGCCTTGACCGCCAGGACGGCAAGACCGAGCGCGCTGTTGAGTTCGTCCACTTCGCCAATGGCGACCATGCGCGTGTCATACTTCGCGCGGCGCGAGCCATCGACGAGCCCGGTCGTGCCGTCATCGCCGGTACGCGTGTAGATCTTGTTGAGCTTGACCACGAAAGCCGCCTCTTGCGTCGGTTACTTGTGCCCGCCGACGGCAAGCAGAATCGCCACCACGACGATCGCCAGCCCCTGATACTTGATGCGGTTCATCATCATCCGGTTCTGCAGAAGCTGCATGTCCTTGATGCCCGCATCGCCCAGTTCCAGCCCTTTGCGCGTGGTCTGCATAAAGGCATAAATGCCCCGACCCAGCGACCAGACGACAAGGCCCATAAGGACGAGCAGGACGGGGGTGAGGATAAGGATCATGCCGCCATGTCTACGTATTCGGACAAGGAAATGCCAGCGTCAAATCGGGCGGCGCGCAAGGTTGCGGCGAGCGCCGCGCCGCTCTCGCCCGCGCGGCGCCGATCGGCCAGCGCGGGGGCGCCGCGCCGCTTGGCCAGCTTGCGCCCGTCCGCTTCGATCAGCACCGGGTGATGATGCCAGACCGGCACGGGCAGGCCGAGCAGGGCCTGCAACAGGCGATGGACATGGCTCGCGGCAAACAGATCGGCCCCGCGCGTCACCACGCTGATTCCATCGGCGGCATCGTCGAGCGTCGCGGCCAGATGATAGCTGGCCGGGGCATCCTTGCGCCACAGCACGACATCGCCAAACAAACCCGGATTGGCCACCTGCAATCCGCGCCGTTCATCGCGCCAGGTCAGCTCTCCGGCCAGCTCTCCGGTCAGCGCCAGCGCCCGCTGCATGTCGAGTCGCCAGGCGACATCGGGGCCCGGCGCGATGGGCGTGCGCAGGCATGTCGAGGGATAGACCGGGCCATCGGGGCCCATGCGGACCGCGTTTCGGGCAATATCGGCGCGGGTGCAGCGGCACGGATAGACGAGGCCCATCGCCCGCAGCGAATCGAGCGCGGCGCGATAATGAGCAATGCGGCTCGATTGCGGCGGCACTTCGCGCCAGGTCAGGCCCAGCCAGGCGAGATCCTCGCGGAATTCGTCGGCAAGCTCGGGGCGGCTGCGTGCGCCGTCGATATCTTCGATTCGCAGGAGAAATTCGCCGTTTCCACTCCGCGCGCGATCATGCGCGACGATCGCCGCATAGGCATGGCCCAGATGCAGCGGCCCATTGGGGCTGGGGGCAAAGCGGGTAATCGGATCGGTCACGAGGCCGATATTGGACGCACAACGCAAAAATGCAAAACGACGTATAAAAGCAAAACGACGTATAAAAGCAAAACGACTGGCCCAAAGGGTAGTACAAAACCCCCCGGGCCAGCCGCTGTGCGGGAAGATCGGTTGCCGAACCGGATCACGCAAATCGTCAAACATCTGGCCAACCCGGCAAAAACCGGGCCCTTGCTGGCCAAAACGCTTAAACGAGCGTGGCGGTGAACATCAGGCCGCTGATACCAGCGGCAAGGATGATCGGCAGCACGATTGTCGTAATGCTGCGCATGGTGTCCTCCTGATTATGAGGCTCTTCCAGGCGTCTCCCAAAGTTCGGCGCGCCGGCAGGGTGTAATGCAGGAGCAACTGAACGAGGCCGCCAATACGCCATTTGGCGTATATGACAATTGATCATAAAGCGCCGACAGTTGCAGATTCAACAATCGCCTGGTCCGCAGAGTTGCCGGACACCCTCGCCCAAGACTGGACAGGCGGCCCCCGCATCTCTATCCGCCAGCCATGAGCATCGAGCCCAGCGAATCCATCCTGATCGTCGATTTCGGCAGCCAGGTGACCCAGCTAATCGCGCGCCGCGTGCGCGAAGCCGGCGTCTATTCCGAAATCGCCCCCTATACCCAGGCCGAAGCGGCATTTGCCCGCATAAAGCCAAAGGGCATCATCCTGTCGGGCTCGCCCGCCAGCGTGCCGGAAGACGGCAGCCCCCGCGCTCCGCAAGTGCTGTTCGACAGCGGACTGCCGATTCTGGGCATCTGTTATGGCCAGCAAGTGATGAGCCAGCAGCTCGGCGGACAAGTCGAACCCGGCGATTCGGGCGAATTCGGACGCGCCTATCTGACCGTGACCGAGCCTTGCGTTCTGTTCGACGGGCTGTGGCAAGTCGGTGAGCGGCATCAGGTGTGGATGAGCCATGGCGACAAGGTCACCACTTTTGCCCCCGGCTTCCGCATCGTCGCGGTGTCCGATGGCGCACCCTTTGCGGTCATCGCCGATGACGAGCGCAAATATTACGGCACCCAGTTTCACCCCGAAGTCGTCCACACGCCCGACGGCGGCAAGCTGATCGCCAATTTCGTGCGCCATGTCTGCGGATGCCACGGCGAATGGACGATGGCCGAATTCCGCAAGACCAAGATTGCCGAAATCCGCGAGACGGTCGGCGATGCGCGCGTGATCTGCGGCCTGTCGGGCGGGGTCGATTCGGCGGTTGCCGCCGTGCTGATCCATGAAGCGATCGGCGATCAGTTGACGTGCGTGTTCGTCGATCACGGCCTGATGCGGCTGGGCGAGGCCGAACAGGTCGTCAGCCTGTTCCGCAATCACTACAATATCTCGCTGGTTCACCGCGACGCCTCGACATTGTTTCTCAACGGCCTGGCGGGCGTCACCGACCCCGAGGCCAAGCGCAAGTTCATCGGCAAGACCTTCATCGACGTGTTCGAGGAAGAAGCGCGCCAGGTCGGCGGGGCCGATTTCCTGGCGCAAGGTACGCTCTATCCCGACGTGATCGAAAGCGTGTCGTTCACCGGCGGGCCTTCGGTAACGATCAAAAGCCATCACAATGTCGGCGGTCTGCCCGACCGCATGAACATGAAGCTGGTCGAACCCTTGCGCGAACTGTTCAAGGACGAAGTCCGCGCGCTGGGTCGCGAACTGGGCCTGCCCGACGTGTTTGTCGGCCGCCATCCCTTCCCCGGCCCCGGCCTCGCCATCCGCATCCCCGGCGAAGTGACTCGCGAACGCTGCGACATCTTGCGCAAGGCCGACGCGGTCTATCTCGACGAGATCCGCAAGGCGGGTCTTTACGATGCGATCTGGCAGGCCTTTGCGGTCCTGCTGCCGGTGCGCACGGTCGGGGTGATGGGCGATTTCCGCACCTATGATTCGGTCTGTGCCTTGCGTGCGGTGACCTCGACCGACGGCATGACCGCCGATGTCTATCCCTTCGACGCCGGTTTCCTGTCGCGCGTCGCCACGCGCATCGTCAACGAAGTCAAAGGCATCAACCGCGTCGTTTACGACTACACGTCAAAGCCGCCCGGCACGATCGAATGGGAATGAGCGCGCGCGCCCTCCGCAGCGGCCTTTGGGCGGCAATGTTCGGGCTCGGCCTCGTCCTGGCAACGACGGCGCAGGCGCACGACAAGGCGGCTGCGAGCGGTGGCTATTACACATTCCAAAAGGTCGTCTATCAAAACGACGGCGGCTGGCCCGACAACAAGGCCTATTTTCAGCGCTTATTGCACCACCTTGCCGCCCATATCGCGGCCACCGACGGCAAAGTGGAAATCCGGGTGGTCGATTTCGCGGCGGGCGTGCAGCTTTTCGTGATGGCGCGCGACGATGCGGACCTGGCCAAATCGATCGACAGCTTGCGCAGCCAGGGCGTCCGTTTCCTTATTTGCCGCAACACGCTGCACGCCATGAAGCTGACCCCGGCTGACCTCTATGGTGTAAAAGAGGATGATCTGGTGCCCAGCGGCGTCGCCGAAATCGCACGATTGCAAGGTCTTGGCTTCGTTTACATTCACCCCTAGGCGGCGAGCGACCGATGACCGCACCTGACGAAACGCCCGTAACGCCTTATGCAGCGCTGGGCGGCGAGGCGATGGTCCGCGCGCTGGTTGCCCGTTTCTATGCCTTGATGGACACATTGCCCGAGGCGGCGGCGGCACGCGCCATTCATCCCCCTTCGCTGGTACAGGCGGAAGAGAAACTGGTCGAATACCTGACCGGCTGGCTCGGCGGCCCGCCGCTCTATACCGACAAATATGGCCATCCGCGTCTTAGAAGCCGCCATTTCATGGCCCCCATCGGCCGCGCCGAAATCGAGGGCTGGCTCTTGTGCTTTCATCAGGCGTGGCACGAAAACGTGCCGGCTTCGCCGCTGGCCGATGCCATACTGGACAAGATCGACGCACTGGGCTGGCACATGGCCAACCAGCCCGCCGATACCGGGAGCGGAGCGGCCTGAGCAATCGGGGGCCGTGAGGGAAAAGCTTTGACGATGAGCACTTGCGACACCCACGACCATGACCCGGCCTCGCAGGCTACGGTCCGCGATCCGGTTTGCGGCATGACGGTCGATCCCGCCACCACGACGCACCATGCCAGCCTTGACGGGCACGACTATCATTTCTGCTGCGCCGGATGCCGCACGAAATTCCTCGCCGATCCGCGCAAATACCTTGAACCCGCCACAGCGCCGGCTCCGGCTCCGGCCAATACCAATGCCGTCTGGACTTGCCCGATGGACCCGCAAGTGCGGCAGGATCACCCCGGCGCCTGTCCGATCTGCGGCATGGCGCTGGAGCCGGAGCTGGCCGAGGCCCATGCCGGGCCGGGCGACGAATACCTCGACATGCGGCGCCGTTTCGCCATCGCCGCCGTGCTGACTGCCCCGGTGTTCGTGCTCGAAATGGGCAGCCATGTCGTGCCCGCGCTGTCGCGCCTGATCGCGCCGGATACCTCGCACGGGGTGCAGGCAGTGCTGGCGACGCCGGTCGTGCTCTGGGCCGGATGGCCGTTCTTCGTGCGCGGCTGGGTTTCGCTGAAAACCCGCCATCTCAACATGTTTACCCTGATCGCGATGGGGACGGGCGTCGCCTGGCTGACCAGCATGGTCGCGCTGCTGATGCCCCATGCGTTTCCGGCGGCATTTCGCGACAGCATGGGCATGGTGCCGGTCTATTTCGAATCCGCCGCGATGATCACCGTGCTCGTGCTGCTGGGTCAGGTGCTCGAACTCGGCGCACGCGACCGCACCTCGGGCGCGATCCGCGCGCTGCTCAGCCTTGCCCCGAAGACCGCGCGGCGCATCATGCCCGATGGCGGGGACGAAGACGTGGCGCTCGATACCGTCTCGATCGGCGACCGCCTGCGCGTGCGTCCGGGCGAAAGCGTGCCGGTCGACGGCGTGGTGACCGAGGGCCGATCGTCGCTCGACGAATCGATGGTGACGGGCGAATCGATGCCGATCACACGCACAGTCGGCGACCGGGTGATCGGCGGCACGCTCAACCAGACCGGCGCGCTGATCGTGCGGGCAGACAAAGTCGGACGCGAGACCATGCTGGCGCGCATCGTCCAGATGGTGGCCGAGGCGCAGCGGTCGCGCGCACCGATTCAGCGGCTCGCCGATCGGGTCGCGGGATGGTTTGTACCGGCAGTGGTGACCGTGGCGATCCTCGCCTTTTGCGCCTGGGCCATCTGGGGCCCGGCACCGCGTCTGGCGCATGGGCTGGTCGCAGGGGTCGCGGTGCTGATCATCGCCTGCCCTTGCGCGCTGGGCCTGGCCACGCCGATGTCGATCATGGTCGGCGTCGGTCGCGGGGCGGGGCTCGGCGTCTTGATCCGCAATGCGCAGGCGCTCGAACGGATGGAAAAGGTCGACACGCTCGTCGTCGACAAGACCGGCACGCTGACCGAGGGCCATCCCGCCGTCGCTGCCATCATTCCCGCCGCAGGGTGGGACGAAGCCGAGGTGCTGCGGCTTGCCGCAGGGGTGGAAGGCCTGTCCGAACATCCGCTGGCGCGCGCCATTGTCGATGCGGCCAAGGCGCGCGGGATGGCGAGTCCCGCCGCCGCCGACTTCGATTCGCCCACCGGCAAAGGCGCGCAAGCCACTGTCGAAGGCAAGCACGTCATGCTCGGCCAGGCGCGGTTTCTGGGCGACAGCGCCATCGATGTCGCGCCGCTTGGCGCAGCGGCGGACGGCTTGCGCAAGGATGGCGTCACCGCCGTTTTCGTCGGCATCGACGGGGCGCTGGCCGGGGTCATCGGCATTGCCGACCCGATCAAGGCCACGACGCAAGCCGCGCTTGCCGCACTGCGAGCCGAGGGCATCCGCGTCGTCATGCTGACCGGCGACAACCGCATCACCGCCGAAGCCGTCGCCCGCCGCCTCGGCATCGCCGAAGTCGAGGCCGACATCCTGCCCGACGGCAAAGGCGCGGTGATCGAGCGGCTGCGCAGCGAGGGGCACATCGTCGCCATGGCCGGCGACGGGGTAAACGATGCACCCGCGCTGGCGGCGGCGGACATCGGCATTGCCATGGGCACCGGCACCGATGTCGCGATAGAAAGCGCCGATGTC
>Ga0302157_10000760_pt1 | contig 41112 bp, 41 predicted proteins | sample I_Bog_N3_3_FD_193502 | JGI IMG/M metagenome (GOLD analysis project Ga0302157, IMG submission 193502) | Peat permafrost microbial communities from Stordalen Mire near Abisko, Sweden - I_Bog_N3_3 | ecosystem: Environmental > Terrestrial > Soil > Wetlands > Peat | place: Sweden: Abisko, Stordalen...
GGCCATCGCCATCGCAACCTTCATGATCGGCGACTGATTGAACTTCGCGATGAAGAACACATAGACGAGCGCAAAAAGAAAGAACACGATCGGCGCGACGAGTCGGAACGTCAAGAACGCATATTCGGGATTGGCGCCGCGAAATCCGGCCATCGCCAATTGTTGCTTCGCCGTCTCCGTACTCAGCCACGAGCTCAGGTTGAACGTATCGACGACCCGTTTGCTGATGCCGCCGGCCACCATTCGTAATTGCGGCTTGTTAGGCGAACTCGACGCTACGAGACGCTCGCGCTCGCGCATACGAATCCGTTCGCGTTCAACTCCAACCGCCTTGATACGGCGATCGAGGTCATCCTTCTGCAGGAAAGGCATCAGCGCCATGATGACGGTCGTCGCGCAGCCGATCGAGGCGAGCAAGACCGCCACGAAATGAGTGTCTCCGAGTTTTTCGAGAACTAAGTCGAGCATGGCCAGTGTCCGTCAGAAGTCGAAAGCAATCATCTTCTTCATCATCATCGCGCCGATACTCATCCAACCGAGCGCGAACATCAGGATGTACCGCCCGTGGACGGTATAGAACAACAGGCCCATATACTTCGGCGAGATGACGTATAGAGCGCCTGTGACGATGAAGGGCACCAAGCCGATGATGGCCGCAGAAGCCAGCGCTTCCATCGACATCGCGCTGATCTTGCCTTTCATCTTTTTACGCTCGCGCACGGTCTTCGAAAGATTGCCGACCGCTTCGGAGAGATTGCCGCCCGCTTTGGACTGAATCTCGATCACGATGGCGAAGAAGTTGGTTTCGGTCGCGGGGACCCGCTGCGCCATTTTTAGGCAGGCCTCGGGCACGGAGATACCAAGCTGTTGCGACTCGACCACCTTGCGAAATTCCGACTTCGCCGGTTCAGGCGCCTCGGTGGCAATGATGCGCAACGTGTCGCCGAGCGGCAAACCCGCTCGAACGCCGCGGACGATTATGTCCAGGGCCACGGGCAACGCGTCGATGAACTTCTTGATTCGCCTCTGCTTCATTCTGGCGAGCAAGAAAGGGGGCGCGCCGACCGCGATGGTGATGGCGGTCAGGCCCGCGAGGACGGGGCTGTGGGACTTGACGAAGACGAGGCCGGCGAGGACCACGCCGACCGCCGCGAAGATCATCAGGAATTTTTCTTTCTTGACCGTCAGACCGGCCTGCTCGATGCGGGTCTGGAGGTCGGCCCGCTTGCCCTTCGATCGTTTCTCCAGCCCAGCGAGGCTGTCCGCGATCTGCTTCTTCTTCGCGCTGCGATCCAGAACGGCCGCGCGAGCGGTCGATGAAGTCGGCGCCTTGGCGATCGCGTTGCGCCTCTGATCCGCGCGTTCGTTCTGCCCCAGAAAGGCGAAAGCGAGCCCGCCCAGGGCCACGGCCATGCCGCCTGCGACGTAGATTGCACTATTCATCGCCCTGTCCGCCCGTCATTCGCTTCATTCGCCTTTGACCTCGAGCGCGTCGATCGCCGCCGCCAAACGTTGTTCTTCTCCATAGTAGCGCGCCCTGTCCCAGAATCGCGGTCGGCCGACGCCGGTGGAGCGGTGGCTGCCCTTCAACTTACCTTGCGCGTCTTCTCCCAGGATTTCGTAAACGAGAAGGTCCTGGGTGATGATGACTTCGCCTTCCATGCCCATCACCTCCGTGATGTGGGTGATGCGGCGCGAGCCGTCGCGCAGTCGGGCCGCCTGAACGATCACATCGACCGAGGCGCAGATCATTTCACGAATGGTGCGGGACGGCAGCGAGTATCCACCCATGGTGATCATGGATTCGATGCGGCTGAGGGCCTCGCGCGGGGAGTTGGCGTGCAGCGTGCCCATCGAGCCGTCGTGACCCGTATTCATGGCCTGAAGTAGATCGAATGCCTCAGGTCCGCGCACTTCACCGACGATGATCCGTTCGGGGCGCATGCGCAGACAATTCTTGACGAGATCGCGCATCGTTACCTGACCGGCGCCCTCGAGGTTGGGTGGACGCGTCTCGAGCCGGACGACGTGGGGTTGCTGAAGCTGCAACTCCGCGGCGTCTTCGCAGGTGATCACGCGCTCGCCGGAATCGATGTAATTGGTCAAGCAATTGAGTAGCGTCGTCTTTCCGGAGCCCGTGCCGCCGGAGATGACGATGTTGCACCGAACCCGACCAATGATCTTGAGGATTTCGGCGCCCGCGGGAGAGATCGCGCCGAAACGACACAACTGATCGAGGGTCAACTTGTCCTTCTTGAATTTACGAATCGTCAACGCTGCGCCGTCGATCGCCAGCGGCGGAGCGATGACATTGACGCGAGAGCCATCCATCAAACGCGCGTCGCAGATGGGCGAAGCTTCGTCGACACGACGGCCGACCTGACTGACGATGCGCTGACAAATGTTCATCAATTGCGCGCTGTCACGAAATCGAATGTTCGTCAGTTGGATCTTGCCGGCGACTTCGATGAAGGTGCGGTGCGGTCCATTCACCATGATGTCGGCGATGTCGTCACGCGCCAGGAGAGGCTCCAATGGCCCGAAACCCAGTACGTCGTTGCAGATGTCGTCGAGAAGGTCCTCCTGCTCCGCGATCGAGAGCACGAGATTCTTGATGGATACGATTTCGTGAACGATGTCGCGAATTTCCTCGCGGGCGCTCTCTTGATCCAGTTTGGAAAGCGCGGCGAGGTCGATAGCCTCGATGAGCGCGCCGAAGATCATCGACTTCGTCTGAAAGTAACTCTCAGATTTCTGATCGGTCTGCGGATCGGTCTGCTTTGCAACCGACTCGGACGATTGGCTCCGAACGGGCTCCACCGGCGCCGCGGGCGCGGATGGCGCCGAGGGCTTGACGCTGAGAGTAGGATTCGCACGCTTACCAAACATGACCGTCTTCCCGTAGGCCCCTCGGAGGGCGACTAGCCCAAAGTCAGATCATTGGCCGCTATCGTCCCGCGAGCTTGGCGAGGATCGGGTCGAACAGGCCGCGTTTCGCTTTGCGCGTTTCGACTCGCCCCGCCATCAGATTGCTGATTTCCGACATGATCTCGGCGCAGCGACTCTTGGGGTCGATCTCGGCAATCATCTGTCCGTTGTTCGCCGCGGCTCCGAACAGCTTGGCGTCGTGCGGTATGATCGCGATTGGCTCGACTTCGATCGTCTTGGTGAAGTCGGCGACCGAAATCTCCGGTCGCTTCTGCATGCCGACGCTGTTCAGGACCAAGCGCGGCGGATGGTCATGAGGCCGGGCGCCGCGAATATTGTCCATGATGTTCTTCGCGTTGCGAAGATTTGCGAGGTCGGGCGCCGCGACCACGATCACTTCATCGCTGCCCACCAGCATTCTGCGAGTCCAGGCGTTCCAGCAATGGGGAATGTCCAGGACTACCCAAGGCGAAGACGCGCGCATCGTGTCCACCAGAGTGTCGAAGGCCGTATCGCCGAAGTCGTAGAGGCGATCGAGCATGGCCGGCGCGGCGAGCAAGCTAAGATTGTCGCCGCACTTGGAAAGCAAGCGGTCGACGAGGTTCGCATCGACACGCTCGGGCGCGAAGACGGCTTCGGCGACGCCTTGCGGCGGGTCTTGGTTGAAATCCAGCCCCGCTGTCCCGAAACCGAGATCGAAGTCGGCGATGATCGTCGCCATGTCCAGGCTGGTGGCCAGATGCCACGCGACATTGTGTGCGATCGTCGAAGAGCCGACTCCGCCTTTGGCGCCGACGACGGAAACAACGCGTCCGACCGGCTTCGCGTTGGGGCCCCGGAACAGATGGGATATCGCCGCGACGAAGTCGACGACGCCGAACGGCCACACGAGATATTCGCTCACGCCGCGCGTCATCAGCTGTCGATATAGGACGATGTCGTTCATCCGGCCGATGACGATCACCTTCGTTCCCGAGTCGCAATATTGGGAGAGGTCGTCGAGTTGCCCGAGCAGCGCTTCCTTGTGGGCGGTCGCCTCGAGAACGATGACGTTCGGGGTCGGCGCATTGCGATACGCCTCGACCGCAGCCGCCGCGCCGCCCATGTTCTGTTTGACATGCGCCTTTCGCATGCGGCGATCCGTCATCGCCGACTGCACGATCGCGGCAACGTCCGCCGTCTCGCAAAAGACTTGTATGGAGACGCGCGGCACCGGATCGATCTGAGGAGCGCCGGCTCCCGGCACGGTCGGCGCCGTCGTCGTCGCGGCGTCCATGAGCTGATCAGACATTTGTCAATTTCCTCCGATCGCGCCAATGGCCGTATTGTGAACCTGCCAGTTCGTCCCCGGATCGGTGCCCCTGCGAACGTCCTCGATGGCCCGCAGACGCATCTCTACATCCGAGTCGCCCGAGGCGCGCGCGCGAGCCAGATCCCGGGGGTCGTCGATCTGCGCCGCCAACATCTTCTGCGTCGAACACCCGTAGTTCTCGTAGGGCAGATTGCGCCATTCCTGTATGGTGTCTCCTGAGGCGAGATCCGTGGGGAAGTTGCCGCACTGGGCGCGAACCTTGGCCGTGATGCCCTGGTAGACCAGCCTCACGGGCGCCACGAGCGTCGGGTCGGGGTTCGGGTAGGAACCGACTGCGACTTCGCCGCGCAGACCATTGGCGTACAGGGCCTTTCGGATCGCCGTCGTCAACGCGCCGCCGCGGCGATTGGAGGGCGAGAGGATGGCGATTCTACCGGCGCCGAATTCGCGGTATCGCTCGACGAAGGCGTGAATGGTCGCGAGCGATTGCTCATCGAGTGCGCCGTTGGCCGAGAAGATGTCCAAACTCGTCGGACTTTGCGCCAGGACGATAGGATAGCGCGCGTGGTAATCGAGGGCGGCGCTCGGATCGGTTGCGCCATCGTCGATGTGGCATGCGGAGAGCGCGATCGCGCAAACGACGGCGGCCAAGGGAGCCAGCGCACGTTTCCGTCGCGAGGCAGAGGCGAATAAGCGATACGGAGACATGGGACACTCGCGTTTCGATTAGAGTTTCACGTTCCAGGACGAAGCGTCAGTCCGTGATGAAACCGACTTTGCCGGAGTAGGCGGGCGCGCGGTTGGCGCTGTAGGATGTGGAGTAGGTGCGATTGATCTTGCCGAGCAACCAGGCTTGAGGATCGGTCGCGTCCACCATGCCGGCGTCGGGACGTTGGACCATCCGCGGATCGATGGCGTGAACGATATAGGGCGTCACCACGATCACGAGTTCGGTCTCTTGACGGAGATAGTCGCGAGAGCGGAACAGCGCGCCCAGCACCGGGAGATTCATCAAACCAGGCAGACCGCTGATTGCGGACTGGGTCTGAGTGGAGATCAAACCGGCAGAGGCGATCGAACCTCCCGAGGGCAGTTCGACGGTCGTTTCGTTCTTGCGTGTGCGGAAGCCCGGGATCGATGTGTTGGCGATCGCCAAGGACTTCGAGCTGTCGACGTCGGTGACTTCAGTGGCGATTCGCAATTGGATACGGCTCTGCGACAGCACGACGGGCGTAAAGGCCAAGCTGACGCCATACGGTTGCTGAATGATTGCCAGCTGGCAGATTCCATTCGAACAGCTTTCGCCGCCAGGTATTGGAATCGTGCCGCCGGCGAGAAATTTTGCCGATTCGCCCGATATCGCGGTCACAGTGGGCTCGGCGAGCGTCTTGGCGACGCCCTGCTGCTCATAAGCCTGCAAGGTGGCCGTGAGCGTCGCCGACCCGACGGACCAACCCAACGCGGCCGATTCGGTCGCCGACGCTCCGTTCACCGAGAATGGATTGGTCCAAGCCAGGTTGGTCAGTCCATTCGTTCCGCCCGTACTGGAGAGATTTATGCCGAGTTGTTTGATGATGTCGCGGCGAATTTCGGAGATCGTCACGCGCAGGCTGACCTGATCCAGGCCCCTGATCGTGAGCGAATTGACGACCCCGCCGCTCTGACTCGACGAGCCCCCGGCGGCGGCGCCGGCAGCGCCCGCGGCGACGCCGGCCAGAGCGCCCTGGTTGTTCGACAAGAACCCTTGCGAGATGTCGAGCGCCTTTTGCGCTTCCCCCGCCGAAGCGACCTCGCCGGTGAGAATGATCGAGCCGCCAACTGTCTTGATGTGAATGTCGTTTCCGGGAATGGCGACCTCGAACAGCTTTGCGAGTTCGCCGACGTCCCGTCCCACGGTGATTTCGAGCACGGCGATCTTGCGGCCGGTCGAACTCAAGGCGAAAATCGAGGTCTGGCCCGCCGACAGAGTCGAAATGTAGAGGCGACGCGGAGAGCGAACGATCGCATTGGCGACTTTCGGCTCGCCGACGAAGATTTCGGCGGCGTCTTCCGGCAAGTCCACGATCATCGACCGGCCGACGCCGAGTTGGAGGCTCTTGGCCCCTGACGTGCCGATGACGATCGACGAGGGCGAGTCGGCTTCGCTGGCGGAAGCCTGAAGAGGCCATGCCAGGCTGACTCCGAGGGCGAGCGCGGCCGCCCCTATGGCCGCCGCGGCCGTGGCCCCGCCCGAGCGGGAAAGGTACTGGTGAATGTTCATGATCGGGCGTCCTTTCAGCGAGCCGCTTGTTGGGCGGAACCGTAGCGCATGATGGTCAGACCGCCGCGGCCGCCGCTTTGAAGATTGGCCATGGTCTCCGCCTTGCCGCCGCTGTCGACCAAGCTGCGCAGCAGCAGGTGCAAATTCGAACCGCTGGCATGCTGCGCGAGCACGATCAGTTCGGCCTGTTCGGGGGTGAGTTCCAGGGTCGCATTGCTGCCGACGGCAACCTTCTTGCCGTTGTCGTCTTGGAGGATCTGGCCGATGGCGAGGACTTGGACATTGGTGAGGATCGTCTGAGTTCCCAGAACTTCGACCCCGCGAGCCTTGGTCGCTTCGTCGTCGCGATAGACGCGCACGACATCGACGCGGTCGTTGGGCAGAATGAAGCCGCCCGCGGACGAATCGCCGCCGCCGTCGATCTTGATCGCGACGGCGCGCATGCCGGTGGGCAGGATCGCCGACATGAAGCCGCCCTGGCCATTTTTCACGAGTTTGTCGTTGCGGATGGGTTCGCCGCGCAGGAAGGCGAGCCGCGTCATCGCGCCTTTGACTTCGTCGACCGGGTTGGCGCCCGATGATTTCGTAATCATCTGTTCGGAGATCGCGGCTTTCGGCCAGACTTGCCAGTTGACGGCGGTCTCGTTCATGACGGTGCCGAGCGCGATGTCTTCCGACGCCACCAAAACCTCGTCGGTGTCGAGCTTAGGCGCAGCCTGCACGATCACCGGCGCCGGCGTCGATTGGAAGGAATTGAAAAAGAAGTAGGCGGCTCCAAAGGCAGCGATGGAAACGCCGAGCACCGCTATCTGCATTCTGTTCATTCGCGTCGGGCCCTGTATGCGACCAATCACGTCACGGGCCGACTATGGGGGACCAATCGTCAAATTACGGTTAATCAGGCGTATCCAAATTATTACTAAACGCTGAACGCGCCATTCCGTTAGGAAACATGCGAAAACAGTCGCAGGTCTCGGAGGGAAAGGACCTGTTCGTTCGGGGCGCCCTAGCGCCCGCCGGCGGCAATCCAGCGAACTCTGACCCCGCTTTCATTACGAAGCTTTCATGTTCGGGCCATTTCGGGGTTAACCGGACAGGTCCATAATCGAAAACATAGAGCTGGCGCCCCCGGCTCCCGCCTTTCCGCTTTCCGATGGAGCGAGCATGTCCGTTTTGCCCTTTTCCTCCTTTGCAACCCGCCGCCTACGTGACGCCTTGCTCGGCGCCGTAGCCGTGGCCGTCATCGGCGGCGCGGTTGTAGAGAGAGACGTTTTCACGCCTTCGCGCGCTCTTGCCGACAGCAGCCAGCCCTCGGCCGGCCCGGCATCGTTCGCCGATGTCGTCGACCGGGTGAAATCCTCTGTCGTATCCATAAAGGTGAAGATGAGCGACGGTGGCGACGATGCGGACGCCGAAGGGGATCAGCCCAGCATGCCGCAATTTCCGCCGGGAAGTCCCTTCGACCGATTCTTTCACCAGTTCGGCTCGCCGGACCAGGGCGATGGCAATGGCGGCGGCCGGCGCCCGCATCTGAGCATGGCTCAGGGCTCGGGCTTCTTCATTTCGGCCGACGGCTACGTCGTCACCAACAATCATGTCGTCGATCACGCGACCGAAGTGAACGTCACGATGTCCGACGGCAAGACGCTCGACGCCACGGTGATCGGCGTCGATCCCAAGACGGACTTGGCGTTGCTCAAGGTCAAGGGCGACAGTTTCCCATTCGTCTCGTTCGCGGAGAAGGCGCCGCGGGTGGGCGATTGGGTGCTCGCGGTCGGCAACCCCTTCGGCCTGGGCGGCACGGTCACGGCCGGCATCGTATCCGCGAGGGGACGCGACATTGGCTCGGGGCCATATGACGACTTCCTCCAAATCGACGCCCCCGTAAATCACGGCAATTCTGGCGGCCCGACCTTCAATGCCGATGGTCAGGTGGTAGGCGTGAATACCGCGATCTTCTCACCCTCGGGCGGCAGCGTCGGCATCGGTTTCGCAATCGCCGCCGACGTCGTGAAGTCGGTCGTCGCACAGCTCAAGGAGTCCGGCGTCGTCGAGCGCGGCTGGCTGGGCGTCGAGATCCAGCCGGTGACGCCGGATCTCGCCGACAGCCTCGGCGTCAAGGACGCGGCGGGCGCCCTGGTCGCCAAGGAAACCGCCAGTTCCCCCGCCGCGGTCGCGGGCGTGAAAGTCGGAGACGTGATCACGGCCGTCAATGGCGACAAGGTCGCCGATCCCAAGGAATTGGCGCGCCGGGTCGCCGCGCTGGGGCCGAAGAAGATCGCGGAGCTGGCCATCGTGCGCAATGGCGCGGCGCAGACGATCGACGTGACCTTGGGAACTATGCCCGCGGAGAAGCAACTGGCCAAGCTGGAAGCGCCGGCCTCGCCCGAGCGCCTGTCGTCGCTCGCCAAGCTCGGCCTGAAGCTACAGCGTAGCGGCAATGACGAAGGCGTCACGGTCTCTGAAGTCAATCCGGACAGCGCGGCCGCCGAACGCGGCTTGCAGGCCGGCGATATCATCCTTGACGCCGGCGGCAAGTCGGTAAGCCACCCCGAAGACGTCGCTCAGGCCCTCGAATCGGCCAAGGCCGACGGCAAGAAGGCGTTGCTGCTGCGGGTAAAATCCGCCGATAACGTCCGTTTCGTTGCTCTCCCGGTGAAGGCGGCGTCGTAGAAATATGAGTTCGGCTCCGACCGCCCCTCCGGAGCTGACTGGCCGACTCTAGCGCGCTCCGCCCCTCCTGTCGCGCTAGTGTTCGGCTTGGAGCGGCGGGCCTTTCCCCCAGGCCCGCCGCTCCAGATTCATTGCCGCTCCGAAAATCGAGCATTGACGTAGATCCTGACGATGACGGATTGGCGACGACAGGTATAAGGCAGCGTCATGCGAATTCTCATCATCGAAGACGATCGCGACGCGGCGGCCTATCTCGTCAAAGCCTTTCGTGAGGCGGGACATGTCGTAGATCACGCCGCCGACGGCGTCACCGGCTATGATCTGGCTCATGAAGGCGGCTACGATGTCGCTGTCGTCGACCGGATGCTGCCGAAGATGGACGGGCTTTCCCTGATCACGGCTTTAAGGGCGCAAGGCAACGAGACGCCGGTTCTGATCCTCTCGGCGCTCGGTCAGGTCGACGACCGCGTCAAGGGATTGCGCGCCGGCGGCGACGATTATCTCGCCAAGCCCTATGCCTTCTCCGAACTGTTGGCGCGCATGGAAGCGCTCGCGCGTCGGCGGCCGAAGGGCGCGCCGGAGGACACGGTCTATCGCATCGCCGATCTCGTTCTCGACCGACTCTCCCACAAGGTCACGCGCGCCGGCGAGGAAATCGTCCTGCAGCCACGCGAATTCCGCCTGCTCGAATATCTGATGCAGAACGCCGGCAAGGTGGTGACGCGCACGATGTTGCTCGAACACGTCTGGGACTATCACTTCGATCCTCAGACCAACGTGATCGACGTCCACGTCTCCCGGCTGCGAGCGAAGATCGATCGCGATTTCGCCAGCTCCTTGCTGCACACCGTTCGAGGCGCGGGATACATGATCCGTGATGGCGCTCACTAGAATTTTTCGCGCCACCGCGTTCAAGCTTACGCTCGCCATTCTTGGCGTCAGCGCCATCGGGGCGGGCCTCGTGCTCGCCATCGTCGCCTGGCAGGTCGTCAAGGTGGTCGACGCGGAGACGCGGCAGACGATCGAGGTCGAAGCCGGGGCCTTGGTGGATCAATACGAGCGCGGCGGCATTCGCCGGCTCGGCGCCGTCATCGAAGCGCGCGCGCGAGAGCCGGGACCGACGATCTATTTGCTGACCGATGGCGTCGGCGAACCGCTCGCCGGCAACATCAGCCCATTGCCGGGGGATGTTCTTTCCAGCCAGGACTTCGTCGATACGCCCTATGAGTCGCTCGACGGCCGGGGTCGCGGACGCCGCGCGTTGGCGCGGGTCTTCCTGCTGCCCGGTGGTTTTCATCTGCTCATCGGTCACGACATGGGCGACCGAGCGCGCATCGGCGCGGTGATGGTTCACGCTTTGGCGACTTCGCTGATTTTCCTGGCCGGACTGGCCGCGCTGGGGGCGCTGTTCGTCGCCCGCCGCGTGCTGACCCGAATCGACGCGATGAATCGCTCGGCCCACGCGATCATGGGCGGCGATCTGGCGGAGCGCTTGCCGGTGTCCGGCTCCGGCGACGAGCTTGACAGGTTGGCGATCGGTCTCAACCAGATGCTGGCGCGAATCGCGGAGCTGATGTCGGGCCTCAGGGAAGTCTCCGACAACATCGCGCATGATCTCAGAACGCCGCTGACGCGCCTGCGCAATCACGCCGAGGAGGCGCTGCGGCAGCGGCGCGACGATGCGGACTATCGCGCGGCGCTGGAGCGCACGATCGAGGAATCCGACGGCCTGATTCGCATCTTCGACGCACTGTTGATGATCGCGCGCGCCGAAGCCGGGCGCGGGCAAATGAGCGTGCAGCCGTTCGACATCGGCGCGGTCGTTTCCGACCTGGCCGAACTCTATGAGCCGATCGCCGAGGAGCGTGGCTTTGCGCTGTCCCTCGACGTCGCGCCGGACCTCGCGCTGGTGGGAAACCGCGAACTCGTGGGCCAGGGGATCGCCAATCTCGTCGATAACGCGCTAAAATACGGCGCAATGGAATCGGGAGGAGACAGGGCGGTGTCGGTCGCGGCGCGGCGCGAAGGCGCGGACATCGTCATCGAGGTCGCCGATCGCGGCCCCGGCATCGACCAGGACGACCGCAAGCGGGTGCTCGACCGCTTCGTGCGCCTCGAGGGGGCCCGTTCGCATGCCGGTTCCGGGCTCGGCTTGTCGCTCGCCTCCGCCGTCGCACACATGCATGGCGGCCATCTCGCGCTCGACGACAATGCGCCCGGCCTGAAGGCAATCCTCAGCCTGCCCATGAACGGCGCCGTGACATGAATCCACCGCTCGCCCAGCGACTCGCGGCGGCGCCTGTCGCCGTGGACGGGCGCGGCGCACGGCTGAAGTTGAAAAGCCTGTTGGGCGCCGAGGGCTTTGCCTCCGCGCGAGACCTTGCCGAGGCCAAGCGCGCGCGCGCGCTGCTGACGGGAATCGCCGACCACTCGCCTTATCTCTGGACCCTGATCACTGAAGACCCCGCGCGCGCGGCGCGGCTGCTTTCGCAACCCGCCGAGGATTCGCTGGACGCGCTGATAGAAACGTTGTCGCGGCAGGATTTCTCCGACGAACAGGTGGCCGGGCGCGCCCTGCGCCACGCGAAACGCGAATCGGCGCTGTTGATAGCGCTTTGCGAGATCGGCGGCGTATGGGATATCGTCGAATCGACGCGGGCGCTTTCGCGCTTCGCCGACGCCGCCGTTTCAGCGGCCTTGCGCTTCGCGCTGCGTCGCGCGGCGCGCGAGGGGCGCCTCGCGCTCGATCCCGCCGCGCCGGACATCGAAGCGCGCTCGGGTCTCGTCGTGCTCGCGCTCGGCAAGCACGGGGCGCGCGAACTCAACTATTCCAGCGACGTCGATCTCATCGTCTTTTACGACTCCGAGAGCCCCGCGATCCCCGAAGGCGCGGCCCCCGGGCCGCTTTACGTAAAGTTGACGCAGGCGTTGGCGCGATTGTGCCAGGAACGCACCAGCGATGGCTATGTTTTGCGCGTGGATCTGCGGTTGCGGCCCGATCCCGGCGCTACGCCCGTCGCCATGTCGATCGCCAGCGCGGAATCCTATTACGAGCGGCTCGGCCAGAATTGGGAGCGGGCCGCAATGATCAAGGCGCGGCCGATCGCCGGCGATCTGGCGCTGGGCGAGGCGTTCCTGGCCGAGCTCGCGCCCTTCATCTGGCGCAAATATTTCGATTACGCGGCCATAGCCGATGTGCACGCCATGAAGCGGCAGATCCACGCAGTGCGCGGCCACGAGGTTGTCACCGTCGCCGGGCACGACGTCAAACTCGGGCGTGGCGGCATCCGCGAGATCGAATTTTTCGTCCAGACCCAGCAGCTCATTTTCGGCGGACGGCGGCCGGGACTGCGCGGTTCGCGCACGCTGGAAATGCTCTCCGCGTTGCGCGCCGAAGGCTGGGTTTCGCGCGAGGCCGAGGACGAACTCACCGAAGCCTATGTCTTCCTGCGCCGCGTCGAACATCGGCTGCAAATGATCGCCGACGAGCAGACGCAGCGGCTGCCGATCGAGACCGAGGCGCTGGAGCGATTCGCGCGCTTCTGCGGCTACAGGACGCTCGCGGCGTTTTCCGATGCGCTGACTTTGCGTCTCTTGTGCGTCGAAAAGCATTATGCGCGGCTGTTCGAGGACGCGCCGAAGCTCGACGTCGCGAGCGGCAGCCTCGTCTTCACCGGCGTCGTCGACGATCCCGAAACGTTGCAGACGCTGACGCGGCTCGGGTTCCAGCGCCCCGGGGAAGCGACCGAAACGATTCGCGGCTGGCATTTCGGCCGCCGCCAAGCCGTCCAAAGCCCTCGCGCGCGCGAGGTGCTGACGGAACTGACGCCGGCGTTGTTGCAGGCCTTTTCCGGTTCGGGCGATCCGGACGCCGCGCTCGCCGCCTTCGATTCGGCGCTGGCGCGCATGCCGGCGGCGATCGAACTGATGTCGATCCTGCGCTCCAACGCCGCTGTCCGTGAATTGTTCGGCGATCTGCTCGGCGGCGCGCCGCGCCTTGCCGAGGTCGTGGTCACCCGCCCACATGTGCTCGACGCCGCCATCGAGCCCGGACGCGCCGGCGCCATCGCCGAAATTCTCGACGAGGCCGCCCAGACGGCGCGGGTGGAAAGCTTTCTCGCGCGCGCCGCGGACTACGAGGCGATGCTTGACCGCGCCCGGGATTTTGCCTCCGAGGAAACGTTTCTCATCGGCGTCAGGCTGCTGTCGGGGGCGCTCGACCCGGAAATGGCTGGGCGCGCCTATAGCGCGCTGGCGCAAGGCCTGTTGGAAGCTCTGTTCCGCCGCGTCGGCGAGGCTTTCGCCGCCGAGCACGGGCACGTTCCGGGGGCCCGCGCCTGCGTCCTGGCGATGGGAAAGTTCGGCTCGCGCGAAATGACCGCCGCCTCCGATCTCGATCTGATCGTCGTCTACGACGTAACCCGCGAAAGCCTGGAATCGAGCGGTCGCCGCCCGCTCTCTCCGGGGCTCTACTATTCGCGCCTCACCCAGCGGCTGGTCTCCGCGCTCACCTCGCCGACCAAGGCCGGACGGCTCTACGAAGTCGACCTTCGCCTGCGCCCTTCCGGCCGCAAGGGGCCATTGGCGACGCAGTTCTCCGCCTTCCAGCTCTATCAGCGCGACGAGGCGGAAACCTGGGAGCATATGGCGCTGACGCGCGCCCGCGTGGTGGCTGGCGACGCCTCGCTCGCCCGAGAGATCGCCGACGCGGCGCGCGCCATTCTCGGCCGTCCCCGCGATCCTGCCAAACTGAAACGAGACGCGGGCGAAATGCGGGCCCTGATCGCCAAAGAGAAACCGGGCGACGATCCCTGGGATCTGAAGCTCGCCTCGGGCGGCCTGCTCGATATCGAATTCATCGCGCAATATCTCATGCTGGCGCATGGCGAAGCCCAACCGGGAATCGTCGACGTCTCGACCCGAGTGGCGTTGGCGCGAGCGGGAGAATTTGGCAAGCTTGGCGCCGAGGATGCGGCGACGCTCGCCGAGGCGCACCGGTTGCTCACCGACATGACGCAGATGTTGCGTCTCACTGTGCCCGGCGCCTTCGATCCGGCGACTGCGGCAAGCGGCGTCAAGCGGCGCATCGCCGTCGCCTGTCAACTTCCCGATTTCGAAGCGCTCGCCGCGGCTCTCGACGACGCGCGCGCTGATGTGCGCGCCATTTACGCGCGCATTTTGAGCTGACGCTCAGTTCAGCCCCAGCACGTCCGCCATGGCGTACAGGCCGGGTTTGCGACCGCGCGCCCAAAGCGCCGCCCGCACCGCGCCCCGTGCGAATAGCGAGCGATCCTCGGCGTGGTGCGAAAGCACGATCCGCTCGCCCTCGCCGGCGAAGATCGCTTGGTGGTCGCCGACGACTGTGCCGCCGCGCAAAGCGGCGAAGCCAATGTCGCCGATCTTTCGCGCGCCGGTCATCCCGTCGCGGCCTCGGGCCGAATGCGTGAGCAAGGATACGCCGCGCCCTTCTGCGGCGGCTTCGCCGAGCATCAGCGCGGTGCCCGAGGGCGCGTCGACCTTCATACGGTGATGCATTTCAACAATCTCGATGTCGAATTCCGGCCCCAGCGCCCGCGCCGCGGCGCGGACGAGACCGGCCAGCAGGTTGACGCCGAGGCTCATGTTGCCCGAGCGGACGATCGGCGCGTGGCGCGCGGCGGCGGCGATCCGGGCGAGATCGTCCTCGGAAAGACCCGTCGTGCCGATCACATGGGCGATGCGAGCCTGCGCGGCGAGCGCCGACATCTCGACGCTTGCCTTGGGCGCGGCGAAGTCGATCACCCCTTCGGCGTCGAGCATCAGTGACAGCGGATCGTCGGTGATCGCGACGCCGAGCGGTTCGGCGAGGCCGGCGACCGTGCCGGCGTCTTGCCCGAGCGCGGGGGATCCAGAGCGTTCGAGCGCGCCAATCACAGTGACGCCCGGCGTTTCCGAGATCGTCTTGATCAATATCCGTCCCATGCGGCCGGCGGCGCCATTCACGATCAGCCGCATATCCGACATATCCACTTGTCCTTTCGTCTCAGCCCGGCTGCGTGCCGTCATAGCCCTCGACGATCACCAGATTGCTCTTGCTGACGTTCGCGCGCAGCGCCATCGCGGCCTGATATTCCGGCGAGTGGAAACAGGCCAGCGCGGTTTCGTAGTCCTTGAACTCGATCACCACCTGTCGCGCCCCGGATGTTCCCTCCATGACGACATGCCGCCCCGAGCGCACGACGAAGCGCGCGCCAAATTTGGCGAACGCTACGGCATTCGCCTGGACATAGGCCTTATAGGCCTCAGGGTCCAAAACATCGATGTTGGCGACCCAATAGCCTTTCAGCATTTCACGTTCCCTCCACCAGCACCATTTCCATGAGCGCCGCGCCTTCGCGAAGCGCCCGCGCCGCCTGATATTCTTCGGAATAAAAATAGGCGCGCGCCGCGTCGTAGCTCTCGAATTCGATCACGACGTTGCGCGCCCGGGCCGTGCCCTCGAGCGCCTCGTGCCGTCCGCCGCGCACCAGGGGCTTGCCGCCGTGGGCGGCGATCGCCGCGGTGCCAGCCGCGACATACTTTGCGTAGGCCTCGGGATCGAGAACGTCGACGCGGGAAATGATATAACCCCTGGGCAAGGCGATTCCTCCTCTGGACTTGGATCGACCTTAGCCGAGCGGTTCGGCCAAAGGGAAGAGCGGCTAATATTCGAGCTTGGAAAGGCGCCGCAATTCGTCGGGATCGCTGGAGCCGAAACCAAAGAATTCGAGATAGGCCGGAATCATCTCATAGAGCATGTCCGTTCCAACCTGTACCTGACACCCCTTCGCCTTCGCGGCGCGCAGCAGCGGCGTATACTCTTCCTTCATCACCACCTCGCCGACGAAGGCGGACGGCGCTACAGCCGCGATTTCGATCGGCAGCGGATCGCCCTCGTTCATGCCGAGCGGCGTCGCGTTGACGACGATTTCGTAGCCCTCGGGATTTGCCGAGCCGGTGGCGATCTTCAGCGCCGGATAGTGCTGCGCAAGCCGAGCGCCCAGCGCCTCCGCGGACCCCGGCCGCGCGTCGTATAGTCCAAGGGTTGCGACGCCCGCGGCCGCGAGCGAAGCCGCGATCGCCGAGCCAACGCCGCCCGAGCCGACGACCAGCGCGCTCGCGCCCGCCACCTTGCGCCCCTTGCGCTCGACGCCGCGCGCGAAACCGGCGCCGTCGAACATGTCGGCGAGCAGCGAGCCGTCTGGACGCTTCAGGATCGCGTTGGCGGCGCCGGCGATCTTGGCCGTGACGGTCAATTCGTCAACGAGTTCGATGGTCGTGACCTTGTTGGGCATCGTAATCAGGGCGCCGTGCAGGTTGGTCGCGCGAAACAGCGGTCGCAGGACCTCGGCATAATCCTCCCCCTTGACGCCCAAGGGAATTACGACCGCGTCGATCCCCTTCGCCTCAAACCAGGGATTGTAGATCATCGGCGCCTTGAACGATTTCGTCGGGTAGCCGATATGGGCGATGATTGTGGTTTTGCCGGTGATCAAGGCGGGACTCCGGGGCGCGCGGCCGATTGAGGCGCCTTATGTAGCAGCTTTTGGCGCGACGCGCCTACGGACGTCCGTCTTGGTCAGGGACTGAAAGGGTCGGAGATACCGTAAGTGTTCGGATAATCGGAACAGGTTTGGAATCGCATTTTCTTTCCGAGCAACAAGCGGCATTATGCGACAACACTTTGTTTGTTGTCATAAATATCGTTGAATTTTCGGCGATTTTTCGCCGTTGGTGCGCGGCGAACGGCAAGCCGAATTCCGCCGGGTCGGGCAAGAAATTCGATGCGCGGCCCCATCATTCCGTTTGCCAGAAGTGCGGGCCGCCGGTGTACGTTGGCGACGACGGCGACGATTCGGGGTAAGGCCTTCCCGTCGTGTCGCCGGACGTAACCTCAGATGGGAGTCTCAGCTGCTGCTCGCACGGGCCTGTCACGATACGTGGAACGCCAACGCCGTCCGCGGCCGGTCGAGGCGTCTCTAGATGCGAGAGCCCAAGCTCGACCTCTCCCCGAAAGTGGCGGACGAGGTGAAATTCACCACCTGCTATATGTGCGCCTGTCGCTGCGGCATCAAGGTGCACATTCGGGACGGAGACATTCGTTACATCGAGGGCAACAGGGACCATCCGGTCAACAAGGGCGTGCTCTGCGGCAAGGGTTCGTCCGGCATAATGCAGCATTATTCGCCCGCGCGGCTGCGCAAGCCCTTGAAGCGCGTCGGCGAGCGCGGCGCCGGGGAATTCGTCGAGATCGAATGGGACGAAGCGCTCGATCTGGCGACGAAGTGGCTCGGCGACATCCGCGAGACCGACCCGAAAAAACTCGCTTTCTTCACGGGCCGCGACCAGAGCCAATCGCTGACCGGCTGGTGGGCGGCGCAATTCGGCACGCCGAACTTCGCCGCGCACGGCGGATTCTGCTCGGTCAACATGGCGAGCGCCGGGCTCTACACGATCGGCGGCTCGTTCTGGGAATTCGGCGAACCCGATTGGGACCGCACCAAATATTTCCTGCTGTTCGGCGTCGCCGAGGATCACGATTCCAACCCGATCAAGACGGGCCTCGGCAAGCTCAAGGGTCGCGGCGCGAAGGTCGTCTCGATCAATCCGATCCGGACCGGCTATTCCGCGATAGCGGACGAATGGGTCGGCATCCGCCCGGGCACGGACGGCCTGCTGGTGTTGGCGCTGATCCACGAGCTTCTGCATGCCGACATGGTCGATTTTGATTATCTGGTTCGCTACACCAACGCGCCCTGGCTGGTCATTCAGGCGCCGGGAACGGCGGATCACGGATTGTTCGCTCGCGACGCCGATGGTGACCCGCTGGCCTTCGACCACAAGACGAAGTGCTTGGCCAAGGCGCGCCTCGCCGATATCGCGCCCGCGGTGGTGGGAGAGATCGTGCTGCCCGATGGCCGCAAGGCCGCGCCTTCGTTTCAGTTGCTCGCCGCGCGCTATATGGATGCGCGTTACAGCCCTGACTCCGTCGCCGAGACCTGCGGTCTGAAGGCGGAGACGATCCGTCGCCTCGCCGCCGAAATCGCCGACGTCGCCTTCCATCAGGCGATCGAAGTGAAGACCGAATGGACGGACTGGGCGGGCCGGAAGCACGACAGGTTCATCGGCCGCCCGGTGGCGATGCATGCGATGCGCGGAATATCCGCCCACAGCAACGGCTTCCACACCTGCCGCGCCCTGCATCTGTTGCAGACGCTGATCGGCGCCGTCGAGTGTCCCGGCGGATTCCGCTTCAAGGCGCCGTTCCCGCGGCCGATCCCGCCGCCACAGAAGCCCGCGGGCAAGGGCTATGCGCCGATGACGCCGCTGAACGGCATGCCGCTCGGCTTCACAACGGGGCCGGAGGACCTTCTGTTGGAGCCCGACGGAACGCCGATCCGCATCGACAAGGCCTATTCCTGGGACGCGCCGCTCGCCGCCCACGGCCTCATGCATATGGTGATTTCCAACGCCTGGAAGGGTGATCCATACCGCATCGACACGTTGTTCCTGTATATGGCGAACATGAGCTGGAACAGCTCGATGAACACCGCGCGGGTCATGGAGATGCTCACCGACAAGGACGCCGCGACGGGCGAGTACAAAATCCCTCACATCATCTATTCCGACGCCTTCGCCTCCGAGATGGTCTCCTACGCCGACCTCGTACTGCCCGACACGACCTATCTGGAGCGCTGGGACTGCATTTCGTTGTTGGACCGCCCTATTTGCGAGGCAGACGGGCCGGGCGACGCGATTCGGCAGCCGATCGTCCCTCTGAACCGCGACGTCCGCGCCTTCCAGACAGTGCTGCTCGATCTCGGCGCGCGGCTCGGTCTGCCGGGAATGGTCGACGCGGATGGCGCGCCGAAATATCCCGGCGGCTATCCCGATTATATCGTCAATCACGAACGTACGCCTGGCATCGGGCCGCTCGCGGGCTGGCGCGGCGTGGAGGGCGAGTCTTTCGGCCGCGGCGCCGCCAATCCCGGGCAGCTCGACGCCTATGTCGCCCACGGCTGCTTCTGGCATCACGAACTCGCCGACGATCAGAAATTCTTCAAGTTCGCCAACAAGGGTTATCTCGATTTCGCCGCGCGCATGGGTTTCGTCGCCAATGCCGATCCGATCGTCATCCAATTGTATTCGGAGCCATTGCAGAAATTCCGTCTCGCCGCGGAGGGGTTTGGCGCGGTGAAGCCCCCGGAGGCGATACGCCCGAGGCTCAGGGAGGCTTTCGATCCGCTACCGATCTGGTATCCGCCCTATGAGGAGGCGATGGTCGACGCCTCAGCTTTCCCGCTGCACGCGCTGACCCAGCGACCGATGATCATGTATCATTCCTGGGGCTCGCAGAATGCTTGGCTGCGGCAGATCCTGGGGCGCAATCGGCTCTATGTCAACGCCGGGAAAGCGCGTGAACTCGGCCTTGTCGACGACGATTGGGTGCGGGTGACGTCGCACAACGGCGCGATCAAGGTGCAGATCCGCACGATGGACGGCGTCAACAACGATACGGTCTGGACCTGGAACGCGATCGGCAAACGCGCCGGCGCCTGGAATCTCGCTCCTGACGCGCCGGAGGCGCGCCAGGGTTTCCTGCTCAATCATCTGATCAGCGAATTGCTGCCCGGCAACGAGCGGCGCTCGAACTCCGATCCGGTGACGGGGCAGGCGGCGTGGTTCGACCTGCGGGTGCGCATCGAGAAATGCGAACCGGGCGAGGAAATGACGGAGCCGCAATTCGCCACTCTGCCCCGGCCGCCGGGGCTCTCCGCGCCGCCGAGCGTCAACAATTACGGCGCGCGCTTCGCGCCGGCGCGGAGGCGCGAGCGATGACTGGCCTGCCCGCCTCCCCTTCGCCGAAGCGGCTCGGTCTGGTCATCGACCTCGACACCTGCGTCGGCTGTCACGCCTGCGCGACCAACTGCAAGGAGTGGAACGCGGGCGGAATCAGCGGGCCGCTCACCGACATCAATGCCTATCAGGCCGAACAGCGCGGCGTCTGGTTCAACCGCGTGTTTTCCTATGAGGCGAACGGCGGCGACTGCGGTTCGCGCACGGTGCATTTTCCCAAGAACTGCCTGCATTGCGAGAAGCCGGAATGCGTCACCGTCTGCCCCACCGGCGCGAGCTACAAGCGCGCCGAGGACGGCATCGTGCTGATCGATCCGGACAAATGCATCGGCTGCAAATTGTGTTCCTGGGCCTGCCCCTACGGCGCGCGCGAACTCGACGAAGACCAGGGCGTGATGAAAAAATGCACGCTCTGCGTCGACAAGATCTACAACACCAATCTCCCGGAGGAGGATCGCGTGCCGGCCTGCGTCGCGACCTGCCCGACTAAGGCGCGCCATTTCGGCGATTTCAACGATCCCCTTTCCGACGTCTCGCGTCTCACGCGCGAGCGCGGCGGGTTCGATCTGATGCCGGAGACGGGCTACCAACCGACGAGCAAATATCTGCCGCCGCGCAAGGCCGCGCCGACGCCCCCGGCAACGAAACTCAACGCGGTATCGAACGCGGTGGAAAACCCATTCCTGCGCTGGATCGATCGCGCGTTGTCCCGATAAGGCGCCATGCATCCCGCCTCTTCCGTCATTTTCTTCACCGCCGCCTCGGGCGCGGGATATGGCTTGCTGGCCTGGCTCGGGTTGTGCGCCGCCTTTGACCTGTTGCCGCCCGAACCGCTGTTCGGCTTCGTCGCGCTGGGGCTGGCGACGGTTCTGATCACTGGGGGCTTGCTGAGTTCCACCCTGCATTTGGGACGGCCGGAACGGGCGTGGCGGGCGTTTTCGCAATGGCGCAGTTCCTGGCTTTCGCGCGAGGGCGTGGCGGCGGTCGCGACCTATGTTCCCGCTTTGGCGCTGGCGCTCGGCTGGATCGTCCTGCGGCGTCTCGACGGCGTCTTCGCCGTGTCCGGTCTGGCCGCGGCGGCGATGAGCGTCGTCACCGTGTTCTGCACCGCGATGATCTATCAGTCCTTGAAGCCGGTCCGGCAGTGGAACAATCGCTGGACGGTGGCCAACTACCTGCTGCTCGCCCTCTATTCCGGCGGGATCCTGATCACGCTTTTGACGCTGATTTTCGGACTGTTCCGGCCGCTGTTCGCAGAGACGACGCTGGCGGCGCTCGTCACGGCCGCCGCCGGCAAGGCGCTCTACTGGCGCTCGATCGACGCCGAGACGCCGCGTTCGACGCTGCGTTCCGCGACCGGGCTGACCGATTTCGCCTCCGTGCGGTTGTTCGAGGCGCCGCACACGGAAGCCAATTTCATCATGCGCGAGATGGGTTTTTCGATCGCCCGCAAACACGCCCGCAAGCTGCGGGGAATCGCTGTGATCGCGTTGTTCGCGCTGCCGGCGGTCTTGCTGCTTGCGGCGGTGGCCTGGGCGGGCGGGCGCCCCGGCCTTGCAGTCGGCGCAGCGCTCGCCGCCACGATCAGCGCCGGAATCGGCGTCGGCGTCGAACGCTGGCTGTTCTTCGCCGAGGCGACGCACACGTCGATGTTGTATTATGGGGAAAGGGCGTAGCCATCTGAAGCGCGGAGGCCGCGGTCGATTTGATTACGACCTCCGGGAAACTCTCCCCGCCTCAGGTCGTCGGCAGCTTATAGTCCTTGAACGTCTCGCGCAGCTTGAGCTTGTTGATCTTGCCCGTCGCCGTATGCGGAATTTCCTTCACGAGCTGCATGTCGTCCGGCATCCACCACTTGGCGATTTTCGGCTTCAGGTACTCGAGCACCTCCTCGACGTTCGGCGTCTTGCCCTCCTTCGGCACGACGACCAGCAGCGGGCGTTCATCCCATTTGGGATGCGCGACGCCGATGACGGCGGCTTCGGCGACATCGGGATGGCCGACGGCGAAATTCTCGATGTCGATCGAGGAAATCCACTCGCCGCCGGACTTGATGACGTCCTTGGCTCGGTCGGTGATCTGCATGTAGCCGTCGGGGTCGATCGTGGCGACGTCGCCGGTGTCGAAAAAGCCGTTCTCGTCGAGAATCTCGCCGCCTTCGCCCTTGAAATAGGCCTTCGCCACCGCGCAGCCGGCGACCTTGAGCCGGCCGAATTTCTTGCCGTCCCAGGGCAACTCGTTGTCGTCGCCGTCGAAGATTTTCATCTCCACGCCGAACGGCGCGAAGCCCTGCTTGGCCTTGAGGTCGAGCCATTGCTGATGCGGCAAGTTCGCCAACTGAGGCTTGATCATACCCGTCGAACCGAGCGGGCTCATTTCCGTCATGCCCCAGGCGTGCCGGACCTCGACGCCATAATCCTCCTCAAAGGCGCGAATCATCGACGGCGGGCATGCGGACCCGCCGATGACGACGAGTTTCAGCGTCGACAGCTTCTTGGCCTCCTTCTGCATATAGGAAAGCAGCATCAACCAGACCGTTGGCACCGCGGCGCTCATCGTCACCTGTTCGGTCTCCAGCAGTTCATAGACCGAAGCGCCGTCGAGCTTGGCGCCGGGCATCACCATTTTCGCGCCCTTCATCGGGCAGGTGAAGGCCAGACCCCAGGAATTGGCGTGGAACAAGGGCACGATCGGCAGCACCGTGTCCGAGGGGCCAATCTCCAGGCAGTCCAGTCCGGCCGACATCAGCGAGTGCAGCACGTTGGAGCGATGCGAATAGAGCACGCCCTTCGGGTGGCCGGTGGTTCCCGAAGTGTAGCAGAGCCCCGCCGCCGTGAATTCATCGACCGGTTCCCAACGGAAATCGCCGTCGGCCTCGCCGAGCCATTCCTCGTAGGCGACGGCATTCTTCAACTTGGTCGCCGGCATGTGCGCGGCGTCGGTGAGCACCACGTAGCGCTCGACGGTCGGCAGCTTGTCGGCGATCGCTTCCATCAAGGGCACGAAGGTCAGATCGATGAACGCCAGCCGATCCTCGGCGTGGTTCATGATCCAGACGATCTGTTCCGGGAAAAGCCGTGGATTGACGGTGTGGTAGATCGCGCCAATGCCGGTGATGCCGTACCAGGTCTCCAGATGGCGATGGCTGTTCCAGGCCAGCGTCGCGACGCGGTCGCCTAGCTTCATGCCGTCCCCGGCGAGGCGCTGGGCGAGCTTCAGCGAACGGGCGCGCATTTCACGATAGTTGGTGCGATGGATTGGACCTTCGACGAGCCGCGAAACGATTTCCCGGTTCGGATGCTGGGTCGCGGCGAAGTCGATGATCTTGTGGATACGCAGCGGCCATTCCTGCATCTGCCCCAGCATCGAATTCCTCCTTTTACGCGGCGCGTGTCGCCGCTCAATGGCGGGCAACATGGCGCCGGCCCCAGCGCTTGGCAATGTGCGCCCGCGCCTAAAAATTGCCCGATGGCGTCGAGAGTTGTAGGGTGCGCGGGCTCGGAACGCGAGCGGACCGGAGGTGGGATGAATCTGAGAAGCGACGAACTCGCGATGCGCGTCTGGTTCCGTCTGATTCGACTCGAGGCTCGCATGCAGGTGGCGATCACCGAGCGGTTGCGCGAGATCGGGCTTTCGGTGCCCCAGTGCGACGTCCTCACGACGCTCACCGAACAAGAGGGCGTCAGCCAGCAGGTTCTCGCCCGCCGTCTCTATGTGACGAAAGGCAACATTTCCGGCCTGCTGGACCGGCTGGAAACGGCCGGGCTCGTCGAGCGGCGATCCACCGAAGCCGACCGGAGGCAATACGAGATCCACCTGACCTCCGCTGGACGAATCTCGGCGGAGAAGGCGATTGCGTTGCAGCGCGCCTATATCGGATCGACGTTCGGGCGCATGGACACCGGGACACTTGCCGACCTCGAACGTCTGCTTGTCGCTGTGCGCGACCGTATCCGCGCCGAGGACGAAGAGGCGCTCGCCGATCGCATCGGCTCTTAACACGCCGTATACCTCATCACGCTCTTGGCTTCGCGCACGGCCATGAGCTGCAGAAATCCTTTACGCCTCGAGGATCAGGGTACGGCGAAGCCCGATATGCCGAGGTGTGGCCATGCCCAGCGCGTTCGACCGTTCGATATTCGATGAGCCGGATTCTCCGGAGGCGTCCGCGCCTGGGAAGAAATTCAAGGTCGCGCCGACTTTCGTCATCGATCTCGTGGTTTCCGCGCTGTTCGTCGTCGCGGTCTTGCCGACGTGGCGCGCGTCCATCGCGCTCAGTCTTGGCGTCAACCTCGTCAGCTTCGCGCTCGGTATCGCCATCTGTAGCTGTTACCTCGCCAAAGTGCTGGTCGTTTCGCATCTCGACCGTCGCGGTGGCGATGCGCGCGCCTATGTGAAATCCTCGGCGCTGGTGACGGATGGCCCTTACGGCTATTCTCGCCATCCGACCTACGCCATCGCGATGTTGCAATTCCTGCTGTGGTCGGCGCTGGCTTTGTTCCTCCAGGCGTTCACGCCATGGAACCCTGTCATGCTCGCCGCCGCTTTCGTCCTGCCCGTCGCGTTCTTTTGGATCAACGATCGCATCGTCATGCCGACGGAAGAGGGAATGCTCCGCAATCTCCATCCAGAGGAATTCGACGCCTATGCCGGCGCGGTTCGGCGGTGGTTCGGCAAATATCGCGGTGGCTGAGGCGCGACCTGTGTCTCAACCGCCATAGCGAGTCGCGACGAAATGCGCGATTTTCTGGGTTTCGTCGAGATAGAGGCGAATCGTTTCCCGAGCCGAGGGCGTGCAGACCCGATAGGTCAGCTCATAATCGCCAAAGCCGCGGTTGAAGGCGCCGGCCAACGCCTCCTTGCGTTCGGTCGCCTGGGCCTCGACGTCCATCAACTTGGCGAGCCGGTCGCGAAACGCGGCGCCGTCTCCGTCCCGGCAGAGGTCGCGGAGATAAGAAAGCGCACCCATGAGTTCGGCGAGCCGCAGCAATTGCGGTTCATAGGGCGGGGGCGGCGCGGCGGTGGGCGTCGGCGACGGTTGGGGCGATGAAGGAGCCGCGGCGATCGGCGCCTTGGGTTTCGCGGGAGGCGCCGTCTGCGCCACAGCGGCGCCCAGTGCCGCGACAAAGGCGGCGGCCGCCAACACCAACCTGTACTTCATTTTGATTTTGCCGCCGCTTCCATGGCGAGCGCCCGGGCGACCAGCCGCGGCAATTCCGGCGTCGTCCTATAGGCTTCGATCTCATCGCCACGAACCCAGGCGAAAGCGTCGAGTTCCAGGCCGGGCTTCGGCTCGCCGCCGATCCAGCGCGCCGCGAACGTCGCGATCACGTAGTGGGCGCGCACGCGATCGCCCTCGTGGACGATCGGCTCGACGTGATCGAGAAAACCGACGAACTCGGCGTCCAGGCCGGTTTCTTCCTTGAGTTCGCGCGCGGCGGATTGGACCAGCGTCTCGCCGAGCTCGACGCCGCCGCCAGGGAAGGAATAGACGCCCAGCATGGGCGCCCGGGCGCGTCGCGCGATCAGTACGCGGCCCTCTCGCACCAGCGCCACCGACGCCGCGACGATGGGTCGCGCCGGAAAATCCCGCTCCGTCACGCGCGCAGCTCGCGTGGCAAGCCGTCAAACATGCTGGCCGCCGTTGATCATCAACTCCGAGCCGTTCACGTAGCTCGATTGCTCGGTGCACAGAAAATAGATCGCCTTGGCCACTTCCTCGGGCGCGCCAAGGCGCCGCATCGGAATCTGCGCGACAATGTTCTCGGTGCCGGGAGAAAGAATCGCCGTGTCGATCTCGCCAGGAGAGATGGAGTTGACGCGAACGCCCTTGGGGCCGAAATCCGCAGCCATTTCCCGCGTCAACGCGGCGAGCGCCGCCTTGGACGTCGAGTAAGCGATGCCCGCGAACGGATGCACCCGCGAGCCCGCGATCGAAGTCACGTTGACGATCGCCCCCCGCGCCCGCTCGAGTTCCGATGCCAACCCCCGCGCAAGCAGCGCCGGCGCAAAGAAGTTGACCTGGAATACCCTCAGCCAGTCGGAGAACTCGGTTTCGAACAGACCGAGCCGCGAGCCGCCAGGACCTTTGGGCGAAATCGCCGCATTGTTCACGAGTGCGTCGAGCCGTCCGCCTGCCAGTCGCTCCCGCACCTCCTCGATGGCGCGTTGGGTATCCGCGGGATCGGCGAGGTTGATTTGCAGATGGTCGTCAGGGCCCGCCATCCAGGGACAATTTTCCGGGAAAGCGTGCCGGGAACAGGTGATGACGCGCCAGCCGGCAGAAGAAAACCGCTTCACCGTCGCATGACCTATGCCCCGCGAGGCGCCGGTGAGGAGCATCGTACGGGGTGGGGGGGCATTCTGGGGCATGGGATGGCGCCTACGTCAAGCTCGAGTTGATTTCCGCATAACACGAAGCCACGCCGGCCTCACGGATAAAGACGTTGGCGGCGCCAACCCTGCTCGTCCCGGGTGAAACAAACCCGGTCGTGCAGGCGAAAGGCCCCGTCTTTCCAGAATTCGATTTCCACGGGGGAGAGACGAAAACCGCGCCAATAGGCGGGACGGGGAATTTCGCCGTCGCCAAATTGCGTCGCGTATTCCTCGACCTTGGCTTCGAGAAATGCGCGCGATTCCAGCGGCCGCGACTGCTGGCTCGCCCAGGCGCCGATTTGGCTGACGCGAGGACGGGAATGGTAATAGGCGTCCGCCGCCGCCTCGTCCAATAGCGTCACCGAGCCGCGGAACCGCGCTTGCCTTCGCAGGGACTTCCAATGGAAAAGCGCGGCGGCCTTGGGCGTCGTGGCCAATTCCCGCCCCTTGGCGCTTTCGGCGTTGGTGTAGAAGACGAGGCCCTCGGCGTCGAAACTCTTGCAAAGCAGCATGCGGACGTCAGGCAGGCCCGTGGGGTCGACGGTCGCCAGGGCCATGCCCTCGGGATCGTTGATTTCCGCGTCCTTAGCCTCTACGAACCATGCTGCGAACAGCGCCATTGGATCGTCAGCTTCGGTGAAGTTAACGGATTTAAAGGAACTCAAAGGCAGGATGCTCCTATCTCGAGGATTGCGCGCGACCTAATGACCGATTCATACCACGAACGTTACGCCGTCGCTGCTTTCCGCAACAGGTGGGCGCGACGTTTCGCCGTATTCGGCTTCGTCCTGGCGCTTGGCGGATGCTCGGTTTCCATGCCTATGGCTGGCTTGATCGACGAATCACCCAACGGCGCCGTCGCCAGCAAGGCGGGGGCCACGCCTCCTCCCAACGCGCCCGCGAAGAAACCAGTGCTAGAAATCGCCGCGGCGCAACCAGAACTCTGACGCGGTCTTGCGGCGCAAGGGCGCCGCGCCCAAATTAGATTAAAATCTCGCGGCTTGGCTGGGGCCAGCCGCCGCCTGTTGGGTTCATCATGCGCGATCCGTATCAAGTGCTGGGCGTGCCGAAGACGGCGAGCGCCTCGGAAATCAAGTCGGCTTTCCGCAAGCTGGCGAAGAAGTATCATCCCGACCAAAGCACTGAGGCCAAGGCCAAGGAAAAGTTCGCCGAGACAAGCTCCGCGTACGAAATTCTCGGCGACGAAAAGAAGCGGGGCGCCTTCGACCGCGGCGAGATCGACGCCGAGGGTAAACCGCGTGCGCCGCAATTCGAAGGCTTCGGCGCGGGACGGCGCGGAGCCGCCGGCGCAGGGGGCTTCGGCTTCGGCGGACAGGACTTTTCCGGCGGGCAGGGCCCGGGGTTCGAACAAGACATCTTCGCCGAATTGTTCGGCGGACGCGCCAACGGGCGCGGCCGGGCGGCCGCGAAAGGCGAAGACGTCGCGGCAAACGTGTCCATCCCGCTGAGCCTCGCGGCTTCTGGTGGTTCGACCCGGGTCACGTTGCCGAGCGGCAAGGCCTTGGACGTCGCGATCCCGGCGGGCGTCGAGGACGGTAAGGCGATTCGGCTGCGCGGGCAGGGCGCCCCCGGGAGCGCCGGCGCCGGTGACGCGATCGTCACGGTCCGCTACGCGCCGCATCCATTGTTCAAGGTCGAAGGCCGGGATCTGAGACTGGAACTGCCGGTGTCGCTTTACGAGGCGGTGCTCGGCGCCAAGATCCGGGTGCCGACGCTGGCTGGCGCGCTGGAGGCGACGATTCCGGCTGGGACCAGCTCTGGTAAGTCGCTGAGGTTGAGGGGGAAGGGGCTGCCGGCGACCGCCGAGTCGAGCCAGGGCGATTTGCTGGCGACGATTCGCATCGTGCTGCCAAGCGGCGAGGATCCCGCGCTGAGCGACCTGATGCGGGAATGGCGGGACCGTAAGCCATACGACCCGAGATCCGCAATGGGCTGAGCGCCGCCGGCGCTTGCCCCTCGATTTGCGCGCTAGACCGAAATCCGCCGTCGCGGCAGTTTCGATGCATTTCTGTCTCTGTCGACCGAATGTGTTTTGGTTTCAGGCGACAACGCGGCGCCTGAAAAATTTCGGGGCCGCGTTTTGTGCGGCCCCGAAGAGGAATTCTTACTTCTTCATCATCTTCTTCATGTGGTGATGGTGATGATGATGATGATGATGGTGCTTCATCATGTGATGATGGTGATGCTTCATCGTGGCGGCTTCGGCGGCCATCGGGGCCGACGCGACGCCCGCGGCGAGCGCAACGGCGAGGAGGATCTTCTTCAGCATGGTCTACCTTGGGTCTGGAAACTGCGCCCCACCAGCGAGGCATGGCGCGCTTTTGCCTGACCTCTCATGAACCGAACATGAACCGAAGCGTTAACCTTTTCTGAAGCTTCGCAACTGCGACCGCATGTCTCGGCTCAAGCCTGCTTGATCGCCACGCCGGCTTCGGTCAGCATCGCCTGGAGTTCGCCTGACTGGAACATTTCGGTCGTGATATCCGCGCCGCCGATGAACTCGCCCTTGATGTAAAGCTGCGGAATCGTCGGCCAGTTGGCGAAATCCTTGATGCCCTGACGAATTTCCGCGTCGGCGAGCACGTTCACGCCCACCACCGGCGCGCCGAGATAGTCGAGGATTTGCGCGATGCGCCCCGAAAAGCCGCATTGAGGAAATTGCGGCGTCCCCTTCATGAACAGGACGACGGGATTGTCACCGATGAGCTTCTCGATCTTCTCACGAACTTCGGACATCTGCCATTCCTTCTCATATCGGGGGTCAAGGCCCCGCGGGAGACGATAAACACGACCAATATATAGCGATACGCGACGTCCCGCCACCGGGCGCGGGCAAAATCCTCGCGGCTTCAGCCGCCGGTCACACTCATGTGTCGCTTCGTCGAAGCGTGGGCGCCCAACCGGTCGATCAGGAAGTCGTGGCCTTTCGGCTTGCGCTCAATCGCGGCGCGAATCGCCGACTCGAGCAGATCGTCCGCTTCCGAACGGCGCAACGGCGCCCGCAGGTCGGCGGCGTCGTCCTGACCCAGACACATATAGAGCGTGCCCGTGCACGTGATTCGGACGCGATTGCATGTCTCGCAAAAATTGTGGGTCAAAGGCGTGATGAAGCCCAACCGGCCCCCCGTCTCGGCGACATCGTAATAGCGCGCCGGGCCGCCCGTCGCGTGCAGCGACGGCGAGAGCGTGAACCGGCCCTCCAGAACCGAGCGCAATTCGGTCAGCGGCAAATATTGATCGAACCGCTCCTTTTCCACCGCTCCCAGCGGCATTACCTCGATATAAGCCACGTCGATACCGCGCCCATGCGCCCATTCGATCAGCCCTATCGCCTCGAAATCGTTGAACCCCTTCAGCGCGACCGCGTTCAGGCGCACTTTGAGGCCCGCCTTCTGCGCGGCGTCAAGTCCGGCGATCACCTGACCGAGATCCCCCCAACGTGTCACCTGTTTGAACTTCGCCGCGTCCAAGGTGTCCAGCGACACATTGATGCGCCGAACTCCGCAGGCGTAAAGGTCGCTGGCGTAGCGCGCGAGCTGCGTTCCGTTCGTCGTCAACGTCAGCTCGTCGAGGGCGCCGGTTTCGAGATGCCGCGACAGCGACCGAAACAGGGTCATGATGTCGCGCCGGACCAACGGCTCGCCGCCCGTGATCCTGAGTTTGCGCGTACCCATTCGAACGAACGTGGAGCAAAGCCGGTCCAGCTCCTCCAGCGACAATACGTCACGCTTCGGTAGAAAATTCATGTCCTCGGACATGCAGTACACGCAACGTAAATCGCACCTGTCCGTCACGGAGACGCGGACATAAGAAATCGCCCTGCCGAACGGGTCGACCAAAGGGGCAGCACTGGGATTTACGCGCGCATTCATGACGCAAGTAGGTAAGCTCGAACGGCGGGAAAATAAAGGCGCCGGCAACGGCGCCTCCGCTGATTCGATGATTTATTCGATATATTCAACGCAACACAACGACCGTCGCCCCTACTTTTGCGCGTCCGTAAAGATCCGTCACGTCGTCATTCGTCATGCGAATGCAACCGGACGAAACAGCCTGCCCAATCGTGTCCGGCTCGTTCGAGCCGTGGATGCGGTAGAGCGTGCCCGCCAGATACATCGCGCGGGCGCCGAGCGGATTGTCTATCCCGCCCTCCATGTGCCTGGGCAGATCGGGACGGCGCTTGAGCATTTGCGGCGGCGGAGTCCAATCGGGCCATTCCCGCTTATTGGCGATATGGGTGACGCCCGCCCAGGTGAAGCCGGGGCGCCCCACGCCGACGCCGTATCGCAGCGCCTGCCCAGCGCCGAGCACCAGATAAAGGCGACGCTCGCTGGTGCTCACCACGATGGTCCCGGGCGTATAACTTCCAGAAAAGGCCACAGTTTCTCGTGGAATGGGCGAGGCCAACGGGCGTTCGTCGTCGGTGGCCGGCGGAGCGCTAAACGCCGGAACCGCCAGCGCAGGCGAAGCGGCGCCAAGCAACAAACACGTGAAAACGCCCGCTACCAACGTTAATGGTGATCGCATGGTTTAGCTCCTCGTGCGGGCCGCGCGGTCACCCTCGCGCTCCGGCTGTCGTCATCGAACATACTGCCGCAAATCGCAACCGAGATGAACCGCCCGCCGCGAATTTGGGTTAAGAAGCGCTTCTCAGGCCCTCGGGCCAAGCGTCGGGATATACGCAACTTTGGCTCGCGTGTCCCCGGCCGATGCGGTAAACGCGGGCTTGGTCTAATGTTGCGTTTCAGGTTGTGGATCGCGCCATTCGAGGTTGTAGCATGAATTTTAGGGCGTTCTTGGCCGGCGGCGCGCTTTGCGCCTTGTTGGCAGGCTTCTCGGTCTCAGCGTTCGCGGACGACGCGAAAGACATCCGGATCCTCCGCCCTGCGGCCATGGGCGCGGCCGAGGGGGCGCTCGACGTGTTGAAGCGTGCGCTCGCCACAAAAGGCTATTCCTGGAAGGAAACCGTCGCGGAGGGCGCAAAGGACGCCGGAGTGCTGTCGGCGCTTGCGAAATCGACGCCTGCGCCGACGGGCGCGCTGCTCAACGGCTTCGACATTCTCAACCTCGCCGAGGCGGGCAAACTCGGCGATATCACGGCAGTGGCGCTCAAAGACGAGTGGGCGCGGCGTCTGCCTGACGCCCTGCAGCGGTTCCTGTTCGCGCGCGGACGGTGGGTCGCGGCGCCTGTCGACATCACTCCCGTGAACGGCCTTTGGGTTAATGCAGAGCTGATGGACAAGATTGGCGGACTGGAGCCCAAGTCCTTCGACGATTTATTCGCGCTGCTTGACAAGGCCCGAGAATCGGGCGTCGATCCGCTCACCATCGGCAACGACCCGCGCGAGCAGGCGTCGTTGTTCGATCTCGTCCTGGTCGCGACATCCGGCGCCGATTTCTACAAGCGCGTCTTCAGCGACATCAGCGAGACCGACATCAAGTCGGAAGACATGAAGCGCGCGTTCGACAACTTCGCGCGCTTGCGCGAATATGTCGATGGCGGCGACGCGGGTCGTGATGGCAAGGCGGCGACGCAGATGGTCGTCAAGGGGGAGGCGCTCGCTCATGCGGGCGCCAGCTCGACTAAACTGGCCTTCGTGGCGGCGGGCAGGACCCCTGGCAAGGATTTCCGCTGCTATCGCTTTCCCGGCACTGACGAATCGATCCTCTATGACCTCGATCTGATCGCCATGCCCCTTATCGAGCCGAGCCGACGCGCGGCGCAATCCGCCCTGGCGGAAACGACGATGGACCCACAGGTCCAAACCGACGCCAGCCTCGCCAAGGCTGCCGTTCCCGCGAGAGGCGGGATCGACGATTCCCCCGCCGACATTTGTCAAACTCAGGATCGCGACAACGTCAAACAGGCCTTGGCCACCGGCCATTTCTACGGCTCGATGGCCTATGGCTACGTGCAACCGCCGACCATCGCCGCCGCCTATGTCGATGTGGTCGCCAAGTTCTATCGCGGCGAAATCAAGACCTCCGGCGAAGCGGCGATTGCGCTGCTGGCGGCGCTGTCGACGACGAAATAGCCCTCGACCGCTCATCCCGAACGTTGCGCGGCCCGCGCCTCGGCGGGCGTCGCGAGCCGCCGCCCGGTGGCGGGCAACGCCGCCGCGACGGCGGCGACGAGGGCGGAATTGTCGGGCGCCAAGGCGCCGTCGGGAAGATGCAGATTGTTCTCGAAGCCGACGCGCGCATGACCGCCGAGCGCCGCCGCGGCAAGCCCGGCGGCGGCCTCGCGCGGACCGAAAGCGCATACCATCCAATCGAGGGGCAGGCGGCGCGCGGCGAGCATGGGGATGAGGTCGGCGGGATCGCAGACCTGCCCCGCCGCATAGCGCCCGAGCACGAGGATTTGCGACGCGCCCTCGAGCGGTATCGCTCCCGAATGGGCGAGTGCTTCGAAACGGACGATATCGGCGACGTCATAGAGAATATGCTGGACCCGCGTTTGCCGCCGCGCCTGGCGTGCGAGAAAACCCGCCGCGGGCCGATCGTCCGCGCCCTCGGCGAACAGTTCCCGCACGGCGATGGAGACCGCTTCCGGAGCGACTTCGTCGACCACGCCCATCTGCTCGGCGGGAGAATAGCGGCCGACCGCTTCGGTGGTGATTTGCACCAGCAGATCGTCGCCGGCCTCGCGCCGAATGGCGGCGATGGTTTCCCGGTAGGCGTCGGCGTCGAGAAGATGCCGACCTTCGCGGTCGCGCACGTGCAGATGCAGCATCGAAGCGCCCGCCTCCCGGGTCGCCGCCGCCTCGCGGGCGATCTCCCACGCCGTGATGGGCAGGCGCGGATGGTCAGCTTTGCTGCGGCGCGCGCCATTGGGCGCGACACAGAGAATGAAGGGCGCGGGGCTCATGCGCGCCGCAGCGGCGCGCCGCTCAAGCGCTGCAACTCGTTGAACGGCAAGCCTTCGGCGATCCAGGCTACCGCAAACCCCTCGCTCGTCACGTCGATCGTCGCCAGGTCGGTGTAGATGCGCGAGACGCAGCCGATGCCGGTAAGCGGATAGCTGCAGCGGTCGACGAGCTTGCTCTCGCCGCTTTTGGTCAGATGCTCCATCATCACGAAAACACGCTTGGCGCCGACCGCGAGATCCATGGCGCCGCCGACGGCGGGAATCGCGTCGGGCGCGCCGGTGTGCCAGTTGGCGAGATCGCCGCTGGCCGATACCTGGAAGGCGCCGAGCACGCAAATGTCGAGGTGGCCGCCGCGCATCATCGCGAACGAATCGGCGTGATGGAAGTATGAGGCGCCGGTCAACGCCGTGACCGGCTGTTTGCCGGCGTTGGTGAGATCGGGGTCTATTGCGTTATCTCCGGGCGCCGGGCCCATGCCGAGCAAGCCATTTTCCGAATGCAGCACGATCTCGCGATCCTGAGGCAGGAAATTGCCGACGCGCGTCGGCATGCCGATGCCGAGGTTGACATAGGCGCCATCGGGGATGTCCAGCGCGACGCGGCGGGCGATGGCGTCGAGATCGATCTTTTTCATCGTAAGAGGTCTCATTCAGTTTCCGGGCGATCGGCTCTGTTCACAGGCAAAAGGATCGGATCATCGCTGCTCCCCTCGCCAGAGAGATACGGTAAAAAGGGGTATTGAAACTATTTAGCTTTTTGCCCATCGGCATGCTGGCTTCCGCGGGGGGGTCGGTCGCCGGCCTTTAAAGCACGCGAAGTGAAACTTGTCGTCCTCCTCGATATTCTGCCTGACGAGGCTCACGACGTCCGACCGTGGCGAGCGTGCCCAGAATGGAATCGCCTTTGTGACCGCTTCGCAGTCCAACCATTCCCACGTGTTCGCGCCGATGCCCTTTTCTTCGGCCGGCGCGAGCGGGAAGCCGTGCGCCAGCGTCCATTCAGGCAGCGAACTAAGGCTCTTTTTCGTTTTGTTTGACTTGGCCCGCTTCCGCGCGCTGAGTGATTGCTCCAGCATATGCGTCGTGACTTGCTCCTAGCCCGCCAATTTGCGAGATAGACGGCCCTCGACGTCGCGAAAGAAGTTGCCGCCATGCCCGCCTACCGTTCCCGCACCACCACCCACGGCCGTAACATGGCGGGCGCGCGAGGACTTTGGCGGGCTACGGGCGTAAAAGACGCCGACTTCGGCAAACCGATCATCGCCATCGCCAATTCCTTCACCCAATTCGTGCCCGGTCACGTACATTTGAAGGACCTGGGGCAACTCGTCGCGCGCGAAGTCGAAGCCGCGGGCGGCATCGCCAAGGAATTCAATACAATCGCGGTCGATGACGGCATCGCCATGGGCCACGACGGCATGCTCTATTCGCTCCCCAGCCGCGAGATCATCGCCGACAGCGTCGAATATATGGTCAACGCGCATTGCGCCGACGCGATCGTCTGCATCTCCAATTGCGACAAGATCACGCCCGGCATGCTGATGGCCGCGCTCAGGCTCAACATTCCCGTGGTGTTCGTCTCCGGCGGCCCGATGGAGGCCGGCAAGGTCAGCGCCAATGGCGTGATCAAGAAGGTCGATCTGATCGACGCGATGGTCGCCGCCGCCGATAGCCGGATCTCGGACGAGGAAGTCGCCGTCATCGAGCGCTCGGCCTGCCCTACCTGCGGCTCGTGCTCGGGCATGTTCACCGCCAATTCGATGAACTGCCTCACCGAGGCGCTCGGCCTGTCGCTGCCCGGCAACGGCACGGTTGTCGCGACTCACGCCGACCGCAAGCGGCTGTTCGTCGAGGCCGGCCATCTTATCGTCGATCTCGCGCGCCGCTATTACGAACAGAACGACGAAAGCGTGCTGCCGCGCTCGATCGCCAATTTCAAGGCGTTCGAAAATGCGATGACGCTCGACATTTCCATGGGCGGCTCGACCAACACCGTTCTGCATCTGCTCGCCGCCGCCCACGAGGGCGAGATCGATTTCACCATGGCGGACATCGACCGGCTCTCGCGCCGCGCCCCCGTGCTCTGCAAGGTCGCGCCCTCGGTCGCCAACGTGCATGTCGAGGACGTGCATCGCGCTGGCGGCGTGTTCGGCATTCTCGGCGAACTCGACCGCGCCGGCCTGCTCCATCGCGATGTCGCGATGGTCCACTCGCCTTCGCTGGAGCACGCCTTGTCGCGCAACGACATCAAGCTCACCAACAGCGAAGTCGTGCGCGACTTCTTCGCCGCCGCCCCGGGCGGCGTGCCGACGCAGATCGCTTTCAGCCAGGCCTCGCGCTACGAGGCGCTCGACGACGATCGAAGCAAGGGCGTCATCCGCGATTTCGAGCACGCCTTCTCCAAGGACGGCGGCCTCGCCGTGCTCTACGGCAATGTCGCGCGCGACGGCTGCATCGTGAAAACCGCGGGCGTCGACGACGACAACCTCAGGTTCGAGGGGCCGGTGAAGATGTTCGAGAGCCAGGACGACGCGGTGCTCGGGATTCTCAACGGCGGCGTGGTCGCCGGCGACGTCGTCGTCATCCGCTACGAGGGTCCGCGCGGCGGCCCGGGCATGCAGGAAATGTTGTACCCGACGAGCTATCTGAAGTCGAAGGGCCTCGGCAAGGCCTGCGCGCTGATCACCGACGGCCGCTTTTCGGGCGGAACGTCCGGGCTGTCGATCGGCCACGTCTCGCCGGAAGCGGCGGAAGGCGGCGAGATCGGCCTCGTCGAAGCCGGCGACCTCATCCGCATCGACATCCCGAACCGCACGATCGAACTGCTGGTCTCCGACGAGGAACTCTCCGAGCGCCGCGCCCTGCGTCAGGCGAAGGGCTGGAAGCCGGAAAAGCCGCGCAAGCGCAAGATCACGACCGCGCTCAGGGCTTACGCCGCCTTCGCGACGAGCGCGGCGCGCGGGGCCGTGCGCGAAGTGCCGTGAAGACTTTGCGTCACCCGCGAAGCAGGAATGTTACTTGAGACCCGTGCGACCCAAATCTCCGCACGCTTAAGGCAGAGTCTCGACATCCGTCGCACGCAAACGGGCGTCTAGCGTCAACACAGGCTCACGCGCCACTTTGGCATGGGCGTAGTGGAAACAATCGAGGCTGCTCAGCGCACGCTTGCCGACGCCATGCGCCTCCGCGACAGCTACCGGGCGCGCCGACACTTCTCGCGGCGCCGGCGATTCCCGGAGCCCGATGTCCCGCGCCAAGAGCCACTCGACGACCAGCGCCTAGGACTCCCGAAAGCTGCAATTCAGTTGCCCGGGCCTCGCCGGCACGATTATCGCTTCCCAGGCCGCAAGCGCGGACGTCTTGGGGGGACCTCGATCGGCCCAGCGCAATGGCATAATCGGTCGCCGTCGGTTCGTTGGCGATCAGGAAAACTATCGCGCAGGCATCGGCGAACACCTCAGAAGTCTTTCGCAAGATCGTGATCGAGATCGTGGTAGACTTCTGGAGAAACGGGTTGGCGGTTCTCTGGAAAGGCCAAGCCGCGCCGCGCCAGGATTTTCCGCGCGGTCTCGGTTGGGCTCTCTCTAGCGATTCGCGCGGCGACGGCTTCCTTCAAGGCAGCGATGACGGCGTTGGTGATCGACGAATCTTCGAGTTTCGCTAGTTGCTTGGCGAGCGCTTCGGCTTCGGGGTTGCGGATGCTCAGCGTCATGTGTGGCTTCCTGCCCAAATCGAGCCGAACATAAATCCGCGGGTAACGGCAATATGAGATTCGGGCGCGTTCGACCTGCGACGACCTCAGCCGGCCCCTTTGGTTGTTTGAATATCCATTTCATGATAGAGGGATATTCAAGGAGGGTCGTCATGCCTCTTTACATCCGAGACGACGGCGTCGACCTGCTGGCTTCCGAGCTTCGCGATCTCTCGGGAGCGCGGAGCAAGACCGAGGCGGTTCGTAGCCCCTTGACCCACGAGATTCGGCGGATTCGCGACCAACGGCCTGTGAGGGAACGGCTGGCCGAGGCGGTGGCGCTGGCGCGACAAATCGGGCCGAGCCGCGGCGAGTTCGACATGAAGGCCTTCACCGGCGATTTGTGGGGGGGATAGTCGATGTTCATCGACGCCTCCGCGATTTTGGCAATCCTGAACGAAGAAGATCTCCGGGATGAGTTGGAGACGCAACTCGCGAGCCAATCCGGCCGACTCAGGGTCTCGCCGCTCGCGCGTTTCGAAGCCGTCGTCTCCCTGGCGAGAGCGCGAGCCGAGGCGGGAAAAAGCAAGGTCGAAGCCATGCGGCTCGCCGAGGCTGCCGTGGACGCTTTCGTCGAAGCCCTGGGCGCGCGTGAGGTCGAGATTTCCGCCGAGATCGGCCGCGCGGCGCTGGAAGCCGGACGGAAATTCGGCAAGTTTGTTGGGCATCGCGCGGACTTGAATTTCGGCGATTGTTTCGCCTACGCTTGCGCCAAGACCGGGCGGGAACCGCTACTTTACAAGCGCGCGGGCTTCCCGTTCAACGATGTCAATGACGGCTTTGAGCCTCTATCCCCCTCCTGAGCCAACGGACGGACCCCCCATGCAACTTCGTCGCCTCGGCCAAACCGATCTTTCCATTGCCCCGCTGGTGTTCGGCGGCAACGTGTTCGGCTGGACGGCCGACAAGGCGACGAGCTTCGATCTGCTCGACCGTTTCGTCGGCGCCGGCCTCAACGCGATCGACACGGCGGACGTCTATTCCGCCTGGGTTCCGGGCAACAAAGGCGGCGAGTCCGAGACGATCATCGGCGAATGGCTGAAGGCTCGAGGCAAGCGTGACGACGTGGTGATCATCACCAAGGTCGGCTCCGAAATGGGGCCGGGTAAGAAGGGACTCAAGGCAACTTATATCGAGCAGGCCGTCGAGGCTTCGCTGCGCCGTCTGGGGATCGACACCATCGATCTCTATCTCGCCCATTTCCCCGACGTCTCGACTCCGCATGACGAGACCCTTTCGGCCTTCGCCAAACTGAAGCAGGCCGGCAAGATTCGGTGGTTCGGGGGCTCGAACTACAATGCCGAGCAGCTGCAGGCCTCGTTCGACGCCGCCAAGGCCAACGGCCTGCCGAGATTCGAAGTCTTGCAACCCGAATACAATCTCTACGACCGTGGCAAATACGACGGCGCGCTGCGCGATCTCTGTATCGCGGCGGGGCTGGGCGTCATCACCTATTTCAGTCTCGCCAAGGGCTTCCTCTCCGGCAAATATCGCTCGGAGGCGGACCTCGGCCAGAGCCCGCGCGGCGGCGCGGCGAAGGCCTATTTCAATCCGCGCGGCTTCCGAATCCTCGACGCGCTCGCCGCCGTCGCGGGACGCCGCGGCGCCAAGTCGGCCGACGTGGCGCTCGCGTGGCTCATCCAGCGCGCCGGCGTGACCGCGCCGATCGCCAGCGCGACGAAGCCCGCGCAGGTGGAAAGCCTGATCAACGGCGCGAGGTTGCAACTGGACCCCGGCGACGTCGCCGAGTTGGACGCGGCGGCCGCGCCGTGAGGGCCAGATTGCGACGTCAAGTCGCGTCCGTGCTTTTGATCTAGGTCAGCTCTCGGCCCTTCGAGGGGACTATCCGCGTCGAGCATCCTCAGGGAGGGCTCGACCCTATGTTGTTGGATCTGGAAGCGTTCCGAGCCGCGCCGCTGACGCGCGAACCCTTCAATTTCACCGTGGTCAAACACGTGATTCCTCCGGTTGAAGCGGCGGCGATTCGCGCCGACTTCCCCGAGATCGCCGATTCCGGCCTGCTACCGGTGGAGGCGACGAGCCCCGGACCGAAATTCCGCGAATTGATCGAGGAAATGCAGAGCGAGCGGGTCGCGCGGGCCTTCGGTGAGAAATTCGGCGTCGATCTGATCGGTCGGCCGCAAATGATCACGGTGCGCGGCCGGTGCGCCGCCAAGGACGGCCGCATCCACACCGATAGCGTGACGAAGCTGATCACCGTGCTGATCTATTTCAACGAGCCCTGGGAGGCCAAGGGCGGCCGGCTGCGCCTGCTGCGCTCGCCGACCGATCTCAACGACATGATCGGCGAAGTGTCGCCGGATTCCGGCACGATGATCGTTTTCAAGCGCTCGGACTGCTCCTACCACGGCCACGAGCCCTATGAGGGCGTGCGCCGCTACCTGATGATCAACTGGATGACCAGCGACTTCGCCGCGCAGCGCGAATTGTTCCGCCACCGTCTGTCCGCGCGCGTAAAGCAGGCCGCCAACCTCTTGAAGCCCGCTCCTCAACGCGCGGGAGGCGCCCGTGGTTGATGCGCAATCCATTGCCGAAAGCCTGATTGGGTCCTTCGACCGAAGCTATTTCGGCGCTTCGCCCTACCGTCATTGGCTCCCGGAAGGCTTGCTGCCGGCGGACGTCTGCGACGCCCTCGACGCCCTTCCGGTGAAGGCGCCGAAGATCGAGGACACTCAGGGCCGGCGCGAGACCCACAATTCCCTGCGTCTGTTCTTCGGTGAAGAGACCCGAGGAAAATTTCCGGTCTGCGACGCGCTCGCGACCGCGCTGCAAAGCGAACCGGTGGTCGCCCGCCTGGAGCGCCTGTGCGAAGTCGACCTGCGCGCCAGCAGCCTGCGCATCGAATATTGCCTGGACACCGACGGTTTCTGGCTGGAACCGCATACCGACATCGGCGCCAAGCTGTTCACCATGTTGATTTATTTGTCGACCGATCCGGGCAGCGAGGGCTGGGGCACGGATATCCTCGATCACGACTTGCAGCTGGTGACGACTTCGCCCTATCGACGCAGTCTCGGGCTGATTTTCATTCCCGGCGCCGACACCTGGCATGGCTTCCGCAAGCGTCCGATCGTCGGCGTGCGTCGATCGTTGATCGTCAATTACGTCAAGCCGGAGTGGCGAAGCCGACAGGAACTCGCCTTCCCGGATCGACCCGCGGCAACGTGAACCCGGCGATGAGGAGAATTTTTCGGCTGGCTCGATTTCGATGAGTTGAGGTGTTGCAATCGCGCCGCGCATGCGCCATAAGCCCGTTCGTCGGCGGATCGTCGGCACGGATGCGGGTGTAGCTCAGTGGTAGAGCACAACCTTGCCAAGGTTGGGGTCGAGGGTTCGAATCCCTTCGCCCGCTCCATATAATTTCCCGCGGCATGCGGCGACTCCGGATTCAGGCAGGGATCACGCGGCGCGGCAGCTATCCGATCCGCCTGAACCTCGTCACCCAACTTCGTACGTAAACTTGCGGCTGCGCCTCCGCGCGCGGACTTTCCCGAAAGCGTAAACGCGCCCGGCGCCATACGGGGCCGGGATCGCCGCGTTCGTCTATCTGCTGCTCGAAGCGCGCCTTGTCGAACTCATGGCCGAATTAAAATACGCCCGGTCATGCGCCGCGCAGCCAATCTTTCGGACTCTTGCGCATGCCGCCTTTGCTCGACAGCGCCTCGCAGAGTTCGGCCATGCTGGTGAGATTGTGGATGGGGCGGAACTCGTCGACGTGGGGCATCATGGCGCGCATCCCCTGCGCTCGCGGTTCAAAGGCGTCGAAACGCAGCAAAGGGTTCAACCAGATGAGGCGGCGGCAGGACTTGTGCAGACGCTCCATTTCGACGCCCAGGGTTTCGACGCCTTCGCGCTCCAGTCCATCGGTGAACAGCAGCACGATCGCGCCTTGCCCCAACACGCGGCGCGACCATTCGCGATTGAAGCGGTGAAGCGAGCCGCTGATCCGCGTGCCGCCCGACCAATCAGGAACTTCCGCCGAACAACGCTGGAGAGCTTCATCTGGATCGCGGCGCTGAAGCGCGCGC
>Ga0302157_10000762_pt1 | contig 41075 bp, 32 predicted proteins | sample I_Bog_N3_3_FD_193502 | JGI IMG/M metagenome (GOLD analysis project Ga0302157, IMG submission 193502) | Peat permafrost microbial communities from Stordalen Mire near Abisko, Sweden - I_Bog_N3_3 | ecosystem: Environmental > Terrestrial > Soil > Wetlands > Peat | place: Sweden: Abisko, Stordalen...
GACGTCGGGGTGACCGTCTGGGCGCCCTTGGAGACCGTGATGGCCTGCTGGACCTGGGTGGCGGCGTTGTAGTTGGCGTTACCGGCCTGGTTGAAGTCGACGGTGCAGGTGCCGACGGCCTGGTAGCTCACGACACCAGCGGTGATCGAGCAGATCGTGGACGAACTGGCGTCGATGGTGATGGCCACGGTCAGGCCCGAGGAGGCCGTGGCCGACGGGGTGTAGGTGGTGCCGCCCACCGTGGCCGTGCCCGGGTTGGTCGAGGTGGTGGTGATGGTCTGGGTGCCCTTGGCCACGGCGAAGGACTGCTGGACCTGGGTGGCGGCGGTGTAGTTGGCGTTGCCGGCCTGGTTGGCGTCGAGGACGCAGGTGCCCGCCGTCTGGAAGCTCACCACGCCGCCGGTGATCGAGCACACCGCCGAAGCCGTGGCGTCCACGGTGATGGCCACCGTCAGGCCCGAGGTGGCCGTGGCCGCCGGGGTGTAGGTGGCCCCGCCCACCACGGCCCCGGCCGGGGCCGTCGAGGTGAAGGAGACGGTCTGTGCGCCCTTGGAGACGGTGATGGCCTGCTGCACCTGGCTGGCGGCGGTGTAGTTGGCGTTACCGGCCTGATTGAAGTCGACGGTGCAGGTGCCGACGGCCTGGTAGCTCACGACGCCGGCCGTGATCGAACAGACAGTGGAGGACGTGGCGTCGATGGTGATGGCCACCGTCAGCCCGGAAGAGGCGGTGGCCGTCGGGGTGTAGGTGGCCCCGCCCACCGTGGCGGTGCCGGGGTTTGTCGAGGTGGGCGTGATGGTCTGGGTGCCCTTGGAGACGGTGATGGCCTGCTGCACCTGGCTGGCGGCGTTGTAGTTGGCGTTGCCGGCCTGGTTGAAATCGACGGTGCAGGTGCCGACGGCCTGGTAGCTCACGACACCGGCGGTGATCTTGCAGACCGAGGAAGAACTGGCGTCGATGGTGATGGTCACCGCGAGCCCCGAGGATGCGGTAGCCGCCGGGGTGTACGTGGCACCGCCCACCGTGGCCGTACCCGGGTTGGTCGTCGTCGGCGTGATGGTCTGGGCACCCTTGGAGACGGTGATGGCCTGCTGTACCTGTGGTGCGGCGGCGTAGGTGGCGTTGCCGGCCTGGTTGAAGTCGATCGTGCAGGTGCCGACGGCCTGGTAGCTCACGACACCGGCGGTGATCGAGCACACCGATGACGACGAGGCGTCGATGGTGATGGCCACCGTCAGGCCCGACGAGGCGGTGGCCGTCGGCGTGTAGGTGGGACCTCCCACCGTGGCGGTGCCCGGGTTGGTCGATGTCGTCGTGATGGTCTGGGAGCCCTTGGCCACGGTGATGGCCTGCTGCACCTGGCTGGCTGCGTTGTAGTTCGTGTTGCCGGCCTGATTGAAGTCGACGGTGCACGTGCCCGGAGCCTGGTAGCTCACGACACCGGCGGTGATCGAGCACACCGAGGACGACGAGGCGTCGATGGTGATGGTCACCGTCAGGCCCGACGAGGCGGTAGCCGTCGGCGTGTAGGTGGGACCTCCCACCGTGGCGGTGCCCGGGTTGGTCGATGTCGTCGTGATGGTCTGGGAGCCCTTGGCCACGGTGACCGTCTGCTGCTTCTGGTCCGCTGCGGCGTAGTTGGCATTACCGGCCTGGTTGGCGTCGACGATGCAGGTCCCCGCCCCCGTGAAGGAGACCACGGCCCCGGCGATCGAACAGGCTCCGGCGGTCGAGGCACCGTCGATGGTGAAGGTCACCGGGTTCCCCGACGCCCCACCGGTCGCTGTCACCGTGTAGGTCGGGCCACCCACCGTGGCCGCGGGTGCTGTCGAGGTGATGGTGATGGTCTGGGAGCCCAGTCCGACGGCGAACGACTGCTGGACCTGGGGGGCGGCACTGTAGTTGGCGTTACCGGCCTGGTTGGCGTCGAGGACGCAGGTACCCGCCCCCTGGAAGCTCACCACGCCCGCGGTGATCGAGCACACCGACGAGGCCGTGGCGTCGACGGTGATTGCCGCCGTCAGCCCCGAGGTGGCCGTGGCCGTCGGAGTGTAGGTGGCCCCACCCACCGTGGCCGAGGCCGGGGCCGTCGAGGTGAACGAGACGGTCTGGGACCCCTTGCCCACGGCGAAGGACTGCTGTACCTGGGGAGCGGCGCTGTAGTTGGCGTTGCCGGCCTGGTTGGCGTCGAGGACGCAGGTGCCCGCCGTCTGGAAGCTCACCACGCCGCCGGTGATGGAGCACACCGACGAGGCCGTGGCGTCGACGGTGATGGTCGCCGTCAGGCCCGAGGTGGCCGTGGCCGTCGGGGTGTAGGTGGCGCCACCGACCGTGGCACCCGCCGGGGCCGTCGAGGTGAACGAGACGGTCTGGGACCCTTTGCCCACGGCGAAGGACTGCTGTACCTGCGGGGCCGCGGCGTAGGTGGCGTTGCCGGCCTGGTTGAAGTCCACGGTGCAGGTGCCCGAGGTCTGGAAGCTCACGACACCGCCGGTGATGGAGCACACCGAGGACGACGAGGCGTCGACGGTGATGGCCACCGTCAGGCCCGACGAGGCGGTGGCCGTCGGGGTGTAGGTGGGTCCGGCGACAACGGCCCCGGCCGGGGCCGTGGACGTCGTGGTGATGGTCTGGGCCGTCTTGCCCACGGTGATGGCCTGCTGGACCTGGGGGGCGGCGGCGTAGGTGCCGTTGCCGGCCTGGTTGAAGTCGATGGTGCAGGTGCCCGTGGCCTGGTAGCTCACGACACCGCCGGTGATGGAGCACACCGAGGACGAGGAGGCGTCGATGGTGATGGCCACGGTCAACCCCGAGGAGGCGGTGGCCGTCGGGGTGTAGGTGGGGCCACCGACCGAGGCGGTGCCCGGGTTGGTGGACGTCGTGGTGATGGTCTGGGCGGTCTTCCCCACGGCGAAGGACTGCTGGACCTGGGTGGCGGCGTTGTAATCGGTGTTGCCGGCCTGGTTGAAGTCGATGACGCAGGTGCCGACGGCGGTGAACGAAACCACCCCGGACGCCAGTGAACACCCGGTCGAGGAGGCGTCGAGGGTGATGGCCACGGTCAGGTTCGACGAAGCGGTGGCCGCCGGGGTGTACGTGGGTCCACCGACCGTGGCGTTGGCCGGGGCCGTGGTGGTCGGCGTGATGGTCTGGGAGGCCTTGACGATGCAGGTCGTCGCCAGGTTCGTCGGCGTCGCCGTGGGCGGCGCCACGTTGGTGTTGCTGCCGGACGTCGGATAGCCGTCGAAGTCGGCGGTGGCCAGCGACGTCACCGTGGTCAGATTGAACTCGGTCAGGGTGTTGTTGCCGCAGACTGCAGGGGCCCCGGTGGCCTGGAGGGTGATCTCCGCGGTCGGCATGGTGATGGTGGCACCACCGGCGACGGACACCGAGGTGGGCATCCCGATCTCGACGTAGGGGGGGGCGTAGTGGTAGTCCGTTCCGGTGTTGGCCGTGCACTGGGTACTGGCCGCGGTGCAGTAGGCGACGTAGCCGTTCGGTTGCGTGGTGGTGTCACCACCGATGGCCTTCACCCCGGCGGCACCCCCGGCCACGGTGAACCCGGTCGGTATGGGGAAGATCTCGTTGAACCCGTTGGCCGAGGTGACGGTGACGTTGCCGATGGGCGAGCTCTGGCTGGACGGGATCTGTGAAGGCTCGGGGGCTTCGTAGACCTGGTACGTCGAGTCATAGGCCGCGTTGGCCGGCCACGACGGCCCCACGTTGATGGTGTTGTAGACGTTCTCCTTCACCAGGCCGCCGAGGACGCTGATCACGTCGCCCATGTCCTGACCCACGCCGGTCACGTAGTTGATCGTGCCCGTGGTGCACAGCGGGTTCGTCGCCGAGTACGTGGCCACCCCGTTGCACAGCCCGAAGGTCAACGAGAACGTGCCCGTCGGTGCGGCCGACTGGATGTACTCGATCAGGCCGTGGGAGGCCGTGGCACTGACGACGGACGGCGCGGCCCGGTCGGCCGCAGGCACGTCGGTGAGGATGGTGATGGACGACGCCGTCACGTTGGCCGACCCCCCGGTCACCAGGGTGTCCACGTCGAAGGTGCTCCACGGGGTGGATGACACGGCACCCCCGGTCGTCATGGTGCCCGTGCCGCCCGTACAGGTGGTGAACGTGGTCGCCGTGGTCGTGCCCGAGCAGTAGACGGACTGGGGACCGGCCGAGGTCATCACCATGAGCCCGTTGTAACTCGTCGGGAATCCCGTGGTGGAGGCCACGTTGATGGTCCCCTGGGGGAGCGCGGCCCCGTTCGACGCCGCGGCGACCGTGGTCACGAACGTCCCGGTCGGTACGTACGAGGCGACCCCGGCCCCGGTGAGCACCGGCGCCGCCGCACCGGCCGACGTGACCCCTACGGCCTGGGCCAGTGCGGTCAGCCCCGACACCAGCAGCAGCGCCGCCAGAGCGACCTTCACCACGTCGCCCATCCGTCGAGACACGGTCTTCTTCGAGTCCATGGACTCAACCCCCCGAAACGTCACCGCCGCAACCCGCCGGGCCGTAGCCCGCCGATCGGCGCGTCACCCCCCGGTGACAGATCTGGAGATTAGGAGATCGGAACCTCCGGCGCAACCACTCCGGCCCGACCGGTGCCCCCGGCCGGGCCACGTGGCCCGTACCTCGGGGCTTAGGAGGAGTACCAGCCCTCGGCGTCGACGGCGACGTTGACCGACCCGGTGAAGTTGTAGATGCTCACCGTGCCGGTGTTGGACACCGTCGCCACCACCAGGTTCGACTCGATCGCTCCCCCGGCCGGGTTGAGGTCGGAGACGGTCGGCAGGGTCCCACCCGGGTAGACCGTGAGGTGGGTCTGGGCCGAGGGCTGGATGGCGATCACGTTCAGTACCACCGCGGTGGCCCCCGACGGGATGCCGGCCAGGCCGGCGACGTTGACGGTGAGGGTGTGGCCCGTACCGATCGGGTCGCCGGCGTTGCCGGTGCCGTTGCACTGGGCCTCGGCGCCGGAGAGGTTCGACGGGTTGCCGGACCGGGTGTCACAGAGCCGGACCGGTGCCGCTTCCGGGGTGAACTGGGAGCCGGTGGTCCCACCGGCCGCCGAATACCAGCCCGAGACGTCGACCAGGACGTCGGTGGCCACGTTCGCCGTGACGGAGATCTGACCCGAGGCCGAGACCGGGACGATGACCCGGTTGGGCAGGGTCTCGCCCGCCCCGTAGTTGAGGTTCGAGGCCGCCGAGGCCGTGGTCCCCTCGGGGTAGACCTTGAGGTAGCCGGCAGCGGCCGGCCCGACCGCGGTGACGTTCAGCACCACGGCCGACACGCCGGTGGAGGGCACCCCCCCGTTGCCGTCGACGGTGACGTTCAGGACCCCGCCGGCGGCCAGGCGGGTCCCGGCGTCGGCTGTCCCGGCGCACTGGGCCGCACCACCGGTCAATCCCGACGGATTGCCGGCCCGGGTGTCGCAGATCCGGGCCGGGGTGGCCAGCGGGTTGTACAGGCCCGCACCGCCCAGCGACGTCGGGGTGACGTACCCCTCGAGGTCGATGGCCAGGTCGACCGCGGTGTTGGAGACCACGGACACCTGGCCCGAGGTGCCCACCCCCGTCTCGATGAGGTTGGCCACGGACTGTCCCACCCTGGTGTTGAGGCTCGACGCCGTGGGAACCGGCGAACCGGCGGGGTACACGGAGACATAGCCGACCGCCGAGGTGTTGATGGCGGTGACGTTCAGGACCACCGCCGTGGCATCGGCCGGGACGGTGAAGTCCCCGGCCACGTCCACGGTCAGCGGGGTGCCCGCCGCCAGACGCTCACCGGCACCGCCCGTGCCGTTGCACTGGGCCGCGTCACCGCTCAGGCCCGACGGGTTGCCCGCCCGGGTGTCGCAGATCCGCACGGGGCTGATGGCCGTGTAGGGGCCGGGGGCCGTCGGGGTCACGCTGTTGGACTGCGCCGAGGCGCTTCCGGTGCCCACGCCGTTGGTGGCGGCCACGGTGAAGGTGTACGCCGTGCCGTCGGTCAGACCGGTCACCACATCAGAGGTCAGGGCCCCACCGGTCACCGTGACCGGCGTCTGTGCCGACGTGCCGATGTAGGGGGTGATCGAGTAGCCCGTGATGGACTCCCCGCCGTCGGAGGTGGGATCGGTCCAGTTGACCGTGGCCTGGCCGGCGCCGGCTACCGCCGTGCCGATGGTCGGCGCCCCCGGCGCGGTGTCCACCGCCGTGGGGGTCACGGCGCTCGAGTGCGCAGATGCCGTGCCGGTGCCGATGACGTTGACGGCCGCCACGGTGAACGTGTACGCCTGACCGTTGGTCAGACCACTGACCACGGTGGTCGTCCCGGTGCCGACGGTGATCGAGGACAGGGCCGTCGTGCCCTGGTACGGGGTGACCACGTAGCTGAAGATCACGTCCCCGCCGTCGGAGACGGGGGCGGTCCACGACACCGTGGCCTGCCCGTTGCCCGCCGTGGCCGTCCCGATGGTCGGTGCGCCGGGGACCGTGGCCGTGCCCAGCGGGGTCACCGCGGCCGAGAACGCCGAGTCCGCACCGGTGCCCACCGAGTTGGTGGCGGCCACCTCGAAGGTGTACGGCGTACCCGGCGTGAGGCCGGTCACGCTGGTGGAGGTGAGGGACCCGCCGGTGACCGTGACGGGCGTCTGGGCCGTGGACCCGATGTAGGGGGTGATCACGTAGCCGGTCAGCAGGTGCCCGCCGATGTCGGTCGGGGGGGTCCAGTTGACCAGGGCGCTGTCGACGCCGGCGGAGGCCGCCCCGATGGTCGGGGTGCCCGGGACGGTGCTCACGGTGGCCGGGGTGACGGCGTCGGAGATGGCCGACGAGTTGCCGGCCCCCACCGCGTTCACGGCCTGCACGGCGAAGGTGTACGTGGTCCCGTCGGTCAGGCCCACGATGGTGGCGCCGAGGGGCGAGGTGATCGGGACGGTGGTCTGGCCCTTCTGGGTGGAGCCGACATAGGTGGTCACCACGTAGTCGATGATGGCGCCGCCACCGGTGGTCGGGGCTCCCCAGGTCAACACGGCCCCGCTGTCGATGGCCGAGGCCGTCACGCTGACCGGGGGGCCGGGTACCGTGGTCACCGTGCTCGGCGTCACCGGGTTCGAGGCGGCCGACGCCGGGCCGGGTCCACCGCCGCCGGTGGCCGTGACCGTGAAGGTGTAGGTCGTCCCGTCGGTGAGGCCGGTCACCGTGTCCGTCAGCACGTTGCCCAGGGTGATCGCCGTGCCGGCCGTCGTCCCGACGTAGGGCGTGACGATGTACCCGGTGACCGCACCCCCGGTGGTCGGTGCCGTCCAGGTCAGGGTGGCGGTGGTGTCACCGGCCGTCGCCCCGGTGATGGTCGGCGCGCCGGGCGCCGGGATGACCACCGCGGTCGGGGTCACTGCGTTCGATGCGGCCGAGGCCGCCCCGGTACCGGCGACGTTGGCCCCGGCCACGGTGAACGTGTAGGCCGTGCCCGGGGTCAACCCGGTGACCGTGTACGACGAATCGGTGGCCTTCGAGTCGGTCACCGCGGTCTGCGCCGTGGTGCCGATGTACGGCGTGATGACCCAACTGGTGGGTGTGCCCCCGCCCCCGGCCGTCCAGGTCACCGTGGCACTGTCCGTCCCCGCGGTGGCGGTCCCGATGGTCGGCGCGCCGGGCGGCGACGGGGCGGCGATGGTGGCGGTGTACAGCGGCTGGGCCTGGTACGTGGGGGCCGAGGAGCAGCTGCAGGTGGCCGCCGGGTAGCCGTCGAAGGGGACGGAGAAGGTGATGTTCAGTGAGCTGAGCGTCACGTTGATGTTCAGGTCGAACTCCGACACCGTGGCCGTGATGGTGGAACCGACGGCCCCGGTCACCGTAAACTGCGCCGTCACCGTGGGGAGGGTGATGACCCCGGGCGACAGCTGGGTGGTACCGGTCGACACCTCGATGTACGGGGTGGTGGTGTGGAAGCTGCCCCCGCTCGAGGCCGTGCACCCCGTCCCCGAGGTGACGCAGTACTTCACGATGGCCGCGGACTTGGTGGTGGCGTCGCCGCCGGAGAGCTTGATCGAACCGGACACGATGGTGAGCCCGGCCGGGACGGGCATGATGGCCGCCACGCCCGAGACGTAGTTGATGGTGGCGGCGAAGCCGTCCTCGGTCTCCGACGCCGGGATGTCCTGGGATGCCGCGGCCAGCGTGGCCGTGACGGTCGACCCCTGCTGGGGGGCGGACGGCGCCTCGATGGAGATGCCCAGCGAGTTCTCGATGTCCTCGGTCTCACTGATGCCGTCGATGCTCACGTTGACGACCCCACCGAAGGTCTCGTTGGTGGCGTCGGCGTAGGTGAGCGTCCCGGTCCCGCAGTTGGTCGACGGTGCGGTGCACAGCTGGAACGTCACGGTCTGGTTGCCCGACGTCGAGGCCCCGGGGGTGTAGGTGATGATGCCCGTCGAGGTGCTGGCCGTGGCCGTCCCGCTGGCCGGCTGCGAGGTGATCGACAGGGTGGACGCCGCGGGGGTCCCACCGCTGGCCAGGGTCAGGACGTTGAAATTGTTGGCTGATCCACCGGGCGAGTAGGCGGCGAACCCCGGGGCGATGGTCAGGGGGGAGGCCGCCCCGGCCGGGGCGGCGGCGAAGACGCCCATGCCACAGGTGACGATGGCCGCCACCACGCCCACTTTGACCAGCGCCGTTGCCCGCCCGAACGTCTGACGAATCGAGTCCATTGACTCGGCCCCCATTTCTCACGCAACCTGAATTTGCGCACTCGCGCCGAACCGCGCCATCGGCGCGTCGACTTCACTAGACCCTGAACTGTAGAGAAGCACTACCCTAGATGCAACGCGGGCCACACTCCGTGGCGCCCCCGCCGGGCACCTCCGGAAGGGAGGTCGGCGGCGGTCAGGAGGCGTTGACCGCGGCGACCAGCTTGGTCAGGGTGTCCTTGGCGTCACCGAACAGCATGGTCGTCTTGGGGTTGTAGAGCAGTTCGTTGTCGATGCCGGCGAAACCGGGCCGCATGGACCGCTTGAGGAAGACGACGTTCTCCGCCTGGTCGGCGTTGATGATGGGCATGCCGAAGATCGGGCTCCCCGGTGAATTCTTGGCCGCCGGGTTCACCGTGTCGTTGGCCCCGACCACCAGGGCGACGTCGGCGGTGGGCAGCTCGGCGTTGGCCTCGTCCATCTCCTTCAGCTGGTCGTAGGGGACGTTGGCCTCGGCCAGCAGCACGTTCATGTGCCCCGGCATGCGGCCGGCCACGGGATGGATGGCGTAGAACACGTCGACGCCCCGCTCGCTCAGCGAATCGGCGAGTTCCCGGGCCACGTGCTGGGCCTGGGCCACGGCCAGGCCGTAGCCCGGGATGATCACCACCTTGCGGGCGTAAGCCAGGAGGACGCCGATGTCCTCGGGGGTCCCCGCCCGCACCGGACGCACGTCGGCCCCGGCGCCATCGGCACCCCCGGCCGCCGTCACCACGGAGCCGAAGGCGCTGAAGAGGATGTTGGGCAAGGATCGGCCCATGGCCTGGCTCATCATGCGGGTGAGCAGGATGCCCGACGCCCCGACCAGGGTACCGGCGATGATCAGGAGGTTGTTCCCCAGGGAGAACCCCGATGCCGCCACGGCCAGACCGGTGAAGGAGTTCAGCAGGGAGATGAGGACCGGCACGTCGGCGCCACCGATGGGCAGGACGAAGATGACTCCGAGGACCAGGGCCAGGAGGGCCACGCCGAGGAGCAGCCAGGCGTTGGCCGTGAGGATCGTGGCCAGGGCCAGCCCGGCGATGGCCACGCCCACCAGCCCGTTGATGACCTGCTGGCCCGGGTAGGTGATGGGTCGCCCGGTGATCAGCTCCTGGAGCTTGACGAAGGCGACGGCGCTCCCCGAGAAGGAGACGCACCCGATCACCACGCCCAGGATGACCTCGACGATCAGGTAGATGGCCGGCTTGCCCGCCGACGACGCCACGGAGACCACGTGGAGGGTGGGGATCCCGTTCACGTAGACGACGGACCGGGAGACCACCGTCCGCACCGCTTCGTTCGAGGTCAGCACCAGAAAGGCCGTCGTGGACACCAGGGCCGCCGCACCGCCGCCGACGCCGTTGAAGATGGCCACCAGTTGGGGCATCGCCGTCATCTTCACCCGGCGGGCCGTCGGGACGGCCACGGCCGCCCCGATCACCATGGCGGCGACGATGAGGAGGAGCCGGCCACCGGCGTGCCGGACCGAAGGGATGGCGAAGGTCATGGCCACGGCCAGGACGGCCGCCGCCGCGCCGAGCAGGTTGCCCTGGCGGGCGTGGCGGGGGGAGCTCAGCCCCTTGAGCGCCAGGATGAACCCGATGGCGGCCAGCAGGTAGACCAGATTGATCCAGGTGAACAGGGTCATGAGGGCGAACCGCCCCGACCCGGGTCGTCCTGGGCCTTGCGCTCCGCCGGCTTGGCCTTGAACATCTCGAGCATGCGGTCGGTCACCACGAACCCGCCGACGATGTTGAGCGTGGCCAGCAGGACGGCGAAGAAGCCCAGGGTCACCTGGACCGTTCCGTGGGCCTCCCCCATGATGGTCATGGTCCCCACCAGGATGATCCCGTGGATGGCGTTGCTGCCCGACATGAGCGGCGTGTGCAGGATGCTGGGCACCTTGGAGACGACCTCGTTGCCGACGAACGCCGCCAGCACGAAGATCGTGAGCAGTTCGATGATCCCGACGCTCATGACGATCCTTCCTCTCCGTCCGGTGCCGACACGGCCTCGTCGACCGGTGCCGGTGCCGGCTCCGGTGCCGCCGCCGGCAGCCCCAGGGCCTCGCGGGTCGGCCCGTGCAGCACCTCACCGGCCCGGATCACACAGGTGCCGGCCACGATCTCGTCCTCGGGGTCCGGGGACAGCACACCGTCGTGGACGATGAGCCCGAGGAAGTTCTGGATGTTCCGGGCGTACAGGAAGCTGGCGTGCGTGGGCATGGTGGCCGGCGGGTTGGTCATGCCCACCACCGTGACCCCGCCGTCGACGACCTCCTCCCCGGCCACCGACAGCTCGCAGTTGCCGCCGGAGTCCGCCGCCATGTCGATGATCACCGCACCGTCGCCCATCCGTTCCACCATGGCCCGGGTCACCAGTACCGGGGCCTTCCGACCGGGGATCTGGGCCGTGGTGATCACCACGTCGGACGCCGCGACCTCGTTGGCCAGCAGTTCCTGCTGCTTGGCCAGGTACTCCGGCGTCTGCTCCCGGGCGTAGCCGCCGGCCCCGTCCTGGGTCTCGAGGTCGAGCTCCACGAATTGGGCCCCGAGGCTCTGCACCTCCTCCTTGGCCGCGGCCCGGACGTCGTAGGCCCGGACCACCGCCCCCAGACGACGGGCCGTGGCGATGGCCTGCAGGCCGGCCACACCGGCCCCCATGACCAGGACCTTGGCCGGCGGGACGGTGCCCGCGGCCGTCATGAACATGGGGAAGAACTTGGCCAGGTGCTCGGCCGCGGCCAGGCCGGCCCGGTAACCGCCCACCGTGGCCTGCGACGACAGGGCGTCCATGGACTGGGCCCGGCTGATCCGCGGGAGCAGGTCGAGGCTGTAGACGGTGGCCCCCCGGTCGGCCAGGGCCCGGACGACCTCGGGCGACGAGGCCGGCTGGAAGAAGCTGACCACCGAGGCCCCCTCCGGCAGCGCGGCGACCTCCTCGACGGTCGGCGGCTGCACCCTGGCCACGATCGCCGCCCCCGACAGGGTGGCGGCGGCGTCCGCCGCTACGGTCGCCCCGGCCTCCTCGTAGGCGGCGTCCGGGAAGCGGGCGGCGACGCCGGCTCCGGCCTGCACGACGACCTCGATCCCGATCGTCGCCAGCTTGGCCGCCACATCGGGAACGATCGCCACCCGCGACTCACCCGGTCGCGTCTCACTGGTAACGGCAAGTTTCACGCCGCTGGTATACAGGCAAACGGGGCCGGCCGACCACTCCACCGAGCCGCCGGGGCACGTGGGGCCCCCGCGGGGCGGTGACCGCTACCGCTTCGCCCCGCCCTTCCCCGCCCCTCCGGACCCCGCCGGTGGCTTCTTCGATGCGTCCGTCCCGCGAGAGGAGTTCGCCCCGGGGGAGGACTTGCGGTCCACCGCACCCCCACCCGACGAATTCCGCTTGGTGGCCGCCTTGCGGGTGCCCTGGGCCTTGCGGGTCGACGACGACCGGGACCGGCCCGAGGTACCCGCCCGGGACTTCGTCGCACCCGCCGCAGGCTCGGCCGACGGCGGGTCCTCCGTCGGGGCGTCGTCCGGTGGAGGACCGTCCTCCGACGTCGCCGCGTCGACGACCGGGTCCCCGGCGGCTGCCGGTGCGGGCTCGGACGACGGTGCGGCGGCATCCGGTGGTGGGCCGTTGGCCACCTTCCCGGTGCCGGTGCGGTGCCCGCCGGGCGGCGGCACCATGGTCCCGGGCTCGAGCAGGGAGAACTTGGCCACCGGGTCGCTCCCGGCGATGGCGTCGGCGTCCTCGGCCGACATGGGCCGGGCGAAGAAGTACCCCTGCCCGGCGTCGGCGTCGAACGAGCGGACGATCTCCACCTGGTCGAGCCGCTCGACGCCCTCGATGATGGTGGCCATGCCCAGCGAGTGGGCCATGCGGATGACCGACTCGACGACCAGGCGGTTGATCCCCTGCTCGGGTTCGAGCGCGGCGATCATCGACTCGTGGATCTTGACGGAATTGATGGCCAACTGCTTCAGGGGATCGAACGACGACCAGTTGGTTCCCACGTCGTCCACCGCCAGCTGGACGCCCAGTCCCGAGATGATGGTGAGGTCGGCCGCCGCACTGGGGTCGGCGATGGCGTTCTCCGTGACCTCGATGGTGAGCTGGTCCGGCCCGAGCCCGGTGCGCTCGAGCGCGGCGATGACGGCGGCCGAGGCCTCGTGTCGACGGAGCTGGGCCACCGTGCAGTTGACGGCCAGCTGGACGCTCCGCGACCAGTGCCGGGCCCGCTCGCAGGCCTCGGCCAGCACCCAGGCCCCCAGGGCCACGATGTCCCCGTTGGCCTCGGCCGCCGGGATGACCAGCCCGGGCGAGACGGCGCCCCGGGTCGGGTGGGACCACCGGAGCAGGGCCTCCATCCCGAGGAGGCGTCCCGACGACAGGTCCACGACGGGTTGGAACACCAGCGCCGGGGCTCCGGCCAGCGCCAGCTCGGGGGGCTCCACCTTCACCATGCCCGCACCGCGTGCCGATGTCGGCGGGCGAACGCCGTAGGTGCGGCCGTCCCCGGATCGGATGGGTCACCACACTGTTCAACGAACATATCCGGGCACTTTAGGTAATTTGCAGCGCTCCGCGCCCGTCCGGCACCCCACGTCCGCCCGGGTCAGCGGTCCCCGGCCCCACCGGTCGCCCGCTCCACCGCGGTGAGGAAGGCCGGGCGCTCGCCGCCCCCGTGGGCCACCAGGTTCGCCCCCGAGACGTACGCCGCCAGCGGCGACGCCAGCACGAGGCACAGTCCGGCGATGTCGGCCGGGGTGCCGAACCGCCCCAGCGGCACCGTGGCGGCCACGGCGGCCATCCCCTCCGCCCCTCCGTAGTGGTCGTCGGCCGCCCCGGTGGCCACCAGGCCGGCGCTGACGGAATTGACCCGGACCCGGGGCGCCCACTCGATGGCCAGGGACTGGGTCAGGTTGATCAGGCCGGCCTTGGCCGCCCCGTAGGCCGCGGTGCCCGGCGAGGGGCGCAGCCCGCTGACCGACGCCACGTTGACGATGGACCCTCCCTCCTCCTGACCCTGCATGACGGCGTTGGCCGCCTGGGCGCAGTGGAGGGGGGCGAGGAGGTTGAGGGCCACGATCGACGTCGAAAACCGGGGCGAGGCGGTGGCGGCGTCGGCCGGCGGTGAGCCCCCGGCGTTGTTCACCAGGACGTCGACCCGCCCGAACCGCCCGACGGCGGCCTCGATCACCGAGGACGCCTGGTCGGGGTCCCGGATGTCGGCCGCTACGAACACCGCCGTGCGGGCCACCCCGTCGGGCCCGACGGCCGACGGCAGGTCCTCCGGGGCCGGCTCGGTCCGCCCGCAGATCACGACGTCCGCACCGGCGGCGAGGAACCCGTCGGTGATCCCCCGTCCGATGCCCCGGGCCCCGCCGGTGACCACCGCCACACTGCCCACGAATCGAAATGCCGTCACCGCTGCCTCCTGCTCGCTGACTGGTACTGTCCTGACGCTGTATCAGATCACGTCGCGGCCGGGCACACGGTGCGACGTCCCGCCGCGACCGCTCCGGAGCGACCCATGCCCATCGAGACCCATCAGAGACAGCCGGGAATTGCCGAGGTGGTGATCGACCACCCACCGGTCAACGCCCTGGACGTCGCCGGCTGGTACGGGTTGGCCGACGCCGTCCTGGCCGCCGGACGGGTGGCCGACAACCGGGTGGTGATCGTCCGGGCCGAGGGCCGGGGGTTCTGTGCCGGGGTCGACATCAAGGAGATCCAGGCCCGGGGCGACGAGGCGCTCATCGGCGCCAACCGCGGCTGCTACGCGGCGTTCGCCGCCATGTACGACTGCGAGGTCCCGGTCATCGCCGCCGTCCACGGCTTCTGCCTCGGCGGCGGCGTCGGCATCGCCGGCAACTCGGACATCGTGATCGCCTCGGAGGATGCCACCTTCGGACTGCCCGAGGTCGACCGGGGGGCGCTGGGGGCGGCCACCCACCTGTCACGCCTGGTCCCCCAGCACCGGATGCGCTCGATGGTCTACACGGCCCAGCCGGCCACGGCCGCCGAGCTGCACCACTACGGCTCGGTCCTCCGGGTGGTCCCCCGGGAGCAGCTGGTCGACGAGGCCTACGCCGTCGCCGCGGACATCGCCTCGAAGAGCCCGACCATCATCCGGCGGGCCAAGGAGTCGCTGAACGGGATCGATCCGGTCGACGTGCACCGGAGCTACCGGTTCGAGCAGGGCTTCACCTACGAGCTCCACGTGGCGGGCGTGGCGGACGAGCAACGGTCGGCCTTCGTCGAGAAGCGCGACGCCGACACGTCGAAGTAGGAGGGACCATGACGGACAAACGACTCTCCCTGGACGATCTGGTCGGTGAGCTCCGCAGCGGGATGACCATCGGCATCGGCGGCTGGGGCTCCCGGCGCAAGCCCATGGCCGCCGTCCGGGCCATCCTGCGCTCCGACCTCACCAACCTGACCGTCGCCTCCTACGGCGGACCGGACGTGGGCCTGTTGTGTGCCGCCGGCAAGGTGAAGCGGGTCATCTACGGCTTCGTGACCCTCGACTCCATCCCGACCGACCCCCACTTCAAGGCGGCCCGCCAACGCGGCGCCGTCGAGGCCACCGAGGTCGACGAGGGGATGTTCTACCTGGGGTTGCTGGCCGCCTCGCAGCGGATCCCCTTCCTGCCGACCCGGGCCGGGCTCGGCTCCGACGTCCTCCGGGTGAACCCGGGGCTGCGCACCGTGACCTCGCCCTACGACGACGGCGAGGAGCTGGTGGCCATGCCGGCCATCAACCTCGACGCGGCCATCGTGCACGTGAACCGGGCCGACCAGCGGGGGTCGGGCCAGATCCTCGGTCCCGACCCGTTCTTCGACGAGCTCTTCCTCGGGGCCGCGGTACGGCGGTTCGTGACCACCGAACGGCTGGTTCCCACCGACGAGCTCCCGGCCGGGGGTCCGATCCAGACCCTGAGCATCAGCCGGCTCCTGACCGACGGCGTGGTCGAGACCCCCGGCGGGGCCCACTTCACGGCGTGCGTGCCCGACTACGGCCGGGACGAGGCCTTCCAGAAGGCCTACGTGGCGGCGGCCGGGGAACCCGACGCCTGGGCGGCGTTCCACCGGCGCTTCCTCGAGGTGGACGAGGCCGGCTACCAGCGGGCCAGGGAGGAGGCCGCCGCCGAACGGGCGTCGGCGACGGACGGGGGAGGTGCCCGATGACCACGACCACCGATGCCGGGATCACACGGGCGGAGTACTGCGTCATCGCCTGCGCCGAGGTCTTCCGGGGCGACGGCGAGGTGATGGCCAGCGCCTTCGGCACGGCGCCGGCCCTCGGTGCCCGGCTGGCCGCGTTGACCTTCGCCCCTGACCTGGTGCTGACCGACGGCGATGCCGCACTGGTCGCCGGGGTCCCCCCGCTGGGGGCGCCACCCGCCGACCTGGTGCTCGAGTCGCACATGCCCTACCGCAAGGTCTTCGACGTGGTCTGGTCCGGCCGCCGCAACCTCATCATGATGGCCTCCCAGATCGACCGCACGGGGAACCAGAACATCAGCGCCATCGGCGACTGGGCCCGGCCCACGGCCCAGCTGGTCGGGGTCCGGGGGGCCCCGGGGAACACCGTCAACCACCCCACCAGCTACTGGGTCCCCAACCACTCCACCCGGTCGTTCGTGGAGCAGGTCGACGTGGTCTCGGGCGTGGGCTACGCCCGGGCCGGGGCGGCCGGGCCGGCGGCCACCCGGTTCCACGAGATCCGCGCCGTGGTGTCGAACCTCGGTGTCTTCGATTTCGGTGGGCCCGACCACACCATGCGGCTGCGCTCGGCCCACCCCGGCGTGACGGTCGAGGAGATCCGCTCGGCCACCGGCTTCGAGCTCGACGTCCCGGCCGCCGTGCCCGAGACCCGGCGGCCCACGGACGACGAGCTGGCGCTGCTCCGTGACGTCCTCGACCCCCGGAGCCTCCGGGACCGCGAGGTGGCCCCGTGAGCACCGGCGGGCGCCGTGTCCACCCGGCCCTGCGCACCCGGTTCTGCCAATTGGTCGGCGTGGACTACCCCATCGTCCAGACCGGCATGGGTTGGGTGGCCGGGCCCCGCCTGGTGGCGGCCACGGCCGAAGCGGGCGGGCTGGGCATCCTGGCGTCGGCCACCATGACCTTCGACCAGCTGCGGGCCGCCGTGGCCGACGTCCGGTCGCGTACCGACCGTCCGTTCGGGGTCAACCTCCGCACGGACGTGGCCGACGTGGCCGACCGGGTGGCCCTCATGATCGACAACGGGGTGAAGGTGGCCAGCTTCGCCCAGGCTCCGAAGCCCGATCTGGTCACCCGCTGCCGCGACGCCGGTCTGGTGGTCATGCCCACCATCGGGGCCCGTCGGCACGCCGAGAAGGTGGCCGGCTGGGGCGTCGACGCGGTCATCGCCCAGGGGGCCGAAGGTGGCGGCCACACCGGTGCCGTGCCCACCTCCCTCCTCACCCCGTCGGTGGTCGACGCCGTCGGCGACTCGGTGGCCGTCGTGGCCGCCGGCGGGTTCTTCGACGGCCGCGGCCTGGTGGCCGCCCTGGCCTATGGCGCGTCGGGCATCGCCATGGGGACCCGGTTCCTCCTCACCCGGGAGAGCACGGTCCCCGAGGCGGTGAAGCAGGTCTACCTGGGCACCGCGGTCACCGGCACCGTCGTGTCCACGGCCATCGACGGTGCGCCGCAGCGGGTGATCCGGACCGAGCTGGTCGACAAGCTGGAGCGGGCCAGCTGGCTCCGCAACCTGCCGCGGGCCCTGACCAGTGCCCACTCCTTCCGCCGGGAGACCCGGACCAACCTGGCCGACCTCCTCCGGGAAGGCCGGGCCCTGAAGGAGGGCAGCGAGCTCAACTGGTCCCAGGTGGTCATGGCGGCCAACGCTCCGGTGATGACGAAGGCCGCCCTGGTCGACGGGCGTACCGATGTCGGGGTGCTGCCCACCGGTCAGGTGGTCGGTGAGATCGGCGAGCTCCCGACCGTGGCCTCGCTCATCGACCGGATCGTCGACGATGCCACCGCCGTCCTCGACCGGTTCGGCGCGGCGACCGGCTGACCGTCCTCCCCCGGGCGGCACGCCGCCCGTCCGGTCACGACGAACAGGCGCCCGTGCCGACCCCCGAGGTGCGGTGCACCGCCGAGGCGACGTCGCCCTGGATCCCCGTGGGCGGGAGGGCCAGGCCGTCCCCGGTGCCGTCGTTGGCCCCGGCCTGGACCATGCCGATCACCGTCCCCGACCGGTCGACGACCGGGCCGCCGGAGAACCCGGGCCCGACCCCCGACGCCGTGATGTCCTCGGTGGTGTGGAACGCCCCGTAGGTGGGGAAATTGTACGACTCCTGCTCGGGTCCGCCCACCGTCCCGTCGACGTCGGTCTCGTTCGATCCGTTCGAGCCCGGGTAACCGATGAACAGCGCGGCATCGCCCGACGGCGGCTCGCCCGATCCGAGGGCCAGCGGCGTGAACGTCGTCCCGGGCACGTACAGCACGGCCACGTCCTGGGTGGCATCGGACAGCACCACGGTGGCCAGGTGCAGGGGCTCCCCGGGGAGCTGGACGGCGACGCCGTCGCTGCCGGCGATCACGTGGTCGTCGGTCACGATGTCGTGCGGGCTGATCGGCCAGCCCGAACCCCGGTGGTACTCCAGGCTGCCCCCGCACCCCAACGAGTCCACGAGGACCGTCTGCGACACGGCGACGGCCGTGGCCGGGCTGTCCATGTCGGCGGGGATCGGACCGGCCGGACCGGCCGGCTGGACGCCGTCGAAGGCCGACAGGTTGGGCGGTGCGTGGAACAGCTTGGGCACGGTGATCCAGGCCACCACCAGCACCGCCACGACACAGAGGGTCATCGCGGCCCGGCGGCGGGTGCGCCGGCGGCGACGCTCGAGGCCGGGGTAGGCGGTCGGGTCGTACGGCCGCACCCAGGGGCCCGGGCCGTACTGGGCCCCCTGGCCGGCCCAGGGGCCCTGGGGGGCCCAGTACCCCTGCTGCGGCGGGTACCCCTGCGGTGGTGCGAACCCGTGCTGCGGCGGGTACCCCGCCTGCGGGGCGTACCCCTGCTGCGGCGGGTACCCCTGCGGTGGTGCGGACCCGTGCTGCGGTGCATATCCCTGGCTCGGCGGGTACCCCGCCTGCGGGGCGTACCCCTGCCGGGGCGGGTACGTCTGCGGTACCGACGGACCCCAGAGGACGGCGGAGGTGGCGGCCGGGAGCGTGGCCCCGGTCGACGGCCCGGGCGGTACCTGGAGGTGGGGCGGCAGCGGGGGGAGAACCCCACCGGGCGCCTGGTGCGGGTCAGCAGGGGTCGGCGGGACCGGCGGGGTCGGAGGGACCGGCGGGGTCGGCGGGAGGTTCGACGCGTGGAGCTCGGGCGGGTACCAGCGACCGTCGGACGCCAGCCACCACCCCGGTCCTCGCCACGTATCGCTCACGGTCCCCTCCGAGGCGGGTGGGTGCGCCCCACGCCGGCCACCCCACCAGCATGCCCGCTCGGCGGCCGTCCGTGCCGACGGGGCCGGCCGGTGGCCGACCGGAGCCGGTCAGCCCAGGCGTTCGATGATGGTGGCGTTGGCCTGGCCGCCACCCTCGCACATGGTCTGGAGCCCGTACCGGGCGCCCGTCCGCTCCATCTCGTTCAGCAGCGTGGCCAGCAACCGGGCACCGGATCCGCCGGTCGGGTGTCCGATGGCGATGGCGCCGCCGTTCACGTTCACCCTGGCCATGTCCGGATGGTGCTCCTTCTCCCAGGCCAGCACCACCGAGGCGAAGGCCTCGTTGATCTCGACCAGGTCGATGTCGTCGAGCGACAGCTTGGCCTTGGCCAGCACCAGCGAGGTCGCCGGGATCGGCGCGGTCAGCATGATGACCGGGTCGTTGGCGGCCACGGCGAACGTGTGGAACCGCGCCCGGGGCCGGAGCCCCAGCTGGCCGGCCCGCTCCTCGGTCATGATCAGCACGGCGGCGGCCCCGTCGGAGATCTGCGACGACGTCGCCGCGGTGACCAGGCCGTCCTCGCGGAAGCACGGCGGCAGCGACGCCAGCTTCTCGTACGTCGAGCCGTGGCGGACGCCCTCGTCGAAGGTGAGCGGTCCCTCGTCGGCGGGGTCGCCCTCGTCACTGCCGGCCACCGCCACGCGGTCCTCCACCCGGGCCCGCCGGGTGGCCAGCGGGACGATCTCGTTGTCGAAACGGCCCTCGTCGATGGCCCGCGCCGCCCGGTCGTGCGACTCGACGGCGAAGCGGTCCATGTCCTCCCGCGAGATCCCCCAGCGACGGGCGATCTCCTCGGCGCACTCGCCCTGGTGGATGAAGTCGAACCGGCCGTGGACCGTAGGACCGTAGGCCTCGCCCGGACCGGGCTCGGTGGTCGAGCCGATCGGCACCCGGCTCATCGACTCCACCCCCCCACCGATGGCGATCTCCATGGCCCCCGAGGCCACGGCCTGGGCGGCGAAGTGCACGGCCTGCTGGGCCGACCCGCACTGGCGGTCGACCGTCGTCCCCGGCACCGTGTCGGGGAACCCGGCGGCCAGTGCGGCGTTGCGGCCGATGTTCATGGCCTGCTCGCCGACCGTCATGGTGCAGCCGTAGATGACGTCCTCCACCTGGGCCGGGTCGAGTCCGTTCCGCTCCACCAGGGCCCGGAGGGGCTGGGCGGCCAGATCCACGGCGTGCCAGCCCGACAGGCGCCCGTTCTTCTTTCCCACCGGGGTGCGGACGGCATCGACGATCACGGCGTTGGGCATGGGTCCATTCTGACCGAGAAGCCGAGGTTGCCGAAAGTCCGGGGGTGTGCCAGATTTCCACAGCGCTATGGACCGACCGATGGATCTCCGCTTCACCGACGACCAGGAGGCGTTCCGCTCCGAGGCCCGGTCCTGGCTCGAAGCCAACGCGCCCCCGCCCCGTTCGCTGCCGTCGCTCGACACCGCCGAGGGGTTCGAGGCCCACCGGGCCTGGGAGCAGCGGATGTACGACGACCGGTGGTCGGTCGTCAACTGGCCCGAGGAGTTCGGGGGCCGGGGCGTGGGCATCGTGGAGTGGCTCATCTTCGAGGAGGAGTACTGGCGCGTCCAGGCGCCCCTCCGGGTGAGCCAGAACGGGGTCTTCCTCCTCGCCCCCACGCTGTTCGAGTTCGGCACCGACGAGCAGAAGCGGCGGTTCCTTCCGCCGATGGCCTCGGGCGCGCAGATCTGGTGCCAGGGGTGGTCCGAGCCCGACGCCGGCAGTGACCTGGCCGGCATCCGCAGCCGGGCCGAGCGGGCGCCCGGCGACGACGGGTGGCTGCTCACCGGACAGAAGACCTGGGCCTCGCGCGGCGCCTTCGCCGAGTGGTGCTTCGGGCTCTTCCGCACCGATCCGGCGGCGGAGCGCCACCGCGGTCTCACCTACTTCCTCCTCGCCATGGACTCGCCCGGTGTCACCGTGCGGCCCATCCCCCAGATCGACGGGGAGACCGGGTTCGCCGAGCTCTTCTTCGACAACGTCTTCGTGCCCGACGACCAGGTCCTGGGCCAGGTGGGCAGCGGCTGGTCCGTGGCCATGGCCACGGCGGGGTCGGAGCGGGGCCTCAGCCTCCGGAGCCCGGCCCGCTACACCGAGGCGGCGTCCCGCCTCGTCGACCTCTACGCCGAGCACGCGACGACCGACCCGGCCGCCGCCGCCCGGTCGGCCGACGCCGTGGCCCGGGCCGTCATCGACGCCGAGGCCTACCGACTGGCCACCCTGTGGACGGCCACCCGGGTGCTCGAGGGCGGCTCGGTGGGACCCGAGGCCAGCGCCAACAAGATCCACTGGTCCGAGACGGACCTGTCGATCCACCGCGCCGCCCTGGCCCTCCTCGGACCGGGGGCCGAGCACCACGGCGACGGGACGGACAACCCCTGGCTGGACGGGTTCCTCTTCGCCCTGGCCGGTCCCATCTACGCCGGGACCAACGAGATCCAGCGGAACGTGGTGGCCGAGCGCATGCTCGGGCTGCCGCGGGGCTGAGCGGGGCCGGGCACCGTGCGGTTCGCCTTCAGCGACCAGCAGCTCGAGTTCCGCGACGCCGTGCGTCAGGTGCTCGACAAGGAGTGCACGACCGACCACCTCCGGGCCGCCTACGCCGCGCCGGCCGCCCGGACACCACGGTGGGCCACGTTGGCCGATCTCGGGGTCACCGGGCTCACCGTCCCCGAGGACCACGGGGGCCTCGGGCTGGACGGGCTCGACCTGGTCCTCCTCCTCGAGGAGTCGGGGCGGGTGGCCCTGCCCGAGCCCCTGGTCGAGACCACGGCGCTGGCCGCCCCCCTGCTGGCCGGAGCGGGGAGGGAGCACGCCGACGCCTGGCTGGCCCCGATCGCAGGGGGTGGCGTCGCCGCCGCCGTGGGGATCGGACCCGGGGTCACCGCCGGGATCGCCGGGGCCCAGGGGGCCGACCTCTTCCTCCTGGAGGCCACCGGGGCGGACGGGACCGAGCTCCATGCCGTGCCGGCGTCCGACGTCGCCGCGGAGCCCGTGCCCAGCCTCGACCCGACCCGGCGCCTGGCCACGGTGCGCTGGGACCCCCGTCCGGACACCGTCGTCGCCTCGGGGGAGGACGCCCGCTCGGCGGCCGACGCAGTGCGGGCCCGGGCCGCCGTGGCCACCGCGGCCCAGCTCCTCGGACTGGCCGACCGCATGATCACCCTGGCCGCCGACTACGCCCGGGAGCGCACCCAGTTCGGGCGGCCGATCGGCAGCTTCCAGGCGGTCAAGCACCTCCTGGCCGGGGCCCAGGTCCAACTGGAGTTCGCCCGGCCCGTGGTCTACGGGGCGGCCTGGGCCGGGGCCCGCGACGCCCCCGGGGCGGCCCGACTGGCCTCGATGGCCAAGGCCACGGCGTCCGACGCCGCCACCGAGGCGGCCCGGGTCTCACTCCAGGTCCACGGGGCCATCGGCTACACCTGGGAGTGCGACCTCCACCTGTTCCTCAAGCGGGCCTGGGCCCTGGCCGCGGCGTGGGGCGACGCCGGCCACCACCGCAGCCTGGTCCTCGGGTCGCTGGTGGAGGACCGGGCCTGAACCCGGGCCGCCGACCCGGCACCGGCCTACCGCGTCCGGTAGCCTGGTAGACCATCGTGGACAGCTACTACACCATCCTCGGCGTCCCGCCCTCGGCGTCCTATGACCAGATGCTGGCCTCGTACCGCGAACGGTCGGCGCTCCTCGATCCACCGGGAGCCGGACGCACCAAGGCCCCGATCAGCGACAACATGCGGGCCGCCCAGATCCGGCTGGACGAGGCCTGGAACGTCCTCAGCCAGGTGAGCTCCCGGCGGCGGTACGACCGGGAGGTCCTGGGCATCACCGGGGCCACCTACCAGGAGCCCCCGCTCCCGGGGACCGAGGAGGAGCCCGAGCAGACCGGCCACCGCCCGCGCCGGCGCGACGAGTGCCGGCTCTGTGGCTCCTCGCCGGCCGTCGCCGTGGACATCCGCAGCAGCCGGTCGGGGGCCCTCTCGGGCCTCTTCACCGGCGGGAACGGCGAGCGGGGACCGCTGTGCCGCGACTGCGGCCTGGCCACGTTCCGGGACATGACCGACACCGTCCTCACCGGGGGGATCGACCCCAGCGTGGGCAACGGGTACGGCGTCGGGGACGTGCTGGCCCTGCTGTGGCTGTTCATCATCGGATGGCTCATCAACGGGGTGACGGCCCTCGGCAACCTCTGGGCCTGGCACGCCGTCCACAGCCTCGCCGCACCGACCCGCGACCCCGACGTGAAGTCCACCCTGAAGGCCCCCATGGACCCGGGCCGCTCGCTGCTGCGCCGCAGCGGTTTCCGCCTGACGGTGATCATCGCCGTGGTCTGGGCCGTCCTCCTGTTCGTGCTGGTCAGTCTGTTCTAGACGAGTGGCTCCCGGGGTCCCCGGCTGACCCGGGTCCACGCCCGACGTGACGAAGGCGGAGGAGCCGCCGCCGGTGGCGTGGCCATGCAGGACAGGTCGTCGAGGGCGGCGACGATGTCGGCGACCCCGGTGCGGGCCGTGTCGTCGGGCTGCACGTCGACCAACTGCACCATCTGGCCCCGGTCCACGACGAGCACGGTCGGCCGCGGGAGACGGCACGACTGCCACAGCGGCCTGCCCCGGTAGCGGTCCCTCCCCGCCTCTGACCACCGACCCCCTTGGAATTGGCCGTCCGGGGCCGGCCCCCCCAGATTCCCCTTGTCGGGTGGGTGGCGACGGCGCTACGTTCAGTGGCAGGACGGTGACGTCGGCTTTCCTCGGTCGGAGGGGGACAGGTGTCGTACACAGGTGAGCACCCGGACGAACAGGGCGGTGATGGAAAAATGACGCATCGCGACGCCTCAGGTCCGCCACGGGGTGGTAAGCCGTTGGGACCCTCATGAGCCCTCGACCCGAACAGCCGGAACCCTTCATCCACGGCGCCCCGTACCCGGCGTACGGTGACGTCCCGTACCCCCGGTCCAACCCCATGGACACGTCGCGCCTCACCGCCGACATCTGGCACGCCGCCGTGGTGCCGGTGGGCGTCCGCCTCGAGATCATCGGCGACGCCGAGGCCGTCGACATCGCCTACCGCACCACCACCGGCAACCTCGGCTACCGGGGTGACGGGGCGGGCATCACCTTCTCGGTGTGGCGCGCCGGTCACCAGGTCTGCGAGGAGGAGGCCGTCCTCGGGGACGGCATGATCCGCCTGCCGCTCGGGACGGTGTCCGAGGACCGACCGGCCACCATCTACCTCCCGGAGGGGATGCAGCCGCTCATCCAGTCCCTCACCCCGGTCAACGGGTCCATCTACCCGGCGCCGCCCCAGCCCAAGTGGATCGCCTACGGCGACTCGGTCACCCAGGGGTGGATCGCCTCGAGCCCGGCCCAGGCCTGGCCGGCCATCGCCGCCCGCAAGGCCGGCCTCGACCTGGTGAACATGGGGTACGCCGGCGCGGCCCGGGGGGAGATCGTCTCGGCCGAGCACGTGGCGGAGCTGCCCGCCGACGTGGTCACCATCTCCTACGGGGCCAACAGCTGGACCAGGATCCCCCACAACACCGGCATGGTGAGCGAGGGGCTGCGGGCCTTCCTCGACGTGGTCCGGCTGGGGCATCCCGACATCCCCATCGTGGTGATGAGCCCGACCGTCCGCCCCGACGCCGAGGACACCCCGAACAAGCTGGGCGTGACCCTGGCCGACATCCGCGCCGCCATCGAGTCGGCGACGCGCCAGCGGATCGAGGAGGGCGACACCGAATTGGCGCTCATCGAGGGCCTGGGGGTGATCAACGCCAGCCACCTGGCCGACGGGATCCATCCGGGTGACGAGGGGCACAAGCGGATCGCCGCGGCGGTGGGCAAGGTCCTGACGGCGTCGCTCAAGGCCGCGGCGGGGTTGACCCCCGACCCGGTGGGCAGCTCCTACGAAGTCGTCGGCCGGGGGGCCGAGGGTGACCGCACGTCGCCCGACGTCGCCGGGACGCTCGGGATCGACCCGGCGCCGGCCACCACCATCGGCTGAGGATGCAGGCATCGTCGCTGATCGACTCGTTCCGGGTCGACGGGAAGGTGGCCGTCGTGACCGGCGCCGGCAGCGGGATCGGGCGGGCCAGTGCGCTGGCCCTGGCCGGAGCGGGGGCCCGGGTCATCTGCGCCGACATCGACGTGATCGCCGCCCACGACACGGCGGCGCAGATCAACACCTCGGGCGGGGCGGCCGAGGGCGAACTGCTCGACGTGTCCTCCCGGACGGCGGTCGAGGGACTGGCCGACCGGGTGGTCGGTCGACGGGGCGCCATCGACGTGTGGTGCAACATCGCCGGGATCATGGTCGAGGGCCCCTTCCTCGACGCCGGTGAGGAGGACCTCGACCGTGTCATCGCCGTCAACCTGAAGGGCGTGTTCTTCGGCTGCCAGACGGCGGGGAGGATCATGGCCGCCCAGGGGCGGGGGAGCATCATCAACGCCTCGTCGGCCGCCGCCGACACCCCGTCGCCCGACGTGGTCAGCTACGCCCTGTGCAAGGCCGCCGTGGTCCAGATGACCAGGTCCCTGGCCGTGGAGATCGGCAAGGCGGGTGTGCGGGTCAACGCCGTGGCCCCGGGCTTCGTGCTGACCGGCATGACCAGCCGGTACTTCGTGCGTCCCGACGGGTCGGTCGACGACGAGATGCGCGAGGCCGTGCTGGCCCCCATGCGCCGCCACACCCCGCTGCGGACCATCGGTGAGCCCGAGGACATCGCCGCCGCCGTGCTCTACCTGGCCTCCGACGCCTCGCGCTTCATGACCGGCCAGGTCATGCGGCCCAACGGCGGCGTGGCCATGGCCTGAGGTCGGACACCTCCGCCCGGTCCCGCCGGACGGTACCGTCACCTGACGCATCGTCAGAACGCGGGGTACACTGGAGCCCATGGCTGAGCTCCCCAAGATCATCTCCGTGGACGACCACGTCATCGAGCCGGCGACGCTGTGGCTCGACCGCCTCCCGGCCAAGTACCACGACGTCGCCCCCCGGGTCATCCGCAAGGAGTTCCCCGAGTCGGTCTTCGTGGGCGGCAAGGTGTCCATCGTGCCCGGCGGCAAGGTGCTCCCCGCCGACGTCTGGCACTACGAGGGCTTCAAGCGGCCCCTGTTCCGCCTCGACTCGGCGGCCGGGGTGCCCCGCGACGAGGTGAGCATCCAGGTCATCACCTACGAGGACATGCGCCCGGGCTCGTACGAGGTCAAGCCCCGGCTCGAGGACATGGACGTCAACCACCTCGAGGCCTCGCTGTGCTTCCCGACGTTCCCCCGGTTCTGCGGTCAGACCTTCCTCGAGGGCGAGGACAAGGAGCTGGCCCTCCTGTGCGTGAAGGCCTACAACGACTGGATGGTCGAGGAGTGGTGCGCCAACTCGGGCGGACGCCTCATCCCCCTCATCATCGTCCCCCTGTGGGACGCCCAGCTGGCGGCCGACGAGGTGCGGCGCAACGCCGCCCGGGGCGTACGGGCCACCTGCTTCAGCGAGATCCCGCCATTCCTCGGCCTCCCGTCGGTGCACGACAAGGACCGCTACTGGGATCCGTTCTTCCAGGCCTGCGCCGAGACCCAGACCGTGATCAACATGCACATCGGGTCGTCGTCGAAGATGCCGTCCACGTCGGCCGACGCTCCGGCCGCCGTGGGCAGCACGCTGACCCACACCAACGCCACCTTCTCCCTGGTCGACTATCTGTTCTCGGGGGTGCTGGTCCGCTTCCCCGACCTCAAGATCGCCTACTCCGAAGGACAGATCGGCTGGATCCCCTACATCCTCGAGCGGGCCGACAAGGTGTGGGACGAGAACCGCGGGTGGGGAGGCGTGGCCGACATCGTGCCCGAGCCGCCCTCGACCTACTTCCACCGCCAGGTCTACGGGTGCTTCTTCGACGACGCCCACGGGCTGAAGTCGGTCGACGAGATCGGTGAGGACAACATCACCTACGAGTCGGACTACCCGCACTCCGACTCCACCTGGCCCCACACCCGCCAGATCGCCGAGGAGCAGATGAAGGACCTCACCGACGAGCAGCGGTACAAGATCGTCCGCGGCAACGCCATCAAGCTCTACGGCCTCGACTTCGACTGAGGCGCGGCCGGCGCCATCCGCTGACCCTGCCGCCACCCCTCGAGGAGACCCCCGACCCACCATGGACCTGCGATACACGGATGCCGAGCAGGCGTTCCGGACCGAGCTCCGCGCCTGGCTCGCCGCCACCCTGCCGTCGCTGCCCCCGAAGCCCTCCCCCCACGACTGGCCCGGCCGTCGCGCCTACGACACCCACTGGCAGCGGCTGCTCTTCGAGGCCGGCTACGCCGGGGTGGACTGGCCCGCCGAAGGCGGGGGGCGGGGGGCCTCCCCGGTCGAACAGCTCATCTTCAAGGAGGAGCTCGAGCGGGCCCACGCCCCCTACGTGGGGGTGAATTTCGTCGGGCTGCTTCATGCCGGTCCGACCATCGTGGCCGAGGGGACGCCCGACCAGCGGGCCACGTACCTCCCGGCCATCCTGAAGGGCGATCACGTCTGGTGCCAGGGGTTCTCCGAGCCGGACGCCGGCAGCGACCTGGCCTCGCTGCGGACCCGGGCCGTGCGGGACGGCGACGACTACGTGGTCACCGGCTCGAAGATCTGGACCTCCCACGCCGAGGTGGCCGACTACTGCGAGCTCCTGGTGCGCACCGGGCCCGAGGACAGCCGCCACCGGGGCATCACCTGGCTCATCCTCCCCATGGACACCCCGGGGGTGGAGATCCGGCCCCTCACGACCATCGCCGGGTCCACCGAGTTCGCCGAGCTGTTCCTCGACGGGGTCCGCATCCCCGTGGCCAACCGGGTGGGCGACGAGGACGACGGTTGGCGGGTGACCATGGTGACCCTGAGCTTCGAGCGCGGCACGGCGTTCGTCGGCGACCTCCTCGAGGCCGTCGAGCTCCTGGACAGCACGGTGGCCCTGGCCCGGCGGACCGGCGCCTGGGACGACCCCGGCGTTCGGCGGCAGGCCGGGCACCTGCGGGCCGAGCTCGACGCCCTGTGGGCCCTGACCAAGCGGAACGTCTCCCAGGCGGCCCGCACCGGCGTCCCCGGCATCGGCGGCACGGTCTTCAAGCTGGCCTACACCGAGGCCCGCCAGAAGCTCGGCGAGTTCTCGCTGTCCCTGCTGGGCCGGGCCGGACTGGCCGGCGAGGACCTGGAGGGCCTCGACGGCGGCGGCCCGCTCCCCTCCGAGACCATGGTCGAGGACTGGCTGCGGGGCATCTCCCTCACCATCGCCGCCGGGACCTCCCAGATCCAGCGGAACATCGTGGCCGAGCGCATCCTCGGGCTCCCCAAGGAGCCCGCCCCGACGGCCTCCCCGGGGACCGGGAGGTAGGAACGTGGACTTCGAACTGACGGAATTCCAGGTCGACCTGGCCGAGGGGGTCCGACGGCTGTGCGAGGGCCGGTTCGGCCTCGAGCGGATCCGGGCCCTCGAGTCGACCGATCACGTGGTCGACCGTGGCGCATGGACGGAACTGGGTGACGCCGGGGTCTTCAACCTGCGCGTGGCCGAGGCCGACGGCGGCATCGGACTGGGACTGGCCGAGGCCGCCCTGGTCTTCGAGGAGCTGGGGCGGGCCCTCGTCCCCGGGCCGCTCGTGGCCTCGCACCTGGCCGCCGGCCTGGTGGACGGCGCCGACACCGGCTCGACCGTCGTCGGGGTGGTCGAGCGGGACGGCGGGACGGCGGGCGGTGTGGCCCCGGTGCTGATCGAGGACCTGGCCGACCTCGACGTCCTCCTCGTCCTGTCGCCGGACGGTGTGGCGGCCGTCGACCCCCGGTCGGTCGACGCCGTGGCCGTGGCCCGCCCGATGGACCCGCTGACCCCGCTGTGGACCGTGTCCCACCTGCCCGGAGGCACGCCGGTGGCCGGCCCGGACACGGCCGCGGTGTGGCTGCGGGACGGGGCCGTGCTCACGGCCGCCCTCCAGATCGGCGCCGCGGCGTGGACCACCGAACTGGCCGTGGACTACGCCAAGCAGCGCCGGCAGTTCGGGCGCCCCGTCGGCGGCTTCCAGGCCGTCAAGCACCTGTGCGCCGACATGGTGGTCCGCACCGAGGTGGCCCGGGCGGCCGTCCACGCCGCCGCGGTGACGGCCGACCAGCCCGACGTGGGTGATCCGGCCACGGCGGCGTGGGAGGCCAAGCTCCTGGCCGACGAGGCGGCGCTGGCCAACGGGCGGTCGTCGATCCAGGTGCACGGCGGCATGGGGTTCACGTGGGAGGTTCCCGTGCACCTGGCCTACAAGCGGGCCCGGGTGCTGGCCACCCAGTTCGGCACCGACGACCGCCTGGCCGAGGCCCTGGCCGAGGCCCTGGCCGGGTCCCTGGCCGACCCGCCGGCCTGACCGGCGACACCGGGACGCCGGCAGGCCTCCGCCCGGCGTCGTCCGGACGATGTGACGTAGCCTCGCGCCGTGACCTCCGACCACTCCCGACCGACGTTCCCACCGCCCACCGACGTGGTGACCGTGCTGCCCGCCGGCCGCACCGTCTACGGCATGCAGCTGCCCGTGCAGTCGCAGTCGTCGATCTACGTCCAGCCGTGGGAGGCCGACGCCGGCCCCGATGAACTGGCCCGGGTGGCCCGGGCCGCCGAGGCCGCCGGGTTCTTCTACGTCGGGGTCTGCGACCACACGTTCATCCCCGAACGGCTGGCCGGGGCCATGGGCACCACGTGGTACGACACCCTCACCACCCTGGGCTGGCTGGCCGGGGTCACCAGCCGCATCCGGTTGCTGTCCCACGTCTACGTCGTGGCCCTCCGCCACCCGCTGCGGGCGGCCAAGGAATTCGCCACGCTCGACGCCCTCTCGGGCGGGCGGGCCATCTGCGGCGTCGGGGCGGGGCACGTGAGCGAGGAGTTCGACCTGCTCGGACCGGAATTCGACCACCGGGGACCGGCCACCGACGAGGCCATCGTGGGGTTGGCCGCCGGCCTGGCCGAGGAATTCCCCGTGCTGGACGGCCCGCGTTGGCCGGCCTCGGGCCTCGGGGTCCGACCCCGGCCCGTCCAGACGCCGCGCCCGCCCATCTGGTCGGGCGGATCCACGCCGGCCGCCCTGCGCCGGACGGCCCGGTACGCCGACGGCTGGCTTCCCCAGTCCCTCGGCCCCGACGCCGGACTGCTGGCCGAGCTCCACCGGCTGCGGGAGGAGTACCGTCCCGGCGCACCCCTCGATGTCGGGGGCATCGCCGAGTTCCTCCACGTCGGACCGACGCCGGCCGGGGTCGAACTGCCCCGGGGGACCGTCCACGGGGGGGCCGACCGCATCGCCGAGTACCTCCGGACCTTCCGCGACGCCGGGGTCGGCCAGGTCCAGGTGCGCTTCCCGGCCCGCTCGGTCGACGAGCTCGAGGACCAGATCGCCGCGTTCGGCGCCGAGGTCGCTCCCCTGGTCGACGGCTGAGGCAGTCCGGCGATGACCTCTCGGACCCGACGCATCGTCGCCCTGTCACTGGCCGGGCTCCTGGTGGTGGCCATGGTCACCGCGGACGTGGTCACCCTCACCCGGAGCAAGTCGAACTTCGACACCACCAACCAGGTCCTGACCCAGGCGGCCAAGGACATCAGGCGGGACAAGGAGGCGGCTTCGACCACCACCACCACGGTCCGGCCCACGGTCACCACGACCACCGGCTGACCGGCGGCGGCCGGGCTCAGCCGGCTGCGCCCGTGGCGGAAGTGGTGGTGGTGGTGGCCGAACGGGCGGTGGTGGTCGACGTCCCCCGGGTGGTGGTCGACGACCCCGAGGTGGACGTCGAGGTCGTGGACCCGTGGTCGGTCGTGGTCGAGGTCGACCCCGACGGCCGGGTCGTGGTCGTGGTCGACCCCGACGGCCGGGTCGTGGTCGAGGTCGGGGTCACGGTCGTGGACGTGGTGGTGGTCGGGGGCACGGTGGTCGTGGTGGTGGCGGACGGGGCCACCAGTACCCGGGAGTCGGCCGGGTACACCGGGGCCACCGGGACCCGCACGTGGAAGTAGAGCGCCCCGAGGCCCACGAAGAGCACGGCGGCCAGCACCGTCGACCAGCGGACGGGCACCCGTCGGGCCACCGGCCGCCCCAGGGCCCCGAGCGGTCCGGCGCCCTTCACCGGGCCTCCGGGGCCGCGCCGTCGATGGTGGGCGAGGAGATCCCCTCGGCCCGGAGGGCGGTCGCCGCCCGGTAGCGCAGCTCCCGGCCCACCTCGAACTGCCGGCCCGGGAGGGTCCGGGCGATGAGGCGGAGCTGGACGTAGCCCACCTCGATGGTCTCGACCCCGGCCACCAGGGGCTCGCCCAGGAGCAACCCGCTCCAGTGCTCGTCGGCGGCCAGACCCGCCATCATCTCCCGGAGGACCCGGGTCACCTTGCCCAGGTCCTCGTCCACGGGGATCGGGACGTCGACGACGGCCCGGGACCAGTCCTTGGAGAGGTTGGTGACCTGGCGGAGCGCACTGTTGGGGATGGTCACCAGCTCGCCCTGGGCGTTGCGGATCCGGGTGACCCGCAGGGTCAGCTCCTCCACCGTCCCGGTGATGCCCACCGGCTGGCCGGGCATCGACAGGCGGATCACGTCGCCGAAGCCGAACTGGTGCTCGGCGAACAGGAAGAAGCCGGCCAGCAGGTCGCCCACCATCTGCTGCGCCCCGAACCCCAGGGCCACCCCGGCCACCGTGGCCGGGGCCACCAGCGTGGTGAGCGGGACCCCCAGCTTGTCCAGGGACACGATGACCGACACGAAGAACGTGAGGGCCACCACCACCCACTCCACGGCCTCGCTCACCACCCGGGCCCGCTTCATGCCCTCGGGGGCCGGGCGGCCCGACTCGATCAGCACCTTCATGGAGTGGTCGACGCCCACCCGGTAGCGGCCGCCGATCCAGTGGGCGGCCCGGGCCAGGAGGAACGACCCGAGGAGGATCACCACGACCGGGAGCAGAGAATTGCGCAGCCACACGTCGGGGGTCACACGGGCGAACCTACCATCGGGCCTCCGGCGGCGACCCGGTCGACGGGGCCCGCGGCGGGGCCACGGTCCGGTGCAGTAATCTGACGGTCTGTCAGTTCCGAGGCACGCGAAGGGACCCCACACGATGCTCGACTACGTCATCCGCAACGGCCAGGTGATCGACGGGACCGGCGCCCCGGCCCGGCAGGCCGACGTCGGTATCCGGGACGGTGTCATCGTCACGGTCGGCGAGGTGACCGAGCCGGCCACCACCGAGCTCGACGCCACCGGCCTGTACGTGGCACCGGGGATCATCGACCCCCACACGCACTACGACGCCCAGCTGTTCTGGGACCCCACGGCCTCACCGTCCAACATCCACGGCGTCACCACGGTGATCGGGGGCAACTGCGGCTTCACCCTGGCCCCGATCAAGACCGAGGACCACGACTACATCCGCCGGATGATGGCCAAGGTCGAGGGCATGCCCCTCGTCGCCCTGGAGAACGGCGTCGAGTGGGACTGGACCAGCTTCGCCCAGTACCTCGACCGGCTCGAGGGCAACCTCGGGGTGAACGCCGGCTTCCTGGTGGGCCACTGCGCCGTCCGGCGCTGGGTCATGGGGGCGGACCGGGCCGACGAGGTGGCCACCGACGAGGAGATCGCCGAGATGTCCCGCCTGCTGGCCGAGTCCCTCGAGGCCGGCGGGCTGGGCTTCTCGTCCTCCCAGTCCCGCACGCACTCCGACGGCGACGGGCGGCCCATCACCTCCCGCTCGGCCGACCGGCGCGAGATGCTGGCCTTCTGCGAGGTGGTGCGCGACCACCCGGGGACGACCCTCGAGTACATCACCAACGGTTGCCTCGACTCGTTCTCGGACGAGGAGATCGACCTGATGGTGGCCATGACGTCGACGGCCCGCCGCCCCCTCAACTGGAACGTCCTCACCGTCGACTCGCGCCAGGCCGCCCAGATCGAGCACCAGCTCACCGCCGGGACCAAGGCCTCGGAGGCCGGCGGACAGATCGTGGCCCTCACCATGCCGACGCTGGTGCCCATGAACATGAGCTTCGGGACGTTCTGCGCCCTGTTCCTCATCCCGGGGTGGGACGAGGTCATGAACCTGCCCGTCCCCGAGCGGATGGAGAAGCTCCGCGACCCCGAGGTGCGGAGGAAGCTCGACGAGCTCGGCCACTCCAAGGACGCCGGCGTCTTCCGCCGGCTGTCCCACTGGGGCAACTACATCATCGGCGACACCTTCTCCGAGGCCAACGAGGGCCTGAGCTTCCGCGACGTGGCCTCCATCGCCGAGGAGCGGGACACCGACGTCTTCGACACCCTGCTCGACATCGTCCTCAACGACGACCTGCGGACCGTCCTGTGGCCCAAGGCCCCCGAAGGCGACGACGCGTCGTGGCAGCTGCGCAAGGAGATCTGGGACGACCCGCGGGTGATGCTCGGTGGATCGGACGCCGGCGCCCACCTCGACCGCATGTGCGGCACCAACTACCCGACCTCGTTTCTGTCGGACTGCCTCCAGCGGCGGAAGCTGGTCCCCGTCGAGCGGGCCGTCCAGATGATGACCGAGGCACCGGCCAAGCTCTTCGGACTGGCCGACCGCGGACGGGTGGCCGAGGGCATGCGGGCCGACCTGTTCGTCTTCGACCCCGAGACGGTGGGCTCCGAGCCGGCCCGCCTGGTCGACGACCTCCCCGGCGGGTCCAACCGCCTGATCGCCGACGCCACCGGTGTCGTCCGGGTGCTGGTCAACGGGGTCGAGACGGTGGCCGACAACCGGCCCACCGGCAACCTGCCGGGGAAGCTCCTCCGGTCGGGGACCGACACCGTCACGGCGGAACCCGTTCCCCTGCCCGCCGCCTGACCCCCGTCGTGCTGGCCGTCGCCCGGGCGGCGCCGTAGGGTCTGCGGCGACGCGACCGCTGACGCACGAAAGGACGGCCATGCCCGCCACCGACATCGCACCGGACCCCTACGACATCTACCTCATCCACCGGGTCTTCCGTCGGGAGTTCCCCCGGTTGGCCGGGGACATCGCCTCGGCCCTCGCCGCCGGTGACTCCGGACGATCGGCCGCGCTCGTCGACCACTGGGCCCTGCTCGACTACTTCCTCGAGCACCACCACGACGGCGAGGACCTGCTGCTGTGGCCGCCGCTCGAGTCCGCCGCGGCGGAGGACGCGGCCGTCGTCGCCCGGATGCGGGCCGAGCACGACGAGCTCCTGGCCCGCCTGGCGGCGGCCCGTGCCGCCCTGGCGCCGTGGACCGGATCGGGGGGCACCCTCCCCCCGGCCGACGGGTACGCCGACGTGCTGGACGCGTTGGCCGACCACCTGGTGTCCCACCTCGACGACGAGGAAGCGCTGGTCGTCCCCCTGGTCACGGCCCACCTCACCGCCGGGCAGTGGGCCGCGCTGGGCGAGCACGGCCGGGGCGGCATGGACCCGGAGCGCGCCTTCACGTTCCTCGGGCTGATCCTGGAGGACGCCGACGAGGAGGAGCGGGCCAAGTTCACCGCCGAGATGCCGCCTCCGGCCCTCGAGGCCTTCCGGTCGTTCGGGGAGCCGGCCTACCGGGAGTACGTCGCCGTCCTGCGGGGCTGAGTCGCCGGACGGGGGGCGGGGCGGCCCCCGCCCCCGATGGCCGAAACGGACCTGGCTGTCTAGACTGCTGACGCTCCGTCAGAACCCGACCCGTCGCCGGGCCGGCCGTGGCCGGGGCCGGTGCCGGGGAGGACCCGCACCGTCGCGATCCTGAGGGAGCAACGGGCATGGCTGAGCAGGTCACCAGGGACGAGACGAAGCTGCTGATCGGCGGCCGGTGGGTGGAGGCCGGCGACGGCACCTACGACATCATCAACCCGGCCACCGAGGGCGTGGTCGGCCAGGCCCCCAACGCCTCGGTGGAGGACGCCCGGGCCGCCGCCGCGGCGGCGGCCGAGGCCTTCCCGGCCTGGGCCGCCACCCCCGTCGAGGAGCGTCTGGCCCTGCTGAAGAAGGCCTCGGCGGCCATCCAGGCCCGCAACGACGACCTGGTCCCCCTGGTCATCGCCGAGACCGGGGCCACGGCCCGCGTGGGCTCGCGCATGCAGGTGCCGGTCAGCGCCGCCCGGTTCGACCGCTACTCACGCGACATCAGCCACGTCCAGGAGCGCTCCCTCAACCCGGTGGCCACGGCGGCCACACCACTGGCCCCCGGCGGCCTGGTCAGCGCCCTGGTCTACCGCCAGCCCGTCGGGGTGGTGGCGGCGATCGCCTCCTACAACTTCCCCCTCACCAACATGGCCGGCAAGGTGGCCCCGGCCCTGGCCATGGGCAACACCGTGATCATGAAGCCCGCCCCGCAGGACCCCCTCGCCGTCATCGAGCTGGCCCGGATCCTCGACGAGGTGGGCTTTCCGCCCGGCGTGGTCAACATCATCAACTCGGCCGGTCCCGAGCCCGCCGCCGTCCTCACCGAGACCCCGGACGTCGACATGGTCAGCTTCACCGGGTCGACGTCGGTGGGCCAGCGCATCGCCGCCTCGGGCGCCCAGTCCATGAAGCGGCTCCTCATGGAGCTCGGCGGCAAGGGGGCGGCCGTGGTCTTCGAGGACGCCGACGTCAAGACGGCGGCCACGGCCATCGCCTCGACCTTCGGCTTCCACTCGGGGCAGATCTGCACGGCGCCCACCCGGGCCGTCATCCACCGCTCCAAGTTCGAGGAGATCGTCGAGGCCCTCGGCGCCGCCGCGGCCTTCATGCAGGTGGGCGACCCGACCGACACGAAGACCATCGTCGGGCCCGTCATCTCCGGCATCCAGCAGCAGCGGATCCTCGACCACATCGAGACCGGCCGCAAGGAGGGCGAGATCGCCTTCGGCGGCGGCCGCCCCGCCCACCTCGAGACCGGCTACTACATCGAGCCCACCCTGGTCATCGGGACCAACGACATCACCGTGGCCCGGGAGGAGATCTTCGGCCCGGTGGTCGTGGCCATCCCCTTCGACGACGAGGAGGAGGGCATCGCCATCGCCAACGACAGCGACTTCGGCCTCTACGACTACGTCTTCTCGGGCGACTCGGCCCGGGCCTTCCGGGTGGCCAAGCAGCTGCGGGCCGGCCACGTGGGCATCAACACGGCCCAGCGCAACATGGAGGCGCCCTTCGGCGGCTTCAAGCTGAGCGGCATCGGCCGGGACGGCGGCGAGTTCGGGCTCGAGGCCTACTCCGAGGTGCAGTCCATCATCTGGGCCGGCTGAGCGGCCGGCCCGGTCCTCCCCGGACGTACCACGCACTCCGAGCCCCGTGCCCGTCCCCGTCCCGCCGACCACACCCGCCGCCTTCAGCGACGTCGTCGCCCGGGTCTCCAACTGGGGCCGCTGGGGACCCGACGACCGGCTGGGCACGCTCAACCTGATCGACGGGGCGGCCCGGCGGCGGGGGGCCGCCGCCGTCCGTGACGGCCGGGCCTTCCCCCTCGGCCTCCCCCTCTCGACCGACGAGGGGATCCAGATGGGGTTCGTCCCCGGCCGGGTCAACCCGTCCCTGACCATGACCTGCGTCAACGAACCCCTGAGCCCCGATCCGGACTGGATCGCCTCGTCCGAGGAGTCGGTCACCCTGTCGACCCAGTGCGCCACCCACTGGGACGGGCTGGCCCACGTCTCCTACGGCGGGAAGCTGTACAACGGCTACCCGGCCACGGAGACCACGGCGGAGGGCTCGGAGCGCCTGGGCATCGAGCACGTCCGCACCCTGGTCACCCGGGGGGTCCTCCTCGACGTGGCCCGGGCCCTTGACGTGGAGATCCTCCCGCCCGGGTACGCCATCCGGCCCGAGGACCTGACGGCGGCCGAGCGTCTCGCCGGGGTCGGGCTGCTCCCCGGCGACGTGGTGCTGGTCCGCACGGGCCAGATGGCCCACCTGGCCCTGCCCGGTCGGCCCGGTCTCGGCGAGGAGGAGCCCCGGCGGGACCTGGTGGCCTACACCTGGCCGGTGCCCGGGCTCACCCTGGGCACCGCCCCCTGGTTCCACGAGCGCGACGTGGCCGCGGTGGCCACCGACACCATGGTGCTCGAGGTCTACCCCTGCGAGGACGAGGGCCTCTACCTGCCCGTCCACCTGGTCCACCTGGTGGAGATGGGCCTGACCCAGGGCCAGAACTGGTTCCTCGACGAACTGGCCGACGCCTGCGCCGGCGACGGGCGCTACGACTTCCTGCTCGAGGCCACTCCCCTGCCGTTCACCCGGGCCACCGCCTCGCCGGTCAACCCGGTGGCCCTGCGCTGAGCCCGTTCAGGGATGGGCCCGGGTGATCTTGGTCATCCGGGCGCTGGCCGCCCCGCCACCCACCACCGGGCCGGTACGGGGCCGGGGGCCCACGGCTCCGGGGATCTCGGCACCGGCGGGGGCCGGCCGGCCCGTGACGGCCCAGTGCAGCAGCCGGGCCTGGCTGTCCACCAGCGACACCGTCCGGATCCCCCAGAACTCGAACCCGTAGCGGTGCCCGGCCACCTGGGCCAGCATGGCGATGATGGTGCCGGCCATGGCCATGGGATCGGCACCAACCGGTGACACGCCGCCGCCCCGGCCCTGGGCCGCCGACTCGGTGGCGATGACCCGGGCCAGGTTGACCGTGAGGGCGTTGAGCGCCCGCACCCGCAGCCCCTGGAAGCGCATGTCCCCCTCGACCGTGGTGAGCTCCACCACCCGGAGGACGGCCCGGTTCCGCTCCCAGTAGTCCATGAACCCCTCGACGACGGCCACGGCCGTCCCCCAGCTGGCCTCCTCCGACCAGTCGCCGTCGACCGCACCGGCCACGTCGACCGCACCCTCGACCAGCTCCTCGGCCAGCACGGTGATGGCGGCCTCGACGTTCTCGAAGTACTGGTAGAAGGTGGCGGGCGAGGTCCCGGCCTGCCGGGCGATGTCGATGACCTTGATGGACCGCCACGGAGTGGCCAAGAGGAGCTCCGCCGTACAGGCCAGCAGGCGCTGGCGGGTGGCCCGACCGCGCCGGCCGGGGACCCGGCCGTCCGTCGTGGCGATGAGCTCCGCTTCCTCGGTCATACCCCGGCCATCGTACCGACACCGGGGCTCCCGGCACGGCGACCGGGGCGGCGGACCCGGGTCCGGGATCACCGGGGCCAATTTGCCTGCCGAGTAGGGTGGTCGCCCATGGCGAACCGCCCGGTGCCCCGGACCATGACCAGGTCACAGCAGGCCAGGCGCCAGCGGGTCATCGACGCGGCGATGTCCCTGGCCCTGGAGGGTGGCTACGAGGCCGTGCAGATGCGGGACGTGGCCGCCCGGGCCGACGTGGCCATGGGCACGGTCTACCGCTACTTCACCAGCAAGGACCACCTGCTGGCCGCGGCCCTGGTCCACTGGGTCGGCCTGCTCGACGCCCGCCTGGCCCTGGTCCCGGCCCAGGGCGACACCGCGGCCGTCCGGGTGGTCGACGTGCTGGACCGGGCCCTGCGGGCCATGGGACGCCAGCCCCGCCTGGTCAGCGCGGTCTTCACCGCCCTGGCCTCGCCCGACCCGGCGGCCGTCGAGTGCCAGCAGCAGGTGTCGATCCTGATGGAGGGCATCATCACCCGGGCCATCGGCGAGCCCCACCCCGCCAACCTGAGCGACCGGGCCCGGGTCCTCGGCCACGTCTGGTACTCGGCCCTGGTCGGCTGGGTCAACGGCTGGAGCAACATCGGCCGGGTCCACGACGAGCTGGTGGTGGCCGTGGGCCTGCTGCTCCCGGCCGACATGTACGCCGACGTCTGACTGCCGGCCCGTGGGCCGGCCGGCCGGCCCCCAACCGGGTGCCCCGCCGGCCGGGACCGTTCGCGCTACCGTCTGGCATGCCTTCGGCCATAGAAGTCCACGGGTTGACCAAGCGGTTCGGTGAGGTCGTGGCCGTCGACAACCTGTCGTTCGAGGTCGCCGCCGGTCGGGTCACCGGGTTCCTCGGGCCCAACGGATCGGGCAAGACCACCACGCTGCGCATGCTCCTGGGCCTGGTCAACATCACCGGGGGCACCGCCACCTTCGGCGGCCGGCCCTACCGGTCCATCGAGAAGCCCGTCCATCACGTGGGGGCCGTGCTCGAGGCCACCAGCTTCCACCCCGGGCGCCGGGCCGAGGACCACCTGAAGATGGTGGCGCTGGCCGCCGGCATCCCCTTCACCCGGGTCGACGAGACCCTCGAGCTGGTCGGGCTGGCCGACGTCGGCCGGCGCCGGGTCGGGAAGTTCTCCCTGGGCATGCGCCAGCGCCTCGAGCTGGCCACCGCCCTGCTGGGCGACCCCGAGATCCTCATCCTGGACGAGCCGGCCAACGGCCTCGACCCCCAGGGCATCCAGTGGCTGCGCCTGTTCATCCGCCACCAGGCCTCCACCGGCCGGGCCGTGCTGGTGTCGTCGCACCTCCTCTCCGAGATGGAGGAGACCGTGGACGACGTGGTCATCATCTCCCAGGGAAAGCTGGTCCTCCAGACCACCCTGGCCGACCTGGCCACGCAGGCCGGGGCCGCCGGCATGCGGGTACGGACCCCCGAGGCCCAACGCCTCATGCAGGTCCTCCAGTACCTGCAGGTCTACGGTCGCCAGACCGGCCCCGACACCGTGGTCATCGACCGGGCCACCCCCGAGTGGCTGGGACCGGTGCTGGCCCAGTACCAGATCGTCACCTACGAGCTCGTCCCCGAGGGCGCCGGGCTCGAGCAGGTGTTCCTCAGCCTGACCACGGGGTTCGACGCCGCCGTCCCCGGGGGGCCGGCCCCGACCGGGTTCCCGGCGCCGACCGTCGCCGGCGGGCTCCCTCCGTTACCCCCCGACGGGTCCGGACCGTTCACCGGGGGGCCGTCATGATCGCCGTCGTCCGCTCCGAGTGGCTGAAGCTTCGGACCACCCTGGTCCCCTGGGTACTGGGCGGGATCGCCATCCTGGTCACCGGTCTGCGGATCCTGACCATCTTCCTGCAGCAGCCGGATTTCGCCGGCCCGTCGGCCGGCTACATCGTGCCCCACACGACCGTCCAGCTACGCAACCTGGTCGGCGCCGGACTCAGCGGTTACCTGTTCGCCCTGCTGCTCGGGGTGCTGTGCATCACCACCGAGTACCGCCACAAGACGGTGACCACGGCCTTTCTGGTGACCCCCCGGCGGTGGGTCTTCGTCGGGGGCAAACTCATCCTGGCCGCCCTGGCCGGCATCGGACTCTGCCTGGTCGTGGTGGCCACCACGCTCATCGGAGGCGGGATCACCCTGGTGGCCCGGGGCGGGTCGTTCTCCGCCCTGCTGGGCCAGGTGCCCGCCGTCCTGCCCGGCATGCTGCTGGCCTTCGCCCTGTTCGGCATCCTCGGGGTGGGGATCGGCTCGGTGCTGACCAACCAGATCGCGGCGATCGCCGTCTCGCTCGGCTGGTTCATCATCGGCGAGACGATCCTGGTCGGCCTGGTCCACAGCGCCTACAAGTGGGTGCCGTCGGGCGCCGCCACCGCCGTGGCCAACGTCACGGCATCGGGGGCGGGAGGGGGCCGCGGGGCGGATTCCATCACCCTGGCCATCTTCAACTGGTGGCAGGGGGGCCTCCTCTTGCTGGCCTACGGCCTCATTTTCGCCGGCATCGGCTCATACATCATCACCCGGCGGGACGTCACCTGATCCGACCGAGGGGCGCCCGGCCCGGGACAGGCGCGAACGGGGCGGGACCCGCTTCGGCGACCTCGTAGGCTGGGACGATGGCACCAGACGGGTTCCCCGACCACCGGCTCCCGGCCCACGGACTGGCCGCCGACGAGGTGCTGGCCCGCATGGGCGAGCTGCGGGCCGACGACCGCGACTGGCGGGGGGGACGGGTCTTCAGCCTGGTCTACTCGGCGGGTGACGACGTCCACGAC
>Ga0302157_10000763_pt1 | contig 41008 bp, 38 predicted proteins | sample I_Bog_N3_3_FD_193502 | JGI IMG/M metagenome (GOLD analysis project Ga0302157, IMG submission 193502) | Peat permafrost microbial communities from Stordalen Mire near Abisko, Sweden - I_Bog_N3_3 | ecosystem: Environmental > Terrestrial > Soil > Wetlands > Peat | place: Sweden: Abisko, Stordalen...
GTCGCAACTGGAAGCCGCGTGCCTACGAACCGGTCCTCAACGACGTCGGAGACATCAAGGCCTGTCCAAGATCGTGATGGACCGCGGCACTCGCGCCGGGGCGGTTTGTGCCGATGCTCCCGGGTCAGCAGTGACGGCGGCAATTGCGTTAGGGGGTGCTCTGGCCCCGCAATTCTGGCACCGTGGTCGCGGACGCCTCCAGTGCCCCGCAATGGGCAGGAGCCATTGCAAGTCGGTGATCGATGCAAAATGCGGGCAAACGCGTTCTCGGCGGATTGACCGCGATCCCAGCGCTCCTGATGACCACGCATGCCGCATGGGCCGCGACAACGATCGATAGCGCCGTCAGGCCTTATTTTATCCTGGGCGGAGCCGTGACCGCAATCTTTTTCCTTTCGGTGGGGGCAATCCTGATTCGAAAAGGCAATCGCTACCTGCGTATCGCCGCGGCCGTCGGGCAATGGCCGATCGTTACGGGCAAGGTGGTATCGTCGAACGTCGCCAAACGGGTGCACAGAACCCAGGACGATTCGACAGAGTATTTCGTACCGCAGGTCCACTATGTCTATCATGCCGACGGAATCCGTCGGGACGGCCGCGTCATCCGGGCTGGCCTGGAAGATCGCGGTTATCCGCTTGAACAACAGGCGCTCGATTGCGTCGCCAGGTATTCGGCGGGTTCGAAGCTGCCGGTGCGGTATGATCCGCAGAACCCCGCAGACGCGGTCCTTGAACCCGGACAGATGGGCGCTGGCAGCAACCTCCTCGCCGGCATCCTTCTCATGCTTGTCGGCATCGGAGGCGTGGCATTTACGATCTTTTCGGTTGTGACGCCCGGCAGCTGACATCCTGCATGCCCACCTACCCCGCAACCCATGCCGGCAGGTTGCACGCCGGTCGGGAACAATCCATCGAAGGGGCCGTTGAGTGCTCGAGGTATTCGGCAAATGATGCCGTCGCCGTCAACGGAGAAATCCCATGGAATTGATCCTGATTGTCGTTGTGCTCGTGCTGTTGTTCGGTGGCGGCGGATACTGGGGTCGCAGTCGAGGCCACTGGTAACGATGTACGATTCCGCGCCTTTTTGGGCGGTGACCAGACGAGTACGACTCGATAGATCTTTGGATGTTTACGGTTGAAGCAGCGCGTTGCTTGCTGAAATCTCTCGACGATGCAATCTGGCATCGTCGAGAGTCGCTGACCGCGGTCATGCAGCACAAATGAGCGGCGAAAAATTCGAGCCAGCAGCCGATCCTGCGGCCAGCGGCGTCTATTTCCCCTTCCACTCCGGCGTGCGCTTGTTGAGAAACGCGTCCATGCCTTCGCGAAAATCCTCGCTCATGTAGGCGCGCAGGATCAGGTCCTCGCCCTCGTCGCGGGTCAGCGTGCGGCGGATCCGGCGCACCGCTTCCTTGGTGACTTCCAGCGTGATCGGCGCATGGCTTGCCAGCAGCCTGGCGGTCTCGTCGGCGCGGCGCTGCAGGGTCGCGACATCGGGCACCACTTCGTTGAGCAGGCCGAGCGCCAGCGCTTCCGGCGCCTCGACCAGGCGCGCCTTGAAGATCAGGTCCTTGGTGCGCGCCGGCCCGATCAGCGAGACCAGCCGCGAGATGTTGGACATCGACAGGCAGTTGCCGAGCGTGCGCGCGATCGGAAAGCCGATTCTGGTCGCCTCGGTGCCGATCCTGATGTCGCAGCAGGCGGCGATGCCCGCCCCGCCCCCGGTGCAGGCGCCGGCAATGGCGGCGATGGTCGGCACCCGGCAGCTTTCCAGCGCGCCCAGCACGCGGTCGATCCGTCCCTCGTAGTCGAGGGCGTCCTGCGCGGTCTTGAAGGCGCGGAATTGCGAAATGTCGGTGCCCGAGGCGAACGCCTTGTCGCCGCTCCCGGTCAGGATGATCGCCTTGATCGAGCGGTCGGCGTTGGCGGTGTCGCAGATCTCGGCCATCCGCTCATACATCGCAAAGGTCAGCGCGTTGCGGGCCTGCGGGCGATTGAAGGTGATGCGGGCGATGCCGTCCTCAAGCGAATAGATCAGGTCTTCATTTGCCGGTACGGGGGCGTTCATCGCGCGCTCTTTCTGTTGGCTCGAAAGCTCGAAGGTCCCGCGCAGCGGGTGCGCGGGACAGGGATTTAGCTTCGTTCAGGCCACGGCGGCCTTGGATTGCGGCATCGCCACCGCATCGCGGCGCTTCAGGACATCCATCGCCGCCAGCACCCCGCCGGCGCGATGCGGCACCTTGGCGAGATCGAGGCCCATCTCGACGCCGGACAAGGTGCCCATCAGCATCAGGTCGTTGAAATGCCCGAGATGGCCGATCCGGAACGCCTTGCCCTTGAGCTTGCCGAGACCGGTGCCCAGCGACATGTCGAAATTTTCCAGCACCACCTTGCGGAAGGCGTCGGCGTCGTGTCCTTCCGGCACCATCACCGCGGTCAGCGCCGGCGAATAGCAATGCGGATCGAGGCAGACCAGATCGAGGCCCCAGGCCTTCACCGCCGCGCGGCTCGCCGCGCCGTGGCGCCGGTGCCGGACGAACACGTTGTCCAGCCCCTCCTCCTCGAGCATCGCGATGGCTTCGCGCAGCGCATAGAGCAGGTTGGTCGCCGGTGTGTAGGGGAAGGTGCCCTGCTTGTTGATCGCGATCATGTCGTGCCAGTCCCAGTAGGAACGCAACGACGCATTCGCCTTCGAAGCCGCCAGCGCCTTTTCCGAGACCGCGTTGAAGCTGAGGCCCGGCGGCAGCATCATGCCCTTCTGCGACCCGGCGACGGAGATATCGATGCCCCAGGCATCGTGCTCGTATTCCAGCGCGGCGAGGCCGGAGATGGTGTCGACCATCAGCAGCGCCGGGTGGTTGGTGCGGTTCAGCGCCTTGCGGACTTCGAACGGATGGGTGACGCAGCTGGTCGAGGTCTCGTTGTGAACGACGCAGACGGCCTTGATGCTGTGCTGGCGGTCGGCGGCGAGCCTGGCCTCGATCGCGTCGACATCGGCGCCGCGGCGCCAGTCGGTGGGCAGGAATTCGACGTCGAGCTTGAATTTCTCGGCGATGCCGCGCCACAGCACCGCGAACTGGCCGGTCTCGGCCATCAGCACCTTGTCGCCGGGCGACAGCGTATTGACGATGGCCGCTTCCCAGGCGCCGGTGCCCGACGAGGGATAGATGATGACCGGCTGCCGGGTACGGAAAATGCGCTGGCAGCCCGCCAGCACGGCATGGCCGAGTTCGGCGAATTCGGGACCGCGATGATCCAGGGTCGGCATGTCCATGGCCCGCAGCACCCGGTCGGGTACGTTGGTCGGTCCTGGAATCTGTAGAAAATGCCGTCCTGTATGCAGGGTCATCTGGCGTCCTTCCCGGGAGTCCTTGGTTTCGCGGGGCCCGAATATCATCATTTGGCCGGCTTGTCCCCCCACCCGGCGGACGCCGTCATTGGGATATAGGCAGTAGCCCGCGGCTTTTTACCCCGCGGCAACCGGCCGGCCAACCGGCGGGGCAGCCTCGCCTGGCTCGAACGGCGTCTCCGGATGCATCAGGAACGCGCAGAACAGGCCGAGCAGCAGCAAGCCCATCGACATCAGGAACGGCAGATACCAGTTGCCGGTGACATCGATCACGTAGCCGGCCACCAGCGGCGAAACAATCGCGGCCAGCGCCGAGCCGGTATTCATCAGGCCGGCGGCGGTGCCGGAATATTTCGGCGCAATGTCCATCGGCACCGACCACATCGGCCCGATCACCAGCTCGGCGAAGAAAAATCCCCCGGACAGGCACAGGGCGACGATGGTGATGTCGTGAACGAACAGGATCGGCAGCAGCGACAGCAGCGCGCCGGCAAAGCCCAGCACGGTCACGCCGAGCCGCGCCAGGCGGACGTTGCCGCTGCGCTTCAAAATGCCATCGGAGAGAATTCCGCCGAGGCTGTCGCCGACCACGCCGGCAAAGAACACGCCGGAGGCGAACAGCGCCGAATGCCCGATGTCGAGGCCATAGTTGTTCTTGAAGAACAGCGGCAGCCAGTTCAGGTACAGCCACAGGCTCCAGCCGTAGCAGAAATAGGTCAGCGTCACCGGCCACATCCGGCGCAACAGCGGACCCCAGGGCACCCGCGGCCGCGCCTGCACCGGGCGCGGCGGCAGCGACGCCAGTTCGGCCGCCGTGATGCCGCTGTGATCCCTGGGCTCGTTGCGGAAATACCAGGCCCAGACCACGCCCCACACCAGGCTGACCAGCCCCAGCGCGACGAACGAACCGCGCCAGGTCAGCCAGGCCATCAACGCCGCGATCAGTGGCGGGGTCACCGCGTTGCCCAGCCGCGCGAAGGCGTGGGTCAGTCCCTGGGCAAAGCCCCTTCGGTCGGCCGGCGTCCAGTACTGCATGGCGCGGGTGGCGGTGGGAAAGGTCGCGCCCTCGCCAAAGCCGAGCGCGATGCGGGCGATGAACAGGGTCGACAGGCCAGTGACAAAGCCGGTCATGATGGTGGAGAGCGCCCAGATCAGGCCGCACCAGAACAGGGTCTTGCGGGCTCCGAAGCGGTCGCCGACCCAGCCGCCGATCACCTGGAACAACAGATAGGGATAGGCGAAGGCCGAGAACACCAGGCCGAGCTGGGTATTGCTCAGGCCCAGCTCCTTCTGGATTTCGCTGGCCGCGGTGCTGATGTTGACCCGGTCGACATAGGTGATGAGGTACATCACGCACAGCATCGCCAGCACGACATGGGTGGCCTTGAACCGCAGCCGCATCCTAACCTCCCGAACTCGTTCTTATTGCTTTTTGCGATTGCGCCAGCTTCGACCCCCGCGGCAGGATCAGGTCTTGACCACTTTCAGGTGCGGCGGCGAATTCGAGTCGGTGCGCTCCTCCAGCAGCTTCATCGCCGCCTCGACGCCACCGGCGCGGTGCGGCACGCCGGCAGCCGACAGGCCCATCTCGACGCCGGACAACGCGCCCATCAGGGTCAGCGCGTTGCATTCGCCGAGGTGGCCGATGCGAAACACCTTGCCCGCGAGCTGGCTGAGGCCGGAGCCCAGCGACATGTTGTAATTGTCCAGCACGAGCTTGCGGAACTTGTCGGCATCGTGTCCCGGCGGCATCAGCACTGCCGTCAGCACCGGCGAATATTCCGATGGCTCCAGGCAAAGCACCTCGAGGCCCCAATGCGCGACCGCGGCGCGGGTGGCCGCCGCCAGCCGGCGGTGGCGGGCGAACACCGCCTCCAGCCCTTCCTCCAGCAGTATCGCGACGGCTTCGCGCAGGCCGTAGAGCAGATTGGTGGCCGGCGTATAGGGAAAGAAGCCGGCCGCGTTGGGTTTGAGCATTTCCTCCCAGTCCCAATAGGACCGCGGCATCCTGTTGGTGCGGGCGGCGGCACGGGCCTTGTCGGAGATGGCGTTGAAGCCGAGCCCCGGCGGCAGCATGAAACCCTTCTGCGAACAGCTGACGGTGACGTCGACCTTCCACTCGTCATGGCGGAAATCGACCGAGCCCAGCGAGGAAATGGTATCGACCAGCAGCAGCGCGGGATGGCCGACCCTGTCGATCGCGGCGCGGATCTCGCCGACCCGGCTGGTGACGCCGGTCGACGTCTCATTGTGCACCACCATGACGGCCTTGATGGCGTGGGCCGAATCCCGCGCCAGCCGCCGCTCGATCGCCGCAGGATCGGCGCCGTGGCGCCAGTCGCCCGGCATGAAATCGACCTCGATGCCCCAGCGCGCCGCCATCTGCCGCCACAGCGTGGCAAAGTGCCCGGTCTCGACCATCAGCACATGGTCGCCGGGCGACAGCGTGTTGACGATCGCCGCCTCCCAGGCGCCGGTGCCCGACGAAGGAAAAATGATCACCGGCCCGGCGGTCTTGAAGATCTTCTGGCAGCCTTCGAATACGGCCTTGCCGAGCGCGGCGAATTCGGCGCTGCGATGGTCGATGACCGGCATGTCCATGGCGCGGAGCACACGGTCCGGCACCGGGCTTGGGCCGGGAATCTGCAGGAAATGGCGTCCCCGATGCTCTGTCATGATGTCCTCACCCGATCTGTCCATAATATTGCATTCAATTATTATGGCATCAATCCCGTAACTGTGTACAATTAAATCATCGACGCTTCCCTTTCGAGCGCCTATGTTTTGCCGCCATGAAACCCATGATTCCCAGTGACGCGACCTCGACCGCCCTGGCGGCGGACCGCGGCCGGGAAGAGCCGTCGCTGCATGACGAGACCCTGAGCCGGCTGCGCGACCACATCGTCGAAGGCAACATTCCCGATGGCGGCCGGGTTCCGGAACGCCAGCTATGCGAGATGCTGGGCATCTCGCGGACCCCGCTGCGCGAAGCCCTGAAGGTGCTGGCGGCGGAAGGGCTGGTCGAATTGCTGCCAAACCGCGGCGCCAGGGTGCGGCAATTGAGCGAGCACGCGCTGGCTGAATTGTTCGACGTCATGGGCGGGCTCGAAGCGCTCGCCGGGCGGCTGGCCTGCGAACACATCACCGACGCCGAGATCGCCGAGATCGAGCGGCTGCATTACGAGATGTACGGGTACTATCTGCACCGCGACATGCACGGCTATTTCCGCATCAACCAACTGATCCACCAGAAGATCGTCGAAGCCTCGCGCAATGCCACGCTGCAGGGAGCCTATGCCAGTTTCGCCGGACGGATCAGGCGGATCCGCTACTCCGCCAATTTCGCCCGCAAACGCGAACGCTGGGGCGAGGCGATGCGCGAACACGAGACCATCCTGGAGGCCCTGCGCCGCCGCGCCGGCAGCGAGCTCAGCGACCTCCTGTTCATCCATCTGCGCAACAAGCGCACCGCCGCGGTCGAGCACCTCAGGGCAGGCGACGCGGCCGCGCCGGGGCCGGCGTGAGGTTCCCGCCGATCGAACGGGTCTTTATTTTGCATTCAAAAATTAACTCTATCTGCAAAAAATTGCATTTTTTGTCTGCGCCCGAAGCGGGCAGATGCAGGACGGCAGCGGCCAGCGGGGCGGAATGTCCGATACGGGTTTAACCGCGCTCAGGGACCGACTTGCCCGCGAGACCGCGGGCGAGGTGCTGTTCGATGCCTACAGCCGCGGCCGCTATGCCACCGATGCGTCGTTCTACCAGATCATGCCGGCCGGCGTGGTGGTGCCGCGCAGCATCGAGGAGGCGCTGCGGGCGCTTTCGATCTGCCGCGATGCCGGGCGCAGCGTGACTCCGCGCGGCGGCGGCACCTCGCAATGCGGCCAGACCGTCAATCACGGCATCGTCATCGATTTTTCGAAGCACCTCAACCGCGTCGTCTCGCTCGACGTCGCCGGACAATCCTGCGTGGTCGAACCGGGGATCGTGCTCGACGATCTCAATCGCCAGCTCAAGCCGCACGGCCTGTGGTTTCCGGTCGACGTCTCCACCGCCTCCCGCGCCACCATCGGCGGCATGGCCGGCAACAATTCCTGCGGCGGACGTTCGCTGCGCTACGGCACCATGCGCGACAACACCCTGTCGATGGATGCCGCGCTTGCCGACGGCACCAGCCTGCATTTCGGCGAGGTGCCGCGCGACCTGGCCGGGGTGAATTCCAGCGACGGCGGCCTTGCCCTGTTTCGCGACATGCTCGATCTCGGCGCGCGCGAGAGCGCCGAGATCGCGGAAAGGTTTCCCAAGGTGCAGCGCCGGGTCGGCGGCTACAATCTCGACGCGCTGGTGCCGCGCAACGCCGCCAGCAACTTGGCGCATCTGCTGGTGGGGTCGGAGGGTACGCTGGCCTTCACCACCCGGGTGGAACTGAAACTTTGGCCGGTCATCCGCAACAAGGTGCTGGGGGTCTGTCACTTCGGCAGCTTCTATGAGGCGATGGACGCGGCCCAGCACCTGGTGAAGCTGCGGCCGATCGCCGTCGAACTGGTCGATCGCACCATGCTGACGCTGGGCCGCGAGATCGCGATGTTTCAGCCGATCATCGGCACCGCGGTGCGCGGCGATCCGGACGCGGTGCTGATCGTCGAGTTCGCCGAGCAGGACCAGGCCGAGAACGTCAGGCGACTGAAGCAGCTTGGCGAAGTGATGGCCGATCTCGGCTTTGGCTGGGACCGGCCGCAACGCAAATGGGGCGGCGTCGCCGAGATCACGGAGCCGGGCCAGCAGACCGCCATCGCCGAGTTTCGCGCCGCCGGCCTCAACGTCATGATGTCGATGAAGCAGGAAGGCAAGCCGGTGTCCTTCGTCGAGGATTGCGCGGTGCCGCTGCCGCATCTGGCCGACTACACCGAGCGGCTCAACCGCATCTTTGCCCGGCACGGCACCAGCGGCACCATGTATGCGCACGCTTCCGAAGGCTGCCTGCATGTCCGCCCGGTGCTTAACCTGAAACTCGAAAAGGACGTCAAGGCGATGCGCGCCATCGCCGAGGAAACCTTCGCGATGGTCAGGGAATACAAGGGATCGCATTCCGGCGAGCATGGCGACGGCATCGTGCGCTCGGAATTTCATGAAACCATGTTCGGGCCGCGCATCATCGCCGACTTCCGCGAGGTCAAGCACCGCTTCGATCCGGATTCCGTGCTCAATCCCGGCAAGATCGTCGATCCGCCGAAAATGGACGACCGCGCGCTGTTTCGTTATCCGCCGCAATACCGCGTTGCCGAATTGAAGACCGCGCTCGACTGGTCGGCCTATCCCGGTGCCGGCGGCGGCTTCCAGGGCGCGGTCGAGATGTGCAACAACAACGGCGCCTGCCGCAAGCTCGAAGGCGGCGTGATGTGTCCGTCCTATCGCGCCACCCGCGACGAGAAGGACGTGACGCGCGGGCGCGCCAACACGCTGCGCCTGGCGATCTCCGGCCAGCTCGGCGCGGACGCGCTGGCAGCGGACGAGATGGCCGACACCATGAAACTCTGCGTGTCCTGCAAGGCCTGCCGCCACGAATGCCCCACCGGCGTCGACATGGCCAAGATGAAGATCGAAGTGCTGGCGGCGCGGGCCGCCAAGCATGGGCTATCGCTGCGCGACCGGCTGGTCGGGTACCTGCCGCATTATGCCGGCCTCGCGTCGCGCCTCGCCCCGCTCGCCAACTGGCGCAACCGGAGCCCGCGGCTGCGAAGGCTGTTCGAAAAAGCCGCCGGCATCAGCGCACGGCGCGCGCTGCCGGCGTGGCGGCGCGACGCGTTCCAGCCGGCGTTCGAGGCCACCGGCCCGGCCGATGGCCGCGAGGTCGTGCTGTTCGCCGATACCTTCAACCGCGCCTTCGAGCGCGAAAACCTCGACGCCGCCCTTCGCGTGCTGGTGGAGGGCGGCTATCGCGTCCACCTGCCGCGGCCGGCCGACCGAGGCCGGCCGTTGTGCTGCGGGCGGACCTTTCTGTCGGCAGGACTGGTCGACAAGGCGCGCACCGAACTCGATCGGGTGGTCGCCAGCTACGCGCCGTTCGCCCAGCGCGGCGTGCCGATCATAGGCCTGGAGCCGAGCTGCCTGCTGACGCTGCGCGACGAACTGCTGTCGCTGCGCTCCGATCAGCTCGCGAAAAGCGTCAGCTGCCACGCCCGATTGTTCGAGGAGTTCCTGGTGGCCGAAGCCGCGGCCGGCCGGCTCAAGCTGCCGCTGGGTCCGATCGCCGCCAAGGCCCTGCTGCACGGCCATTGCCACCAGAAATCGTTCGGCGCCTTCAAACCGGTCGAGCAGGTGCTGCGGCTGGTTCCCGAACTCGAGGTCGAGACCATCGAATCGAGCTGCTGCGGCATGGCCGGCGCCTTCGGCTATGGCGCGGAAACCTTCGAGGTGTCGATGGCGATGGCCGAACTGTCGCTGCTGCCCGCGATCCGGCGCGACGGCGCGGCACTGGTGGTCGCCGACGGCACCTCGTGCCGGCACCAGATCAAGGACGGCGCCGGGCGCGGCGCCCTTCACGTCGCCCGGGTGCTGGCGATGAGCCTCGACAGCACACCGGCAAGCCCCTATTGCTCTCCAACCATAAAGGAACCCGGCCATGGCTGAACTCACGCTCGACGTCGCCCGCAAGATCCTCGACGCCGCTCTCGCCAAGAGCGCCGAAAAGAAACTAAAACCCCTGGTCGTGACCGTGCTTGACGCGCGCGGCTGCGTCAAAGTCACCGCGGCGCAGGATGGCACCAGCCTGATGCGCGCCGAGATCGCGCATGGCAAGGCCTACGGCGCGCTCGCGATGGGCATGGGGTCAAGGGCGCTGTATCAGCGTGCGCAGGAGCAACCCTATTTCGTCGGCGCGATGAACACCCTGGCGCAGGGCGCGCTGGTGCCGGTGCCCGGCGGCGTGCTGATCCAGGACGGCGGACGACTGCTCGGCGCCGTCGGAATCAGCGGCGACACTTCCGACAATGACGAGGCCTGCGCGGTTGCCGGCATCGAGGCCGCCGGACTGAAGGCAAATGCGGGCTAGCGCGTGCGCCGCGCCAAACCCACCACCTGAGATCGAATCCCTGCGACCGCCCCGCCGTTGCGGCGGGATGGCATTGGCGAGACAACTGCGTTATTGCTCGATCGTTGCTTAAGATATTTTCCGGACTGCGGTTAGAATGGACAATGAATTCAAGCGTGAGTTGCTGGCAAGACTGGAATCGATCGAGGCGCGGCTCGATGCTCTCGGCGCCGGGCAGAACCAGCTGAAGGAAGCATACGGAAGATCGCGGGCCCATATTCGAAGATTTTGGCTGCGTCCGCCGATGTGGACGTATGAACAGCATCCGCCGCGGCCGCTCGATCTGAGCGCGTTGCGCGGACAGGTGAACTTGCCAAAGCAGGTGCCTTCCATTGCCATTGTCACACCAAGCTTCAATCACGCCCGGTTTCTGCCTGCGACCATCGACAGCGTCATCGGCCAGAATTACCCGGCGCTGTTTTATCATGTCCAGGACGGCGGATCGAACGACGGTACCGTCAATATCCTGAACGGCTACGACGGCAGGATCAGCTGGCGAAGCGCTCCGGACAAGGGCCAGGCCGATGCCATCAACCTCGGCTTCGCCGGGGTTGACTGCGACATCATGGCGTACCTCAATAGCGACGACATCCTGCTTCCGGGCGCCCTCGCTTCCGTCGCCAAATTCTTCTCCGAGAGGCCGGACGTCGATGTTGTCTACGGGCATCGTATCTTCATCGACCATGACGGCTCGGAAATAGGTCGCGCCATTCTGCCGGCCCATAGCGCCAAGGCACTGCATTATGCCGGATACGTTCCTCAGGAGACCATGTTTTGGCGTCGCCGCGTGTGGGACGGAATCGGGCCGATGGATATCCAGTTCCAATATGCGCTGGACTGGGACTTCATGCTGCGCGCGCAGGACGCCGGATTCAAGTTCAAGCGCCTGCGGGAATTTCATGCCTGCTTTCGCGTCCATGACGAACAGAAAACCACAAGAATCTATGAGCTCGGCCGCAAGGAAATGGAGAAACTGCGACTGAGGAAGCTGGGGCATGTGCCAACCCAGCGCGAGATATACCGCGCCATCATGCCCTACCTGCTGCGGCAGTTCGTGTTTCACTGGAGCTACCAGCTCGGCATCGTGAAACAATGACCGGCAGGCGCGAGTTCCGCAGGGCGGACCAGAGGCCATCGATGCACCAGCAAGCCCCCATCCGCGCTGCGTTTGCTGCGAACGTCCTGTTCGTCTTCTCGGCGTGGCACGATCCGGTCGCGCGCCTCCTCAATGTCGACCTGCTTGCCGTGGCGGTCGCAATATTGCTGCCATGGTCCACGACCGGCGTGATCATCGCGATGGTGCTCTGGCTGTGCGCGCTGGTTCCGACGCTTGATTGGCCGGCCCTGCTGCGCTCGCTGAAACGGCCGGCCTGTCTCGCGCCGGTCGCATTGTTCGGCCTCGCCCTGGCAGGGATGCTTTGGTCCGACGCCGCCTGGGCCGCCCGGCTGCATGCGGTCGGTCCTGCCGTAAAACTGCTGGCCCTGCCATTGTTGCTGTATCACTTCGAGCGCACGGCGCGCGGAAGCTGGATTTTCGTGGCGTTCCTGGCGTCGTCCGTGCTGCTGCTGCTGGCGTCGTATGGCGTCGCTGGCGAGGCGCTGCGGACACCCGCGCCCCACATCGACATGGGCATCGTCGTCAAGAACCACCTCGACCAGAGCCATGTGTTCGCGCTTTGCGCGATCGCGCTGGCTTATCCCATTGCGTCTCGTTTTCGAGCCCAGAGTTTTCCCGCCGCATGGCTGCTCGTCGCGATCGCCCTGGGATTCGTTGCCAACATGGCCTTCGTCAATGTGTCACGGACCGCCTTGATCGCCACCCCGGTCATGCTCGCGGTCTACCTGATGCGCCACCACGAATGGCGCGGCGCGGTCGGAATGCTCTGCGCGGCGGCCGCGGTCGGCGCGCTCTGCTGGTTCGCATCGCCGGTCCTGCAAGCAAAGATCGGCAGCCTGTTTCCGCCCTACAGGCTCTATGAGCCTGCAGGCGAGCCGACGTCGATCGACATCCGATCGCAATATTGGCGCCGGTCGGTCGGCTTTATTGCCGACGCCCCCTTGTTCGGCCACGGAACCGGCTCGACGCGGACTCTGTTCGAGCGAGCCGCCACCGGCCAGGTCGGCGTTGCCGCGGAAGTCACCGCCAACCCCCACAACCAGACCCTGAACGTCGCGATCCAGTGGGGCGCCGCCGGCGTCGCCGCGCTATATGCGATGTGGCTGCTGCATCTCGCCCTGTTTCGCGGCGAGGGGCTGGCGAGCTGGATCGGCCTCGTCGTCGTGGTGCAAAACGTCGCCAGCTCGCTGTTCAATTCCCATGTCTTCGACTTCGAGGAGGGCTGGATCTACGTTTTGGGCGTCGGAGTGGCGGGCGGAATGTGTCTCGGGGCGAGCCGGCATGATTTGCCCGACCCCGGTAAGATTCCGGTCTCCGACCGCGCGGCCTGAAACCGAACCCTTCACGGCTTCGAATGCAACACCCCGTTGTCGCGAAACTGCGCGAGCGTGGCGAGAACCTGCTCGGTCAGGCTGTCGCCCGCCTCGGGGTAGCCTTCTCCGATCAACTGAATGATATCGCTGACTCGACGCTGGCCATCGCACAAACTCCAGATCACGGCGGCGCTCGGATTGAGATAGATCGCCCTGGTATCGCGGGGATGGTAGAGCAGGAGCTCTCCGTCGATGGCTTCAACCTTGACGTCGGCAACCGGCACCGGAATCTGATCCTTGATGGCATCTTGCGCGTCTGTCACGAGTCCTCCCCCGATGCCGCCGGCCTGCTGGTGAAACTCTCGATCCAATTCCAATCGCCGCCAACTCCGGCATAGCCGGCAGCGCGAGCCAGCAACCATCGCACCACCATGGCAGGATGCCGAACCGTCCTGCACATCAATAGTGATTTTTCCGGCGGCACGCCATAGAAGCCATGCAACCACCATGCCGGCGGATCGAAAACGGCCGCCAGCTTGGCCGGCAGGCCCATATCGGAAGCGGCGATAACGGCAAGCGGCATCATTGCAAAGCCAAGCCCCGCCGGGCACGGCGCGGACGAGCCGTCAGCGGCGAACATCTGCGACACCAGTCGCAACACGACCATCACGTCGGGAAAGCGGGTCTCGATCTCCTGCCAGTCGATCTCGGCGCGAAAAATCGCCTGGTAACGCCAGAGGTCGTAGAGGTGAATCAGGCGAACGCGGTGAGCCGGGTCGAAGGCGTGACCGGCCAGATGGCGAAGCATGTCGGTGTGTCCGAGAGCGAGGCCGGGCGGCCCCGCCCCGCGGCGGAACGGTTGCGGCGGCGATGCGAGATCCGCGATCGCCAGCCTGCGCGGCTGATCGAGATGCATGGCATCGGTATGAAGCTCGAGAAAGATCCGGAATCCGGATTGAACCGTCTCGCCGGCGGGAATGTGATGCTCGCGGCCGGCAAATTTCGATGGGTGCCGCGGCGCAAATTTGTAGCCTAGTTCGCTGGCAACCCTGACCGCCGGTATGGCCTGCACCGGATCGATCAGGACGTCGATATCGATCATCGGTCGCAATTCCGGAGCGGGATAGATTCGGTGCGCCAGCACGCCGCCCTTGAGCAGGATCACCTCGATCCCGGCGGCTGCGAACGCCTCCAGCAATCGATCGATCGCGCTTTCGCGGATCATGGCCTGTTGGCGGTGACGGCTGGCGAGGGCATGGAAAACGCGCATCGCGTCGGCGGAAATCGCGCCCGGCTTCATTTTGGCCAGCGCCGTGACCATCGGCGCCATCAACAGCGTGACACCGTGATAGTCGGCCTCGCCGACCAGTTGCTGCCAGGGCGATGGGTCGGCCAGATCGATTTCGCGAACAATCTGCTCGGGGTCGCCGGCGAAATCCCGCTCCGGACCCAGCGCGGTCAGCAAGGCGCGCAGCAGCGCGTAGCCGTCGGCGGGCGCGGCCCTGCCGCTGATCGATGAAGACAGGAGTTCCACCAGACACCCCAAGGGACCCATCCGCTTCCAGGTCCGTCGGCGGCAACGGCTGATCCGGGAGGCAATGGACGTCGTGACTGCTCACCTTTTGACATTGACCGTCAGTTTTGGCCATCTTATTGTGCACGCGAACGGGCATATACAGTTTCGGCATCCCTTTGGGGGGTGCAAAATTTTCATCCGCTAATTGTTAATGTGGGGTCCCTTTCTATGTCTGAGGAAATAAACCGTCGCCCGCTTTTGAAGGCGATCGGCGGTACTATCGGTGCGGGTGCGGCGCTTGGACTCCTGCCGAGCTCGTGGACTGAGCCGGTTGTACATTCGATTGTCGTTCCAGCGCATGCCGCGGCATCTCCTTCCGGAACCACCGCGACCACGGGAACTACGGCGACAACCACGCCAACGACGACCGCCACCACGCCGACGACGACGGTGACCACCACCCCGACGACGACCACCGCAACGACGACGTCGAACCTCGGCCCCCCGGCGTGATCCACTAGCCGCTTTTGACCCTGTGCTGGCTGATTCTGGCAAAACCAAAGCCCTGACGATGGCCAAATGCGTGCTTGCGCTTCACGACCAGGCAACGGAGCTGCGATATCCCGAGAGTTTGCAGGCCAGCATCGACCTGTTGTTCGGACCGCAGCCCCATGATTCGGTTGGGCCGCCCGGCCACCTGATTTCGATCGAAGCCAGAGACGACGGCCGATATTCGATCAGCGGCGATACCGAGCAGCCGGCCGGCAATGAACTGAACACCCCGGAGCTGCTCGACGCGCTGCTTGAGGACGTGGTTCGCTCGCTGATCGTCGACCTCGACAGTGCGATCGCGCTTCACGCGGCCTCGGTCGGATGGCAGGGCAAGTCGATCCTCATTGCAGGCCCGACCGGCGCCGGCAAGACTTCGCTGGCGGCGTGGTTTGTCGCCAACGATTTCGAGTTCCTGTCCGACGAACTCGTCGTTCTCGCCTGCCCCGGGCAAACCACGTCAAGCTTCCCCCGACCGCTGCTCGCCAAGCCGGGCTCCGGGGACCTGATCGACCTGCTGGCGCGGGCCGGCCGCGGCCGGCCGGTCAGGACCGCGTCGAATACCATGATCTGTCTCGACCCGCGCTCAGCCGCCGAGCTCACGCGGCAGGCAGGGCTGATTGTATTTCCGCAATTCGCAGCCGGCAGCGATCTGACATTCGCATCGGTAACGCCGGCCATGGCCGCATTGAAACTGATGCAGTGCAATCTGAACGCGCGCAATCTTGCCGACCATGGCTTGGCGGCCCTGACCAGGTTTGCCCGCAACGTTCCGGCGCTCGCCTTGACCTACGGAAGCTATGACCAGCTCGATTCCGTCGCCGACAGCTTCGTGAAATTCGTGCTGGAAGCCGGCATGGGCCCCGCCGGCTTGATGAAACTCACGAAAGCGTTCGGCCCGCGGTCGCTCCCGGCCGGGCAGGCCGCTCAAGCCAGCCTCGCCAAGCCAGCCGCCATCCCGGCAAGGGCGGCGATCCCGGAGGCGACACCGCGCAAGGTCGCCAAAAAGATCACGATCGGCATGGCGACCTATGACGACTACGACGGGGTCTATTTCACGTTGCAGGCGATCCGGATGTATCATCCGGAAATACTCGACGACACCGAGTTCCTCATCATCGACAACCATCCCGAAGGGCCGGCCGCGCATGCCCTCAAGAATCTGGAAAGCTGGGTACCGAATTATCGCTACCTTCCCAAAGGCGACGTCTCGGGAACCGCGGTCAGGGACTATGTGTTTCGCCAAGCCAGCGGTGAAATCGTCATCTGCATGGATTGTCACGTCTTCGTGGTCGAGGGCGCGCTGAAGCGGCTGATCGACTATTTCGAGGCTCATCCCTGCTGCGGGGATCTGCTGCAGGGCCCGTTGCTGTACGACAATCTGAATACCGTATCGACACACCTCACGCCGAAATGGCGAGAAGGCATGTACGGGACATGGGAATCCAGCGCCGAGGGCACCGATCCCGAGCACCCGCCGTTCGAAATCCCGATGCAGGGCCTCGGGCTGTTCGCCTGCCGGCGCGAAGCGTGGCCCGGCTTCAATCCGGCCTTTCGCGGCTTTGGCGGCGAGGAAGGCTATATCCACGAGAAATTCCGCCAGCGCGGCGGACGTACGCTCTGCCTGCCGTTCCTGCGCTGGATGCATCGTTTCGTCCGCCCGCTGGGCATTCCCTACGCCAACCTCTGGGAGGACCGGGTCCGGAATTACTGGATCGGATTTCTCGAACTTGGCTGGGATACCGCACCGATCGCCGAGCACTTCGAGGCATTTGTCGGCGGCGGGGTTGGCGCGGCCATCGTCGCCAAGGTGGCGAGAGAGTTCGCGCCGGCGGCCTTGCCGCCCGAGCCGACAACACCCGAGGTCGACGGCGCCATCGAGATAGATGCGATCGCCAGGCGCAGGGCCGCGGACGCAGTCAAAGTCTCGACCTGATCCAGCCCAGGCCTTCGGGCGTCACGTGGTCCCTGACGCCATCCAGATATTGTCGCCAGCGCACCGACAGATCCGACGGCCGCAGCCGCCCATCCGGCCTTACATCGGTGCTGCGGCTTCGCCACGCAGCGATATTGGCAACCTGCCGCGCGTCATTGCCGGACCCGTATCCGCTCAGATGCTGAATACCGTTATCCCACCGATAGATGTAGGAGGTGCGGTCGCCGAGTTCCGTGGTCGCAAGCAGGCCGGCCTCCTCGGTCTGCAGGGTAACGGGATGGTCGGTGTAATCGGGATGCGTGTCGATCGGCGCGCCCTTGAGGTGGTCCGCGCGAAATATCCACGATCCTTCGAACCTGTTGGAATGACGCGAAAACCTGGTATTGGCCTCGGATAGCCAGACCGAAGCCGGTTTCCAGGCCATGGCCTCGCCGATGTGCTCCAGGCAATCCTGCAGGTGCCATGGCAAATAGAGATCATCGTCGTCCCACCAGTGGATGAGGTCCGCACCTGGATCCGCCAGCTGATGCATTCTCAGCCGGATATGGCGGAGCGACACCTTCGCCCCGGCCTCGTTGACGATCCGGACGCGCGGATGATCGAAGAACAGCGGACAGGGATGCTGGTTGTAGATCAGCAGCGTGGCCTGCGACAACGCGGACTGCTGCAGAAAACAGCCGAGCGATTCGCAGACCAGTTCATGGCGCCCATAGGTGCCCATCAAGCAGTCGATTTTCATCGCCGCTTACCTGGGGTCGGGATCGATCATCGGAGCGGTCCCCTCACTTCCCCGGCCATGACGGCTTGCGCTTTTCGCCAAAGGCTTTCAGCCCCTCCCTGGCGTCCTCGGTCATCGCCAGCAGGGCGATCTGGCTTTCGGTGTAGGCGATGCTCTGGTCGAACGACATCGCGGCGATCGCGCGCATGGCGTACTTGCCGCGCCGGATCGCGGTTGGCGACTTGTCGATAATGCGGCCGATCAGCCAGTCGATCTTGCCGTCGAGTGCGGCGGACGGCACCACGTAATTCAATAGTCCGGCGGCCTGCGCGGCCCCGGCATCGAACGGTTCGCCGGTCAGCGCCCATTCGTTGACCAGCCGCCGCGGCGCGATCGACTGCAGCAGGCTCATCACCTGCATCGGAAAAACGCCGACCTTCACCTCGGGCAATCCGAACAGCACATGGTCTGCGGCCACCGCCATGTCGGTCATGCACAGCAGTCCCATGCCGCCGGCCATGCAGACGCCGCCGACCCGCGCGATCGCCGGCTTGGTGGCGTTCTGCGACAGCCGCAACAGATCGGCGTAGTCGACATTCGGCCTGGCAAAATCCATCGCGAAGGCGCCAGCGGTATTCTGCAGATCGGCGCCGGCGCAAAACGCCTTGTCGCCCGCGCCGGTCAGCACGATCACGCGCACGTCCTTGTCGTCATGGGCGTCGCGATAGCCCCTGGCGATGCCGGCGATGACGTCGCCATTGATGGCGTTGCGCTTGTCCGGCCGGTTGATGGTGATCCAGAACGCATGGCCGCGCTTTTCCAGGATCACGCTGTTGTTGTCGGTCATTGTCCCGCCCACTCGCCCCGTTGCTGCCGGCGGACATTAGAGCATGATCCGGAAAAGCGGGCACCGGTTTTCCGAAAAGATCATGTTCAGACAAGAAGGCCGGAGCGCGGTTGAAGCTATCGCGCCGCAGCGGCAGCCGGTCGGCCGACTGCAAGGAGATTTCGGGGTTGATTCAAGGACGATCTAAGGCGTCGGAATGGCGGAGGGCACCGCCTTCCTGACCCACACCTTGTTGTCATGGAACGCAGCACCCCCGACCGGCGCGACGGCCTCGGCCCCGGTCAGCGTGTTGATCCCGCGGCCGCCGATATGGGCCTTGTTCGGGTGCACCGATTCGGCGATCAGCACGCCGCGGCGCAGGCCCTCGAACAGTCTTGCGGTCAGCGTGGTCTCGCCCCTGACATTGCCGAGGGTGACGGCATCGCCGTCGGCGATGCCGAGCGGCGCGGCATCGTCGGGGTGGATCATCACGCTCGGCGCGCCCTCGCGCGCCTGCGACGACGGCGTTTCGTTGAAGCTGGTGTTGAGGAAGCTGCGCGACGGGCTGGTGGCGAGCCGGAACGGATGGGCCTCGTCGGCCTCCTCGATCGCGGTCCAGTGATCCGGCAGCGACGGCATCTGGTCCCAGGCCCCCATCATACCGGCATTGCCGAGCGGAACCCGCGCCCAGTCGGCCCTGAAGTGGAACTTGCCGTCGGCATGCGCAAATCCGTCGAGATAATGCGAGGTGCGGAAGTCGGGCTGCAGGTCGCGCCACAGATCGGCTTCGAGCGCCTCGATCCCGCCATGGCCGCTGTTCTTCAGCGTGGCGTCGATCAGCTGCCGCGGCGACATTTCGAATCCGGGGTGTTTTGCATTGAGCCGGCGGGCAAGGCCGCGCAGCACCTCGTGGTTGGAGCGGCATTCGCCGGGGGGCTCGATCAGCTTGGCGCCGACCGAAATATGCTGGTGGCCTCCGCCGTAATAGAGATCGTCGTGCTCGATGAACATGGTCGCGGGCAGAACCAGGTCCGCCATCTCCGCGGTCTCGGTCATGAACTGCTCATGCACCACCGTGAACAGGTCCGGGCGCGCGAACCCCTGACGCACCAGCGCCTGCTCCGGCGCCACCGTCATCGGATTGGTGTTCTGGATCAGCATCGCCTTGACCGGCGGACCGTGCTTCAGCGCCACCGGATCGCCGGTCAGGATGCGTCCGATCTTGGACTGGTCGAGCAGCCGCGTGCCGTGGTCGATGGCGTCATGGCCTTCGATCAGCGATTCGTTGAACTTCCAGATCGCGTAATTGTTGAAGAAGGCGCCGCCGCCCTCGTATTGCCAGGCACCGGTCACCGCCGGGATGCACAGCGCCGCGTGCATCTGCGCCGCGCCATTGCGGCTGCGGGTAAAACCATAGCCGAGCCGGAAGAACGAGCGCTTGGTCTGCCCGACCGCGCGGGCGAAGGCCTCGATCTCCCCGACCGGCACGCCCGATATCGATGAGGCCCACTCCGGCGTGCGGGTCGCAAGATGCGCCTCCAGTTCGCCGGGACAATCGGTGTAGCGCGCCAGATAATCGCGGTCGGCAAAGCCCTCGCGGAACAGCACGTGCATGACGCCGCAGGCGAACGCGCCGTCGGTGCCGGGCCGCAGCAGGATCTTGATGTCGGCCTGCTTCATGGTGTCGTTGTTGTAGACATCGATGGCCGCGATCCTGGCGCCGCGTTCCTTGCGGGCGCGGGCGGCGTGCGTCATCACATTGACCTGGGTGTTGACCGGATTGGTGCCCCAGATCACCACCAGGTCGGAGACGCCCATCTCGCGCGGATCGACGCCGGCGACCTTGCCGGTGCCGGCGGCGAATCCCACCCGCGCGATGGTCGAACAGATGGTGCTGTAGAACCGGGAATATTTCTTGACATGGGCGAGGCGGTTGATGCCGTCGCGCATCACCAGACCCATGGTGCCGGCGTAATAATACGGCCACACCGACTCGGCGCCGAACTCGCGCTCGGCCTGATTGAACCGCGACGCGATCTCGTCCAGCGCATCGTCCCATGAGATCCGCGCGAACCTGCCCGATCCCTTCGGGCCGACACGGAATTGCGGATAGGTCAGCCGGTCCGGATGATGAACGCGCTCGGCATAGCGCGCGACCTTGGCGCAGACCACCCCGGCCGTATAGCTCTGCAGCTTGGAACCACGGACGCGGCCGATGCTCTGGCCGTCGATCACCTCGATATCGAGCGCGCAGGCCGACGGGCAATCGTGCGGACAGGTGGAATGCTTGACCTCGACCTTGGCGTGCTGGTTCATGGGTCAATAGCTAGCATCAAAAACCGGGGCCGCCGAGCGTATTTATCCGGCAGGCGGGCGTGAAAATTGCGCGCCGGCCATGCGTCATGCGCCGCGGCAAGCCCTGCCAATGACCGTCGGAGCGGTCGAATGTCGCGCCGGCGATGGCCCGCCTTTCGGGCAAGGCGTGCCGGACCCGTCCCGGGACCAGGCCATTGCCGCTAGACTTTCAGCCGCGCCCGGTCCAACACACGGCAAAAATCGGGAGTTTGAAATGACCGGCCCAGGCCCCGTCCGAAGGTTCGCCCTTGCACTGGCGGCAGTCCTGCTTGTTGCTCCGCTCCACCTGGCCAGCCCTGCTCTGGCGCAGGATTATCCGACTCGGGCGATCCGGATCATCGTTCCCTTTGGTGCCGGCGGGCCGGCCGATGTCGCGGGCCGCCTGATCGGCAGCGCCCTGCAGGACAGTCTTGGCCAGCCCTTCGTGATCGAGAACCGGGCCGGCGCCGGCGGCGTGATCGGCACGCTGGAGGCCGCGAAATCGCCGCCGGACGGCTACACGCTCTTGATGATCTCGAATACCCAGACCGCGAATGAATCGCTGGTGCCGCAACGCAAGTACCAGCTGATGCGCGATCTGGCGCCGGTCGCCGCGGTCAATTACTCCGACCTCGTGGTGGTCGTGCATCCGAAGGTCGAAGCGCAAACGCTGCAGCAATTGATCGCGCTGGCCAAATCGCAACCGGGAAAGCTGAACTATGCGTCGGCCGGCCAGGGCACGCCGTATCACATGGCCGGCGAGCTTTTGAAAACCATGGCCGGCATCGACCTCGTCCACGTTCCCTACCGCAACAGCGGCGATGCGCGCAGCGGCGTCATTGGCGGACAGGTGCAGATGATGATCGATGCGGTTCCGACCATGGCGCCGAACATCATCGCCGGCCAGGTGCGGGCGCTCGCCACCACCGGCAAGACGCGTTCGAGCGTGCTGCCGGATGTGCCGACGGTCGCCGAAGCCGGCGTTCCCGGATACGAAGCCACCATCTGGCTCGGACTGATGGCGCCGATGGGTACGCCGAAGCCGATCATCGACCGGCTCAATGCCGCCGTGAACGCCTTCGTCGAGCGGCCGGAGACCGTCAAGCTGTGGGCTGAACAGGGCGCGGTGGCGATGCCGATGACGCCGGAGCAGTTCGACAAATTCCTGCGCGACGATATTGCAAAATCGGCCAAGGTCGTCCAGCAATTCGGCGACAGGCCGTAAACCGAGGTGGCAGCCGCGATGCCGAGCATTCGATTCCGCCTCAATGGCGTCGAGACCGACGTCGACGCCGATCCCGATTCGTCGCTGCTCAGCATGCTGCGTGGCCGCCTCCGCATGACCGGGCCGCATTTCGGCTGTGGCGCCGATGAATGCGGCGCCTGCAACGTGCTTCTCGGCGACCGCGCGGTGGCCTCCTGCGACACCCCGCTGTGGGCGGTCGCGGGTCGCGAGGTCACCACCATCGAGGGGCTGGGAAACGAGCGCGAACCGCATCCGCTGCAGCAGGCGTTCATCGCCGAACAGGCACTGCAATGCGGCTATTGCGTTTCCGGAATCCTGATCAGCGCCGCGGCGCTGTTGGCGCGCAACCCGAATCCGGCCGACGCCGAGGTCAGGGCCGCGCTGGACCGCAACCTCTGCCGTTGCGGTTCGCATAACCGCATGGTGCGGGCGGTGCTGCGCGCGGCGCAAGCGATGGCCTCCCGATGACCGGGGCCGCCGCCTCCCCTCCCCGCCAATTGCCGGTCAGCCTGGCGGCGAACCCGATGCTGTCGTCATGGGTGCGTTTCTCGGCCGAAGGCCAGGTGATGGTGTCGCCGGGCAAGGTCGAGATCGGGCAAGGCATCGTCACCGCGCTGGCCCAGATCGCCGCCGACGAGCTCGACGTCGATATCGGCCGGGTGCAGATGATCCGCGCCTCGACGGCGGCCAGCCCGAACGAGGGCGTCACCTCGGGCAGCCTTTCGGTGCAGCAGTCGGGACGCGCCATCCGGCAGGTCTGCGCCGAGGTCAGGCAGATCTTCCTCGAACTCGCCTCGCAGCGGCTGGGTGTCGACGCCAACGCGCTCGACATCCAGGACGGCACCATGACGGGACCGGGCAATATCAGCACCAGCTACTGGGAGCTCGCCGCCGATGTTTCGCTGGAGCGCCGCGCGACGGCAGGTGCCGTGCCGAAATTGGCGACGCAGCGACGGCTGGCCGGAAATTCGGTACCGAGGCTGGATATTCCCGACAAGGTTTTCGCAAGGCCGCGCTTCATCCACGATTGCGCGTTTGCAGGAATGCTGCATGGCCGCGTGCTGCGATCCGGAGTCTGCGCTGCAAAACTCGTCGCCATGCAGGAAGACGGCGCGCGCGCCGTTGCCGGACTCGTCGCCATCGTCCGCGACGGCAGTTTTGCCGGCGTGGTGAGCGAGACCGAGGCCGGCGCCGAGGCTGCATTGCAGGCGCTGCGCAGGGGCGCGGCATGGTCAGCCGGCGAAACGCTTCCCGATGAAGCGCGGCTGGCGGGGTGGCTGAAAGCCCAGCCTGTGGAATCGACCGTCATCGACACCCGGACCACGCCCCGGACTGCCGCCGCGAGCCGAACGATGCGGCGGCAATACACCCGGCCCTATCTCGCGCACGCCTCGATCGCGCCATCCTGCGCCATCGCGCAGTGGGCAGGAGACCGGGTCCGGGTCTGGACCCACAGCCAGGGCGTCTATCTGCTGCGCGCCGATCTGGCGCTGGTGCTCGGGTTGCCGGTCGAGAACATCACCGTCGAGCATGTCGAGGGGGCCGGCTGCTATGGACACAACGCCGCCGACGATGTCGCGCTCGACGCCGTTCTTTTGGCCAAGGCGGCCGCCGGCCGGCCGGTCCGCGTGCAATGGTCGCGGCAGGATGAGATGTCGCAGGCGCCGTTCGGCGCGGCGATGGCGATCGACCTCGAAGCCGACCTCGATGCAGAGGGCGAGATCGTCGATTGGCGCCACAGCATCTGGAGCAACGGCCACGCCGCGCGGCCGGGGCGCGCCGCCGCGCCGGCCTTGCTGGCGGGTACCGAACTGGCGAATCCGTTCGCGCGCACCATTTCCACCAATCCGCCGCAGGCCAATGGCGGCGGCGGCGACCGCAATACAATTCCGCTGTACGATTTTCCCTGCTGGACCATCGAAAGCCATCGGCTCAAGACCATGCCGATCAGAACCTCGGCGCTGCGGACGCTGGGCGCGCAAGGCAACGTTTTTGCGATCGAGTGCTTCCTCGACGAGGTGGCGGCCGCCCGCGGCGAGGATCCCGTGGATTTCCGTCTGCGTCACCTGACGGATCCGCGGGCACAGGACGTGATCCGCGCCGCAGCCCGGCGCGCCAATTGGAAGCCGGAGCCGCAACCCGGCCGCGGCCATGGCATCGGCTTTGCGCGATACAAGAACACCGGCGCCTATTGCGCCGTGGTCGCCGAGATCGAGGGCGCCGAAGATATCAGCGTCAGGCGGCTGACCATCGCGGTCGATGTCGGCGAGGCCATCAATCCGGACGGTGTCATCAACCAGATCGAGGGTGGCGCGATCCAGGCCACCAGCTGGGTCTTGAAGGAGCGCGTTCGCTTCGACCGCCAGCGCATCACCAGCAACAGCTGGAGCGCGTATCCGATCCTTCGCTTCAGCGAGGTGCCCGAAGTCCAAGTCGAGATCCTGGCGCGGCCGGATATTGAACCGGTCGGCGCCGGCGAGGCCGCGCACGGCCCGGTCACGGCGGCGATCGCCAATGCGGTATTCGATGCGCTGGGCGTGCGGGTCTGCGATCTGCCGATCACCCGCGACAGCCTGATCGCGGCGATGGAGGCGAGCGCGTGAGCGCGTTGCAGATTCTCAGCGGCGGCGCGGCCCAGGGCCTGGTCGCCGCACTCGCGCCGTCATTCAAGGCGCTGACCGGTCTCGACATCGCCGGCGAGTTCGGCGCGGTCGGCGCCATGGCCGAGCTTTTGCGCGCCGGCACAGCAGCCGACATCGTGGTGCTGACGGCGGCCAGGATCGCCGAGCTGGCCGGCGAAAACCTGGTGGTCCGCGCCTCGATCGCCGACATCGGCCTGGTCGAAACCGCGATCGCGGTCCGCAACGGCGACCCCGAAGTCGCGGTGAACGATGCCGCGGCGCTGCGCGCGGCGCTGCTTGCGGCCGATGCGATCTTCGTGCCCGATACCAAAAGCTCGACGGCCGGGATTCATGTGGCGAAGGTGCTGGGACAGCTCGGCATCGCCGACGAGGTCGCCGCCCGGCTCCGGATCTTTCCCAATGGCGCGACCGCGATGCGCCACCTGGCCCAGTCCGACGCGGCCAGGCCGCTCGGCTGCACGCAATCGACCGAGATCATCGGCACCGACGGTGTGGCGCTGTCGGGTGCGCTGCCGAAGGGATGCGAACTTTCCACCATGTATACCGCCGCGGTGGCTGCGCAGGCCGCCAATCCGCGCCAGGCCCGGGCGCTGATCGATCTGCTGATCGGGGCGGATCGGCGCGAATTGCGCGAGCGCGCCGGTTTTCTCGCTGGCTGATCGAAGGTGAAATTTCGACCTAGAGGTCTTTCGAAACCGTGTCCGCCAGATGGTCCAGGATATTTCCCCAGCCCTTGGTGTGACCTTCGAGAATTGCCGACGTCGGCAGACGCTCGTGGGTCAGCACGAGGTCGGTCTCATCGCCGCGCGGATTGAGTTCGACGGTTACCAGGGTATTCACATGGTTCGTCAGCGGGCCGACCCACGTGAACACAAGCTTGTGCGGCCGGTCGATCTGGACATAGGTGCCGGAGACTTCGCGGCTTGCTTCCTTCGATGACATGACAAGGCTGAAGGCGCCGCCGGGGCGGAGGTCGCAGCTCGCCTTGCAATCGACCGCGCCCGGAAAGGGGCTCATCCAGCGAACCATCAGATCGGGCTTGGTCCACAGGTCGAAGATCTGCTCGGCCCCGGCCCTGACGCGCCGGCGTACCTGCACGACCGCACCCGTCGTGTCACCGCGATCCATGCTTGCGATCCCTTGCGCCCAGCTTACGGTCCTTCTTGAGCTCGCGCAGCAGGCTCTCCATGGCGTCCAGCCGCTGCTCCCAAAAGCCGCGGGTCCGCTCGATCCAGCCATCGACCTCGTCCAGCGAACGGGTATTGATGGAGAGGATGTGGTCGCGCCCCTTCCTGTGCCGCTCGACCACGCCGCTCGCTTCCAGCACGCGGATGTGTTTCGACACTGCGTTGAGCGACATCGGAAAGGGTTCGGCGACCTCGGTCACGCGCGCCTCGCTGCGTGAGAGCCGTTCGATAATCGCCCGCCGCGTCGGATCGGCCAAGGCGGCGAACACCGCGTTGAGGCGCGCGGTACGCGAAGCGGCTTCCTTGCGGGCTTCGGTCTCAATCATGGCGATCCGGCTGCCCGCTCGATTCTCGATTCTGAAATTATTCTACCCAAAGGTTGACAATTTTTCAAGCCGGCGCTTTATTCAACCTATAGGTTGAATCAATCGGATGATGAGGGAGAGCTCGATGCCGAATAAATCCGTTGCCGCTGCCGCCGTGGCAATCGCACTTCTGTCGGCCGCCGTCGCGCGGGCCGAGCCGGTCAAGAACGTCGTCCTCGTCCACGGGGCCTTCGCCGACGGCTCCGGATGGCGGGACGTCGCCGGCATTCTTGCCAAGGATGGCTATGCGGTCAGCGTGGTGCAGGAGCCGTTGACATCCCTCGCCGACGACGTCGCGGCGACCAAAAGGGTGCTGGATCTGCAGCAGGGTCCCGTCCTTCTGGTCGGCCACAGCTATGGCGGGGTGGTCATCACCGAAGCGGGCAATGCGCCTGGTGTCGTCGGCCTCGTCTACATCGCCGCCTTCATCCCCGACCAGGGCGAGAGTGCCGTCGGCCTGCTCTCGCAGGCCCCCGCTGCCAACAACGACATGCGCGCCACCAAGGACGATTTCCTGTACCTTGAGCCGGCCGCCTTCCCCGCCGATTTCGCTGCCGACGTGCAGCCGGCGCAGGCGAACTTCATGGCGCATTCGCAGCAGATGCTGGCCAAGGCCGCCGGCGGCGCGCCAGTAGCGGCGGCCGCCTGGCATCAGAAGAAGAGCTGGGCACTGATCGCGACCAGCGACCACAACATCAATCCCGATCTCGAGCGCAGCATGGCCAAGCGGGCCGGCAGCCAAACGATCGAGGTCCCCGCCAGCCACGCGGTCTACCTTTCCAAGCCGGACGAGGTGGCGCGATTGATTGAACGGGCGGCAAGGGAGTCTGCCAGGTAACCCTTCCATGCAACACGAGTGACAAGGATTCCCCATGTCCGTGAACGTGCTCTACCGGACCGCCGCCCGCGCCACCGGCGGCCGCGACGGCCGCTCCGCCACCCTGGACGGTACTTTTGAAGTGACCCTGACGACGCCGAAGGAACTGGGCGGCCCCGGCGGCGACGGCGCCAATCCCGAAAAACTGTTCGCCGCGGGCTATGCGGCCTGCTTCCTCGGCGCCATGAAATTCATCGCCTCGCAAGGCGGCCCGAAGGTGCCAGGCGACGCGGCGGTGACCGCCACGGTCGGAATCGGACCGAGGCAGGAAGGCGGCTTCGGCCTGACCGTCGCGCTGTCGATCGCCCTGCCGGGCATACCCAGAGGCGAAGCCGAGGCGCTGGTTGCCAAGGCCCATCAGGTGTGCCCCTATTCCAACGCGACCCGCAACAATATTGACGTCAAGCTCACCGTCGAATAGGGCCCGCCGTCGCGGCCTGAAATCGCGGCGCAGCGTTGTCGTACGGGATACACCGAAAGATGGTCAGCGCGGTCAATGAGAAATTGCTGGACGAACGTCTCGCCGCGCTGGAACAGGCCAGGGCATGGAGTCCGCGGCTCGTATCGAAGCTCGAGAGTCACATTCGCAGCGCGGACGATCTGGCTCTATTCCGGATCAACGCGTTCAGCTTTGCCCAGCAGCGTCATCTGGCCGAGAACGAAACCATCGACCTGTTTCTTCATGCCACGGCGCTTGGCCTCTTCTCGATGGACTGGTCGCTGTACTGTCCGCAATGCTGCTGCGTGGTCGAAAGCTTCCGCAGCCTCAAGAGCCTGCACAACCACTATCAGTGCCGGTTCTGCCAGGTCGGCTACGACGCGGCGCTCGACGAATATATCGCGGTCGGGTTCACCGTCAGCCCGAATATCCGCAAGATACCGTTTCATGATCCCGACCAGCTCTCGGCCTGGGACAAGTTCTTCAAGACCCAGAACACGCCCGAAGGCCTGTTGCCCGATGGCCAGCCGCTGGTGGATGCCAAGGCGGCGCTGGCGCGGTCGGTGACCTATCTGCCGCCGGGGGAGACCACGTCGATCGAAATCGAGGCCGACGCAGGTACTGTCGTTGGCACCTGTCCGCTCGGGAGAGCCGCGATCATGGTCCCGATCGTCGGAACGCCGGCTTCAGCTCCGCAGGTCGTGCCTGTCGCTTATGGCGAAACAGTGCAGGTCCGCGAGGTGCACGAGCTGGCGCCCGGCAGAATCGTTTTTACGCTGGCGAACAAGACCTCGGAGCGCGGCATGTTTGCCATCGCCGTGCTGCCGCCCGGTTTCGACATCGGCGGCGCCCCGGTGCATTTTGTCCCGTTTCTCAACGGCAAACGTCTGCTGACCAGGCAGGCCTTTCGCGATCTGTTCCGTTCCGAGGTCATCAAGGCGCGGGAGGGAATTGCGGTCAAGGACATCACGCTTCTGTTCACGGACCTCAAAGGCTCAACCGCACTCTACGACCGCATCGGCGACCTCAATGCCTTTGCCCTCGTCCAGCGGCATTTCGATCTTCTGCAGGACGTCGTGACTCGCCACAATGGCGCGATCATCAAGACCATCGGCGATGCCGTCATGGCCACGTTCCTGGAACCTGCCGACGCGGTCGCTGCAGCTCTCTCGATACGCAATGAGATCGAAGCTTTCAACGGCAGGCAGGCTGACCGTGCTCTCATTCTCAAGATCGGGATTCACAAGGGCGCGGCGATCGCGGTGACCTTGAACGAACGGCTCGATTATTTCGGCCAGACCGTCAACATTGCGGCGCGCGTGCAGCAGCTGGCGGACGCCGAAGAGATTTTTGTTTCGGAGGATGCCTGTTCGGCTGAAGGCGTGCAGGCGCTGCTTGCTTCCCGGGAAGTCTCATCGAGCGTCTTCAAGCTGAAGGGCGTTCAGCAGGGCCTGCGCGTATTCCGCATCGCCAAGGACCTGGCGGCTTTGTGAGCCGGGCCGATCTGGCTGGCCTGCACGCTCCCGGCCCAATGCTGCCTGACTTGACGCGGCACGCCTCGTCCGCTCCGCCCCGGCCATCCCGACTCCGGCGCCGGCCAGTTCCCACGCTCACCTGGCCAATTGGGTCAGGCCGGTCGGCGGCCCGTCGACGCCGGTCCAGCCGCCATCGACGAACAGGGTGCTGCCGCTGACATAGCTCGCCGCGTCGGAAGCCAGATAGGCGACCGCGGTGGCGACTTCGTCGGCGCTGCTCCAGCGGTTGAAGACGGTGTGCCCGGCATAGAGATGGTAGATGTCCGGCCGCTGCTTGAACGGCGCGGTCAGCGCGGTTTCGACAATGCTCGGCGCGATGGCGTTGACGCGGACGCCGAAGCGGCCCACCTCGGACGCAAAACCCTTGACCAGCAGGCCGATCGCGGCCTTGGTCGAACCATAGACGCCAAGCCCGGGCTCGATGGTGACCGCGCGCACCGACGAGCAGGCGATGATGCTGCCGGATTGCTGGCCGACCATGATGCGGCCGAAGGCCTGGAAGAACCACACCGTGCCCTTGATGTTGAGGTTGATGACGCGGTCGAGATCCTCCTCGGTGTAATCCAGAATCGTCTTGCGGATGTTCAGTCCCGGCGTGGTGACGGCGATATCGAGGCGCGGAAATTTCCGCATCACGGTGGTCGCGAGCTCGGCGACCGAGGCGGCGCTGGCGGCATCGCAAGCCGCGGCCTCCGCCAGGCCGCCCTGCCCGCGAATGCCGGCGGCGGTGGCTTGCGCGCCCTCGCGATCGCGATCGGCGCAGATCACGCTGGCGCCGAGCGATGCCAGCGCTTCCGCGGAGGATTTGCCGATGCCGGAGGCGGCGCCAAGCACCACCGCGGTCTTCGCCGTGAGATCGAAAAGCTTGCGATAGTCGGTCACCGCCGAACCTCCTTTGCCTGTGTCGGCCCGCGTGGGGACGGCGGGCCGCGAATCCCTGCCGCAAGCCACCCATGATTGGCGTTGCTAAAGCTGGTTCATATACTAATATATCAGCGAAGTTCGAGAGCAAGCATGTCCGCACGCCTGACCAACAAGCTTCGTTCGGCCGCGGCCAGCCATCGCCGCGCCGGCCGGCCGCGCGCAGCTACCGCTGCGTCACAGATCCATGCGGAGCTCCGGGCCGAACTGGTGTCGTTGCAACGACGCCCCGGAGAGGCGATCTCGGAGGCCGAAATCGCGCTGTCCTACGGGGTGAGCCGCACGCCGGTCCGCGAAGCCATCCTCAAATTATCCGACGAAGGCTTGCTCGAAATATTTCCCCAGTCCGGCATCTTCGTCTCGCGCATTCCGATGGCGGCGCTGCCGGAGGCGATCGTCATTCGCAAGGCGCTGGAGGAAACCACCGCAAGGCTGGCCGCCGAGCGCGCCACTTCCAGCCAGATCCTGGTTCTGCGTTCGATCCTGCAGCGGCAGCGGGAGGCGGACGCCGCGGGGGACAGCGACGCCTTCCATCAGGCGGACGAAGGGTTCCATGCCACCATCGCCGACGTCGCGTCCTATCCCGGGATCTGGAAGCTGATCCAGCAGGTCAAGGTCCACGTCGATCGCTATCGCCGTCTGACCCTGCCGCAGGCCGGACGAATTGCGCAGGTGATCGCCGAGCACGAAGTCATCCTGGCCGCGATCGAGGCGCATGATCCGGCGGGGGCGCGGATCGCGATGGAGGCCCATCTCGAAAGGCTGCTCGGCGACATCTGCGCCACTCAAAAATTCAATCCGGAGTATTTCGACCAGCAATGAGATGAGACAATGGACGCGGCCGCAAAAAGAGCCGCGCAGTCGGGAGGATGAACGTATGAACGGCGCTGTGGTTTTTCGAGCCTTGTTTCGAGCCCTTTTTCGAGCCTTGGACCGGGCCGCGACCTGATGGGCGGCAGCAGCCTGGATATCCTGTTGACCTCCACGGGAGAGCCGATCGCAGCCGCCAGCGCGTCCGCTTCGCCGGAGCGCTCCGTGCTTCGGCTGGTCGATCTTGCCGCCGAAAGCCTGGTCGTCGCCGCGCTGCTCGGCGAACTCGTGCTGGTGCTGGCAAATGTCGTGGCGCGCGTCTATTTCCACCATTCCTTCCTGTGGACCGATGAAATCGCACGGCTGGCCTTGTCGATCCTGGCCTTTATCGGCGGCGCCGTCGCCTATCGGCGGCGCGACCATGCCTTCGTCCGGGTCATCCTCAGCCGGCTTCCGCTGGCCGGCGAACGCGGCTGCCTGGCGCTCGCCGATGTCGTGGTGCTGTTCGTGGCCGGGTTGACCGGCCTCGTTTCGATCGAATTTCTCGGCTCGAGCTGGGACGAACTGACGCCGATCTTCCAGATGCCGGCCGCCCTGATCGCGCTGCCGCTTCCTGTGGGAATGGCGCTGCTGGTGCTCTACGCCGCGGTCAATCTCCGTCGCGACCACGGCGCGATGGCGCTCGGCGTCGGCGCGGGCTTTGCCACGGTCGTTGCCATCGCTGCGCTGACCCGCGACAGCTGGTTGCCGATGCTGGGGGACGACGCCGCCATCATTGCGGCGCTCGGCCTGTTCTTCTTCGCCATTCTCGCCGGCGTCCCGGTCGGGTTCGTGCTGCTGCTGTCGACCGCAACCTATCTGTGGGGCACCGGAACGGCATCCCTGGTGGTGCTGCCGCAGACCATGGTCAACGGCACCGGCAACTTCATCCTGCTCGCGGTGCCGTTCTTCATTCTCGCCGGGCTGGTGATGGAGCGCGGCGGCATCAGCATCCGGCTGGTGCGCTTCATCCATGCCCTGGTCGGTCACATGCAGGGCGGCCTGCTGCAGGTCACCGTCGCCAGCATGTATGTCGTGTCGGGACTGTCCGGCTCGAAGCCCGCCGACGTGGCCGCGGTCGGAACCGTGATGCGCGACGAACTCCGCGAACGCCATGGCGCGGCGGAAGGGGCAGCGGTTCTCGCGGCTTCCGCCGTGATGGGCGAGACGGTGCCGCCCAGCATCGCGATGCTGATCGTCGGCTCCATCACCAACGTGTCGGTCGGGGCCATGTTCATCGGCGGCCTGCTGCCGGCCGCGGTGATGGCGCTTTGCCTGATGGCGCTGATCTATTTGCGCGCCCGCGCCAGCGGAGCGCCGCGCACCCACCGCGCCGGCGCCGGCGTCGTTGTCCGCGCCGGCCTCGGCGCCATTCTGCCGCTGCTGATGCCGGGAGCGCTGCTGGCCGGCATCCTGCTCGGACTGGCCACACCGACCGAGATCGCCGCCATCGCCGTGGTCTACGGCATCGTGCTGTCGGGCGTGGTCTATCGCGAGATGACCCTCAAGGGGTTTGTCCGCATTGCGCTCGACACCGCGGCCCTCACCGGCGTCCTGCTGTTCATCTTTGCGGCGGCGTCGAGCTTCTCCTGGACCTTGACGGTCGCCTACCTGCCGCAGCGGCTGGTGCTGTTGCTGCAGTCGGTCGGCGACAGCCAGGCCGTCTTCATGATCTGCTCGATCGTGCTTCTCGTTCTGGTCGGCGTGCTGCTCGAGGGGCTGCCCTCGCTGAACGTGCTGGCGCCGCTCTTGATACCGATTGCGGGCAAGCTCGGCCTGAGCGAGTTGCACTACGCCCTGGTGCTGATCATCGCGATGGGGATCGGTGGCTTCATGCCGTTCGCAGGCGTGGGATTCTACGTTTGCTGCGCCGTCATGCGCTGCGACATCGAAACCGCATCGCGCGCAATGCTTCCCTATCTCATCGTGCTGCTGGCCGGGTTGCTGATCGTGGCTTTCGTGCCGTGGTTTACGCTGCTGCTGCCGCATTATTTCGGTTTTCACGGATAACGCCCGCCCAGACGGACGGCGAACAACAGGAGGAGACAGAATGGACCGCAGGGATTTCCTGAAAACCAGCGCCGGCGTCGCCGGCTTGACCATCGCCGCGCCCTATATCGCCCGCGCGGCGACGATGACGATGCGTTTTGCGCATTTTGCCGAAGAGGGGCATCCGGCGAATATCGCCGCCAAGCAGTTTGCCGGCCGGATCGAACAGCGCACCGACGGTGCGATCAAAATCGCGATCTTCCCGAACAACCAGCTGGGCGGGCCGCCGGAACAGGCCCAGCAGATCAAGCTCGGCACCATCGACATGGGCCTGCCGACCCAGGGACAGCTCGACAAATACGACAAGGCCTTCGCCACCATCGAACTCCCGTTCATTTTCAACGGACCGGAAGACGCCTTCCCGATTCTCGACGGCCCGGCGATGGAATGGCTGGCGCCGCTGGCGGAAAAGCAGGGCTTCGTCCTGCTGCGCAACTGGGAATACGGCTTCCGCAACGTCACCAACAGCGTGCGTCCGATCAACGTGCCCGATGACATGAAGGGCCTGAAGATACGCACGCCGCCAGAACTGCAGATCCAGGCTTCCATGGAGGCGCTCGGCGCCGTGGTGCAGGCGATCGCGTTCCCGGAACTCTACCTTGCGCTGTCGCAACGGGTGGTCGATGGCGAGGAGAACCCGGTCGCGGTGATCTATTTCAACAAGATCTACGAGGTCCAGAAGCACCTCGCCCTCACCCGGCATGTCTACAACAACATGATTCACACCGTCGGCGTGAACAGCTGGAAGCGGCTGACGCCGGAACAGCAGGCGATTTTCCGGGAGGAGAGCAAAAACTCCGGGGAGCTGATGCGCAAGCTGATCGCCGATGCCGAGACCGATCAGCTCGACAGGCTGCAGAAGGCCGGGATGCAGCTCACCCGGCCCGACCTCGCCCCGTTCCGCGCCAAAATGGAGCCGGCCTACAAGCGGATCGCGGATTATGCCGGCGAGGACAATGTCAGGAAGTTCCGTGAGATCGTCGACAAGTTTCACAAGGCATGACCGCTCGCGAGGGGCGCGCGCGGCACGGCCGCGGTGAAGGGCCGGGGCATCGGTCAGGCCGCGGTTGACGGAAGCGCTGCCGACCGGAGATATGGCGGGGATCAGGGATCGACGCCAATGAATCAGGACGGCCGCTCGGAAGTGCCCTGGAATCCTCTTGTCCGAGCCCGCGCCGGAAACCGTCATCCGGGGCGTTGCCTGTCAAACGTCCGGCCACCGCAACCAAGGGCAGACCGTGTCACCCGACGATGAAAACCGCCGACCCACGCCATCGCACGTGCCTTCAAATCGCGACTATGACGCGCGGCCGATTCCCGATCGCGTGCTGGCGATTTTTCTGGTTGTGCTCGCGGTGGCGCTGCTGCTTGGCTATCTGTTCCTGAACAAGATGGTCGAGATCTCGCATCAGGAGGACTGCATGCTGGGCCACCGCGGAAACTGCGCGACAGTCGGGTCGCCAACCCCCCGATAGGTCCAACAGGTCTTATCGTCTGTCTCGCGGCCCCCACTGCGCCGAGTCGGGCAACCGACAGATATCCCGGTTTGCCGCAGCTCGCTGTTCGGCCACCATCGATTGAGGCTTCCGAGGCTCAACGCTCCTCGGAAAGCGTCGGGGAAGCTGTAGCCTTGTTCCCGGATGAGGTGAGGCGCGCCAGCATGGCCTGCTGCCGCATCCATTGCATTCTCGGCCGTGCCGGATAGCCACCCCAGGTTTCCTCCGCCGGAATGTCGCTCATCACGCCCGAACGCGCCGCCACCCGGGCTCCCTTGCCGATCGTGACATGCGGCGCCAGCCCGACGGCGCCGCCAAGGACGGCAAAATCCTCCAGCGTCACGCTGCCGCTCAGTCCGGACTGTGCGACGATGACGCAGTGACGACCGATGACCACGTTGTGGCCGATCTGACATGAATTATCGATCTTGGTGGCCTCACCGATCATGGTGTCCCTGATGCCGCCCCGGTCGATCATCGTGCCGGCGCCGATCTCAACGTCGTTCTGGATGATGACGCGGCCGGTTTGCGGTATCTTCACCGGCCGGGCGCCGGGGATGTAGCCGAAGCCGTCCTGTCCGATCCGGCATCCCGGATGGATCACCACGCGATCGCCGATCAGCGCGTGCAGGATCGAGCACCCCGCGCCGATGGTGCAGCCGCGTCCGATCGAGACGTCCGGCCCGATCACGGCGGTCGCGGCGATGATGCTTCCCGCCCCGATTTCGGCGCGAGGCCCGATCACGGCCCCCGGATCAACCGTGACGCCGCTTTCCAGCCGCGCGGTGGGGTGGACGATCGCGCCCGGCGCAATGTCGGAGGTCTCGAACAAAGAGGCCGGACGCAACGATTGCGGGTAAAGCTCGCTGTGCACCGCGACGAATGCGCGATAGGGCTCCGCGGTGCGCAGCACGATCAGCGCCTTTGGCGCCCGGCCCTCGAAACGCTGCGGCATCAGGCAGGCTCCGGCGCGCGTCGTCGCCAGGGCTTCGGCGTATTTGCCACTTTCGATGAATGTCAGGTCGGCTGGTCCGGCGAGGTCGACCGGTGCGACGTCGGTTATGAGATGCGCAACGCGGGTAGCGTCGCCGCATTCGGCGCCTGTCAGCGCCGAGATTTCGGCGACCGTCAAACCTGCGGGACGGTCAAAGAAGCGTCGTTTCCTCATGTCCGAATCCCTGATCGGAAAATGACCTGGAAAACAATCCGGTCATCGAAATCCCGCGGGCGACGTGCGCGGCCAGATTGCGCTCGCGCGCCCGTGGCAACAGCGAAGAATTCGCCTCATCCAGCGCGGCGTTGAGCAGGCGCATATAGAGACCCGAAAACTCGGTTGAGCCGTCGCGCTGACCATCGACCACGTTCACGCTCCCCTGCTTTTTCGGTGCGGCGCGCAGGGTGGCACAGAGTCCCGCCAAGGCCATGTTACAAATTGGAAAGGGCGGCGTCCGCAACTGAATTTTCGATTCGGTTCGGTGCGGCGGGTTGCAGTTGGGCAAGGCCATGTTCGGCGCCCGGCTCCGATTCTTTCGTCCGGGATATTCCACAGGATACGCGGTTTTTTGTTTCCCGAAGTTTCGGCGGCGCGATTTGACTTGAAGCGATACGTCGGCTCGGCGACGTTTCACGGACGCCGGATCGAGGTCGCATGCCTGCAAGGAAGAAGCCCCGCAAGACGGATGACGATTGGATAGCGGCGCAGGCCGCTCTCGAAGCGGCGCGCCAATTGCCGGTTGGAGCCGAGCGATTTGAGGCCCTGAAGAAAGCCGGCCAGCTGCGCTATGACGCGGACAGGAAAAGAGAGCGCCACGCCGACCGCGCCAGCAAGCAGGACGCACCCGGACATTAAGAAGGTTTGCATCAGGGGTCATTCGACCGGCAGCCGCAGCGTGCAGACCACCCGACGGATCGGGATGGACCAGCAGCCGAACCGGTATACCCTGGGGAAATCCCCGGCCAAACGGCCGCGACGGACGAATCATGGAAATCGGCCTCCTTTGGCCACTGTCCCAAACCAGCCAAATCTCCAAAACAATGCTATCATCATCGCTCGATTAGCCAAAATGAGGCCAACTGAGGATTTGATCGCGGGAGTTTCATGCAGACCGCGCCCGCCTAGCCGCGAGGGAAGTCTATGAGAAGAGTAGGTCTCAAGGCGCTGACGGCGATTCTGACCATCGGGCAGCGTTCCAGGCGGCATGTCGATTGGACGCTGTTGATAGCATTGTTCAGTACGGTCGTGACACTCGGCCTGATCGCGCTCTATTTCCTGGATCGCTTCAGCGAACCCTAGAGACCGGCAGCTTTCGGCCGAAACGCTTTGCGACCCGACGCGACGTTTCACTCCGAGCTGCGAACGGATCGCGGCCAAGCGTCTCCGGTGAGATTTCCGCGGTCCGATCCAGCTTGCTGCCCGGCGGACCGATCTGCTTGACATCGGCACGTGCCTGGCTTTCAGAATGCACGCAGGCGATACAATGAAAACACCGGAGCAACGCCATGGCGCGAAGGCTGGTCGACATTTCCGTGCCGCTGCAAAACGACGTGCCGGCCGATCCGCCCGGCATCAATCCGGTCATTCAGTACAGCGACCATCAGCAGAGCCTGCCACGGATGCTGGGTTTCTTCGAAGGCCTGCGGGCGGAAGATCTGCCGGACGGCCAGGGCTGGGCGATGGAGACGGTGCAGCTCTCGACCCATAACGGAACCCATCTCGACGCGCCCTACCACTATCACCCGACCATGAATCGCGGCGAGCGGTCATGGACCATCGACGAGGTGCCGCTGGAATGGTGCCTGCAGCCCGGCGTCAAGCTGGACTTTCGCCATTTTCCCGATGGCTATGTCGCGACTGCCCGGGATGTCGAAACCGAGCTTGAGCGCATCGGCCATACCCTGTCGCCGCTGGAGATCGTCGTGGTCAATACCAGCGCCGGCGCCAGATACGGCCGCCAGGACTATGTCAGTTCCGGCTGCGGCATGGGTTATGAAGCCACCATGTATCTGCTGGAGCGCGGCGTTCGCCTCACCGGCATCGACGGCTGGAGCTGGGACGCGCCATTCGTTCATACCGCGAAAAAATACCTCGAAACCAGGGACGCCAGTCTGATCTGGGAGGGCCACAAGGCCGGACGCCACATCGGCTACTGCCACATCGAAAAGCTGCACAATCTGGAGCTTTTGCCGCCGACCGGCTTCACCGTATCGTGCTTTCCGGTCAAGATCGCGCGGGCCTCGGCGGGCTGGACGCGGGCGGTCGCCATTCTCGATGAGCCGGCATAGCCTAATCGGCTCTGACGGTGCGGATTTGCATCGCGGGCTGCGCGAGTTGGCTCGGAACCAGCGCCGGCAGTTCGATGCCGGCAAATTCGGCCTGCACGGCTTCCGATATCCAGATCGACGCGGCCGGCTGGGTGACCGCCAAGCCGATCAGCCCGACGACAAGCAACACCGGCAACACAAAAAATCCGATGTTCCAGCTCCGGTTGCCATCGGTTTTCCCTGATCGACCGATCGAGCCATGCATCGATGCCTCCACTGTCCGGGTGCGCACCGAAACCTAGCCCAGGCCGCTGTCCTCGGATGTGAGTCGCTTCACATTCGCACCGGTAAATATTTTGCAAGACGCTGGATCTTCGGTCCGCGCAGCGCATGACTGCGCACGAGCGGAGCCCATTCCACGAAGCCAGCCCTGGGAAGCGATCCATGTTGGTCATTCCGGGGATGTGCTCCGACCGGCGACAGCCGGGCGGAGTGCAGGCCCGGAATCCATAGCCCCCTGCGCCGGTCAGGGATTCCGCGCTCGCTCGCGCCGCGGGTCATGCGCGCCCCGGAATGACGATTGTCGTTGTGGTCGCCACGAACCGATACGATTCGAACTTCGAAATCGCTGGATTAGTCGGCTTCGCTTCCCGATCCTGCCTCGGCCAGCACCTGCAGCGGTTCGGCGTCGAGCACGACGATGGCGCCGTGCTCGAGCCGGACCCAGTTGCGCGCGGCCCAGGCCCGCAGCTGCTTGTTGATGCTTTCGCGGGTCATGCCCACCATCTCGCTGATTTCCTGCTGGGTAATGGCGATGGTGCGACCCTCGGGCGCCAGCGCATGTTTCTCGGTCAGGCGAAGCAGCGCGCTGGCGAGCCGTCCGGGCAGATTCTGCAGAATGACCTGCTCGACCTGGTCGCTGGTCCAACGCAGGCGCGTGCAAAGCAACTCGATGAATTTCATCGCCAGCGCCGGCTGGCTTCGCACAAAGGGAAGAAATTCGCGGCGATCGATCACAAGAATTTCGCAATTGGTATTTGCGGTGGCATCGGCTGTCCGCGGCAAACCGTCGAGCAGCGCGATCTCTCCGAAAATCTCCCCGGCGCCGATAAGGTTGAAAATCGCGCTGCGGCCGTCGGCGGAGGAGATGCTCATCTTCACCGTGCCGCTGATCACCGCGAACAGGCTGGTGCCGGGATCGCCCCTGGAAAAAAGCGTGGTCCCCCGCTTCAGCGTCGAGTATTTGGCGTAGCGACACAGCTGGTCCAGAGCCTCGTCTTCAAGTTCGCAAAAAATCTCATGCTTGCGCAGCACCGCCAACTTGTCGCTCGACAGCGACCGGGTCATGGCCTTCTTGTCCTGGGTTTTGTCCTGGGGCGAGCCGGTCACGACCATCTGAACAACCTATGTAGCCCTTCATCGGCGGATCGTGCTGAATGCAAGGCTTGACCAGGGCTGCCAATCCGCCGCACCTGCTCGATTATACGCCTGCAGCATCGGCACAGCAAGAAAGGCCTGCACGATCCTAAGTTTTCGACCAGTTGCCTGCGAAGATGCCGGCCGTCGGATGAAGATTTTTCCCATCACACGGATAGGCTGTACGCGGTTCGGGCCGAATCGTCGCTGGCGCTGCGGTTAAAGGCGGCCGCGCGCTCATTCGTTGACGATACCCATCTCTTTCATCACACGGGAATATCTGGCGAGTTGATCGCGCGTGATGGCGCGCAGTTCCTCGGGCGAGCTGCCGCGCGCCGCGAAACCCAGTTCCTCCAGCTTGCGGCGTACTTCCGGATCCTGCAGCGCCTTCAGGACCCCGGCGTTCAGCTGCGCGACGATGGGCTTCGGCGTGCCGGCCGGCGCCAGGATCGCAAACCAGGAATCGAAGAAAAAGCCGGGCAGACCGGATTCCGAAACGGTCGGCACATCCGGAAATTGCGGCAGCCGGGTCGGCGTGGTCACACCGAGCAGCCTGACCTGGCCGCCGCGCACCAGGGCGGCGACCGTTCCGAGGCCCTGAAAGGCGACGGGAATCTGGCCGCCGGCGACATCGGTCGCGGCCTGCGTGGCGCCCTTATAGGGCACGTGGGTGAGCGATATTCCGGCACCCGAGGCGAACATCGCCATCGCCAGGTGCTGCGGGCTGCCCGGACCGCCGGAACCGTAATCGATCTTGCCCGGGGCCGCCCGGGCCGCGGCGATCAGGTCCGCTGCGGTCTTGTAGCCGGTCTGGTTGCCGGCGATCAGTCCCCACTGCACCGTGGCCACCAGCGACACCGGTTCGAAATCCTTCAGGATGTCCCAGCGCATGTTGGTCTGCAGGTTGGGCACCATGGTCATGATGCTGTCGTTGAACCCGCCCAGCGTGTAGCCATCCGGCTCGGCCCTCGCCACCTGCTCGGCGCCGATCAGACCGGAAGCGCCCGGCTGATTCACGATCACGATCTGCTGGCCCATCTGATCGGACATTTTTTGCGTCACGATCCGCGCGGCGACATCGACCGCGCTTGCCGCCGCCAGCGGCACGATCATCCGGATCGGACGGTCGGGATACGGCGTCTGCGCCACAGCGCCGCCATTGACCAGCAATGCCAGTGCGGCGACCAGCGAATGAACCAGGCGCATGGCAAATTCCTCCCCGCTGGGCGACGCTTTTCGCTAACGGCGGCCCGCAATTCCCGCAGCCATGATTGCTCCGTTGGCGGTCCCTTGGCAACGCGTTCGGCAACGACATGAGGACCGGCGACCCGTCGATCGACCCGTCGCGGACCTGGCCGTGGCGCCGATCGCCCGAGGACTGTTCAAAGCAGCTTGCCGTCGGGCCCGAAGAACGGATGCGGCCCGTCAAACTCGCCGACCGGAACCTGATGGGTGACGACGCGGCCAAATCCCGCCCCGGGAAACCAGCTGTGCAGGTGAAAGGCGGGCGGCTCGACCTTGAACGACGGCTCCCGCAATCGCTGCAGATCGAGATCGACCGCATGGTTCGGAGCCGGACAGATGGTGGCTGCGACGCCGCCGAAGATCGCCAGGACGGCGCGGTGGACATGGCCGGCGGCGATCAGCTGCACCCGGGGATGGCGTCTGACAATCGCCGCGAGTTGGTCGGCATTGCGGAGGTTCTGGCGGTCCATGTGCCAGATGCCGGTTTCAAACGGCGGATGATGCAGGAACAGCAGTGCCGGCCGGTCCGGCGCCGATGCCAGGATGGCCTCAAGCCATTGCAGGGTGGGAGGATCGAGTTCGCCATGCGGTTGGCCGGCCACGCTTGAATCCAGCAGCACGAGGTCGAGCCCGCCGGTCTCCACCCGCTGGTTGAGCGCACCTGACGAGAAGGCGTACGGGCCTTGCGGAAATGCGTCACGCATCAATTCGCGCGAATCGTGATTGCCGGGA
>Ga0302157_10000764_pt1 | contig 40997 bp, 37 predicted proteins | sample I_Bog_N3_3_FD_193502 | JGI IMG/M metagenome (GOLD analysis project Ga0302157, IMG submission 193502) | Peat permafrost microbial communities from Stordalen Mire near Abisko, Sweden - I_Bog_N3_3 | ecosystem: Environmental > Terrestrial > Soil > Wetlands > Peat | place: Sweden: Abisko, Stordalen...
GACCGGGAACCGGTCCCGGAATTGTCTTTGCGGACAATCATTCTGTGGCTGAGCATGCAGCGTTGCGCGACCACTTCATTCAGAACGTCCTCGGCCTGGAGTGGGCTTGGGTATCCGATGAATCATCGCTTTGGGATTTTCATGAGAAGGCTGACAACAGCGACTTATACCTCAAGATTGGCGAGGTCTATGGGGTAGATGTCTCTTACGTCGAAGGCGCGAAACTCGCAGCAATCTTCGCCGAGATTATGGAGCAGATTGGCGACTTCCCAGAAGATGCGGTTGTTCGGGCAGTCAGGCTGAGTAGAGACGCGCGGGCTAGGCACAACCAAGCATTGCCTGAGCATCCCTGGAATCCATACGCGCCTAGCTAAGATGACGCCTAGCCGGCTTTGAACATTTGCTTGATGCCGCGGAGGGCTTGGCGGGTGCGCTCTTCGTTTTCGATGAGGGCGAAGCGGACGTAGCCGTCGCCGTGGTCGCCGAAGCCGAGGCCGGGGCTGACCGCCGCTTTGGCTTCCAGCAGGAGCTTCTTGGAAAACTCGATGGAGCCGAGGGCGCGGTACTGCTCGGGGATCTTGGCCCAGACAAACATGGTGGCGCGGGGGAGTTCGACCGGCCAGCCGAGCTTGTTCAGGCCATGGACGAGGACGTCGCGGCGGGACTTATAGGTTGCAACAATATCGGCTACACATTCCTGGGGGCCATCCAGCGCGGCGATGGAGGCCACCTGGATGGGGGTGAAGGTACCGTAGTCGAAGTAGCTCTTGATGCGGCCGAGCGCGGCGACGAGCTTCTTGTTGCCGACCATGAAGCCTACGCGCCAGCCGGGCATGTTGTAGCTCTTGGAGAGGGTGAAGAACTCGACGGCGATGTCCTTGGCGCCGGGTACTTCCAGGATGCTGGGGGCGCGGTAGCCGTCGAAGACGAGGTCGGCGTAGGCGAGGTCGTGGATGACATAGATGCCGAGCTCTTTGCAGAGCGGCACCAGGCGCTCGAAGAAGGAGAGCTCGACGCATTGGGTGGTGGGGTTGGCGGGGAAGTTGAGGATGAGCAGCTTAGGGCGCGGGTGCATGCGCGGCAGTTCATACTCCAGCTTGGCGATCAGTTCGTCGGAGCCCTGGGGCAGGGCCTGGTTCAGGTCTTCGAGCGCGATGCTCTGGATTCGGGAGCCGGCGATGACGGGGCCGAAGATATGGATGGGATAGCTGGGGTTGGGCACGGCGACAGTGTCTTCGCTATCGAGCATGGCGAGGCACAGGTGGGCGATGCCCTCCTTGGAGCCGATGGTGACGATGGCCTCGGTCTCCGGGTGCAGGTCCACATCGTAACGGCGCTTGTACCAGTCGCAGATGGACTTGCGCAGGCGGGGCAGGCCGCGGGAGAGCGAGTAGCGATGGGTGACGGTCTTCTGCGCCGCCTCAATCAGCTTGTCGACGATGTGTTTGGGGGTGGCTCCGTCGGGGTTGCCCATGCCGAAGTCGATGATGTCTTCGCCGCGCTTGCGGGCAGCGGCTTTCAATTCGCCGGTGATGTTGAATACGTAGGCCGGCAGGCGTGTCAGTCGTCTAAACTCTTCCATGCTTGTCCCGTGCTTCCTTGTGCATCCTTGATGGTATAGGTCGGGCCTTCAGCCCTCTGCTGGTGGCTTCCATTGGAACAGCGAAGCGACCGGTATGGGCGTCGCATCCGCCGGTGCGGTACATGCTACGCCAACCCATCTTACTTTGCGGTAAACAGGACCTTCACCGGGAGGTTTCGCGGCGGGTAGCAGGCGGCGTTGTCGCAGGCCTGGTAACGCAGCGAGGCATCCAGGGCGTGCTCGCCTGCGGCCGCGACCACTGGGAGCTTCACCGTGAAGTCGCCCGCATAGACGTCGAGCTTTTCGCTGGGGTCATAGCTGAAGCTATAGGGTTTTCCCGCGGGAAATTGGAGCGCGCCGGCCTTGACGCCCCCTGCCGGCTGCAGGGTGAGCGTGGTGGGGATGAGCAACTCGGACTTGGGCGTGTGCGAGTTGACGTGGAACCCCTGCACAACGCGGAAGTGCAGCTCGAGCGTTCCGGGCTTGCCGGCGGGCACGACCTGCGGCTCGGCGGCATAGACGACGTAGGCCTGTTTGGCGGGTGCGTCCAGGCCGGCGATTTGCGCATAGGCGGAGTTGGCGCAGAGTGTGAGCGCCGCGACGATGGCGAAGTGCTTGATCATTGGTCTCCTGCGGCGATGGCTTCCTTCACTCTCGCCTCGAGTTCGTCCTTTGCACCCAGGCCGGCGGTCACCTCGATGACGGTCCCGGCCTTGTCCACGTAGAAGGACATAGGCAGAACCTCGGAGTCACTGAGGTAGGCTTTCTCGATGGTGGGGTCCGAGAGAAGGATGGGGTAGGTAACGCCGAGTTTTTCGGTGTTCTGGGTAATGGTCTTGGCTCCGACCTCAGAGTCGTAGGTCACGCCGACGACTTCGAGTCCGGTGGAGGCGTACTTCTTGCTGAACTCTTCGAGCCAGGGCATCTCCAGCTTGCAGGGTGCACAGTAGGTGCCCCAGAAGTTGAGAACCAAGGGGTGGCCTTTGAAGTCGCTGAGCGAGACTTTCTTGCCGCTCAGGTCGATCAGGGTGAAGGCGGGAGCGGGCTTGCCGCGCAGGGGCGACTCGGCCTCGGATGGGTCCGTGGCGGAACTGGACGCATCGGGAATAAGGTCGACGCGCTTTGCCTGCTGCGCCTGGGCGGCGCGCCGGCTTTGGTGCCAGTTCTGCCATCCAGACCAAGCGACGAGAGCGATTCCAGCGGCCATGGCCAAGAGCAAGAACACTTTTCGCATCGTTCCAGAGCATCCTTCCGGCGAGCGGCGTTCGCTGGCCTGCGTGCCTACAGTTTACAGCGGATAGATGAAATGCGATGGCCGCCAGGCGACCTCTGCTAGCATCGGATAGGTTTGGGAAGCGGACGGAGATGACGGCTCAACCTCAACGAACACGGCCGGCGGAGTTGGTACGGACGGAGGCGCGCGCGCTGCTGGAGCTGGCGATACGGCTGGACGGGGCTATGCTGGCCTCGTTCAAGACGGCCACGGAGCTGGTGGTGGAGGCGGCGTCGCGGGGCAACCGGGTGGTTCTGCTGGGGATGGGCAAGAGCGGGCTGATTGCGCGCAAGATTGCCGCGACCCTGTGCTCCACCGGTACGCCCGCAGTGTTTCTGCACCCGGCGGAGGCGCTGCACGGCGACCTGGGCGTGATTGCGGACCGCGACCTGGCGATTGCGCTGTCGGCGAGCGGCGAGACGGAAGAGGTGCTGGCGCTGCTGCCAGCGCTGCAGCGGATGGGATGTAAGCTGATCAGCCTGTGCGGATCGCCGCTGTCGACGCTGGCGCAGGCGAGCGAAGTGTGTCTGGATGCGAGCGTGACGACGGAGGCCTGCACGATGAACCTGGCCCCGACGGCGTCGACCACGGTGATGCTGGCGCTGGGCGATGCGCTGGCGCTGGAGGTAAGCCAGTGCCGCGGGTTTGTGGCGGCGGATTTTGCGGAGCTGCACCCGGGCGGACGGCTGGGCCGCAGGCTGGCGCGGGTGCGGGAGCTGATGCACGCGGGCGATGCGCTGCCGCAGGTGGCCCAGGCGACGCCGATGCCCGAGGTGATCCACGAGATGAGCCACAAGAAGCTGGGCATGACGACCGTTCTGGACGGGGCGCGGCTGCTGGGCATGATCTCCGACGGCGACCTGCGCCGGCTGTTGGAGCGGGCCGGACCGGACGCGCTGGCGCACACGGCGGGCGAGATCATGAACGCGCATCCGGTGACGATTGCGCCGGAGGCCTTTGCGGGCGAGGCGCTGGCGCTGATGGAAGAGCGCAAAATTACGTCGCTGATCGTGGTGGACGTGGCCGGCGATGTGCTGGGCGTCGTACATCTGCATGATTTGTGGGTGAGCGCGAAGGCATAAGGCAGCGACGATCGCCCAAGAGCGAATGCGGGGAGATGATGATCCAGTTCGTCCATGCGGAGCCGGCGAAACGGAATCGGCCACTGGTGGTTTGTGGCCGCGCCTTGTGTCGGGCCTTCAGCCCTCGGTGGTTTTGTGTCTGCCAACCCAGGCCTTCGGCTTAGGCTGGTATGTCGTCGCGCTTTCAGCGCTCGCGGGAGTGGCCGCGGGGCCAGTCTACGTTTGCACAGGCATTGTGCTACTGAGAGATAGCAGGCAGCAGCAGGTTGTCGATGAGGCGGGTGGCGCCGACCAAGGCGGCAACGGCGATGAGCGCTCCGCGGGAGGTGTCCGCGATGGGCAGCAACGTGTCGGGGTCGACGACGGCCGCGTATTCCAGGCGAACGGGCGCGGCGGTGGGGCCGGCGTCGGCGGCAAAGACATTCAGCAAGGCGGCGCGGAGTGCGGCGGCTGAGGTTTCGCCGTGGCAGGCGAGACGGCGGGCAGCGGCGAGAGCGCGCCAGAGGATGAGCGCGCGGGTGCGCTCGGCGGGCGACAGGTAGCGGTTGCGCGAACTCATGGCCAGGCCATCGGGCTCGCGGTAGATGGGGCAGGCGACCAGTTCGACGGGAAGGTTGAGGTCGCAGACCAGGCGACGGATGACAGCGATCTGCGCGGCATCTTTCTGGCCGAAGTAAGCGCGGTCGGGCATGACGATGTGGAAGAGGCGCGTGACGATAGTGGCGACGCCGCGGAAGTGGCCGGGGCGCGAGGCTCCGTCGAGGCGCTCGCCGATCTCGCCGGCGTCGACGAAGGTGGTGTTTCCCGGCGGACACATGTCCGCCGCGGAAGGTGCGAAGAGGAGCTGCACGCCGGCGGATTCGAGCTTGCGGCAGTCCTCGTCGAAGGTGCGGGGGTAGGATTGAAAGTCCTCGTCCGGGCCAAACTGTGTGGGGTTGACGAAGATGGAGGCGGCGACGGCGTCGCATCCGGCGCGGGCGGCGGAGACCAGCGAGAGATGTCCCGCGTGGAGTGCGCCCATGGTGGGCACCAGGCCGAGTGTGGCTCCGGAGCGGCGCAACTCGCTGCAGGCGGCATGCATCTCGGCCGGAGTGCGACAGATCGTCATGGAGGCTGTTGCGACGGGTTCCGACAGCAGTTGGATCATGGGGGCCTCAGGCTTTGCGGGCGTGGGTGCGTGGCAGTTGGATGGCCGATTGCACCTCGCGGGAGAGATGGTAGCTCTCATCGTCGGAGGGGAAGTCCCGGCCCTCGACATCGTCGCGATAGCGCTGCAGCGCGGAGGAGAAGAAGGCCGCACCGTCGGCATACTGGCGGGTGAACTTGGCGCTGGGCGAGAAGGTGAGGTTGAAGAGGTCGTGGAAGACGAGGATCTGGCCGTCACACTCCGGCCCGGCACCGATGCCGATGGTGGGCACGCCGGCCTCCACGGTAATGCGGGCGGCGAGTTCGCGGGGAATGCCTTCCAGCACAATGGCAACGGCGCCGGCTTCCTCGAGGGCGCGCGCGTCGGCGGAGAGGCGGTCCATGGCGTCCAGGGTCTTGCCCTGCACGCGATAGCCGCCCATGCTGTGGACCGACTGCGGCGTAAGACCGATGTGGGCGACGACTGGAACCTCGGCATCGGTGAGGCGCCTGACCAGTTCAGCCCGGGATGCACCGCCCTCGATCTTGACCGCCTGGGCGCCGGCGTCTTTAATGAAGCGCAGCGCGTTACGGATGGCTTCGTCCGGCGCGGAGTGGTAGGAACCGTAGGGCATGTCCGCGACCAGGAATGCCCGGCGGACCGCGCGGGCAACGGCGCGCGTGTGGTGGAGCATCTCATCGAGCGTTACCGGCAGGGTGTTCTCATAGCCCAGCACGACCATGCCGAGCGAATCGCCGACCAGGATCATGTCGATGCCGGCTTCGTCGACCAGGCGCGCAGTGGGATAGTCGTACGCGGTCAACGCAGTGATGGGATGGCCTGTAAGCTTTTTCTTGAGGAGCGCGTCGGCGGTAAGCCTGCGCGGAGGGGACGATACTCCGCTGGCGCGAAGCTGGGTAACGCTCATGGTCTTCTCCAGTGCCACTCCGCCCAGAGACGGCGGATACAGCCCGAACGGCTTCAGTATACCGCAGGGCGGCCAAGGGGACAGGCACGAGACCGGTGACCGTCCGATCATAGGACAGTTTTTTGCTAAGTTGTTGTGTAACTTGCCACAGGACGGCATGGTTCCTATAATCACTCTTATATGCCTCGCAACTGTGCATGCGTAAAGGCAGATACAATTCACGCACGGGCTACACAAGAGCATCTTTTCCCCGGGACTCCGGGTGGCAGGCCAGTCAAATAAAACATTGTCCGAGGAGTCTTGAATGAAGAAGGTCGTCTTAGCTTATTTGCTGGCGTGTGTGGCAATCGCATCGGGTCTGCCTGCCGTGTACGCCCAAACCGCAGCGCCTGCTGCCGGTGCCGATGGTAAGGTCACGATGTCCGACGCCGAGTATGCGTCGTACAACAACGCGATGACACAGACTACGCCGCAGGCGAAGTCCGCGGCGCTTGAGGCATATCTCACACAGTACCCGCAGTCTGCTGTGAAGCAGGACGTGCTGGTGACGCTGATGGCGGCGTACAGCCAATACGATGCGGGTAAGACGCTGGATGCGGCCGACCGTGTACTCCAACTGGATCCGAACAATGTGCAGGCGCTGACCTATGAGGCGTTTTTGCGCAAGTCGAACTCCGACTCCGTGACCGACGCGACTGCCAAGCAGGCCGCACTGGACGGTGCAGCGGGATATGCGCAGAAAGGTTTGGCTGCCCCCAAGCCGGCAGCGATGTCCGATGCCGACTTCAAGACATTGCAGAGCAAGACTTTCCCGATCTTCTACAGTGTGATTGGCGCAGCGGCGCTGAACAAGAAAGACGGCAATACAGCCGTGGACGCCTTCAAGAAGGAGCTGTCCGCGGTTCCGATTGCGGCGACGCAAACACCCGGGCCGCAGTTGCAGGACACATATTATCTTGGACTGGCTTACATGCAGTCCACGCCGCCGGATTACCTGGACTGCGCATTCTACGTGGCGCGGTTTGTGTCCTTCGCGCCGGAGCCGTACAAGACGCAGATCGCGCCGACCGCAAAGTACTGCTACAAGAAGTACCACGGTGGCGACGACGGCTATGATGCAGTGGTGACGGCCGCGTCCGCCAACTTGAATCCGCCCGACGGCTTCCAGGCGTCGATCAAGCCTGCACCAACCGCAGCCGAGATCATCGATGGCGTTCTGAAGACGACGCCGGATCTGGCGACGCTGGCTCCGGATGATCGGGAGTTCATCCTGCAGAGCGGAACCCCGGATCAGGTCTCCAAGGTGTGGGATGCCATCAAGGGTAAGTCCGTCGCGCTGGATGGCGCAGTGGTCGTTGTATCCACGCCGACTCAGTTGCAGGTGTCTATCTCCTCCGATGCGAAGGCCAACAAGTCGGCCGACTTCACGTTCAACCTGAAGGCACCGGACCCGATTCCCGACCTGCCGGAGAAGGCAACGCCGGCGCAGAAGCTGGCCTACAAGAAGAAGCAGGATGCGGCTGCAAAGGATGCGGCAGCATTGGCAGCGGCAACAGCGGTTGGTCAGACGGTGACGGTGTCCGGTACGTATGACTCGTTCACGCCGAACCCGATCATGATCATCATGAGCGATGGCGAAGTGGTATTGCCGAAGGCGGAGACGAAGTCTGCTGCAAAGCCCGCTGCGCATCCAGTACACAAGGCAGCGCACTAACACTGCTTAGAGTCAACAGAGAGGCCCGGCCAAGTGCCGGGCCTCTCTGTGTTAGAGAAAATTTCCTGTTGCTGTGGCGTGGAGAGTCCTGTGAGATACCGTTTTCTTTGGGAGAAAACGGACATGAATGCAACGCCTCCGCTGTACACCCACAGGAAATTTGCTCTAGCGCGAGGGCTTGACGCCCAGGCTTTCCATAACGACCAGTGCGAAGCGGGCCGACACGGTGGCGGGCGCTCCGCCCATCTCAATGGCAACCTCGATGGCCTCGAGCAGCTCTTCGAAGGTGGCGCCGGCAACGGTTGCGGCCTCGATGTGCCACTGCATGCCGGACTCGCAGTTGGTGACGACCGAGATGCCGAGGCCGATGATCTCCTTGTGCTTCTTCGAAAGGGCTCCTTCCGCATAGGCGGCCCTCTCCATGGTCAGGAAGCAGTCGTACACCTTGGATGCGTTGGCAAGCAGCTTGTGATGGGCCCGCTTGCGCTCTCTGGAGATCTCCTCAAGCTTGCTGATCATGTGCTTCCTTTCCTGGCGTGGGGTAATCGGAATCGTACGCCAAGGAAGGCGGCCCGGATGTGATGCACAGCACAACCGATGCCGGACAGGCTAAATCGTGACCATGTGGGCTCCGGCGGAGGCCCGGCTGGTGTAGATCTCGGCCGTGATTCCGGTGGCGGCACGGTATCCGGCGCGCATGGCTTCGACGAAGGCGGCGGCGTGCTCTGCGGCGATGAGGTTGACGGTGCAGCCGCCGAAGCCTCCGCCGGTGAGGCGGGCGCCGAAGCAGCCGGGCTGGTGGTTGGCGAGCTCGATGAGAGCGTCAATCTCCGGGCAGGAGGCCTCGAAGTCGTTGCGGAAGCTGAGCTGGGCCTGGTGCATGAGCTGGCCGAAGCGGGTGAGGTCGTGGGCCTGGAACGCCTCGACCGCGGCCTCGACGCGGAGGTCTTCGGTGATGACGTGGCGGCAGCGGCGCAGTGACTCTGGCTTCATCTCCGAGCCCCAGCGGGCGAGGTCATCGAGCGTGGCGTCGCGCAGGGCCACGATCTCCGGACGGTGCTGCTGCAGGATGTGCAGGCCGGCTTCCATCTCCGCCCGGCGCTGAGTGTAGCCTCCACCTTCGGCGAGGGCATGCTTGACCATGGAGTTGCAGATGACGATGCGTACGTTGGATGGGATGGGCGCGAGCGTGTAGGTGAGGAAGCGCGTGTCGATCATGACGGCGTGATCCTGCTGGCCGCAGCAGATGACGAACTGGTCCATGATGCCGACGTTGGCGCCGACGAAGCCATTCTCCGCGTGCTGACAGAGGAGAGCGATCTCGGCGAGGGGCATCTCGACACCGAGGGTGCCGAGGACGGCGAAGGCGGTGGAGACTTCGAGGGACGCCGAGGAGCTGAGGCCGGCGCCAAGAGGGACATCGCCGACGATGGTCATGGAGAAGCCGCTGGAGACGTCGACGCCCTTCTCGCGCAGCGCCCAGAGGACGCCGGCGGGATAGTCGGACCAGGAGCGGACGCGGCCGGCGAGGACTTCGTCGATGGGTTTGTCGAGGCGCTCGTTGAAATTGATGGAGTGAGCCAGCAAGCGGCCGTCGGTGCGTGGGGAGATGGCGATGAGCGTGGAGAAGTCGATGGCGGCGGGCATGACGAAGCCGCCGGAGTAGTCGGTGTGTTCGCCAATAAGGTTGACGCGACCGGGAGCGGAGTAGACCTGGGCTGGAGAGTTGTACGTGGCAAAGTGGAGTGCGGCGAGCTCTTCTGGCGTCTGCATGTGTTGCTTGCTTTCCGGGTGGAAGGTGGCACCCACCTCATAGTTCAGATAATTCTAGCTCACCGGCCAGTCACCGCGGGATCAGGTAGGCACCGGGAATGTGTTCGTCCAGAGCTGCAAGAACGGCGCCGTTCGAGCGGGCGAGTTGCACGAGATGCCCGTCGGGCGTTTGTTTCAGAGTTTTGACCCATTCGGGCAAGTGGGAGATGTCGTGATCGTCCGGGATAAACCAGTGGGACAAGATGCGGCTCTTCTTGAGGCGCTGCAGAATCGTCTCGGCCTGAACAAGGGAGACGCCGTAGCCTGGAGCCTGAGCGAGGACCCGGACGAACCCAAGTTCGGTGATGGAGCAGGTGGCCAGGGAGGGCGATTCCGCTTGCATCCAAGCGGCCATCCGACCATGAAATTCGTGGTGGCTGAATCCCAGAGCGACGAGCGCGTTGACATCGAAGAGGCAGTTCATGGGAAGTTCGAGAGGATTTCGCCGACGTGTTTGCTGCTGAGCACAGGCGCGTCGGCCGCGACCGTGAGCACGGGCAGGCCGGTAATGGGATCGGTGACGATGCGGGCGGTCCGGCGCGGCTTTGCGCGGGAGGTCAGCACAATCCGCCCGCCTTCGACGGCGACATCGAGCGGGTCGCCCGGCGCAGAGTTTGGTTCAACCCAAACACGAAGGCCACGCTGTGTTGATGGCGCGATCCAGTGATCGCCGGTACAAGAGACAACGACGGAGATTCTGACCTGCGGTCAGAATGACGCAGTGGAGAGAGTTTGGTTAAAAGCGAGGGCCGCTCAAAGTTGAGCGGCCCCTTGCAATGGCTGGATGATCAGTCGCCGGCGATGGTTTCTTCTACCTTTGGTGCGGCGGGGGTGGAGGCGGGCTTGATCTCGCCTAGGGAGATGAAGCCTGCTGGCGCGTCGGGTTCCTGGAGGATTTCCTTGCGGTAGAGCTTGGCCATGCGGGCGTTTTCGGCGTCCTGCTTGATTTTGGCATCGCGCGCGCGGATCTTCTCTTCGCGGGCGTTCTTGGCGATGCCGCTCTTGTCGAACGTATCGTTGGCCGCCGCGTTGACGTGCTCTTCGTTGACGACGAGGTCGTAGGTGGCCTCGGGTTCGAGCCCAACCTTCTTGCCGCCGGCGAAGATCTCATGACGCCCGTGCTCCTCGTACCACTTGGTCAGGGTGGAGGTCATGTGCATCTTCTCGATAATGTTGCGCCAGCCCACGCCGGTGTTATAGGCGCAGAAGCTGATCTCGCCTTCTTGAGTAGCGTACGGGATGATGCACTGCTCGGTGCGGCGGAAGTCGTAGTTGAACAAGTCCTGGAACCACATGCCGGCGATGAAAAGGAAGTTCCAGCGGTCGCCGCGGCGCTTCTTGATGTCTTCCATGGTGCGGTCGGCGGTGACCTTGCCGTAGTCGCGACCGGAGGCGCCGAAGCTCTTGTCGAACTTCTCCAGCAGGTCCTTGATCTTGAAGTGGGTGGGGGCCATGTCCGGCTTGTAGTTGCGGATGAGGGCGAGGGCCGCGCCGAGCATGGTGAGGTACTTGCCGCGGGCTGCGTCGTTGACGCGGGCGATGTCCTTGGCCAGGCGATCGGCGTTGATGAAGGCGGTGACCGGTGCAGCTTCCTTGGTCTCCTTGTCGATCATGAGCGCCATGGAGATGCCGCAGTTGGGATGGCAGCCGCAGGAGAGCTGACCCCAGTCGCGGTCCGGGCCGTGGACGAGATCGGCCCAGTCGGAGAAGGTGGACATGAAGGAGATGGGGAACCAGTCGCGTGTGGGCTCGCCCAGGCCGGTCTGGTTCTTGACGTCGTGCGCCATGTGCGAGAGGGTGTAGCGCTGGGCGGCGCGGCGCTCGTCGGAAACCGCCTCGTCGCGGCCGGTGAAGGAAACCGGCTGGAAGCTGAGGAAGTTGATCTTCTTGGGGTTGTCGAGCGCGAACTGGATGATGTTGCCAACCTGCTCGTTGTTGATGCCGTTGATGATGGTGGTGACGGGGACGATGTCCACACCGGCCTCGTAGAGATTGTGGATGGCCTGGAGTTTGACGTCGAACGCGTTGCCAACCTTGCGGTGCGAGTTGGCGGCGTTGCCGATGCCGTCGAACTGCAGGTAGACGTAGCGGAGACCGGCTTCGGCCGCGGCCTTGGCGAACTCCTTGGACTTGGCGAACTCGATGCCGTTGGTAGCGGCCTGGACGCTGGTGTAGCCGACTTTGCGGGCATAGCTGACGGCGTCGAGGAAGTATGGAGAGAGGGTGGGCTCGCCGCCGGAGAACTGGACGCTCATTTGACGACGCGGCTTGATGGTGACGGCGTTGTCCAGCATGGTCTTGATCTCGTCCCAGGTGAGTTCGTGGACGAAGCCGACCTGGTTGGCGTCCATGAAGCAGGGGTCGCACATCATGTTGCAGCGGTTGGTGAGGTCGATGGTGAGAACTGATCCGCGGCCGTGGGTCACGGTAGACGTGCCGTGATTGTGCAGCTTGGAGTCGTTGTGGGCGCGGATGTCGCGGCCGGGGAAGACCTCTTCCAGGTGCTTGAAGAAGGCGGGGTCGATGGACATCACGTCTTCAAAGTGGCCGTGGATGGGACAGTCCTTGACCATCAGGATCTTGCCATCGCGCTCGATGATCTGCGCCTTGATCTCGCCGACCTTTTCGTTGAGCAGGATCTCGTGCGGCAGCTTGCCGTCCACGATCTGCTGGCGGATCTCCGGGACGCACTTGGGGCAGAGAGAGTCTGTGGTGCGCGGCCAGCCCAGGGGCGGCTTTTCCTTCTGATAGGACTTGAGCAGCGGCTTGTCGCTCCACTTGGGGGTGAAGCTGGGGCTGTCGGAGAACATGGAGTTCAACCCGTTGTAGACAAACCATCCGCCCTTGGCGACCTGAACCAGAGTTTTCTCAAAAATCTTTGCGCGCTTTGCCATGTGTGGATCTCTCCTCTACGAAGTGTGCTGGTTTCGGCCGTGCTCTCTGACAGTCGGAGCCTGGGAACGGGCCTCTAAAGAATTGGAAACGCTTGCAGGAGCGATTCAGAATTTCAAGGTGATGCGCTGCGCCTGGGTTCACGCGGCTGGACCGTCACCGAAGACGATGCACTTCACCCTCAAGAGTACGCAGCCGGAGCCGGCATCCGAAGCGGAGGCTAGCGAACGGCAAGATTATGCATTGAATGGGGAAAAGGGGCGGTGAATGGGACGCTGGACGAACGGCCGTTCGGTTACCGATTGGTTACGGAAGTGAGTACTGGTCGTTGCTGATCTGGTTGAGCAGGCTCTGCACAAAGATGACGCGGACGTGGACGCGGCGGGCGACATCCGGCAGGAACTCGGTAATCAGGTTGTCCACCGGGCTGGTGGCATAGCCGGTAAGGACGCGGGCGACGGTGGAGGGGCCGTTGCCGTTGACGCCGGGAACGTAGAGATTGCTGATCTCCGAGCAGATGGGGTTGGTGAGCAGGTTGGCGTAGTTGGGCATGGTGCGGCCGTCGTCGGACTGGGAGACGACAGTGGCGGCGAGGGTGTGGACGATGCGGCGGGGAATGGTGGCGTTGGGCATGCGCCGGTAGCGCGGGTCCTGCCCGGTGAGGGAGGGAATGAGAAAGGTGCCGAAGAACTCGCCGGTGGCGTCCTGCGAGAGGCTGTAGCCGGTCATGTTGCGGACGCCGATCCAGCCGGGTCCGTAGGCGGTGCGCGCATTGGTGGCGATGGTGAAGCCGGCGGTAGCAAGGATGGTGGCGAGGTTGCCGGGGTCGGTGAGGTCGTGCAGGGCGAGGTGGGCTTTCTGGGCGGGGCTGAGCGGCAGCGGGGCGCTGGTGCTGACGAACCGCATGTAGGGATTGGGCGCCCGGAGGCAGGGTTCGCGGTCCTGGTCGCCGCTGTCGGTGTCGGGGCTTCCGGTCTGCGATGCGCTGCGGCAGGGCTTGGCGGATGGCAGGGCGGTGATGGCGGGCATGGGCGCCTCCGGCAGCGGAAGCAGCGCATGGGACGACCCGGCGGAGACGGTGAGCAGTGCGGGCGCGTTGAAGTCCGGCATGCTGAAGGGCATGGCGTTGAGCGCCAGCGTGGGAGGAGCCTGGGCGCGCAGTATAGGGAGCGGCGATAGAGCCGCGACCAGCAGCGCAGAGATCCACCCAATGGTCCGCATGGCCCGTTTCACCCCCGGAACTTCTATCCGTATCCATTAACACGGGGGATGACTATAAGACTTCGTGGGTAGGGAAAGATACTTTTGTTGTATTGGCGGGGACGGCGGGATGTGCTCGGGCGCGGCGTGGGGGACGCGAACGGGGCCGCAGCCGCCGATTACCAATCGGGCACTGCGTGGCGGATAGGGCGAATCCAGCATTGACCCGCGGATTTCCACGTCTCCATACTGGAGCGTGGGGAGGTGCGGCCATGGCAAACGAACGGTGGGAACAGCAGATACGCGATGCCGCGCGGCACGTGGAGGAAGACGTCCGCCGCGTGGTGACGTACATCAACGACGAGGTGGTGCCGGAGATCCGGCAGAATGGGTCTCAGGCATTGCGAACCGCCGCCGAGCAGTTGCAGAAGCTGGCGCAGCGGATGGATGAGCGCAGGGACGCCGCGGAGAAAGACAAGGCGAAACCTTGATCCAACGCTGCCATGGCGGCTGGCTCCGGATGGCCGCGCTGCTACCGGCGCTGCTGCTGGGCGCGGGCGGGTGCCACCACAAGACGACGGTGGCGTACCAACCGCCGCCACCGCCTGCGCCCGCCGTGGAGCCGGAGCGCCCGCACCCTGTGCGGTCGCGGCCGATCAGTCCGGCGCCGAGCACTGCGGCGACCGCGGAGCAGCCCACGCCCAATGGCAGGCCGGTATCGAGCGAGGTGGGCCTGGCGAGCTGGTATGGGCCGCCGTATACGAATCACAAGGCGGCGGACGGCAGCATCTACGACCAGAATGCGATGACGGCGGCGCACCGCACACTGCCCATGGGGTCGATTGTGAAGGTGACCAACCTGAGCAACAACCAGTCGGTGCTGGTGCGGATTACGGACCGCGGACCGTTTATCGACGGGCGCGTGATCGACCTGTCGCTGGCGGCGGCCAAGGCGGTGGACATCTATCGCCCGGGCACGGCGAAGGTGCGGGTGGAGGCATACGCGCCGCCGGAGGGAAGCGATCCGGCCGGGAAGTGGTGCGTGCAGATTGGCGCGTTCCTGGACCCGGCCGATGCAGTCCAACTGAAGAACGATTTGCTGCGGCGGTATGCGACGGCCAAGGTGATCGAGTTTGCCGGGCCTACAGGGCACTGGGTGCGGATTAATCCGCCGAACCAGGACCGGGCGACAGCAGATCGGATCGCGGAGAGCATCCATATTCCCGACCCGGGGGCGGAGCCGTACCTGGTGCGGCTGAATTAGCCGCTCATCCAAGCCGGTTGGGAAAGCCAGACGAAATGCGGGGATTCTTCGCTTTCAGCTCAGAATGACAAGCGAGGAAAGTATTGGGTGACAAGCAGAGAAGATATCGAATGACAACCAGAGAAAGATGGTGTCCTCAATGGGTTGATTCCGGAGCGGGCGGGCCGTAGTAGGGGAGGCGATTCTGCTCGTCGGTGGCGCGTTTGACGCCGATGTCGTCGAAGAGCAGGCTGGGCGCGATGATGGTGGTGGGTACGGTGCCAAGCTGGTTGGAGACGAACTGGTCGTCGCCGGCGGCCACAATGCTGGAGCGCAGGCTGCGGGTGTCCAGTTCGTCGAAGACGCCGCCGCGCACCAGGGTGCGGGTGCCGTCCGGGTGGACCAGATAGAGCAGACGGGGCGAAAGCTCCGCGCCCAGAGTCTCCACCGCGTACACGTCGCGGCCCTGGTCCTTGGCCATAGCGAGCAGACGCTTGGTCATGTCGGCAGCGGGAACGGGAGCGCTGGACTTGAAGATCAACACGCCGGCGCGGGAGCGTGCCGCCTGGCCGGCGGGTGCGCGTCCGTGGCCATTCGACTCGGGAAAGTCGCGGACGGGCGTGCGGCCGATGAGGTAGTTCTCCAGCTTGCCGTTGACCACGACGTTGACGGCTTGCGCAGGTACGCCCTCGTCGTCCACCTGGTAGGCGCCGAGCAATGATTTGCCGGCGAAGGTGGTGGTGAGCGGGTCGTCGGTGACGCTCAGGAACTCCGGCAGCACGGAGGCATGGAAGCTGGAGGTGTAGGCGCCCAGGGTGCGGGCGGTGGTGCCCATCTCCGGGCGGTCGGCTTCGACATTGGGGACAAAGAGTTTGGTCATCAGGTCCGCGGCCGCGTCTCCGCTGAACAGCACAGGGCCGTGGTAGTCCTCCGCGGAGACGACGGGGGCGTTGCGCAGCGCCTCCAGGCTCTTCAGATCCTCGATGACGCGCTTGCGGAAGACGGGCCAGCTATCCATCTCCGCCGCGGTGGTGGCGGTGGTCCCATTGTCGCGGGCGAGCTGCATGCCGTCGGGGGCCTGTCCGCCGACGCTGACGTTGGCGGCGTAGTCGGAGAAGCCCTCGCGCACCACTGTGCCCTCGGTATTGACGATGTAGCGGTTGAAGGCCAGCGCACGCAGGCTGGCGGAGGAGTACTCCACGTCGGCGGCGAAGGAGCGGACCTCGGGGTCCGTGGTGTAGAGGCCGCTTGCCTCCACAATGCGATGCTTCCAGTCTTCGCGATCGATGCTGACGGTTTGGAGCGGGCCGATGTGGACAATGGGCTTGGCGGCGGCGAAGTCGTTCTGTGTGGGCGCCGTCTCAAAGTGCTTCAGCGCGGCCTGCTTGGCAGCGTAGGCCCGCAGGGCATTCTTATAGGCCTCGTCGGTTGCGGTCCACAGGCAGTGACGGATCGCGGCGAAGTTGTCGTCCGTCGGGGCCAGGGTGATGGAGCCGTCGCCGCGGCTGCTGCTGGAGTCGGTGGCGTTGCTGCCGACGCGTACAGTGACGCGGACGATGCGCTGACGCACGGACTCCTCGCGCACCAGGGCGCCGAAGTTGGCAACCGCCTCGTAGCTGGCGCGGTCGTCCAGGCGGTACTCGATGAAGTAGGGTCGCTCCATGCCTGGCAGCACCAGCAGAGGCTGCTCGCGGTTGAGCTCAGCCTGCATGGCGCTCAGCACGGGATCGTCCTGCGGGGTATCCGGCGGAGCAGCAGCATAGGCAGCGAACGATGAGCTGAATACAGACGAGCTGAATACGACGGCTGCGGCAAGCAGTCCGGTGCGGATACGCTGAATGGAGAACGGTGTCAGAAGCATAGGGCTGGGCTGGCTCATTTCCCGGATTTTGGATCGCGTGGTTTGGCGGTGGGCGGCAGAATGGGCGGGCGGGTGGTGCCCTGGGCTTTGCGCTGGGTCTCAATCTGGCTCACGAGCATGGCCGGGGCGACGGCGCTGACGGGGATGCTGCCCGACTCCGCACCGCAGATTCCGTTGAAGATTTCCTGCTTGTCGCCTGTGGCCAGAATGCTGCCGAGTGCGGCCATCGGCGTGCCGACAATGCTGACGCCGCGCACCAGCTCATCCGGGCGGCCATCCACATAAACGCGGTAGACCACCAGCGGGATGACCGAGAAGGCCTGCGGCGAGCGGCGCGTGGTGACGGCAAAGCCGGAGGAGATGTCCTCGAAATAGAGCCCGTAGGGCTTGCCCTGCTTCCTGGCCTCGTCGATGAGCATAGTACGGAGTTGCGACTCCGGAACGGACTTGGAGGAGGTCACGATGAGGTTGCCCTGTCGTCCGGTGGGCATGTGGCCGGTCTCCGCGCGGCCGTGGCCGTTGCTGTTGGAGACGCTGGCGATGGGCTCGCGCGACATCAGGAAGGTCTCCAGCACGCCATCCTTGATCAGGTCGACGCGGCGGGCTGGCTGGCCTTCGTCGTCGAAGTCGTAGTGTCCGCTGAGCCAGGTGCCGTGGAATGTGGCGATGGTGGGGTCGTCCGCGACGCTGAGGAACGAGGGCAGGATGGGCTTGCCGAGCATCTTGGTGAAGGTCTGGCCCTCCTCGTCGCCGCGCTGGCGCTGGCCTTCCAGGCGGTGGCCCAGCACCTCGTGAAAGAAGACCGCGGAAGCGCGGCCGCTGAGGATGGCCGGCCCGCTGAATGGCTCGGTTACGGGCGCCTCGCGGAGGTCTTCCAGGTTCTTTGCCATCGCCAGGATCTTGTCGGAGAGCGTCTTCTGGTCGGGCAGGTGACCGGCGGAGTCGGCCTCGAAGGTCTCGGCGCGCATCAGGTCCATGCCATCCGAGGCGCGGGCACTGGCGACGACGACGATGCGGGCCGTCTGGCTGGGGTTCGCCACGCGGGCGCCCTCGGAGGAGATGAAGTAGTCGTCCTCGCTGGTGGCCTGGAACTCCACCGCATCGCCGATGATGTCCGGATACTGCGCGAACAGGCCGGAGAGCTCGCGCAGGCGCTGCTCCCAGGCGGAGCGGTCGATGGTAAGGGCAGGAGTGGACGGCAGCGGCGAGGTCTCCGCCTTCTCAGTGCTGAAGTCGGGGGAGCTGTCTTCTTCCTTCGCGCGCACCTGCTGCTCTGTCTTCACCTTCAGGTAGGCGTCCAGCGCGTTGCTGTAGCCGCGGTTGGTGGCGAACCACAGGGAGCGGGCGATGGCTTCGCGGTCGTCCGTGAGCGGCAGGGGCATGGAGGTAAGGGCGCTGTCGCGATGGTCGCCGTGGGTATTGTCCTGCGCCGGGGCGCCCACGCGCACCTGGACATCCACCTGGCGGCGATGGGACTGGTTGGAACTGGTGATGGCGCCATACTCTGCGGCGATGTTGACGCCGATCCCATCGGCTACGGCATAGCTCAGGAAATAGGGCTTGGGCTGCTGCGCGGCTGCGCCGTCCGAGCCGAGCGACGCCATGGCGCGCTTGAGTTCGGCGTCCAGCGCGCTCATCAGAATGGTCTGGCCGGGGTCGGCCTTGGCGGCGGGGGCGGAGGCGGCCCAGGCGGCGCGGCGTGGCGCAAAAGTAGCTGCCGCGAGGAGCACAGCGAGCGAGGCGCCGGTGAAAGTGAGAATGCCACGGGTGGTGCGGAACGTCATGTTGCGCTGTGCCATTGAGCCCTGTCCCTGCGTGTGGAACTGCGAAGTTAGTCTATCGGAATGCTACACCGGATTCGGCGTCGCGCTGCTTTGCGTCCAGGCGCGTGGATGGCGCACACTGGAGCACACGTTCCGGAGTGCAACGCATGCGCCTTCGCAGTACCTTGCTCCTGATGCTCGCGCTGGTGGCGGGCATCGCCCTTGCGGCCAGCCGGCTGGCCAGCACGACACCTACCGAGGCACAGGCGGAACGCGCCGCCGCACAGAATCCCACTGCGTACACGCTGCCGCCGGAGAAGATGACCAAGGCGGTGGCGCTGGAGCGGATCCGGCTGACACTGGAGGTGGGTGGCACGCTGTGGGGGCTGGCGCAACTGGCGCTGCTCCTCGCACTCGGCGTAGCGGGGCGGCTACAGCGGCTTGCGGTTGGCCTGTCGAAGAACCGCTGGGTGCAGGGGTACGCCTTTATGTTTGGACTGCTGCTGGCGATTGGCTTGCTCAATCTTCCGCTGGCGATCTATGGGCACACGGTGGCAGTGCACTACGGACTGTCCGTGCAGGGGTGGGCGAGCTGGCTGGGCGATAAGGCGAAGACGTTCGGACTGGAGTGGGGTATTGCGGGGCTGCTGACGATCCTGATGTTCTGGATCATCCGCAAGTCGCCGGAGCGATGGTGGTTCTGGTTCTGGATTCCCGCGGTGCTGGTGTCCGTGGGCATGGTGTTCGCGTCGCCATACGTCATCGATCCGCTGTTCAACACGTTTGAGCCGCTGGCCAGGACGAACCCTGCGCTGGTGGAGCAACTGGAGCGGGTGGTGGCGCGGGGTGGGCTGACGATACCGCCGGAGCGGATGTTCCTGATGCGGGCCAGCGCCAAGTCGACCCAGTTGAATGCGTATGTGACGGGCTTTGGCGCGTCCAAGCGGGTGGTGGTGTGGGACACCACGGTGGCGAAGTCCAGCCCCGACGAAATTGCATTGATCTTTGCGCACGAGATGGGGCACTACGCGCTGGGGCATGTGTTGCTGGGCACGACGATGAGCTGCGTTGCGCTGCTGCCGTTCTTCTGGCTGGGCTACCACGGCGTGCGGCTGCTGCTGGCGCGCTACGGGCAGGCGTGGGGCATCGGGTCTCAGCAGGACTGGGGCGCGCTGGTGGTGCTGGCTCTGGTGCTGAGCACGGTGTCCGCGCTGACGGAGCCATTCGACAACGGCATCAGCCGGGCGATGGAGCACGATGCCGACATCTACGGGCAGGAGGCAGTGCATGGCATCGTTGCCGATCCGCAGGCGGTGGGGCGGCAGTCGTTCCAGGTGCTTGGCGAAGACTCGCTGGACGACCCCACCCCGCATCCGGTCTTCGAATTCTGGTTCGACACGCATCCGACCACGCGGTTCCGGGCGGCGTTTGCGGAGGCCTACGACCCGTGGGCCGCGGGGCAGAGCCCGAAGTACTTTGCCAAGTGATCGCTGCGCAGTGCATACCTCCAACATGGACATCCGCGGCAGCCCTCAGGCCGCGACGAGGATCGCCCGGCCGAGAGCGCCAGTGAGGGCGTCCTGCGCGCCGAGGGCTGCGTCGCGGCTGAGCGGGTTGAGAGTGCGCAGGTGGTTCGCGAAGTCCCAGGCAAGGTCCCGGGCCTGGCAGATGTCCCAGAAGGCGAGGATGCGGCCAATCTTGCCCGTATCCTCGGCCAGGACTCCCAGTGTGTCTGTGGCGAGCACCGCAAGCTCGGAAGGCATCGCAGCCTTGAGCAAGGCGTCGATGGTCTGATAGTCGCCGTGTTCGGGACCGTTGGCGGCAGGAACTATGCTTAGGTCGGCATCGGTGGCCAGGAGCGCCAGCGCCAGGTCATGGTTGATGTGCGCATTCATCCCGGCGAGCGCGAACTGGATGCGGTCCACGCCAGTGCGATAGCGCGCCTCAAAGAGCGCACTCCAGGCCGAGGGGATGGTATTTCCAGCGAGAAAGCTGGCCAAGGCGCTAAAGTAGAGGCCCGCGAAGACGACATCGAGGCGAGTGAGCCAGACGGGGCTCTGCCATGCGCCGCCTGGCGGTTGCAGATCGACCTCCTGCGTCACCATGAGGTAGAGGCGATTGAACCATTTGATTCCGTTGTTGACGGGCAGCAAAGCATCGATCGCCTGCATCCGCGAGATCACGTCCGCGATGGTCGACGGAGCTGCGCCGGAAAGAAGATCGTAGAGTGGCTCGTCTGCGGCGGATTGGGCAGCTGTAGGCATAGGTGGTCCCGGAGGGGTTCGAGAGCAGTATATCCAGAGGGACGACGAGCGGCCTGCAGAACAATGGGCCGGTGCTTTGTGGATACTGCAACGCCACTGACCGAATGCCCATGCTGTGGGGAGAGGATTGGGCTGTAGAATTCTCGCGTATCCCCTTGGTTGAAGGGTTGTGCGAGGTTTGGTCCTATGATTTCCGATTGCCTGTTTTGCAAGATCGTTGCAGGTACGATTCCGGCCGCGCGCGTGGCGGATGACGAGCTGTGCCTGTGTATTGTGGACATCAACCCCCAGGCGCCGACGCACCTGCTGGTGATTCCGAAGGAGCACATTGCCTCCACGGCGCACGCGGAGCAGCAGCACGGGCCACTGCTGGGGTACCTGGTAGAGAAAGCGGCCGAGATGGCGCGACTGGCGGGGCTGAGCCGCGGCTACCGCATGGTTATCAATACCGGGGATGACGGCGGGCAGACGGTCAATCATCTGCATCTGCACCTGCTGGGCGGTCGGCCCATGCACTGGCCGCCAGGCTAGATAGTGTACGGATTGAAGACCCGATAAGGGATAATGACCAAGGGGTTGCGAATGCGTCACTGCCCGGAGGCGCCCTGCTGCGTGCCGTCCGGAGCCCGAACGTCGGAAGAGGCTGACGAATGTCTTTGGAGTCCGCAGCATCGCAGCCCAGTACGGCAGCCGCGCAGAGTGTGGCTGCGCGGGAACCGCTGTGCGTGGACCTGGACGGCACGCTGGTCAAATCCGACACGCTGCTGGATACGGTGATTGTGCTGGCAAGGCAGAACCCGCGCGCTGTGCTGAGTTTCCCTGGATGGGTGGCTCAGGGAAAGGCGGCGTTCAAGCGGCAAGTGTCGCTGCTGGCGGAGATCGATGTCGTCCATCTGCCGTACAACCATTCGCTGCTGGAGTATCTGCGGCAGCAACACGCCGAGGGGCGCGAGATCTACCTGGCGACCGGTGCGGATACGCTGCTGGCGGAGCGCGTGGCCGCGCACCTGGGCATCTTTACCGGCGTGCTGGCGTCGGACGGCACGACGAACCTGACCGGTCACAACAAGCTGGCAGCGTTCCAGCAGCGGTTTCCGGCGGGGTTTTGTTACATCGGAAATGCACGGCCGGACGTGCTGCTGCTGAAGAACTGCGTGGAGCCGATGGTGGCGAATCCGCACCGCTCGCTGCGGGCCGGGTTGCGCCTGGCGGGAATTGTGCCGGTGCGGAACTTTCAGGACTCGGCATCGCCGCTGAAGGCGTGGCTGAGAGCGATCCGGCTGCACCAGTGGGCCAAGAACGTGCTGATCTTTCTGCCGGTGCTGCTGGCCCATGTGCGCGCGGCGGGACCGATGGTGGCGGCTGGCATGGCCTTCGTGAGCTTTGGGCTGGCCGCTTCGTCCACGTACATTGTGAACGACCTGCTGGACCTGGAGGCGGACCGTCACCACCCGCGCAAGCGGCGGCGGCCATTCGCTTCGGGAGACCTGTCGCCGATTGCCGGCGCGGTGACCATCGCCATATTTACGCTGCTGTCCCTGGCGCTGGCAGTGCTGCTGCCGCGAGTGCTGGCGTACTTGTCGCCGGAATATGCGCTGCAGACGCCGTGGAAGTTCCTGGAGTGGCTGGCGACGTACGCGGTAGCGACCACGGCGTACTCGCTGCGCCTGAAGCGGATGATGCTGGTGGACGTGATCGTGCTGTCGGGGCTGTACACGATACGGATCATTGCGGGCTCGGCAGCCACGGGAGTGCCGGTTTCGCAGTGGCTGGCGGCGTTCAGCATCTTCTTCTTCCTGTCGCTGGCGTTCGTCAAGCGATTCTCTGAACTGGAGAGCATGCGGTTACGGAGCCAGGGAGTGGCGGAGGTCGCCGTGAAGGGCCGCGCCTACCGCGTCTCGGATCTGGAGCAGATGCGCAGCTTCGGCACGGCCAGCGGATACGCCTCGGTGGTCGTCTTCTCGCTCTACATCGGCAACGAGGTGGCGAAGAATCTGTACCTGCATCACACGCGGTTGTGGTTGCTGGTTCCTGTGCTGCTGTTGTGGCTGAGCCGGCTGTGGCTGGTTGCTTCGCGCGGCGAGCTGCACGAGGACCCGGTGATCTATGCGGTTACGGACAAGCGCAGTCTGCAGCTCGGGGTGATTGTGGTGGCCATCGTGATCTCCGCGGCGCTGTGAGGGTGGGATAAACTGAAAGAGTCTGGACCGACCCAGTTATCAGATCAAGATCGCCGGGGCTGGAGCCCCACTGGATCTGCCGCGAAATTGGATCGGCTCAATCCCATGCCTATCGAACCTCAGGACGTGCCTGCTCTTTGTTCATGAACGATACTATCCCCCAACTTTCCAGCTACGACGATTCCTCCCTGGACGCTGCCTTTGCCACGCTGGCCGAAGAGGTGCGTATGGAGACCTCCGGACCAGTGGACGCGGAGGCGTTCCGGCTACGCTGGCTGGGCCGGAAGCAAGGCCGCCTGAAGCTGGTGAGCGATGCGTGGCTGAAGTCCGCGCCCGCGGAGGCCCGCAAGCCGCTGGGCATGCGCTTCAACGAGCTGAAGCAGCGGATTGAGGCTGCACTGGCGGCGGCTGAGGCTGCGCCGCCGAAGAAGGCGGTTGCCGGCATCGACATCACGCTGCCAGGTTCAGTGCGCGCGCCGGGCATCGAGCATCCGCTGCTGAAGACGATGCAGGAGATTGTGACCGTCTTCCACCATCTTGGCTATTCGACGGCGCTGGGGCCGCAGGTGGAGAGCGACTTCTACAACTTCGAGGCGCTGAACTTTCCGCCCAACCACCCGGCGCGCGACACGCAGGACACGCTGGTGATTGCGGGGCAGCAGGCGCGGCCCTCGCGCGACCGGTTGCTGATGCGCACGCACACGTCGCCGGTGCAGATCCGCACAATGATCGCCCAGGCTCCGCCTCTGCGCATCGTGGTGCCGGGCAACGTCTACCGCAACGAGGCGGAAGATGCCACCCACCTCGCACGCTTCCAGCAGGTCGAAGGCCTCTGTGTCGACACCAACATTACCTTCTCCGATCTGAAGGGCACGCTCGACCACGCCATGAAGGAACTCTTCGGCTCGAGCGTAAAGACGCGCTTCTTTCCCAGCTTCTTCCCCTTCACGGAGCCCAGCGCCGATATGCAGATCAGTTGCATCTTCTGTTCCGGCGCCGGCTGCCGCAAGTGCAAGCACTCCGGCTGGATTGAGCTGCTGGGCTGCGGTATGGTCGATCCGGCGGTGTTCGCTTCGGTCACGGAAGAACGCCGCAAGCTGAATCCAGCAGACGACGCCTACAACCCGGACCGCGTCACGGGATTTGCCTTTGGCATGGGAGTGGAGCGCATCGCGATGATGCAATACGGCGTCGCCAACGCCGGCACCTTCTACTCCAACGACATGCGCTTCCTGGAGCAATTTGCGTGAACATTCTTAGCAACTGGATTCGCTCCTACGTCCCCAACATTGCTGTCGACGATCAGCAACTCGCCGAAGACCTGACGCTGCGCGGCATTGCTGTTGAAGGCGTGCACGACCTTGGCGAGGGCAATGGACATCTGTTCGAGATGGACATTACCACCAACCGCGTGGATGCGATGAACCACTACGGCATCGCGCGCGAGGCGGCGACGATCTATGACCTGCCGCTGCTTCCGCTCGACACGACACTGCCTGCGGAGGGCACAAGTGCCAGCCCGTTCCCGGTGAGGATCGAAACGCCGGCGCTGTGCGGGCGCTTCACCGCGCGCGTTCTGCGCGGAGTGACCATCGCGCCCTCCACCGGGCGGGTGGCGGACTACTTCGCGCTGCTGGGGTCGAAGCCGATCTCCAACGCGGTGGACGCGTCGAACTTTGTGCTGCAGGGCATGGGGCACCCAACGCATGCCTTCGATCTGGACAAGATCCAGGGCGGCATCGTTGTTCGACTGGCGCGCAAGGGCGAGAGGCTGCGTCTGCTCGACGGTTCCGAACGCACGCTGGAGCCTGACGATCTGATCGTGGCCGACGAGGCGAGGCCGCTCGGGATCGCCGGTGTGATGGGTGGTTGGGATTCGATGATCACGGCGGAGACAAAGAACATTCTGGTAGAGGCTGCGTGGTTCGACCCGGCGACCGTACGCCGGAGTTCGCGGCGGCATGGCCTGCATACGGACGCGTCGCACCGCTTTGAGCGAGGCGCGGACTTCAACGCCTGCGCCACGGCGAATGCATTGGTGTCCAAGCTGATTCTGGAGTCCGGCGGCACGGTCGAGGGCGAGCTGGTCGACGTGATTGTGCCGGCGGTGCAGGCGAAGACCGCGATGCGGTGCCCGATTGTGCTGTCTGTGGCGCAGGTGCGACGGCATCTCGGCACCACGCTGGACGATCAGGCGGGCAGTTCCGCGCTGACTGGGGAGCTGATTCACCGATACCTGACTGCGCTGGGTTGCGGAGTCGCCCAGGCCGCCTCCGGGGACGACGGCTTTGTGGTTCAGTTGCCAAGCTGGCGGCTGGATCTGGAGCGCGAGATCGACCTGGTGGAAGAAGTGGCGCGAGTCTACGGCTACAACCGCTTTGCCGATACGTTGCCCACCGCGCTGCCGGTGATGGCGCATCCGCTGGCCGCGGCCGAACACGCGGTGAGGACACGACTGCTCGCGCTGGGCTACTCGGAGGCAATCTCCAGCAGCTTTGCGTCGGAGGCAGACGGCGCGCAGTTTGCGACTGCGAAGCCCGGCTTGATTCCGCTGGAGAATCCGCTGTCGGAGGAGGCGCGGCTGCTGCGCCCTTCGCTGACGCCGGGGATGCTGACCATGCTTGCCCACAATCTGAATCGCGATGTGCGCGAGGCGCGGCTGTTCGAGCGGGGCGCAATCTTCACGGGATCGACGGCGGAGGTGGTCGAGTCGCCGCGGCTTTCGCTGGGGTTGACCAGCGAGTTGGCGGCGACGCGGCTGCACTCCGCCAGGGACGCAGGCATCTACGAGCTGAAGGGCGTGATCGAGTCGCTGCTGTCGGTCTTTGCGGCGTCGCCTGAGACCTTGGGCCAGAGCGCTGCGGCGGCGGTGACATTCTCCGCCGAAGTGCCGGGGTGGCTGGAGCCGGGACGCGGCGCAACGGTGCTGCTGGGCGGCGCGGCTATCGCGTGTTTTGGCGAACTGGCCGCGAGCGAGCGCGAGGCAAGGAAGCTGCGCCAGCCGGTGTATGTGGCGGATGTCGATCTGGAGGCGCTGTACAGGTTGCCGCTGCGGCGGGTGACAGCTCACGATGTGTCGCGCTTCCAGGCGGTCGAGCGGGACTTCTCATTTACCTTTGCGGACGCCGTGCAGTGGCAGGAGGTCGCAAGCGCCGTGAGCGCGCTGGCGATTCCGGAGCTGACGCGTGTGACGCCGATGGAGATCTTCCGCGACCGAAAGGGGACAACGGTGCCGGCTGGATACTATGCGCTGCTTTTGCGCTGCGTTTTCCAGTCGAGCCAGCGGACGCTGCGCGAGGATGAACTGACGCAGTGGTCGGCGCAGGTGATGGCGGCGCTCACTGCGCTGGGCGGAGCGATTCGGGCGTAGCGCGTGCGGTCGTTCGATACGTACCGAATTTGCACAGATGCTCGACATGTCTCGCGGCACGCAAATCGCTCTATACTGCGAGTATGAGTTCGCGTGTGAGTGTTGACGAGTTTTTGGCGCTTGAGCAGAAAGTGCTGCGAGCAGTGGAGATTGTAAAGCGGGAGCGCGAGGCGCTGGCCGCGGCCGGGGCAGAGATTGCAGCGCTTCGGGAGCAGTTGGCCGCACGCGAGGAAGCGACGGACAAGCGTGTGGTGGATGCCGAGGCTCGGGCACACGTGGCGGAGAGCCAGGTCGCTGCGCTGAACGAAGAGCGCGACGCGGTGCGGCAGCGCGTGGACAAGATGCTGCAGCAGATGGACGAGTTGGGATAACCCGCTCGAGAGGAGGTTCGCTCGATGGAGACGGACAGTGAGCGCGGTAGAACTGGCCTGGACAGCCTGAACGATGAACCTGTCGATGGAGAGCTCAACATGCCGAGTGGCCACGACGCGGTGAGCGTGGACATCTACGACCAGGTGTACCATTTGCGGGGCACGGACGCGGAGTACATCGAGCGGCTGGCGGCAGTGGTGGACGGTAAGATGCGCGCCGTGGCGGCGCACGGCAGCACCGTGGACTCGCTACGCGTGGCCGTGCTGGCGGCGCTGAATATTGCAGACGAGCTGGCTTCGCTGCGGGCCCGGTACGCGTCGCTGGTGGCCAGCATCGGCGAGGGTCAGGACAGCATGCGGTCGCGGGCGGGAACGCTGGCGGGGATGCTGGACGAAGTGCTGGAAGACCGTCGCGCCGGCTAGAGCAAATTTCCTGCGGGTGCTCCGGGGAGGCGTCGCATTCATGTCCGTTTTCTCCCAAGGAAAACGGTACTTCACAGAACTCTCCACTCCACAGCAACAGAAAATTTGCTCTAGTTTAGCTGTCTTTGCGGTAAAGCAGGTCGCGCATGGCCTTGCGGCGCGCCTCGTTGGCCTCCGCCATGGACTTTCGATCTACGGCGGACAGGTGCTGGCGGGAGTCCTCGGCTTCGGTTTCGGGTTCGCTGCAGGTGGGGCAGCGGTTGGCGAAACCAGGCTTATCGGGCTTGAGTTCGAACTCTTCGTCACAGACGATGCAGGTTTTGATGGGGAAGGCCATTTCATCTTTAAAGTTAATACAGATTGATGAGGTCCGCCAGCCAACCCGCGGCTAGATGGCCGCATCCATGTCTCAGCGTGATGTGTGTCACGTCAATCCCTGAATTCGAGGCACTCTCCATGAAGAAGCTGGCTGCACTTACCGCTCTCGCTCTCTCGTTCAGCGCTACTGCTGCGTTCGCCGCTACATTCACCGGGTACGTCTCCGATGCGATGTGCGCCTCCGATCCCAAGAAGGTCTCCAGCGCCGACCATGCCGCCTGCGCCCAGAAATGCATCAAGGGCGGCGAAAAGCCGGTACTGGTGGTCGATAGCCAGACCGTCTACACCATCACCAACCCTTCCATTCTGATTCCGCACGCGGGGGAGAAGGTGACGGTTGAGGCCGATGTGAAGGGCTCAGCGCTGACCGTCAAGTCCGTCCAATAGCGCACTCCCGCTGAATGCATGAATGCCCCATTCCCGCCCCGGGGGTGGGGCATTCCTGTGCCCCCGCTCGACTCCACGATGGAAGTTGACGGACGAGCACGAAGGAGGCGAGACTCTGAGCGTGTTGCGGATAAATCGAAGAGCGAGGTGTGAGCGATGTATGACATGGCGAATTTGAAGAAGCTGAAGTCGCTGGGCGAGGGCGCACCGGCGGCGTGGGAGGGTTTCAAGGCATTCGACGCGGCTGCGATGGCGGACGGAGCGGTGCCGAAGAAGTATAAGGAGCTGATCGCGCTGGCCGTGGCGCTGACGACGCAGTGTCCGTATTGCCTGGAGATCCACCGGAAGGCAGCGGAAGCAGCGGGCTGCACACAGCAGGAGCTGGCGGAGACGGCGATGGTGGCGGCGGCGCTGCGGGCGGGCGCGGCGGTGACGCATGCAACGCATATCCTGGGCGGCAAGGCAGAATAGGCGGGCTTTATTCGTTGGCGATGATCTCGCGGGCCTGGGCGATGTGCTTCTTGATGACCGCGATCTTGTCGGGCCAGCTGCCGCCGGCTTTGTCCGGGTAGGGTGCGCCGGCGGCGTACTGACGCTCGGCCTCGGCGAGGTGGTCGAGGAGGATCTCGAGGTGCTGCTGGGGAGTGGGACCGGGCATAGCGGTATTTTAGACCGGCTTATAGCAAGTGTGCCCTCGCCGACCCCACCCATGACGATGAAACCGTCATGAATGGGGCACCCAGATTTGTGGGTGGGCCACACGCCACCGGATCTAGTCGCGGTGGTACTTGCAACTGGCGACGACGTAGAGGCTGTTGAGGCGGAAGGTGACCTCATCGGGGCCGGTCTCGTCCCACTGCTCGTAGTTCGCCACGTTGCCTTCGGAGACGTCGACGTAGCCGGGCTTGACGAGGTAGATGGCTGGGTAGGTGGTGGTGACGCCGGCTTTTACCTCGATTGCGGAGTCGGACTTGAATTGCTCATGGGTGCCGCAGTAGCCCTTGTCGGTGTCGGCGAGGGTCCAGTTGCCGATGAGCGGGTTGTCCGACGATCCGGAGGAGCTGGAGCCGGAGAACATGTGAATCACGAGGTACAGAGCGACGATAACCCCCAGCACCAGGCCGACGTGAGATTGGCGGACTCCGCCAGTGGCGGCCTGCGGCGGGAGCGGGTTGGGAGAAGCCGGGGGCGGAGGCGGCGCGGTGGGCAGGGTTCCATCGGACATTTTTGGACTCCAAAGTTCAAAACGATCTTGCGAGTTGAGGGATGCTGGCCTGGTCGGTGGGGAATGGGCAAAGCTTTGTAAGCCTCACAGACGGAGCGGGTTTGGTCAAGACATTTTCTTTGGGCCTGCTCGCCGCTAGAGTTTGCAACCTGGTGCGGCTTGCCCCCACCCACGACGGTGAGGCTGTCATGAATGGGGCACGCGGATTTGTGGTGGGCCGCGGGATGGGCGGCGGTGTCGGCTACGGCGCGGAGGATGGGGAGGATGATGGCGCAGGGATGGTCGTGGCTGGAGGCCGCCGGCAGGGTGGGGCTGGACTCCTCAATGATCTGGGGAGGGGCGCCGGGGTTGGGACGCTCGGTGAGTTCCTCGGCTGGGAACAGCTCGGCATTGCAGTTATAGCAGTGGCGCGAGCGGAGGAAGTAGACGAGGCTTTCCTTGGTGATGAGGATGGTCTTGGGCGGAGTAGGGTCCGGTGGCGGAGTGACGCCGGCGGCTGTGGCAGGTGCAGCCTCTCGGGGTTCCTTCGACAAGCTCAGGACTGGCTCTTCGGCTTCGCGCTCCGCGCTTCGCTCAGGATGACGGTCTTTGTGGGCAGGTGCGGGGGGCGGTTCGGGTGGGAGGGCGCGGAGCATGGTGTGGAGGGCGTAGATCATCTGGCCGGAGCGGGTGGTGTCGATGGTGTTCTCGGCGAGGCGGTGGAGGATGGCGGCGAGAGCGGTGAAGATGGAGGCGCGGTCCTCGACGACGGGGATCTCCATGCGGGTGATTTCGGGGTCGATGAGGAGGCGGCGCTGGTTGCGCCGGGCGTGCTTGAGGTGGTGGTGAAAGCAGTAATACTCGCCTTTGAGGGAGGGCGAGCCGCAGCGGTTGCCGGCGGGCGCGTGGATGTGATGGCACTGGAGATCGGTTTCAATGTCTGGAACGGCGAATGGCATGGTAGCCCCCTGGGGGTATGTGATTTCCGTATGATCTTCCAAACAAACCACTTACCGGTTTTGCGAGTTTGCAAGTGACTGAAAATACATCAGTTAGTTTGCAGGATCAACAAAACACTGGGTTTATGGTTTCTTTGGAGCTTCTGAATCTTAGGGAGGACACAATCCTGCGGCGGTGGATTCTGTTACTACCCTATCTTTTAAGTCTACGCCCGGGTGTCAAGGATTTTTGGTGGAAATTGTGGGTATGTTGTTGGATCGATGGGGGAAAATAATACTGCGGACCCCACCCATGACGATTAAACCGTCATGAATGGGGCACCCGAATTTGTGGGTGGGCCACTCGCCGCACGAATTTGTGGCGGGGCCATGGTCGGACCCCACCCATGACGGTGAGGCTGTCATGAATGGGGCACCCAGTTTTGTGGGTGGGCCACCCGCCCAAGGAGCGGAAGCCCTACGAAGCCACCCAGAGATATAGGCACTACGTGGGGCTCCAGGTTTGCTGGCCGCTAACCGTCTGCGGGGTATGGGAGACCATCGAGCCGGGCCGCTCGACGCTCCGCTTTGAGTCTCCCGAAGTAGGCGAACACCATTCGGTGTACGTAGAAATCTACATCGAGGAGTATCCAAAACTCAAGGTGGTCGATCAGGGTCACCGGGCGTGGGTGGAGGGCAACATAAGCCGCGTTGACGCTGGCGAAGTTTCCCTCGGGAAGGGTGCGAAGGTCACCTTAGAGTAGTCGTCAAGCTGCGCCTCGGTGATGGCTCCGAGATTCACAGTCATGTCGCCGGTCGGGATTAGCGTAGACAATGCGCTGAATTGCTTGATTGTTCGTAGTAGTAGTAGTAGCTACCCTAGGCGACCAGTTACTCCACGGTGACAGATTTGGCGAGGTTTCTGGGTTGGTCTACGTCGCAGCCGCGGCGGACGGCGATGTGGTAGGCGAGGAGTTGGAGGGGGACGACTTCGAGGATGGGGAGGAGCAGCTCGGGGGCGTGGGGGATGTAGACGACGTGCTCGACGAGCTGGCGGATCTCGCGGTCGCCCTCGCTGGCGATGGCGATGACGCGGCCGGAGCGGGCGGTGACCTCCTGGATGTTGCTGAGGGTCTTCTCGTACTTGAGGACGCTGGTGGGGTCGGAGGGGTCCTTTGTCGCGATGCAGACGACGGGGAGGGTTTCGTCGATGAGGGCGTTGGGGCCGTGCTTCATCTCGCCGGCGGGGTAGCCCTCGGCGTGGATGTAGGAGATCTCCTTGAGCTTGAGTGCTCCCTCGAGGGCGATGGGGTAGTGGATGCCGCGGCCGAGGAAGAGGAAGTCGTTGGCGGAGGAGAAGATCTTGGCGAGCTCGCAGCAGTGCTCGTCGAGGGAGAGGCGGGGGTTGCGGCGGCGGTCTGCTTCGAGGGTTGAGAGACTGGCTGAGGTGGTGGGTGCGGGGCCGGTGCCTTCGGCGGGGGCGGTGGGGGCGAGGTTGAGCATGGCGGTGAGCTTGGCGGGGATGGCGGAGAGCTCTTCGACGAGGCGGAGGGATTCGGCGTCGGAGACGGTGCCGCGGACCTGGCCGAGTTTGAGCGCGAGCAGGAAGAGCGCGGTGAGCTGGGCGGTGAAGGCCTTGGTGGAGGCGACGCCGATCTCCGGGCCGGCGTTGGTGGTGATGGTGCCCTGGGCTTCGCGGGAGACAGCCGCGCCGACGACGTTGCAGATGGCGAGGGTTTTGCTGCCGAGGGCGATGAGCTCGCGCTGGGCGGCGATGGTGTCCGCGGTCTCGCCGGACTGGGTGATGAGGAGGCCGATGGCGCGGGGGTCGGCGATGGGGGAGCGGTAGCGGTATTCGGAGGCGTAGTCGACTTCGGTGCGCAGGCGGGCGAGGCGCTCGATCATGAACTTGCCGGCGAGGCCCGCGTGCCAACTGGTGCCGCAGGCGGCGATGATGATCTGGCTGGCGTTGCGGAGGTCGTCCTCGGAGATGGTCATGTCGGGGAGGAAGACCTGGCCGGTGTCGGGCGAGACGCGGCCGAGGATGGTGTCGCGGATGGCGCGGGGCTGCTCGTTGATCTCCTTGAGCATGAAGTGCTTGTAGCCGGCCTTTTCCGCCTGCATGGGGTCCCAGGCGATGCGCTGGACTTTGAGCGGGAGGGGCGCGCCGTCGAAGTCGGTGAGGGTGATGCCGGAGGGCGTGAGGATGGCGAGCTCGCCGTCGGCGAGGAAGTGGATGTTGCGGGTGTGGTGGAGGATTCCGGGGACGTCGGAGGCGAGGAAGTATTCGCCGTCGCCGAGGCCGAGGACGGCGGGCGGGCCGAAGCGGGCGGCGACGAGCTTGTCGGGCTCGTTGGCGGAGAGGACTCCGATGGCGAAGGCTCCGGTGAGGCGCTTGACGGCGCGGCGGACGGCTTCTTCGAGCGGGAGGTGCGCGGGGGCGGAGGCTTCAATCGCGGCTTCGCTCTCGTTGGCTTCGAGCGTGGAGTTGGTCTCGTGGACGTGGGCGTGCTGGGCGAGCTCGTCCTCGATGAGGTGGGCGATGATCTCGGTGTCGGTTTGGGTGACGAAGGTGTGGCCCTTGGCGATGAGCTCGGATTTGAGGGCGAGGTAGTTCTCCACGATGCCGTTGTGGACGACGACGAGGGTGCCGGTGCAGTCGCGGTGGGGGTGCGCGTTCTCCTCGGTGGGGCGGCCGTGGGTGGCCCAGCGGGTGTGGCCGATGCCGAAGGTGCCGGAGATGGGGCTGGCGGCGAGTACGGCTTCCAGATTGCGGAGCTTGCCGGGAGCGCGGCGGAGCTGGAGGGCGTGGTTGGGGCCGCCGGCGATGGCGATGCCGGCGGAGTCGTAGCCGCGGTATTCGAGGCGACGCAGGCCCTCGATGATGATGGGCACAGGGGGGTTAGGACCGATGTAACCGACGATTCCACCCATGGGGCTAGTGTAGCGGTCGGGCGGGGATTTTGTGAGTGGCGGAGGATGGGACTTTTGGGGGAGCGGCGGTGGCGGTCGATTGGGGTGACGGGGGAAAGGCAAATGCGGGGATTCTTCGCGATGCTCAGAATGACAAGCGGTAGTGGCGGAGCTTTTCGGGTTAGTGGAAGTTTTCGATGAGCATGAGGACGCTGCCGGGGTTGTCGAGCTGGTCGTAGGCGAGGTAGCGGCCGTCGGGGGAGACGTCGAGGCCGAACTCGCCGATGCCGATGGGCAGGATGGTGGTGGTGGCGCCGGTGGCGAAGCTGTAGAACCGGAGCGAGCATTTGCGGGAGAAGTCGGGGCTGGTCATGTAATAGACGCCGCGGGCGGTGACGGCGAAGTTGGTGCGGAAGAGGGAGTCTGCGATCTGCTGTTCCGGGCCGCCGGCGACGGGCATCTTCCAGATGGAGCCGGCGCCGCCCTCTTTGCCGAAGTAGAGGGTCTTGCCGTCGAGGGACTCGAGTGCGCCGGTTCCACCATTTTGGGTGATCTGGACGGCGGGACCGCCGCCGTCGGGCATCCTCCATATCTCGTTGCGGCCCGTTTTCTTGGAGGTGAAGTACATCCATCTTCCGTCGCGGGACCAGGTTGCGCCGAAGTTGGCGGAGGGACCGCTGGTGAGCTGCGTCATCTTTCCGCCGTCGGGACGGATGAGGTAGATCTGGGAGAGTCCGGTGGTGTTGGAATCGATGGCGAGGGTCTTGCCGTCGGGCGACCAGTGTGGGGTGGCGGCCTGTCCTTTGGGAATGAAGGTGAGCTGGCGGGGGAGATTGCCCTGGGAGTCGCTGACGTAAACCTGGCCGAGGCCGGTGCGGTAGGAGTAGAACGCCAGCCGGGCGCCGTCTGGCGAGTATTGGGGGAAGGCATCGCGGGCGGTGGAGGAGACAAGGGGCTCCGGGGTAGGCGTTTTGGCGGTAAGGTCGATGCGATAGATGTTGGCGTCGCCGCTGGCCACGGAGAATGCCAGGCGGTTTCCGCGGCGCGAGAGCTCAAGCCAGCTCGGATTGGGCCCGGGCCACGGGACCTGGGTGGGCGGGGCCGAGCCGTCGGCGGGCATGCGGACAGCGCCGATCAAGGTGCGGGCGAGGAGCGCTTTGCCGTCGGGCAGCCAGGTGGGGACGCCCATTCCGTCGGCTCTGCTTGCACTGGCGATGATGTGAGGAGCTTCGAGGGGTTTGGCGTTGGCATCGAGCGGAACGCGGTAGAGATCGCCCTGGTTGAATACCTGGGGGACCCTGGCAAAGACGAGGGCGCTGCCGTCGGGCGAGACGGCGGGGAAGAGGTCCTCGAATCCGATTGCGGGCGTGGTGATCTGGCTGGACTCTCCGGTATCCACCGAGACGCGGAAGAGCGCAGTCGAGTCGCCGGTCTTTGCGGGGACGATGAGCCATCTTCCGTCGGGGGTCCAGGACGGGCGGAGGCCGAGGGCGCCGAGCCGTACGGGGAGTTCGGTGAGCTTGCGCTCCGGGCCGCCGAGGGCGGGGATCAACATCAGCTGAGCCTTGTCCGGGGCGATGTTTCGCATAAAGGCGATGGTGGCGCCGTCGGGCGACCAGGCCGGCCAGCGGTCGGGTGCGGGGTCAGTCGTGAGCCGCAGCGGGGTTGCGTCCAGGCTGAGGGACTTTACATAGATGTCGAAGTTGTCTCCCTTCTCGCCGTCCCACTGGAAGGCTACCTGGTTGCCGTCTGGGGCGAAGGACGGCGAGCCCTGGCTGCCTCGATAGGTGGTGAGCGGGATGGGGTCCGATAGGGGGGCAGGCGGCGGCGCGGGGCGGAGATGCCAGGCGGCGACGCCGACAAGGACGAGGGCCGCGGCGGCGATGGAGGTCCAGAGGAGCCAGCTCCGGGAAGGCGGGGCGGTGCTGGAGGGCTGGGCGCCGGGGACGGGAAGCGGTGCGGGTTCGAGAATGGGCGGCCGAGTTTCAGCGACGGGAGTGGGCGCAGGCGCTGGAGCGGAGGGGGCTGGGCTTGCGATGGGGACCGCGGCGACGGGGGCTGAGGTGACGGGAGCGATGAAGCGGTAGCCTTTGCCGGTGACGGTCTGGATGTAGGCGGGGTTTTCGGGGTCGTCGCGGAGGACCTGGCGGATTTTGCGGATGGCGGAGTTGATGCTGGTGTCGGTGTCGAGGAAGACATCCTTGCCCCAGATGCGGGCGACGATGTCGTCGCGGGAGACGAGCTGGGGGCGGCGCTGGACGAGCAGCCGGAGGATCTCGAAGGGGATGCGCTCGAGTTTGAGCGGGCGGCCGGCGCGGCGCAGCTCATAGGCGGCGGGGTCCAGCTCGAGGTCGTCTCCAAATGGCACCAGATCTTCGTCAGGCATGGCGTCAGCAATCTCCGGGGGGAGAGATCATTCTAGTGCAAGTTCGTCATACGGACGGCAAGGGATTGATTTTCAGGGGCTTGCGGAGTCATGGAGAAGTCAGCGAAGAGTCAGATGCCCGCCATGGCGGATTGTGCGAGGGGCTGCGAATCTTCTACCTGACTGACGGGCCAGACCGGCCTCCAGCAACTTTCAACAAGGAGATATTGCCATGAACCGTATCGCAGCCATCGCCCTCTTCGTCGTCGCAGGCTTTGCCACCACCCACAGCGCCACCGCCGAAACCCGGGTTGTGGCCACCAACATCCCGTTCGCCTTCACCGTGAATGGCACCACCCTCCCAGCGGGAACATATGACGTGTACTCCGTGTCGCCGCACCTGATGCAGATCCGCTCCACCGACTTCCAGCACCCCAGGACGGTGTCTGTGACCACCTTTGATAGTTCACAGTCGAAGGCAGGCGATGCGACCAAGCTGGTCTTCAAGAACTACGGCGGGCAATACTTCCTGCATGAGATTGTGAGCCCGGCGTACTCGACCGACGCGGAGGTACCTGCCTCGAACCAGGAAAAGAAGGTGCGCGTGGAATGGGCGGGTAAGAGCGGCGGGCAGCCTGTGCTGGTGGCGCTGAACTAGGAGACGGCGGACTTTAGGGGCCTGTTGCCCGTCCACCGTTGCATGGAAGGATTTGAGTTTTGGGGCGGGTGGGGCGGATCCGAATCGGATCGCTTCGCTCGCCCTTTTACGTGGGTGGAGGGTGGCGGTGGAGGATACGGAGCCTATCACCGGCCTGGCAGGACAGAACAAATGCGGGGATTCTTCGCTACGCTCAGAATGACAAGCCATTTGTTTTGTTTGTCTGCACCTTTGCTTCTTCCCAGACTTTGGGCTGCGTCCAGAATGACGCTTCAAGGGGAAAATGACGCTTCATGGAAGAGATGCGCGATGCTCCGGCATATGGGTGGAGAGGTGGCATTCCGGCTTGAGCGGCGGGTACCCGGCCTGGCGAGACCGTTCACGGGAGGTTAAGGTAGGGTGCGGATGATGGTTGGGACGTTGGCGCGGCGCGCTGGCCAGGGCGCTATATCTTTTGGTTGAGGAGAATTTGCATGCGGATGAATCGATGGTTTGCGGCACTGCTGGCTGTGGCAAGCGTGTCGGCGATGGCCCAGGCGAACTGGGGAGTGACCAGGACGTTTCCGATTGGCGGAGACGGTGGCTGGGACTATGTGACGGTGGATGCGCCGGGACATCGGCTGTTTGTGACGCGGTCCACGCATACGATGGCGATTGATTCGGATTCCGGCAAAGTGCTGGGCGATATTGAGGGGCAAAAGGGCTCGCACGGGGTGGCGATTGCGCCGAAGGCGGGGCGCGGGTTTATTACGGATGGCGGCGGGACGGGCGCGATCGTGGTGTTCGACCTGAAGACCTATGCGGTGCTGGGCAGGCTGGCGGCGATGCCGGATGCGGATGGGATCATCTACGACGCGAAGCTGGACCGGGTGCTGGCGGTGTCTGGCGATGGCGCGTCGCTGATGACGTGGAAGCCGGATATCGACCTGGCGGCGGGCAAGGTGGAGACGATTGCGCTGGGCGGCAAGCCGGAGTTTCTGGCGAGCGATGGCAGCGGCAAGGTGTGGATCAACCTGGTGGACAAGGACCTGGTGGCGGTGGTGGATGTGGCCGCGGGCAAGGTGGTGGCGAGGTGGCCGGTGGCGCCGGGCGGGTCGCCGGTGGGAATGGCGCTGGATGCGCAGGGGCGGAAGCTGATCCTGGGCTGCCGCAAGCCTGCGCTGATGGTGGTGATGAATGCGGACACCGGCAAGGTGGAGGGTTCGCTGCCTATTGGCGCGGGTGTGGATGCGACCGCGGTGGGCGGCGGCGAGGCCTTTGCCAGTGCGGGCGACGGCACGCTGACCGTGGCGGCGGAGAAGGACGGCGCGTTTGCCGTGGTGCAGACGGTGAAGACTCCACTGCTGGCCCGGACGATGGGGATGGACGCCGCGACGCACCAGATCTTTCTGGCAACGGCGGACGCCGATCCGGTGACCACGGGACGGCCAAGGCCGAAGCCGGGGACGTTCAAGATTGTGGTGGTGGGGCAGCAGTAGGGCTCTCAGTTGTCAGTTCGCAGGATGGAGATGGGCCTCGACGGAATGGGTTGAGGCCCATTGCTGTGTCTGGGCTGGTGGGGCTGGGATTGAGGGTGGGCGGGAGCGAAATGCGGGGATTCTTCGCCTTCGGCTCAGAATGACAAGCAGAAAAGATGAATGACAAGCAGGGAGGATCGTTCAGAATGACAAGCGGCGTATCGCTTCGGCCGGACGGCTAATTGTCAGCGAATGGGGTGAGGTGAGCGAGGTTGGGGCGGGGGGTGAGCAGGCTGACGATGTGGCGGCAGGCGCGCGCGGCGAGGAGGGCGGGGAAGATGGCGTCACGCTGGGCGATGACGGCGGGGAGGTGGGTGTGGATGAAGGGTGAGTCCCAGAAGACGGTGACGAAGGTGCCGGTGAAGATGGAGGCGACCGCGGCGGAGGCTGTGGCGCGGCGCCAGTAGAACGCAGCGAGGATGACGGGCGTGAGCGCGGCGGAGTAGATGGTGTAAGCGTAGAGGGCTTTCTTGAGGACGAGCTCCGTGTGCAGGCCCTGATAGAGCGCCCACGCGCCGAGCAGGACGACCATGGAGCGGGAAACCAGGAGGACTTCTTTGTTGGAGGCTTGCGGCTTGAGGTAGCGGACGAAGATGTCGTTGACGAGGTTGGTGGCGGGGGAGAAGAGATAGTTGTTGGCGGTGGAGATGATCTTGGCGAAGATGGCTCCGACGAGGAGTGCGCCGAGGAGTTGGAGGGCGTGGAGGGTGACGGCGGGGACGACTTCGGTGGTGGTGATAACGATGGGTGCGGCGGGGTTGGCGTAGGTGGTGACGGTTTGCGCGGGCTGGAAGCCGTGGAGGCCGATGTAGGCGAGAATTTCGCGGGGGTGGTCGTGGACCTCGCCGGTGGGGAAGACGGCGGAGCCGGCGACGGCGAGGGCGACGATGACGCTCTCCAGGATGACGGTGCCGACGATCCAGCCGGTGACGGCGCGGGTGGCGTCCTTCTCCGATTTGGCGGAGAAGAATTTTTGATACATCGATTGATTGCCGAGCATGAGCAGGCAGGTGGGGACGGAGAGTTCGAGCGCCTGGATGAAGCTGAAGTCGCCGAGGACCTGGAAGTGGGTGGCGGGCAGCGCGGCGTGGATGGCGGACCAGCCGGCGAAGTCGCCGAAGGTGAAGTTGTGTACGAGGACGGGCAGCGCGATGCAGAGGGTGAAGGCTGCGAGCAGGCCGATGGCGACGTCCATGTAAGCGACCGAGGACATGCCGGCGATGGCGGTGAAGAGGACCACGAAGGCGGCGACGATGTAGCGGCCGTGGATGGCGGTGATGGAGCCGGGGAAGATGAGGTGGAGGATGTCTCCGCCGCCGATGAACTGGTAGCTGGTGATGGCGGTGTAGGTGAAGAGGATAGCAATGACACCGAGGACGCGGGCGGTCTGGTTGTAGCGAGCTTCGAGCAGATCGGGGATGGTGTACTGGGCGAAGCGGCGGGCGCGCGGGGCGATGAAGTAGATGAGGGCCAGGCCGGCCCAGCCGCCGGCGGGCGTCCAAAGGGCAGCGAAGCCGTGGCGGTAGGCGTTCTCCGCACCGCCGAGCAGGGAGCCGGAGCCGATCCAGGAACTGAGCAGGGTGAAGACGAGGACGAAGGCAGGGAGGGAGCGGCCGGCCACGAGATAGTCGGCGCGGGTCTTGACCTTGCCGAGGCGTGTGAGCGAGACGGCGAGCAGAGTGAGGACGATGAGGGCGAGAACAAGAGCGTAGAGGTTCATGGGGTGAGTCGTGTCTACCACTGTATATGGAGGGACCCGGCGGGGGGCATGCGCAGGTGCAGAGAAGCGCATCGAACTGCGCGACGTGGGAAGGGATGAAGACACAAGTGACGATTACGCGCACCGACGCTGGAGCGAACATCAGGCTATAGATGGAGATGCGAAGGCGGGTACGCGTAGCATTTTGCTGCGGAAGGACGTATGCTGGCTCGGCGCGGCATGTGTGGGTCGATGGGCCGTTGACCTTGCTGCATACTCTCCCAAGGCGGACCGTATTCGATGAAGATTTTCTGGGTTGGCTGTGTCTCGGTAGTGGCGATGGTTGGCATGGCGTTGAGCGCGAGCGGGCAGTACGCGCCGCCGATGGCGCCGATTGCGCCGGTGGACCTGAAGTACGACTTCAGCGCGGGTGTGGACAAGCCGGGATGGACGCGGGTGGCGCCGGCGGCGATGTACTCCGACGAAGCGGGCTATGGGTACGAGCCGGGTGCGGCGGTGGCGAACGGCGACAGCGGCAGGACGACGACGAGCGACAAGCCGTTTTCGTTTTCGGCGAAGGTGCCGGAGGGAGACTATAACGTCGCGGTGACGTTTGGGGATTCGACGGTGGCGACGACGATGACGCTGAAGGCGGAGTCTGGGCGGCTGATGCTGGAGCGAGTGGAGGCGCCGGCTGGCAAGGTGGTGGAGCGGAGCTTTACGACGAACGTGCGGGTGCCGCAGTTGCCGAAGCTGCCGCTGAACGCGACCGGGCGCGAAGAGGTGAGCCTGGACCAGTTCGACCGCGGCAACACGCGCGACTGGGACAACAAGTTGACGGTGGAGGTGGTGAGTGGCCATGCGGCGTTGCGGTCGATGGAGATTACGTCTGCGCCGGCGGCGGTGAACGTGTTTCTTGCTGGCGACTCCACGATGACGGACCGCGACGGCGGCGGCGATGTGAGCTGGGGACAGATACTTCCGGTGTTCTTCAAGCCAGGGGTGGCGGTGGTGAACAGCGCGCAGTCGGGCGAGACGATGAAGTCGTTTATGAATGCGCTGCGGCTGGACAAGATTCTGAGCCAGATGAAGAAGGGCGACTATCTCTTTATCCAGTTCATCCACAACGACTCCAAGGCGAGCTGGCCACAGACGTATGTGGAGGCGGAGACGACGTACAAGGCGTATCTAAAGGTGTATATCGCGGAGGCGCGGCTGCGCGGCGCGACGCCGGTGCTGGTGACGGCGATGGACCGCGGGGCGCGAGGCACCGGCGCGCCGACCCACGGGCACGGCGGGTATCCGCAGGCGATGCGCGAGGTGGCGCAGGAAGAGCATGTCGCGCTGATCGACCTGTACGCGATGAGCGATACGTTCTACGAGTCGGCGGGGGCGGACGCGCCGAAGATCCTGGCGGATGGTACCCACTCGACGGCGTACGGCGGGTATGAGTTTGCGAAGGGCATTGTGACCGGGATCCGGCAGAACAAGCTGGAGCTGGCGAACTATGTGGTGGACGGCTTCCAGGATTTTGACCCGGCGCACCCGGACAGCGCGGCGGCGCTGAACCTGGGCGAGCTGTTTGCGGGCGGAGGCAGGCCGGGTGGTCGAGGCGGCGCGGGAGCCGGGGGCGGCGCTCCGGGGACCAATGCGGCGCCGGCGGCGGGGAACCCGGGGCCAGGGCCGCTGTAGGGCTGGCGGTTGCTGCTGGTGTACGTAAGCCGCGTTAAGGCCTGAGCGTGGGCGGGAGCGAAATGCGGGGATTCTTCGCTGCGCTCAGAATGACAAACAACAAGAATCGCTCAGAATGACAAGCCATAGGGGGGGGACTCCGTTTTGACAATAGTCGTTGCA
>Ga0302157_10000768_pt1 | contig 40915 bp, 44 predicted proteins | sample I_Bog_N3_3_FD_193502 | JGI IMG/M metagenome (GOLD analysis project Ga0302157, IMG submission 193502) | Peat permafrost microbial communities from Stordalen Mire near Abisko, Sweden - I_Bog_N3_3 | ecosystem: Environmental > Terrestrial > Soil > Wetlands > Peat | place: Sweden: Abisko, Stordalen...
GAAGACAGAGCCAAGGGGAGCCCATGAGTCTCAATCAGAGCAACTACCACGCCGTGATCAAGGTCATCGGCGTCGGTGGGGGTGGCGCGAACGCCGTTAACCGGATGATCACCTCGGGTTTGAAGAACATTGAGTTCATCGCCGCCAATACCGACGCGCAAGCGTTGTTGCTCTCCGAAGCCGACCTCAAGATCGACATCGGTCGTCAACTCACGCGCGGGCTCGGCGCGGGCAGTGATCCCGAGATCGGTCGACAGGCGGCCGAGGACCACCGCGCCGAGATCGAAGAGGCCTTAAAGGACACCGACATGGTCTTCATCACCGCCGGCGAGGGCGGCGGTACCGGCACCGGTGCGGCCCCCGTGGTCGCCGAGATCGCCCGATCCTTGGGCATCTTGACCATTGGCGTGGTGACCCGTCCCTTCTCTTTCGAAGGCAAGCGTCGCGCAACCCAGGCCGAAAAGGGCATCCAGAACCTGCGGGACAAGGTCGACACGCTCATCGTGATCCCCAACGACCGACTGCTCTCGGTGACCGCACCCGACACCTCGATGCTCGACGCGTTCAAGATCGCTGACGACGTCTTGCTGTCGGCGGTGCGCGGGGTGACCGACCTCATCACCGTGCCGGGCTTGATCAACACCGACTTCGCCGACGTGAACACCGTGATGCGCAACGCCGGCACCGCGATCATGGGTGTAGGGAGTTCCACCGGCGAAGGTCGCGCGGTCAACGCCGCACGCGCCGCCATCACCTCGCCGCTCCTCGAGGCCTCGATCGACGGCGCGCGGGGCATCTTGATGAACATCGTCGGCGGACCCAACGTCACCTTGAACGAGGTCACCCAGGCCGCCGAGATCATCCACTCCGTCGCCCACCCCGACGCCAACATCATCTTCGGCAGCGTGATCGACGACTCGATTGGCGAGGCCGTGCGCGTGACGGTGATCGCGGCGGGCTTCGACCAGGGCACGACCAAGGCCACGGTGACGAGCGAACCAACGATGACCGAAGGTCCGCGCAGCGACATCTTCAACTCCACGGGCGACGACTTCTTCGACGTCGGTGGCGATGACGACCTCCCCAGCTTCCTCCGCTAAGCCCGAACTCATCGAGCGCGTCCGCGCGAACCTCGCGGTGCTGCGCGAGCGCATCGCGCGCAGCGCTCCTGATCCGAACGCGGTGCGCGTGGTGGCGGTCACCAAGACCTTCGGCGTGGACGAGATCACGGCCGCGGCGCAACTCGGCCTCACGACGCTCGGTGAGAACTACGTGGACGAACTCTGTGAGAAACGAGCGCTCACCGCCGGCCTCGCGCTCACCTGGCACTACCTCGGCGCACTGCAGTCGAACAAGATCGCTCGCGCCCTGCGCTGCGCCGACGTGCTCTGCGCGGTGGCGCGCGAGAAGGAACTCGAGAAGATCGCGTCGCTCAAACCCGGTGCGACCATCGACGTGCAGGTCGACTTCACCGGCGAGGGGCGGCGCAACGGCGCCACGCCGAGCGAGGTCGGAGCGTTAGTCGAGCGCGCGCGCACCCTCGAACTCGACGTGCGAGCACTCATGGTCGTCGCGCCGAGGGACCCGAGTGCGGCGCGCGTGGCCTTTTCGACCACGACGTCCCTGGCCGAGGCGTTCGGCGTGCGCGAACGCTCGATGGGTATGAGCGAGGACCTCGAACTCGCTTGTGAACTGGGGAGTAGCGAAGTACGTATAGGCCGTGCGCTCTTTGGTCCTCGGTCACCCGGAGGTGACCTCGCCTAACATGGGAGTGGGCGAAACGGCCAAGGAGAAGTGAATGAAAGAAAAGTTACGGGGGGTCCTCGGGTTCCTGGGACTCGTCGAGGACGAGTACTCAGAGTACGGACCGAGCAACGCGCCGCGACCCTTCTCGGAGGCGCCCGAGGAGTTCGAGCCCGAGTGGAGCGCCAGCCCCGCACCGGTCGCGCGGGTCATCGCGACGCAGCCGGCGAGCCCGTCGCCCTACCGCAGCACCGCCGCGCCGACGCCGAAGCGGACCGCGGGGATCTCCGTGCTCGAAGGCGCCAACGGTGTCTCGCGCGTGCGACCGATCGCGAACCCCAACGGCGCGCGCGTCGGCACGGCCTTCACCCAAGAGCGCGACGTGGCTGTCGTGGCGCCCGAGACCTACGACGACTCTCGCCGCATCACCGACCTCCTGCGCTCGAATCGCGCGGTGGTCCTGACGACGCTCGACGTCGACCCGACGCTCGCTCGTCGGCTCGTGGACTTCACCGCCGGTACGGCCTACGCCTTGAACGCCAAGATTGAGATGCTCATTCGCGGCGTCTACCTGATCAGCCCCTACGGCATGCACTTGGGGCCGGAGATGAAGGAGCGCCTTCGCGCCGCGAACTATCGCGCGTACGAACAAGCATGAGGTTCGTCCACGACATCATCAGCCTCTACATCTGGGTCTTGATCATCACCGCCTTCATGAGTTGGCTGCCCTCGAGCGACTCCCGGGGGGCGTTGGCGACCACGAAGCGGGTGTTGGCCGCACTGACCGAGCCGGTCCTGCGTCCCCTTCGCACGATCTTGCCGCGCCCGAACGTCGGGGGTGTCGGCATCGACCTCTCGGTACTGGTGGCGGTCATCGGACTCGTGATCATTAACAACATCATCTAGTTCGTTCTCGGCTTCGCAAAGCGTCGAGGGATAGGGTGGCACCATGGATAGCACGGACAACGCACATTCGGCCATCGACGCGATCGACACCGTGGCCTTTAAGGTTGGTCTGAAGGGCTACAACGTCGACGAAGTCGACGAGTTCCTCGAGCGACTCTCCCTCGAGGTCCGTCAGTTGAAGGACCTCGCGCACCAACAGCGCCAGCAACTGCGTCAAGCGGCCGAACGCATCAGCCAGCTCGACGCCCACGGCACGCCCGCACCCGCGCCCGTCGCGTCGCCACCGGCCGCGCCCGCACCCGCGATTCGCACCGGCGGGGCCGCCGGCGCCGAACAGGTCACGTCCATGATCGCCCTGGCGCAACGCTTCATCGACCAGGCGCAACAAGAAGCCGAGGCCAAGGCGAGAGAGTTCACCGCCACGGCGCAGGACCGCGCGCGCGAAATCGTCAACGAAGCCCGCAGTCGAGCCGAGGACGAAGTGAATCGCCTTAACGGGCTCAAGCAACGTCTCAGCGAAGACGTGGAGACCTTGAGCCACCAACTCCAAGCCGAACGAACTCGTATCGCCCAGGTGCTCGCCGAGTTCACCGAGTGGGTGCAGAACTCGCTGCAGGCTAACGGACCCAAGCCCGCGGCCCCAACTCTCGCACCCGCCGCACCCGCACCCGCGTCCTCGCCCGCGGTGCCCCCACCCGCGCCGCGACCGAGCCAGGTTCCACCGCCGGCGCCCGCGCCCACCACGAGCCAACCGACGATCGGTCAGGTGCTGAAGTTCGATCAGTCTCCTCGCGACGAACGTCAGTAGAGTCGTCGCCGACTGCTAGGGTCGGCGGGCACTTGTTCTGAGGAACGCGAGGAGTACACCATGGCGTCGAGCACCAAAACTACGAAGAAGGCCCCCGCGAAGGCGGCCGTGAAGAAGGCTGCCCCCAAGGCCGCGACAAAGAAGGTCGCGACGAAAAAGACCGCCAGCGCCAAGAAGTCAGCACCCACCAAGAAGTCAGCACCCGCGAAGAAGGCGCCGGCGAAGCCGGCCGTGAAGGGCGTCGCGGCCAAAAAGGCGCCTACCGCCGCCCAAAAGGCCGCCGCCGCTAAAAAGAGCAAGGCGCTCGCGGCCGAACAGGCGAAGCGAGAGCGGGACGCGAAGGCGAAGGCCGCCGCCACCAAGGCCCTCGCGCGACAAAAGGCCCTCGACGCCGCGAAGGCGAAGAAGGAGCGCGACCTCCAGGCGCGCGCCGCCGCCAAGGAGAAGGCCGCCGCGTTGAAGGTCCGGGCGATCGCCGCCGCGAAAGCGAAGAAGGAACGCGACGCCAAAGCCAAGATCGTCGCGAAGGAGCGCGAGATCGCGCGCAAGGCTCGTGAGAAGGCCGCAGTCGAAGCGAAGAAGCAACGAGAGATCGACGGCAAGCGCAAGGCCATCGAGGCCGAGAAGTTGCGCAAGCTCCGAGAGATCGAGCGGCGCGACGCCGAAGAGCGCAAGCGGCAAGAGCGCCGCGAAGCCGAGGAGCAAAAGCGCCAGGAGGCACTCGAGCGAAAGATGCACTCCAAGCCCTACGCCAACGACACGGCGTTCTTGGAGGAGCTGCGCACCCTGCTCGAAGAGACCCGTGACGGGACCCTGCGGCAGATTGCCACCAGCGAGGCCGAGGCCAACGAGATGTTGGTGGACCGCGAACGACTCGAGTACGACGACGAGGATGGCAGCAGCGTCGCCTCGGACATCCAGCGCGACCAGTTAAAGGACTTCGCCACGGCGCTTCGCTTGAAGGTCGACGAGATCGAAGTCGCCTTGTCGCGGATCGACGACGGCAGCTACGGACGCTGCGACGAGTGCTACGAGCCGATCTCCCAGCCCCGGCTGCGGGCGCAGTTGCCGGTGTTCACCTGCGTGTCGTGCCGCGCGAGCGTCTAACGCGTCATCTCAACGTCACCGTTGTCGCGATCGCTCTGGTGGTCACGGCGCTCGACGCCCTCACCAAGATCTGGGTGCGCCACGCGCTCGCACACCACGCGCTCCACGTCTGGAGCGTGCTCTGGTTCCGGCTCGAGTACAACACGGGTATCTCGTTCTCCTTCGACAGCTCCCTGCCCCTAGTGACGACGATCTTCACGGTCGCGGTCGCGGTCGTCGTCCTCGCCGTCGGTCTGAGGGCGCACCGCGGCACGCCGACGATTGGTTTCGGTCTGTTGATCGGCGGGGGACTGGCCAACGTGATTGACCGCCTCGCCGCCTCGCCGCATCGCGTCACCGATTTCATCGCGGTCTCGTCCTTCCCCGTCTTCAACCTGGCCGACGTCGCCATCACGCTCGGCTTCGTGGCGTTGATGGTTGCGGCCCTGCGGGGCGATCGGCTGGTCGGGCGATGAGCGGGATCGATGACCCCGACGCGTTCGACGGGGAGACCCTCGACCTGGTCGTGCCCAGCACGCTGGATGGAATGCGCGTGGACCGAGTGCTCTCGATGCTGACGGGCCGTTCGCGCGCGGATGCGCACGACGTGCTCACCAGTGGTGCCGTGGTGGTGGACGAGGTGGTGGTGTTAAAGCCCTCGACCTCGCTCGCGGCGGGTCAACACCTCGTCGCCCTCTTGCCCCCGGCGCCAAGCGGGGAGGTCGCCGCTGACGCCACGGTCATCGTCGACGTGGCGCTCGACGATGAGGATTTCCTGGTCATCAATAAGGCCCCCGGTCAGGTCGTCCACCCTGGCGCAGGACACGCTCGTGGCACGCTGATTGCGGGCGTGCTCGCGCGCTACCCCGAGGTTCGCGCCCTCAGTGCAACGGGACTGTGTGACCCCGCACGACCCGGTGTGGTACACCGACTCGACAAGGGCACCTCGGGACTGCTCGTGGTCGCCAAGACCGCCGAAGGGTTCACCTCGCTCAGCGATCAATTGGCTCGTCGCACGATGCAGCGGACGTATCTGGCGATGGTCCAAGGTCACGTCGAGGAAGATCGCGGCATCGTGGATGCGCCCATTGGCCGCTCGACGCGCAACCCCGCACTAATGGCGGTACGCAGCGACGGGCGCGAGGCTCGAACGAACTACGAGGTGCTCACTCGTCTCGACGAGCCGTCGGCGACGACGCTGCTTCGCTTGCACCTCGACACCGGCCGCACGCACCAAATCCGTGTGCACCTAGCGACCATCGGCCATCCCGTCGTCAACGACCTCCGTTACGGTCACCGACGTGATCCGCGCCTCGAGGAGGAGCGGTTTTTCTTGCACTCCTCCACGCTCGGGTTCCAGCATCCGAGGCGTGACGATTGGGTGCACACCCATTTGTCCTTGCCATCCGACCTCGCGCCCCTCGTGCCCGAGGGAGGGGAGTACTAGGCGACTTCGTGCGCGGCGAGGACGTTCGAGTCGTCCCGCAACGTGGCGAGCGCTTCGTCTTCGGCCCGTCGCACCCGTCGCACGCCGATGTCCATTTTTGTGGCCGTGGCCTGCAGTGATAGGGGTGTCGCACCGTTCAGTCCAAAGCGCAACGTCAAGACGTCACGCTGGAGGTCGGACAACTTGGAGAGCGCCCCGTGGAGCTGGTCGTTCATCATCGTCTGTTCGATGTCGCTGACCCAGTCGTGCTGACTCGGGGCGACGAGGTCGCCCAAGGTCGTGGCCGAGTCGGAACTGGCCGGCTGGTCGAGGCTCGCGGTGACGCCGGCGAGACCCTTTAAGTTCTCGCGCTCCGCCTTGGACATACCGGTCGCTTCGGTCAACTCTTCGTCGGTGGGCTTGCGCGCCAGCAACGAGGTCAACTCGGCCGTCGTCGCCTCGAGGCGCTGGAGTTGCTCGCCGACCTCTAAGGGGATACGAATCGTGCGACCGTGTTGTTGGACGGCGCGTTGTAAGGCCTGGCGGATCCACCAGGTGGCGTAGGTCGAGAACTTAAAGCCGCGCTCCCAGTCGAACTTCTCGACCGCGCGCAACAGTCCGAACGTACCTTCTTGGACGAGGTCGACCATCTCCACGCCGCGGTCTTGGTAGCGACGGGCCCAGTGCAGGACCAGACGGAGGTTGGCGGCGACCATCTGCTTTTTCGCCTCTTCGTCACCTGCGGTGACGCGCTTGGCCAATTCGACCTGCTCGTCGTAGTTGGGCATGGGGTATCGATCGAGGTCGCGCATGAGCAGACCCAACATGTCGTTGGTGTTCACGGCGGAGCGGCGGGGGGTGGTATTCACTGACATCTCCTTGTCTGTGGGGGGCACAAAGTCGGTGCGTTTTCGGGCCGGGTATTTCTCCTATGGACGCCTTACTAATTTACCACTAGGTAGGACATTTTTCAAGCCTCGTGGCCCCGCGAAGGGTAAGAAGTCGATAATTCAGCCACTGTGGGTACGGGCGACGGGTCGGACCCCGCGGGCCTGGCTGACCATGTCGGCCAGGGTGAAACTAGAGAGGTGCTCGCGCATGTGGTTGCCTACGTCGGCCCAGACCCCGAGCAGGACGCACTGGCCCTCGTGGTCACAGGCTCCGTCCTGGTGGGGCTCGCCGAAGTCACCCGCGGCAATGGGCCCATCGACGGCGGCGACGATCTCGGCCAGGGTGATCGCCTCGGCGGGGCGTGCCAGGACATACCCGCCACCGACCCCGCGCTTGGATCGCACCAGACCAACGCCCTTTAAGGACAACAAGATCTGCTCCAGGTAGGGCTGGGGGAGACCGGTGCGTTCCGCGAGGTCGCGCACGGAAGTAGGTGAGGTGTAATTGTCGCGAAGCGCCAGGCTCAAAAGCGCACGGCTGGCGTAATCGCCACGGGTGGATACTCTCACGGCGCCATCCTATCGACGCGGGTCGCCGGAGAACGGGGACGTCAAAGGTGCTCCGTCCGGGGCGAATCGAGGAGCGCTCGGACCTGGCACACTGCAGTAGTGACTGATTCTCCTACTGACGAACACGCCGTGGACCCCGACCAAGTGCTGGCGCCGGGCGAGGCCGGGGCGCCCAGCGAGGATCAAAGCACCGACTACATCAGCCAGCCCGCCAAAGTCATGCGCATTGGCTCCATGGTCAAACAACTCCTCGACGAAGCACGCAGCGCCCCCCTCGACGAAGCTGGCCGCACCCGCCTGCGCGAGATCTACCAGATGTCGGTCACCGAGCTCTCCGACGCCCTCTCACCCGACCTCGCTCAAGAGCTCTCGCGCGTCGCGATACCCTTCAGCTCCGACGTGCCGTCGGAGTCCGAACTGCGCATCGCCCAAGCGCAGTTGGTGGGCTGGCTCGAGGGACTCTTCCACGGGATCCAGGCCTCTCTCTTCGCCCAGCAGGCCGCCGCGACGGCGCAGTTGGAGAAGATGCGGGACCGTTCGCTCCCGCCGGGCGGCCGCGAGCCGCGAGCCGGTACCTACCTCTAACGACCGTGCCGCGGCCGTTGTGAGTGGGGTATCGTAGAAATCTCATCCGTGTAGTTTGCGGCGAGTTCGAGAGAAAGTGTCTGGCTGATGGCTGAGGGCTTCGTCCATCTGCACAACCACACCGAATACTCCATGCTCGACGGTGCGGCGCGCGTGGACGACATGGTCACCGCCGCCAAGGCGGACGGACAGCGGGCCATCGGGATCACCGACCACGGGAACCTCTACGGCGTGATCGACTTCTACGAGGCCTGTCGACGACACGACGTCACCCCGATCATTGGCCTCGAGGCCTACATGGCCGCGAACTCGCGCTTCGACCGACCACCGCGACGCGGCAAGATCGACGATACGGGTGGCGACGTCGAAGGGGGACAGAAGCTCTACCACCACCTCACGTTGCTCGCGGTCACGAACCAGGGGTACCGAAACCTGCGCGAACTGGCCTCGCGCGCGTTCTTGGAGGGGTACTACTACAAGCCCCGATTGGACTGGGAACTGCTCGAGGGCTACGCCGGCGGTCTGTTGGCGACGTCGGGCTGCCTCGGCGGGGTCGTGTTGCAGGCGCTGCTACAGGGGGATGAGAAAAAGGCGCTGGAACTCGCCGGGCGTCTCCAGAGCATCTTCGGGCGTGAGAACTTCTTCATCGAACTCCAAGACCACGGACTCGACGAGCAACGGCGCACGAATCCGAAGTTGCTCGAGATCGCGGGAGTCCTCGACGCGCCCCTGCTCGCCACCAATGACCTGCACTACGTGCGTCACGAGGACGCCGAAATGCACGACGCGCTGCTCTGTATTGGCACGGCCTCCAAGATGTCCGATCCCGACCGCTTCCGATTCGGGAGCGACCAGAACTACTTGAAGTCGGCCGCGGAGATGCGTTACCTCTTCCGTGAGGTCCCCGCGGCGTGCGACAACACGCTGCTCATCGCCGAACGCGCGGACGTCACCATCGAGTTCGACAACGACGCGCTACCGGAGTTCCCCTTGCCCGAGGGATTCTCGGGTGCGACGCACAAGGACGCGGCGACGAAGTACCTGCGCGAACTCACCCTGCGTGGCGCCGACGAGCGCTACGGCGCGGCGCTCACCGAGGAGGTGCGCGCGCGCCTCGACTACGAGCTCGGCGTCATCGCCGACATGGGATTCTCGGACTACTTCTTGGTGGTGTGGGACCTGATCCGTCACGCCCGCGAGACCGGCATCCGGGTTGGTCCGGGGAGAGGGTCGTCGGCGGGGTGCTGCGTGGCGTACTGCCTGCGCATTGTCGACCTCGACCCGATTCGCTACGGGCTGATCTTCGAGCGATTCTTAAACCCCGGTCGACGCCAGATGCCCGACATCGACATGGACTTCGACGAGCGCTACCGCGGCGACATGATCCGCTACGCCGCCGAGCGCTACGGATCCGACCACGTCGCCCAGATCGTCACGTTCTCCACGATCAAGGCCCGCGCGGCGGTGCGCGACGCCGCCCGGGTGCTCGGCTACCCGCCCCAACTCGGCGACCGGATCGCCAAGGCCATGCCCCCTCTCGTCATGGGGCAGGACCTGCCACTGGCGGCCTGTTTCGAGCCCATTGCGGGTTTTGAGGGTCGTTACGGAGAAGCGGTCGAACTGCGGGCCCTCTACGGGACCGACCCCGAAGTGAAACACGTCATCGACGTGGCGAAAGGATTCGTCGATAAGCGTCGCCAGGACGGCATCCACGCCGCCGCCGTCGTGATCACCAAAGAGCCGGTGCTCGAGTACGTGCCGGTGCAACGAAAGTCCGGACCGAACGGCAGCGCCGAAGGCGCGCCCATCGTGACCCAGTACGAGGCGAGCGCGATTGAGAAACTCGGACTCTTAAAGATGGACTTTCTGGGACTGCGCAACTTGGCGATCATCGAGCGCGCGCTCGAGCACATCAAACGTCGCCACGGCATAGACCTCGATATCGACCACGTGGCGCTCGATGACCCGAAGGTCTTCGAGATGTTGCGACAAGGTAACTCGATCGGCATCTTCCAGCTCGAGGGCGACAAGATGCGTCAGCTCATGCGTCGACTCGCGCCGACGAGTTTCGACGACATCGCGGCTCTCAACGCGCTCTACCGTCCAGGACCCTTGAGTGAGAACGTCCACAACGACTACGCCGACCGGAAGAATCTGCGTCAAGGAGTGAGTTACGCCCACCCAGACTTAGAAGAGATCCTGTCGGAGACCTACGGGTTGATGATCTACCAAGAAGACATCATGCGCGTCGCCACCACGGTGGCCGGTTTTTCGATGACCGAGGCGGACGACCTACGCAAGGCCTGTTCGAAGAAGATTCGCGAGATGATTCGCGCCCAACGAACCAAGTTCGTCGACGGCGCCGAACGTCAGGGCTACGGTCGGGCCCTCGGCGACGCGATCTTCGACAAGATCGAGCCCTTCGCCGACTACGCCTTCCCCAAGAGCCACGCCTACGGCTACGCGCTCATTGGCTATCAGAATGCGTGGCTGAAGGCGAACTACCCGGTGGAGTACATGGCCGCGTTGTTGACGTCGTTTCGAGAGGACAAGGACAAGGCCGCGCTCTATCTCAACGAGGCGCGTCAGATGGGCATCACCGTCGGCGTGCCCGACGTCAACGAGTCCTTCGCCGAGTACGCCCCCTCGCTCACCGCCGACTCCACGATCCTCTTCGGTCTGGCCGCGGTGCGCAACGTGGGGGAGGCGCTGGTGGAAAAGATCGTCCGCGAGCGCGAGGCGAAAGGCCCCTTCACCAGCGTCTACGACTTCGCGCGCCGGGTCGACCCCGCGGTCTTGAATCGTCGCTCAATGGAGTCGCTCATCAAGGCCGGCGCCTTCGACTCCCTCGGCGTTGCGAGGTTGGGCTTCTTGCTCAAGGTCGATGAGATCGTGGACGTCACCCTCGCTCGACGCAAGGATCTCTCCCTCGGCATCACCACGCTCTTCGCGGCCTTCGGCGACGGCGCCGACGATGACTGGGAGGGGACCGAGGTGCCCCTCTCCGATATTGAGTTCGAACCCACCGTGAAGCTCGATTTCGAACGCGAGATGCTCGGTACGTACATCTCTGATCACCCCCTCAACGGCATCGGCGCGGCGCTCGCGGCGCGCACCGACGGCTCGGTGGTGGCGATTCGTGAACGGGCCGAAGAGCTCGCTCAGAGTCGACAGCCCGTGACCGTCGGGGGCATCTTGAGTGAGGTCCAGATCCGTCAGACCAAGGCCAACAAACCCTACGCGCGCGTGGTCTTAGAGGACCTCGGCGGCGCGATGGAGGTGAACTTCTCGGTCGCGGCCTTTGAGAAGTACAGCGGGTTCTTGGCCAAGGACAACGTGGTGCTCATCAAGATTCGACTCGGCGACAACGAAGAAGAGATGCGCGTGTCCGCGGTGCACGTCGAGAACTTCCGGGCCGAATCACAAGACCTCGAACTGCGTCTCTCCTTCCAGCCCGAGGACTTGACGCAGCGTTCCATCGCGACCTTGCGCGAGATTCTCACGCGCTACCCCGGTCCCTCGCCGGTCATCGTGGACACCGGGGCCACCGGCAAGGCCTTCAAGCTTGGGCCGGACTTTAACGTCAACATCGCCCAGGTCGTGGTCGATCTTCGTTCAGAATTTGGGAGAAACGTCATCAAGGCCTGACTTGTTTGAGGGGGTCGCGAAGTCTCGTAGAATGGTTGCCTATGGCAATGACGGTCACTACCAAAGACACCACTGCCCTCAGCGACGCAGAGTTAGCGGAAATGGCCGACCTCTGTGTTGACCGAGAGCCGAACTTCGACATCGGATTCCTCTCCAAACAGCGAGAAGAGTGGGTGCTCGTCACCCACGTGCGCGAAGGCAACAAACTTCGCGGCTACTCGTTCTGCACGCTGGAGCGCATCGGCGGGACGCCGTCGCTCTTGGTGGGGCTGTTGCTCGTGGACCGCAACGCGAAGTCCGACCAGACCCTCAAGACGATCTTGCACGACCAGTTCCGCCGGGCGCTCTTGGCTTTCCCTGATGAGGACGTGCTCCTCGGCGCGCGACTCACCTCGCCCGACGGGTACCGCGCCTTCATCGGGCTCGACGACGTGGTTCCGCGTCTCGGATACCGTCCGACGGGTGAGGACCGGGCGTGGGGCCGTCGCCTCGCCAAGCGCTTCGGTTCGGAGAAATCCATCGACGACAAGACCTTCGTGATGTCGGTGAGTCCTGGTCCGGTCGGCGGGCTCGACTACCTCGCCTCCAAGGGCGCCATCCCCGAGGGCGTTGAGGTGTTCTTCGAGGGCCTCAAGCCCGACAAGGGCCAGCGCCTCGTGGTCTTTGGCTGGGCGATGGCCGAGTCACTCGCCACCGGCAAACTTCCCCGCTAGCCGCGGGGCAGCAGTCCCGTGCAGCTCTTGTAACAGTGACCGTCGAGTGGTCGCGACAGCGTGGTCAACACGTAGGTCGGGCGAAAACCGAGCGCCGTCGCTAAGTCCTTGCCCGCGAGTGACGTGCGTCGCGTGGCCTCGATCGTGCGAATGGCGTGCGCGTCCTCACAGAGCAGCCACACGTCGTCACCGAACCAGCCGAAGCGCACCCACGTCGAGCCGTCGTCGGGTCGCTGCAAGAGCTGGGGACCGCGGTCGGCGGCGATGAGGGCGACGCTGGGACGTTCTCCGCGGAACTCCCAGTAGGGCGCGCTCGGTCCGCGAAATCCAAACAGCGGTCCGTCGGCCGGACTGGCGAGTTGTTCGAGCCAGCCGCGCACCCGTCGCCCGTGGTACGTGCCGAGTCGCCGCGGCAGGTCGGCCAAGGTGACGGCCTCTGGTTGGGCGAGGTCGTCGCGCTCGATGTCCTGGGCGAGTTCGCCCTCGACGACGTCAAAGGCGGCGAGGTCGGTTTCCACGTTCGCGGGCCAGGGCACCCGCCAGCGCACGATCGCCTGGCTCGCGAGGTCGACCACCGTCGTTGACTCTTTGGTCGAGCCGAGCACCAGGCCGTGCACGCTCGATCCGGGGGCGAGGTCCACCGAGGAGCGCTGTGGTGTCCTCGTGATTAGGCGCTTCGTCGCTCGTATGGTCGGGTCCCGACCGAAGAGCGCCATCAGGCGAGACTCGCGCGAAGGAGCGTGTCGAGCTCCTCGCCACTCGCCACCGGTCGCTCACAGACCCCGCCGCGACAGACGTAGGCGAGCCCCTCGTCACGACCCGACAGGAGAGGGGAGTCGCCCCGGCCGGTGATCAAGACGGTGCGCGGCATCGCCAACGAGCGTACGTGACGAGCGAGTGCCCCAGGGTCTCCGGGAATAACCACCTCGACGCCGTCGAGCGCGTACCCCGCCGCAGCCACGAGGTCGGGGACGGCGCTCGGGTGGGTAACCAGCAGGCCGGCCGCGAGCGTCACGAGTCGTTGGGCGACCACGAGGAGTTCGCTGTCGCCTCGACACAGGGCCAGGCGAGCGAGCGCGCGCGTGGCGACCGCGTGCGCCGAGGGTGTCGCGCCGTCGAAGATCTCCTTCGGGCGCGTGCGCAGGTCGACCACGAGGTCACTCTGGCTGAAGACGCCGCCGCCGAGGGTGGGGTCCGCGGCGGTCGGCACCTCGCCGTCCCAGTAGTGCGACAAGAAGAAGTCTGCGACCTTCACCGCGTCATCGAGCCAGTTGCTGTCGCCGCTGAGTTCGAACGCGTCGACGAGGGCGTCAATGAACCACGCGACGTCACTCGCGCTGGCGTGGGCCTCGAGTCGTTCGGTGCGCCACCAGGTGTCGTCGCGGTAGTGCGTGCGGGAGAGTGACGCGAGCAACGCGAGACCGCGCGCCTCGAAGGCGGGCTCGCCACTTCGCAACAGCGCGGAGGCGGCCATCGCGTTCCACTCGAGAATGACCTTCTCGTCCCGGGCCGGCTGCACTCTCGAGGCGCGCGCCGCGATGAGTGCGCGACGCGCGGGGTCGAGCGGCGAAGGGGTGAGGAACGCTTCGCCCTCGGCGAGGCGGGGGATTGAACGTCCCTCGAAGGCACCCTCACGCTCGATACGCCATCGGCGTAACGAGGCACCGAGAAGATCCTCGAGGCCGTGGTCACCCAACACCTGGCGTACTTCTTCGGGGGTCCAGGTGACGTGCGAGCCTTCCACGCCATGGGCGTCGGCGTCGAGCGACGACGCGAAGCCGCCCTCTACCGACAGGTCGCGCACGACGAAGCCGAGGGTGTCGAGGGCCACCGCCCGCCAGGCTTCGTTCTCGAAGACGAGTGCGGCGTCGAGGTAGCAGCGCGCGAGGAGCGCCTGGTCGCTCAGCATCTTCTCGAAGTGCGGCACGTGCCACGTGGCGTCCGTGCTGTAGCGAGCGAATCCGCCGCCGAAGTGGTCGTAGAGACCGCGGCGCGACATCGCGTCGAGCGTTCGCGCGACGGCGTCGCGCGACGTGGCGTCCTCGAAGTGGAGGAGCGCCTCAACGTAACTCGGTCGCGGGAACTTCGGGGCCGCGCCGAACCCTCCCTCGGCGTCGACGCGATCGAGCAACTCCTCGCGAAGTCGCTCGCGCACCGCGCGCAGATCGATGGCGTCCTCCACGGGGGTGAGATAGTCGATGAAGTGCACTTCGCGTGCGAGTGAGCGCGAGAGTTCCTCCGCCTGATCCTCGATAAGGCTGCGCTGGTTCACCCACGCGTCGTGGAGCGCCTCCAGGAGGCGAGCGAAGCCGACGTGGCCGCCACGGTCCACGGGAGGGTAGTAGGTCCCCGCCATAAAGGGACGTCCGTCGGGGAGGAGGAAGACCGACATCGGCCAGCCGCCGTGTCCCGAGACCAGTTGGGTCGCGGCCATGTAGAGCGCGTCGACGTCGGGCCGTTCCTCACGGTCGACCTTTATCGGTACGAAGTGCTCATTGAGGTAGGCCGCGATCCGCTCGTCCTCGAAGGACTCGTGCGCCATCACGTGGCACCAGTGACACGCGGCGTAGCCCACTGACAAGAAGATCGGTCGATCGAGGCGGTCCGCTTCAAAGAGGGTCGCCTCACTCCACGTTCGCCATTCGACGGGATTGTCCACGTGGTCCAACAGATAGGACGAACCCAGTTGGTCCTTGACGTCTCTCAGTAGGGGCATAGCGATTCCTCGCTCGACCTTACGCGGCGATGGCTCGCCATCACCGCGGGGCGAGGCTAGGGAGTCGGTTTCGCCCTCGCCGCTCGCCACTCACGTTGCCGCACGGCCATGATGACCTCGCTCGTCCATTCGCCTTTGACGAACTCGTTCTCCTCAAGGAACGCTTCTTGACGCAGACCGGCCTTCGCGAGGGAACGGATCGAGGCGACGTTTCTTGCGTCGCAGCGCCCGACCACGCGATGGAGGTCGTAGTGATTGAACGCGAGGGCGAGGAGCTCGTGATAGATCTCGGTCGCGTACCCCCGACCGTGCACGTCGGGGTGGAGCGACCCACCGATCTCGCCCTGGCGGTGTTCGTTCGCCAGCCAGCGCAACATGAAGTCACCGACCAGTCGGTCACCGTCGCGCTCGAGGACCGCGACGCTCACCACGTTGTCCTCGCCCGGCTCCTCAGGACGCTCGAGGCGACCGCGCAGGACCTCGAGCGTCGCCGCACGGTCACGGGGTTCTGAGTAGAGGTAGCGATTGACATCCTCGCGTCCTTGTATCTGCGCGAGGTCTTCGAGGTCGTCGAACTCGAAGCGGCGAAGACGGAGTCGATCGGTGTCAATCGGGTGGGCGAGCTGGGCCATCGGTACGTTCTAGCGCGAGGGGACACCGTGGGACTTGACTACGGTGGTGGCGAAAACCACGACAAGGAGGTCCCGGTGACCGAGCCACTCCGATGGGGCATTCTGAGCACCGGGGGCATCGCGCACACCTTCGCGAGCGATCTGCGCTTCATCGATGACGGCGTGGTCGCGGCGGTGGGCTCGCGATCGCTCGATTCGGCGAACGCCTTCGGCGACGAGTTCGACGTGCCGCGTCGCTACGGGTCCTACGAAGCCCTGGTGGAAGATCCCGAGGTCGACGTGATCTACGTCGCCACGCCCCACCCCTTTCACCTGGCCAACGCGAGTTTGGCGCTTCACGCCGGCAAGGCGGTGCTCGTGGAGAAGGCCTTCACGATGAACGCCGTCGAGGCACGCGAGTTGGTGAGTCTCGCGCGATCGAAGGGACTGTTCTTGATGGAGGCCATGTGGACCCGGCACCTGCCGCACGTGGCGGCCCTACGTGAACTCATCCGTGACGACGTCCTCGGGGAACTCGTGACGGTCGAGGCCGATCACGGCAAGTGGTTCGCACCCGACCCCGCGCATCGACTGTTCGCCCCCGAACTGGGCGGTGGCGCCATGTTGGACCTCGGTATTTACCCGGTGTCGTTCGCTTCGATGCTCTTGGGCACGCCCGATCGCGTCACCGCGCTGGTGGACGCGGCGTTCACCGGCGTGGACGGGCAGTCCTCGATGCTCTTTGGCTACGCGAGTGGGGCCCAGGCGGTGCTGACCTGTACCTCGAGCGCGCGCACCGCGACGCGCGCGTGCGTCTCGGGCACCAAGGCACGCGTCGAGATCGACGGGGACTTTTACGCGCCCACGTCCTTTACCCTTATCTCGCGCACCGGCGAGCGCGAGCGCTTTGAGTTTCCCTCAAAGGGCCGAGGGCTCCACTTTCAAGCGCAAGAGGTGGCTCGATGCCTTAACGAAGGACTGACGGAAAGTCCGTTAATGCCAATGGATGAGAGCGTGTCGATCATGGAAACGATGGACCGCGTCTTGAGTTTCCTCTAGCGCACACTCGCACGAAGGCCGTATCGAACGAGCCCGCGGGGCGAGGTCGGTGAGGGTGATCGACCCTGTGGATTTCGCAGAGCGAACATTTCTGGAGTGTTTCACGTGCTACGTTCTCCTGCGGGCGTTGCTGTCACTGGACGTTCGAGAAGTGATCACAAATATCGGCATCGTTGGGGTGCCACTGAAGGGTTGGGGAAAAAATGAAATTGAAATCAGCACGAACCCTCGCGTCTGTAGCACTGGTCGGCGCTTTCGCCGTCGCCGTGTTGCCGGCCGTGAGTTCCGCGGGTACGCCTACCGTCAAGGACAGCACGTTTACAACGAGCTTCTCGACGATGAAGTACCTGAAGAGCATCGTGGCGAAGGGTAAGGGAAAGATCACTGTTATCTTGCCCGACACCGTCTCGTCCACGCGTTACACGGAGTTCGACGCACCGTACTTGAAGGAAGCGTTCAAGGACGCCGGACTCAAGTCAAGCCAGTACACGGTGGAGAACGCTCTCGGTAGCGACACGAAGCAGTTCACCGACGCCCAAGCGGCGATCACCAACGGCACGAAAGTGCTGATCCTGGACCCGCTCGACTCGACGACCGGTGCGGTCATTGAGGCGTACGCGAAGGCTCGTGGCGTGAAAGTTATTGACTACGACCGCCTGACCTTGGGTGGGGCACGCAGCTACTACGTCAGCTTTGACAACGTGGCCGTGGGCACACTGATCGGTAAGGGACTCCTCTCGTGCATCACGAGTTGGGGCGTTAAGAGCCCGGTGGTCTACGTGATGAAGGGTGCTCCGACCGACAACAACGCGACGTTGTTCGCGCAGGGTTACGACGCCGTTTTGAACGGAGCTGGCTACAACACGACCGCCGGTTCTGCGAACACGGTGTTGGAGAACACTGGTACGTGGACGCCTTCGGTTGCACTGACGGACTTCCAGGGCGCCTACACGGCGAACGCGAAGATCAACGCCGTGGTGACGCCGAATGACGAGAATGCCGCACCTATCATCAGCTACTTGCAGAGCAAGGGCCTGCCGCCGAAGACGATTCCCTTCACTGGCCAGGACGCGACGCTGACCGGTTTCCAGAACATCATCTCTGGCTACCAGTGCGGTACCGTCTACAAGCCGATTTGGCTTGAGGCACAGGCTGCGGCATCGTTGGCCGTCTACCTCCGCGCGGGCATCAAGCCGCCGTCCGGTTTGGTCAACGGCACGTCAACCGACTCCGCCGCTCTCATCAACAGCTTGAAGCAGGTTCCTTCGGTCCTCTTGACCGCCACCTGGGTCACAGCTGCCAACGTTGAGTCGACGGTCGTTCACGACAAGGTGATCGTCCCGTCGGCACTGTGCACGAGCACTTCGCCGACCGTGGCCGGTTCTACGCAACCGACCTACGCGGCAGACTGCACGACGTACGGCATCAAGTAAGTAACATCGCAACACAACAATGACGAACGCCCCCGAACCGCCAAGTTCGTCCGCGCCCAGCAATGGGATCACGGACGTTGGTGGTTCGGGGGCTTCGCCGTCCTCCACGACGCCGCTGTTAGAACTACGCGGCGTCACCAAGAGTTTCGGCCCCGTCCAGGCGCTCAAGCACGTCGACCTCGAGGTCTTCGACGGCAAGGTCACCGCGCTCATCGGCGACAACGGGGCCGGGAAGTCGACGCTGATCAAGGCCATCGCGGGGATCTACGAACCGACCGACGGCGAGATCCTCTGGCACGGCCAACGCGTCAATATCCGCACGCCGCGCGACGCGGAGCACCTCGGCATTGCGACCGTCTACCAGGACCTCGCGCTGTGCGACAACCTCGACGTTGTCCAGAACATGTTCTTAGGACACGAAGAGGTGCGCTACCGCATGCTCGACGAGATATCGATGGAGATCGCCGCGAAGCAGACTTTGGCGGATCTCTCGGTGACGACCGTTCGATCCGTGCGACAGAAGGTGGCGTCCCTCTCGGGCGGTCAACGCCAGTCGATCGCCGTCGCCAAAGCGGTCATGCGCGAGTCCAAACTGGTGATCCTCGACGAGCCGACGGCGGCCCTCGGCGTGTCCCAGACCGCGCAGGTCTTACAACTGATCAAGACCCTCGCGAGCCGCGGCATCGCGGTGCTGCTCATCTCGCACAATCTCGTCGACGTCTTCGAGGTCGCCGATCGCATCGCCGTGATGTACCTCGGCACCCTCGTCAGCAGTGGCCCGGTTGAGGACTACGACGCGTCGAGCGCCGTGGACCTCATCACCACCGGCGCGTCGGCCCGAGTGACGGCGTCGATGGCGAAGACGTCCTAACGCAACCAACGAAAGTAGAGCCACGAACGTGTCCTCCCCCCTGGTACCGAGCGACTCTCCGCTAGAAAATCCCCACGCCACTCCATGGCAGGAGGTGTGGACCCAACTAAAGGGCCTCCGTCGAGGGGACAGTGGCATGGTGCCCATCCTCATCGGCATCGTGGTATTGGTGGCCTACTTCCAGATTCGAAACTCCTTATTCCTCTCGGCGGGCAACCTCGTCAACCTCTTCGTCCAGGCGACGACCTACGTGTTATTGGGCATGGCCGAAATCTGGCTGCTGCTCTTAGGCGACATTGACCTCTCGGTGGGCTACGTCTCGGTCCTCGGTGGCGCTACGGCGGTGATCTTGACCGACACGCAGTTTCACTGGCCGTGGTACCTCGCGATCCTGCTCGCCATGATCGTGAGCACCGGCATCGGGGCGCTCCACGGGGCCATCACGATCTTGCTGCGCGTACCGTCATTCATCGTGACCTTGGCCGGCCTCCTCGCGTGGGAGGGGGTCCTCATCTACGTCGTCGACGCCCAAGGCACGGGCGGGACGATTCCGGTGCGCGAGAAGGTTCTCTACGACCTGGTTAACACGAACGTCTCGCCGCTGGGCACGTGGGTCTTTATCGTGGTCTGCGTCGTGCTGGCGTCGTTGTTGATCCTCAGTAGAGATCGAGCTCGACGCAAGGCGAACCTCACGGTCGTGCCGCTCACCATCACGATCATCAAGATCGTTGCGATGGCGATCGCGTCCCTCGTCATGATTCTCGTCTTCAACACCAACCGCGGGACCTTCACCGTGCTCCACGGCATGCCGTGGGCAATTCCGGTTGACGTGGTCATGCTCGCCGGCGGTACGTTTCTCCTCAGTCGAACCAAGACCGGTCGCTACCTCTACGCCATTGGCGGGAACGTCGAAGCCGCTCGTCGAGCGGGCGTGCGGGTCAATCGGTACCGACTCCTCGCCTTCATGCTCACCGGCTTCACCGCCGGCATCGCGGGACTGCTGTACGTCTCTCGACTCGGCGGGGTGTCCGACAACGTCGACAGCACCCTCGTCCTTTACGCCGTCGCGGCCGCGGTCATCGGTGGAACCAGTCTGTTCGGCGGGCGGGGGAAGATTATTCACGCGCTGATCGGTGGTTTGATCGTGGCCATCATCTACAACGGCATGGGTCTGTTGTCCATCACGACGTCGGCGGAGTACATCGCCATCGCCGTGGTGCTCTTAGCGGCGGTGGCGGTCGACTCGCTCGCTCGTCGCGGGTCCACCGTCTAGGCCCGCGCCGCAGCGTGGTCCCGCGTTAGTGCAGGTACTCGAGATCTCCGCGCCGTATCTTGCCGTTACCGGTTCGGGGGATGGCGGTGACGTAGCGGATCTCTTTGGGCTTCGCCCACGGGCCGATTCGCTCCGCGGTAACGTCGCGAATCGCGTCGTCGCAGTTCTGCTCACTCACGACCAACGCAACGACGCGCTCACCCCACTGCGCGTCGGCGACGCCGGTCACCGCGACGTCGCTCACGCCCGACAGTGACCCAATAGCGACCTCGACGTCTTCGGGCCACACTTTCTCCCCGCCCGTGTTGATCACGAAGCCAACCCGTCCTCGCACTCGCACGCGGCCGTCCACGACGTCACCGGCGTCACCGGTGGGGAACCAGTCCGCCCGACCGTCGGGCCCGAGGACGCTCGGTCGAGGGCGATCGCGGTAAGAGCGAAAGAGCGTGGGGCTTCGCACCAGGAGTTCCCCGTCGTGGGCCGCGACGTCGACGCCCGCTAAGGCGTAGCCGTCGTAGACGACGCCGGAGCCCGTCTCGGTCATGCCCCAGGTCGTCACGACGTTCTCGGGCCGTTCGCGCGGAGGGCGCGATCCCCCCAAGAGCACTCGAGAAAAACCAGTGAGGTCGTGGCGCGCGAGTTGCGTGGCGACGACGGCCACGTGGGTGGCGCCGCGTTGGGCGGCGAGCTCGAGGTCGTCGGGCGCACCCCAGAGCAACGAAGCATCACTGAAGATCGCGCGCAGCAGCACCGCCAGGCCACCGATGTGGTTCGCCGGCAGACAGGGGAACCACACGGTCGGCACCTCAGCGCGCAACGCGGTTTCAGTGAGATCCGCACTGGCGCGCAGCGCCCTCCACGTGAGTTCGGCCGCCTTGGGCGGCCCGCTCGAACCCGAGGTCAACATGACCAGACCGACTTCGTCATCGACACGCTGACCCTCGGGACGTTCACGTCGTCCCTCCGCGTCGAGAACTGCCGTGGCACCGAGCGCGGTGAGTTCGTGCGCCCTTCCACGGGGCGACAGCCGCTGATCGAGCACGCAGAATGCGTCGCCGTCCTCGACGCAGCGACGCAGGGCGCGTTCGAGGTCGGGCCCCAGCGGGAGGTCGAGTGCCACGAGGGTTCGCACGACACGAGGCTATGCGCCTGACGAGACGTACCGACTAGAAAGGATGGTCATGGCGTCACTGCGATATGAACGGCGCATTGACGCAACCGCCGACGAGGTGTGGGGTGTGGTGACGGTGCCCGCGTCGATTCCCGAGTGGTTCCCCGGGGTCGTCTCGTGCACGATCGAGGGGACGAGGCGCGTGCTCACCCTGGCTTCGGGAATCGAGATGCCCGAGGAGATCCTCGTGAACGATCCGATGCTGCGCCGATTCGTGTACCGCATCGACTCCCCGCTGTACCGGTTTCACCTAGGGAGTATCGACGTCATCGAACTCTCACCGGAGGAGTCGATGTGCATCTATTCGACCACCGCCGAACCCGACACGCTCTGCCTGCTCATTGGCGGCGGGACGGCGGGCGCGTTGGACGAGATCGCGCGTCTGGCCGAGGCGGCGGCGGCCGAGCGAGTGGGGTAGGGGTGGGACGGCGGATTCTCTTCATCACCACCGACCAACAGCGTTACGACACCCTCGGCGCAAATGGCGGAACGCTCTCACGGACGCCCGTACTGGACCGATTGGCCAATGAAGGCATCCGCTACGAGCGGTGTCAACCAACCTCGGTGGTGTGCATGCCCTCGCGCGCGTCGATGTTGACGGGCCAGTATCCCTCGACGCACGGGGCCTGGATGAACGGCGTCGCTCTCCCGCTCGACGCGCCCTCGGTCGCCGAGAGCCTGCACGACCTCGGCTACGCGACCGCGTTGATCGGTAAGGCGCACTTCGAACCCTTCATGGACCCCTTCGGTCGCTTCGCCGAGAACGCGCTGGCGAATCTCGGGGTACCCACGGTTGAGGCGCCGTGGTTCGATGGGCGCCGCGGCGTCCATCGCGGCTTTGACTTCTTAGAGTTCGCGACCCACGGGGTCATGGGGCCGCTGCACTACGCGAAGTGGATCCAGCGCACGCACCCCGAAGCCCTTCCTGGGTTTTACAGCGTGGTCGACGGGGACTTCAACGTCAACGCGGCGGGCGGAGGCGACACGGGTGCGCCGCAGGTGAAGTTGAACGACGTACCGCGTGAGTGGTATCACACCGACTGGGTGGCCGACCGCACCATCGCGTGGCTGGACGCGCAGCGCGACGACCAGGACTGGTTCTGTTGGATGAGCTTTCCCGACCCGCACCATCCCTGGGACCCACCCGCGAGTGAGCGCCACCGCGTGGACTGGCGTGAGGTGCCGCTACCGGCGAACTACCCCGAGCGGGCCGCCGATCGTGAGGCGCTCTTGGACCAAAAGGCCCGCCACTGGCGACTCTGGTACGACGGTCGCGTCGTGTCGAACTACGAGGCGCCCAAGAAGTGGGTGCCGGCCACGATGACGGCCGACCAGGTGCGAGAAGTGAACGCCATGAACGCCATCGAAGTCGAGCTCATCGACGAAGCGATCGGCCGCGTGCTCGCGCACGTCGCCGCCAAGGGCTGGGGCGACGACCTCGACGTCGTCTTCACCTCGGACCACGGCGAACTCCAGGGCGACTTCGGGCTGCTCTTCAAAGGTCCGTACCACGTCGATGCGCTGATGCGGCTGCCCTTGATCTGGCGACCCGCGCCGTCGACCTCGCCCGTCGCGTCGGTGGTGCACGCGCCGGTCAGCCTGGTCTCGCTCGCCGCCACGTTCTTAGCGGTCGCCGGCGCAACCGCGCCCACGTGGGTCGAGGGTGCCGCATTGCCGCTGAGCGACGAGGACGCGGCCGCTCGCGGCTTCGACTCGACGGTCACCGAGTGGGATTCGGCGCTCTTCGGCGTCGAGGTGCACGTGCGCTCGATCCTCACGTCCAACTATCTCTACAGCGAATACCTGCCGGGCACGATGCACGACGGGAGCGAGGGCGAACTCTACGACCTCGACGCAGACCCCCTCCAGCGGATCAATCTCTTCAACGACCCCGAGCGCGCGGCGCACCGCGCGGAACTGTCGCAGCGACTCCACGAACACGCCGTACGGCCGGGTGAGCGTGCCGCGCCCGGGCTCTTGGTGGCCCCGGTTTGAGCCCTGCGCACTGGTCGCCACGGTAGCGTGGGGCCATGGCAGAAACGGTAATTACGGGCTCGCCCTTCGACCCACTCGAGGAGTTCCGCTCCCAGGCGCTACCCAGTTTCGAGCGGTTGGGCGAGTACCGCGACGTGATCTACGAGGTCGCCGAGGGCATCGCGAGAATCACCATCAATCGACCCGAGGTGCGCAACGCCTTTCGCCCGCAGACCCTCTTCGAACTCGCCAACGCCTTCGAGCGCGCCCGCGACGACGTGACGGTCGGGGTCATCATCTTGACCGGCGCGGGTCCCGACGCCTTCTGCTCCGGTGGGGACCAGCGCATTCGCGGTGATGACGGGTACATGGGTGATGACGACGTCGCCCACCAGGGCGTCGGACGCCTCAACGTCTTGGACCTCCAGATCCAGATCCGTCGTCTGCCCAAGCCGGTCATCGCCCAGATCGCCGGCTACGCCATCGGCGGCGGTCACATCTTGCACCTGGTGTGCGACCTCTCCATCGCGGCCGACAATGCCCGTTTCGGCCAGACCGGACCGCGGGTGGGCTCCTTTGACGGTGGCTACGGGTCCTCGCTGCTCGCGCGCACCATCGGGCTCAAGCGCGCGAAGGAGGTCTGGTTCCTCTGTCGTCAGTACGACGCCGCACAGGCACTCGAGTGGGGACTGGTCAACACCGTCGTCGCGCTCGAGGACCTCGAAGCCGAGACCATCGCCTGGTGTCGACAGATCCTCACCCTCTCTCCAATCGCGCTGCGCATGTTAAAGGCGGGATTTAACGCCGCCGAGGACGGACTGGCCGGCGTGCAGCAACTCGCCGGCGACGCGACGATGCTCTTCTACATGTCCGAAGAGGGCCAGGAAGGTCGCAACGCCTACCTCGAACGTCGCAAACCCGACTTCTCGAAGTTCCCCAAACGCCCGTGATGGTGGCCCCCGGGCCGGTGCAGCGCTGGGTGCTGGCCGCGCGACCCCGGACCCTACCCGCCGCGGGCGTGCCGGTGGCGGTGGGGGTGTTGTTGATTCGACCACTCGCCATCAACTGGCTCAACGCGCTGTTGTGTCTCGTCATCGCGCTGGCTCTACAGATCGGCACCAACTACGCGAACGACTACTCCGACGGCGTACGCGGGACAGACGAGGTGCGCGTCGGTCCGTTCCGACTGACCGCGTCGAAGTTGGTGCCCGCCAAGTTGGTGGGACGGGCCGCCTGGCTCTTCTTCGCGGTCGCGTCGGCGGCGGGACTGTGGCTGGCCGGGCGCACCTCGTGGTGGCTTGTCGCCATCGGCGTCAGTGCGGTGTTGGCCGGATGGCTCTACACCGGTGGTCCAAAGCCCTACGGCTACTACGGCTTCGGCGAGCTCTTCGTGTTCCTCTACTTCGGCCTCGTAGCGACCGTCGGCACGGCGTACTGCCAACACCTCTTTATCCCCACGCGCGCCTGGTGGCTCGGGGTCGCGACGGGCTTCATGGCGTGCGCGCTCTTAGAGGCGAACAACCTGCGCGACGTTGAGGGCGATCGGGCGGTGGGCAAGAAGACGCTGGCGGCTCGTCTCGGTCGCCGTCGCGCGTCCTGGCTCTACGTCGTGTGCGTGCTCGGGGTCGCCCTCGGCGCGCTGCTCGCCCGACAGGTCGTCGTCGCCGTCGTCGCGCTCGCCGTCTACGCACCCGCGCTGCGGTTCGTCTTTTCCCCCCGCAGCGGACGGGAGTTGCTTGTTCTCTTGAAGTACTCGGCGCGAGCGCAGCTCCAACTCGGTGCGCTCTTAGCCGTCTTGCTCGCGCTCCACGCCTACTGGGGGTAGAACTCGCGCACGAGGGTCGCGACCGCGTCGGGCGCCTCTACGTGCGCGGCGTGACCAACACCGTCGACGACCACGAGACTCGACCGGGGGATCGCGTCGGCCAGACGACGGCCTTCGAGGACGAACTTCTCGTCGGTCGCCCCGGCGAGTACCAGTGTGGGCATCGCTAGCCCCGCCACGTCCTCGCCCAACCAGCGCTGCGTGCCCGTGCCGGAGTGGCGCAGCGAGTTGGCTAGGCCCGAGGCGTCGACGCTCCGGGCCGCGCGCTCTCGCGGGTCGTCGGGCAACGTCGCGAACATCGGCTGGGCCAACCACTCGCTCAGAAACACGTCGGTGCCGACCTCCTCGAGGTGATCGGCCAACGCCTCGTCGCGCGCTCGACGCGCCGAGCGCTCATCCTCCTCGCGAAGGCCCGCGGTCGCACTCAAGAGCACGAGTCCCGAGAGTCGTTCGGGGTGGGCGAGCGCCAGGTGAAGAGCGACGCGGCCACCGAAGGAGTAGCCACCGAGTACGAAGGGCGCCACGGGCAGCACGTCGGCCAGGAGATCGGCCGTCTCGGGCAGCGAGGCGGAGGTCGACGCGTTGCGCCCATGACCCGGGAGGTCGATGGTCACCACGTCGTGGGTTCCTGCCAGAATGGAGAGGAAGACGTGGCTCGAATCCCGAGTCTGGGTGAAGCCGTGCAGCCACACCAGCACCGGACCAGAGCCGACACGTTGGAGACCGAGGAGCGACATTGTCAGGTAGCGTACCGAGCGCCAGTCAGGCGCAGGCCACGTTCGCGGCGACGCTGTTTGATGAGTTAGTCCACTTGGGGCTGCGTGACGTCGTCCTCTCACCCGGCTCGCGCTCGACGCCCCTCGCGCTGGCCGCCTCGGCGCGACCCGAGCTCACGCTGCACGTGCGTCTCGACGAACGAAGCGCCGGGTTCTTCGCGCTCGGTCGATCGCTCGCGAGCGAACGACCCGTGGCGGTCATCGTCACCAGCGGCACTGCGGCCGCGGAGCTCCACGCCTGCGTGGCCGAGGCGGACCTGTCCTTCGTGCCGTTGTTGATCATGACGGCTGATCGTCCGCCCGAACTGCACGGCGTGGGTGCCCCCCAGGTCATCGATCAGGGTCATCTCTATGGATCGATGGTGCGCGCCTTCGAAGAGCCCGGGGTCGCCCGACCCGAGATGGCCACGGCGTGGCGACCGTTGGCGACGCGGCTCTGGCGATCGGCGTCGGGCGAGGAGGCGGCACCGGGTCCCGTGCACTTGAACGCGGCGTTCGTCGAGCCACTCATCGCCGAACCCCTGGCCCTGCCCGAGCGCGCGACGGAGGCACCGTCGCTGCGATCGCTCCCCGAGGACCTCCCCTACATAACGGCCCTCAACGTGAAGGACCAGTCGGTGCTCTGCGTGGTGGGACGCGGGGTCAGCGCGGACGTCGTCACCGAGTGCCGCGGTCTTAACTGGGTGGTCGTGGGGGACGCGACCTCGCGCGGGACGACGGCACACTTTGACGTCTTGTTGCGTTCGAGGAGTTTCGTCGAACGCGCGCGACCGCAACTCGTCGTGCGACTCGGCGGACTACCGGCGTCGAAGGTCCTCGGTGAGCAACTGCGCGCGTGGGGCACGCGCACGGTGAGCCTCAGTGGTGCGGGCTTCGTGGCCGACCCCGACCACCTGATCAGTGAGGCCTACGCCGGACTCCCGCACCACAGCGACGCGCCACTCTCGGGTGACCGGGCCTACGCGGAACTGTGGCGCACGGCGTCCGACGCCGTCGAAACGTGGCTCCAGAGCCAAGACGCCGCGGCCAGTCAACTCAACGAGCCACTCGTCGCGCGCGCCGTGGTCGCGGTGAGTGCGGCGACGGGGGTGCCGCTGGTGGTGGGATCCTCCATGCCCGTGCGCGACGTCGAGTGGTGGGCGCCGGCTCGAGTGGCGGCGACCTTCTCTAACCGTGGCGTCAACGGTATCGACGGGGTCGTCTCGACCGTGTTGGGCGTCGGGGCCGGGGCGAAGTCGCTCGGTTTAGTCGGGGACCTGACGATGTTGCACGACGTGTCGGGTCTCGTCGAGGGACTCGGCACCGCCGGCGGCACGGCGGTGCTCGTGGTGGTGGACAACCGCGGCGGCGGCATCTTCTCCTTCCTCCCTCAAGCCACCGCCCTCGCGACGGACCGATTCGAACAACTCTTCGGGACCCCACGACCGCACAACCTCGAGACGGTGGCGGCGGCCTTCGGTCACCAGGCGACGACGGTATCGACCCTCGATGAACTCACCACGGCCATCGAGAAGGGACTCTCGAGCGAAGGTCTGAGCGTCGTGGTGGCGCTCGTCCCCACGAGGCAAGAGAACGTCCGCCTCCACGAGTCGTGGAACGCCACCGCGACGTCCCTGCTCGAGCCGTGATCGCCAACGGCCTCCCGGCGTCGCTGTTCCTCGCCATTCCCTTGGCCATCGCCGCGGGACTCGTCTCGTTCCTCTCGCCCTGCGTGCTGCCACTGCTCCCGGGGTACCTCGCGTTCCTCACAGGTGCCAACGGACAGGTCGCGGTGCGCTCGGGACGCGGTCGGGCAGTCCTTGGTTCGATCGCATTCATCCTCGGTTTCGCCTTCGTCTTCGTCAGCCTCGGCGCGCTCTTTGGCGCCTTCGGCACCACGCTCAAGTCCCACGACCGGATCTTCGAGGTCATCTTTGGAGCGGTGACCATTGGTCTCGGCCTCTTCTTCGCGGGCTGGTGGCCCTCGTCGTGGCTCTCTCGCGAACGTCGCGTGCATCGCCTACCGAGTGCCACGGTCATCGGCGCCGCCGCGCTCGGTTTCACCTTCGGTCTGAGTTGGTCTCCCTGCATTGGACCCACGCTCGTCGCGATCATCGGTCTCGAGGATTCGACCTCGGGTGCGACGGCCCTACGCGGTTCGATCCTGGTGGCGTTCTACTGCTTCGGGCTCGGGATCCCCTTCGTCGTCGCCGCCATCGCCACGGAGTGGGCGGCGACCGCGTCGACGTGGTTCCGGCGACACGCGCACGTCATCGGGGTCATCGGCGGTCTTCTTCTGATCGCCATCGGGGTGCTCGAAATAACGGGATGGTGGAACTCCTTCGTGGTGTGGCTGCAGGTGCACTACCCGGCGTCCAACAGCTTCCTCTAGCGCCCCACTCGTAGACTGAACGGATGAAACTCAGCGATGATTTGCGATTTCGCGGCCTGATTCACCAGGTCACCGACGAGAAGGTCTTTGCCGCCCTCGACGCGGGCACGATCACCGCCTACGCCGGTTTCGACCCGACCGCCAACTCGTTGCACCTCGGTCACCTGATGTTGTTGTGCACGCTGCGCCGTTTCCAGCTGGCCGGGAACTGCCCGATCGCCCTGGCGGGGGGTGGGACGGGACTGGTGGGCGACCCCAGTTTCAAAGACAGCGAGCGGCCGCTGCTCACGCAGGAGCAACTCGAGACGAACTTAGAGGGCATTCGCGCGCAGATGGCTCGACTCCTCGACTTCGCGCCCGCCGCGGGTGCCGCGCAGGCGAAGCTCATCAACAACGCGGACTGGCTCACGACGGTGAGCCTCACGGACTTTCTGCGCGACGTCGGCAAACACTTCACGGTGAACCAGATGATCGCCAAGGAGTCGGTCAAGAGTCGCCTAGACCGTGACGACGTCGGACTCTCCTTCACGGAGTTCGCCTACATGCTCCTGCAGGCCTACGACTTCTTGCGGCTCCACGTCGACGAGGGCTGTTCGTTACAACTCGGAGGTTCCGACCAGTGGGGCAACATCACCATGGGGTGCGAGCTCGTGCGCAAAGAGACCGGCGACGTCGCCTACGGGCTCACTTCACCGTTGTTACTGCGCGCCGACGGGACGAAGTTCGGCAAGTCCGAAGCCGGGGAGAACGTGTGGTTAGACGCCTCGCGCACCTCGCCCTTCAAGATGTACCAGTTCCTGCTGAACAGCGAGGACGCGAGCACGCCGCAGCTGCTGCGTTTCTTCACGTTCTTGGATCACGAGGCGATCCTCGAGCTCGACGCGGCGACGTTGAGCGTGCCCGGCGAGCGACGGGCGCAGCGCGCGCTCGCCGAAGAGGTGGTGACCCTCGTGCACGGCGAGGACGCCGCCGCCAAGGCGCGTCGAGCGAGTGAAGCGTTGTTCTCAGAGTCGATCGCCGAGCTCGACGAAGCGACGTTGCTCGAAGTGGTCGAGGACGCGCCGAGTTCGACGTGGTCGCGCGAGGACCTCGCCGCGGGCGTCGATCCCGTCGATCTGTTGGTGGCGAGTCACCTCGCGAAGTCCAAGGGCGAAGCGCGACGCTTCATCGAACAAGGCGGTGTCTACGTGAATAACGTGCGCGCCGACGCGTCGTCGCGGGTCTCGGTGAACGACGCGTTACACGGGCGCTACGTGGTGTTACGTCGTGGCGCTCGTCAACTCCACCTGCTGGTCGTGGCGTGATCCGACTGCTCGGCGCGCTACTTCTCGCCGGGGTGATACTGAGCGCGTGCGGCACGGTGAGTGCGTCCACGGCGATGTCGGGGTGGACCTCGAAGAACAGTTTCAGCGCAACCTCGAGGACCCTGCGCGTGGACGCCGCGCACTCGGTCACCGCGCTCGACGACTCGACGAGCACCGCCCTCGTGCTCCACACCGTCTGTGGGGTCTTGTACTACGACTCACTCAGTGCCAACGACGACCTCCCCACGCCCGATCAGCAGGCGACGAATCTCTTGAGCAAGGCCTACGGCAACCTCGGCGCCGGCGCGACCGAGTGTTACGACGCGTCGACGAACGCCGCGGTGCGCGCGAGGGCGCTCTCGCTCCTCGAGTTGGGCGCGGCGCAGCTCGCCGAGGCCCGCGCGCGCGTGGCCAGCGTCGTCGCCAGTTAGTCCGTCGGGGGCCGCAGGTCGATCTCCAGGCGCAAGATCCCGTCTTCTAACGTCGCGGTCGCGTCGCCGAGCATGGCGTAGTCCTGGAAGTCGACTTTGGCCGCCTCGATGAAGCGAAGGCGCTCGGGTCCCTCGACCGGGGGCAGCCCTCGCCGTTTGACGGCGTCGGCACGCTCCCGGAAGCGCAGGATCATCTCGTTGGGGTCAAAGGCTTGGCTCACAAGGCGATGCTAGAGGGTGTAATCGAGGTGTGACTTGGTAGTATGGATACTCAACTCGGTCTTTTTGGGTTGTCGTCGCCGCCAGGTATTGGCCCGCGACTAGTGAGGAGTTGACGTGAAAAAGGGCCGCCATCGCCGCTTTGTTGAAGCTCGAGAACTCAAGCGCTCCACCGGTCCTCGGGCCACCACGTGCGCCGAATGCGGGGCCGCGCCCGATGACGTGCACGCCGAGTGGTGTCTCGCCGAAGAGGATCGCTACGACGAGATCTTGGGATCACTGCCGCGCGTGACCTTCAGCGAAGAGGACCCGCTCGCCGCCGAGGGCTAGTACCAGCTAGGACTTGCGCCGTAGTACCGGATGCGCGAGTCGCGTCGCCTTGGGTTGGGTAGCGCGCGTATCTAAGTAGTCGCGCAGCCGGCCGTAGACGCTTTCGCCGACCATCGCGACGAGTTCGTCGTGCATCGAGTCGACGACTCGCGTCTTACCGACGAAGGCCGACGCGGACTCGGTGCACCACCAGTGGAACTCGGCACCGCCCGGTCCCCAGTCGCGCCGATCCCACTGGGAGATTCGCGTGATCACGTGACCGTCGTCGAGGACCTCGTCGTCGCGACGAAGGGGCAGTTGCCAACAGACCTCGGGCTTGAGGGGAATGTAGCTCTCCTTGTTGTCGATAGCCATCACGTGCAGTGCGCACCCGGGACCGCGGTGAAAGTCCGGGCGGTTCAAGAAGATGCAGGCGTCTTGGACGAGTCGGGTGACGATCTCGCCGTTCTTTTTCACGCGAGTGGTGCCGTTCTTGCCCTTGGCCCGGAACTGCCACTGGTCGTCGGTCAGTCGCGTGGCGGCCTTTTCCACGCGCCGTTGGTCCTTCGCGTCGGTGAAGTGTGCGCCGTAGCTGCAACATCCCTGGACGAGTTCGGGCGACGCCCCCGTTAAGACCCCCTGACACCCGTTGCCAAAGATGCACGTCCAGTTGCTCTCTAAGAACGTCACGTCGAACATCCAGGTGCGTTCGCGCTTGGTGTCCTCGAAACTCAGCCACTCGTGGGCGTCGCGGGGGATGGGGGTCACGTAGGAAAACTTACTTCGCGCGCCACCTCGAGGGTGCCACCTCTAGACTTCGCACATGACTTCGATAGACACGTTCGACGTACTGACCCTCACCGAGGAGGCTCGCAACGTCGTCATCGACGCTTTGAGTAACGAGACGCCGAGTGAGACGCTCGCGCTGTGGGTCGAGGTGACCGGCACGCGCGGCGCGGGTTACTCCTACGACCTCTACTTCTCCGAACTCAACTTGGCGCCCGACGACGCGGCGATCGGTCGCGACGGCGAGGTCACCATCGTCGTGCCGGCGGCGAGCGTCGATCGCCTCCGGGGCAGCCGACTCGAGTTCGCCAACGAAGGCGGCGGCGGCTTGGTGTTGGTCAACCCCAACAGCCCCACGCCCGAAGAGATCAATCCCGGTCTGCCACCGGAGATACTCGAACTCGGCGTCAGTGGACCCTTGGGTTCGGTGGCGCTGGTCGTGCTCGAAGAGCAGGTCAATCCCTCCATTGCCTCCCACGGCGGCCGCGCCGACTTGGTGGCGATGAACGAAGAGACCAAGACCGCCTACATCAAACTCTCCGGCGGATGTCAGGGCTGTTCGATGAGTCGACTCACCTTGTCCCAGGGCATCGAGACGATGCTGCGTGAGGCGATCCCCGAGTTGGCGAGCGTCCTCGACGTCACCGACCACGCCTCGGGCGAGAACCCCTTCTACTCCGCGGAGTAGGGGCGGCGGTCGCCGCAACGTAGAATTGAACGATGTTGCGCTTTCTCACGGCCGGTGAGAGTCACGGTCCCTCACTGAGCGTCATCATCGAAGGACTGCCCTCGGGGATTGACGTGCGCGAGGCGAACGTCGCCAACGAACTCGCGCGCCGCCGCTTGGGCTACGGCCGTGGACCACGTATGCGCTTCGAACAAGACGAGTTGCGCCTCATCGGTGGCGTGCGCCACGGACGCACCCTCGGCTCGCCCGTGGCGATCGAGATCCTCAACTCGGAGTGGCCCAAGTGGCAAGAAGAGATGTCGGCCGCGCCCGGTACACCGAACAAGAAACTCACCGCACCGCGTCCCGGTCACGCCGATCTGGCGGGGATGCAGAAGTACGCCTTCGACGACGCCCGCGACGTCCTCGAACGCGCCAGCGCCCGCGAAACGGCCGCCCGCGTGGTGGCCGGATTCTTCGCCAAGTCCCTGCTCGCGACCATCGGCGTCGAGATCGTCTCTCACGTGGTGCGCATCGGCACGGTCGCATCGACCGGTGGCCGGCCCGGGCCCGAGGACCTCGCCCGAGTCGATGAGAGCGAGGTGCGGTGCTTCGACGAGTCGAGCGAAGCGGCGATGATCGCCGAGATCAAGGCGGCGGCGAAAGAGGGCGACTCGCTCGGCGGCATCGTCGAAGTGATCGCCTACGGCGTCCCGGTCGGACTGGGTAGCTACGTGCACTGGGACCGCAAACTCGACGGCCTCTTGGCCGGGGCGCTGATGAGCATCCAAGCCGTCAAGGCCGTCGAAATCGGTGACGGGATGGCGCAGGCGAGCCAGCGCGGCAGCGTGGCCCACGACGCGATCGCGGTCGATGCGACCTACGACATCGGCGGCGGGTACGTGCGGCGCAGCGACCACGCCGGTGGGCTCGAGGGCGGGATGACCTCGGGGGCGCCTCTGATCGCCAAGGTGGCCATGAAACCACTGGCCACGCTCAATCGACCGGTCCTCGAGACCGTCGACGTGGCGACGGGCGCCTCGACCGTCTCCTTTAAGGAACGCACCGACGTCACGGCGGTACCGGCCATGGGCGTCATCGCCGAAGCCATGATGGCCCTGGTGCTCGCCAATGAGGCGCTGCGCAAGTTCGGCGGCGACTCGGTGGAGGAGTTCGTGCGCAACCACGACGGCTACGTCGCGAACCTGGGCTCGTCCGCCTCGGCCGCCCGCGAGGAGTAGCCCGTGGCCCGTCTGGTCCTCGTCGGACTGCCGGGCGCGGGCAAGACGACGCTCGCTCGGGCGCTCGGCGACGCGTGGGGTTGTCGCGTCCTTGACACCGACGACGAACTGGCCCGCCTCGTGGGCGTCCCCGCCGCGCAGTTCCTGCGTGAGCGCGGTGAACCGGCGTTGCGCGAACAAGAACTCGCCGCCTTGAGCGGTGCATTGGCCGAGGACGCGGTCGTGGCGACCGGAGCGGGCATCGTGACGACCGCGACGGCGCGCGCGGCGTTGGAACGTGAGAACACCTTGTGGCTCGACAGTGACGACGACACGTTGCTCCTGCGCGTCGGCGACGGCGATCGGCCACTGCTCGGTGACGATCATCGCGCGAGCCTGGCGTACCTGCGCGTCCAGCGCGAGGCGTGGTACGCGGCGGTGTCGCGCGCGCGAGTCGATACATCGGGCCCACTCGAGGACGTGGTGCAACGCGTCATTGATCGCGCGACGAGCGTGACACCGTGAAGTTGGGTGTCGAGCTCGGCGAGCGACGCTACGACGTCGTCATCGAAGCCGGCGCGCGCCGGCACCTCAAGGCGCTCATCGACGCGCGCGCCCCCGGGGCGAAGGCCGTCGCACTCGTGACCTCGGCGTCGCTCGCCGCCCAACCCTGGTTCGACCTTGACGGCGGACTCGATCAGTTCGTCGTGGTCGTACCCGAGGGCGAATCCGCCAAGACCGTCGAGGCCTTCGGGGCGTTGGTCGAGGCCCTCGCCGCACTGCGGCTCTCCCGCGACGACGTCGTCGTCGGCGTGGGCGGTGGTGCGGTCACCGACCTCGCGGGATTCGCCGCCGCCAGCTATCTCCGAGGCGTCGGGCTCATCAACGTGCCCACGACCCTCGTTGGACAGGTGGACGCGGCGATCGGTGGCAAGACCGGCGTGAACCTCGTCGCGGGCAAGAACCTGCTCGGCGCCTTCTACCAACCCCTCGGGGTGCTCTGCGACACGGACGTGTTGGCGACCTTGAGTCCACGGGAACGTCGTAGCGGGCTGGGTGAGGTCGCGAAGTGCTGGCTGCTCGAGGGACGAAGCGCAACGGAGCTCAGCACCGCGCCGTTCGAGACACTGATTGAGGTAGCCGTTGACCTCAAGGCGCGACTCGTCGCGGGTGATGAACGGGAAGGGGGTGCGAGGGCGCTGCTCAACTACGGCCACACGCTCGCGCACGCCATGGAGAAGGTCGCGCTCGCTCGTGACCCCGAGGAACTACGCCACGGCGAAGCCGTGGCGATCGGTCTCGCCTTCGCGGCTCGACTGGCCCGCGACCTCGGGCGCGTCGGTGACGAGGTCGTGGACGAGCACGACGAGGTGCTCGACGCGCTGGGACTCGTGCGGCGCCTTCCGGACTCCTACGACGACGATGAGCTCATCGAGGCGATGCGTCACGACAAGAAGGCGCGTCACGACCTACGCTTCGTCCTAGCCGGAGCGGAGGGCTTCTCGCTCGTCGACGACGTGGATGAGACGGTCGTGCGCAGCGCACTCGCGCGGTTCAAGGGAGGACAGTGAGCGAAGCGATACTGCTGCTGAGTGGTCCGAACCTCGACCAACTTGGCTCGCGAAGCCCCGAGATCTACGGCACGATGACCCTCGATGAACACGTGCGGCGCTTTCGCGAACGGGCAGAAAAGTCCGGGTACTCCGTGGAGGACCGTCAGTCCAACTTCGAAGGGGACCTCATCGAGGCCGTGCGCGACGCGCGTGGCACCTTTGCCGCGATCGTGCTCAACGCCGGCGCGCTCACGCACACCTCGTGGGCGCTGGCCGACGCGTTGGCGAACTTTGAGGGCATCAAGATCGAAGTGCACATCTCCAATCCGGCCGCCCGCGAGCCCTTTCGTCACGTCTCCACCCTCGCGGGCGTCGTGGATGGTTCAATCGCCGGGTTTGGCGCCGAGAGCTACGACGTGGCCTTCGACGCGGTGGTGGCGCTGCACGAGCGCGCTTAGGGGCGTCGCGGGCGTTGCCTAGACTGGGCTGCGCACGAATCGCGAAAGGCACCCGGGCCCATGGCCGCCATCTCCACCTCAGACCTACGTAACGGCATCACCCTCAAGATCGACGAAGGACTCTTCACGGTGATGGAGTTCCAACACGTCAAACCCGGCAAGGGCGGTGCCTTCGTGCGCACCAAGTTGCGAAACGCTCGTACCGGGGCGGTGATTGAGCGCACCTATCGCTCCGACGAACGACTCGAACAGGCCATCATCGACAAGCGCGACACGCAGTACCTCTACCGCGACGGCGACGACTACATCTTCATGGACCAGTCCAACTTCGACCAGGTACCCGTCTGCTCGAAGAGCCTGGGTGAGGCCACGAACTTCTTAAAGGAGACGGGCAAGGCCATGTTGATCTCCTACGACGACGAGATCATCGGGGTCGAACTCCCCGCGTCGGTCGAACTGGTGATCGCCGACACCGAACCGGGGGTCCAGGGCGACCGCGTCTCGGGCGCGCGCAAACCCGCCACCCTTGAGACGGGCTACGTGGTCCAGGTGCCACTGTTCGTTGGTCCGGGCGAGGCCATCAAGGTCGACACCCGCACCGGTGAGTACATGACCCGAGCGTAGGGTGAGCGAACTCGGTCGCCGCCGCCACCACGCTCGCGAGCGCGCCCTCGAGCTGTTCTACGAATCCGCCATCAAGGAGCGACCGGTCGCGGCGATCCTTAACGAACTCAACACCCGACCGGACGAGTACACCGTCGCCCTCTTACTCTCGACGGCCGCGCACCAAGAAGAAGCCAACGAGCTCATCGGTGAGCTCTCCGTCGATTGGCCCCTAGAGCGCATCGCGCTCGTCGATCGACTGATCATGACCCTGGCCGTGGGCGAGCTGTCCTTGGACGACGCGCCGCCGCTCGCCGTCGTGCTCGATGAGGCCGTCGAACTCGCGAAGACCTACTCGACCGACGGTTCGCCCTCTTTCGTCAATGGCGTGCTCTCCGCGGTGGCGCCGATCGTTCTTGAGCGAAAGGGGGACGATCCCGATGCCGGGAATGGGTCATAACAACCTCTCCAACACCAACCCCATCGTCGTGGCACTGTTCCACCACAGCTTGTTCGTCTCGGGCGCGTACTGGATCATCGGTATCGCGACGATCCTCCTCTTCGGGGTCATCTTGCTCGGGAGGATCAGCAACTTCAATCTCTCGCCCGCGGGGCTCAGCGAGCCGCGAGCGCGCACCTACTTGCGCCTCGCCTTCGGCGCGATCTGGCTCTTTGACGGAATCTTGCAGTTCCAGCCCCAGATGCCCCTCGGGCTCGCGAACGATGTCGTTCAGCCCACCATCGCCGGAGCGCCGTCGTGGCTGCACTCGCTCATGTACTCCTCGATTCACCTCTGGAACGCCCACCCCATTGCGCTGGCGACCGGTACGGCGTGGATCCAAATCGGCATCGGCCTGACGCTGATTGCCTCCAACGCCGGGCTCGGACGGCTCGCCGCGGTCGTAGCGGCGGGGTGGGCCGCGCTGATCTGGCTCATCGGCAACGGCGCCGGGGGCGCGTTCGCTACGGGCAACTCGATTCTCTTTGGCTGGCCCGGCGCGACCCTCTTCTACTTCATTGCGGCCGTGTGGATTGCGCTGTCCCCGAGGGTCTTCTCCCGCTGGTTCTCCGTCGTGACGCTCCGCGTGGTCGCGGCGCTCCTCGCGATCGCGGTGGTGTTGCAGTGTCTGCCGCGCAGCGAGTTCTGGCACGGCGGGAACACCAACGCGTTGGTGGCGATGACGCGGACCATGACCCAGACCGCGCAGCCCCACGGCCTGGCGTGGTTCGTGCGACACGTCGGCGACGTCGCGGGCACCCTCGGGGGTGGATTCAACGTGATCGTCATCCTCTGGCTCGCGACGTGTGCGGGGGGTCTCTACTACGCGAGTTCTCACGAGGTCAACTGGCCCCTTGTGACCCTCGCCGTCGGGTGCGTCGTGTTCTGGGTGGTCGGGGAGGACGTGGCGATCTTCGGTGGGGTGGGCACTGATATCAACTCACTCATTCCCCTCGCGGTGCTCTCGTGGTGCGCGAGGCCCGCGTGGCGTGGCGCACCACCAATCGTGCGACGCCTCCCCGAAGAGCTCCGCTCGAGCACCGGCGCGGTCGTCGCGGCCTTCGCCTCGTCGATGGTGTTGTTCTCCGTCGTCTCGATGGGCGTCGCCAGCGTCTCGGCCGCCGAGCCGGCCCTCTTCCTCGCCCAGAACGGCTCGGTGACCGGCGTCAACGCACCCGCAGCCACGTTCACGCTCACCGACCAGCACGACCACCCCTACACGCTCGGCGAGCACGCCGGGCGCTACACGCTCTTGACGTTCCTCGATCCCGTGTGCTGGACGGACTGCCCCCTACTCGCCGCACAATTGAAGGACGTCCGCACGGCACTCGGGGCGAACGCCAAGATCGACGTCGTGGCCGTCGCGGCCAACCCCGACCATCAGACCTTGGCCAACGTCCATCACTTCATCGCGATTCACGACATGGCGACGGTGCCGAACTTCTACTTTCTTACCGGCAAGCCGGCCGCGACGGCGGTCGTCTGGCGCGACTACGGCATCAGCGTGTCCAACGAACCCGGCGTCGCCATGAGCGTCCACTCTGACTTCATGTTCATTATCAGTCCGTCGGGGCACATTCGCTGGATTGTCCCGGACGATCCGCTCTCGGGGGTCGCGGGACAGGAGTCGACCGAGAGCGAGTTACTCTCGCTGCTCGCCCAGTCGGGGCTTCACTAGCGTTCCCTCGCCCGTGGCTGGCGGGCGCTTCAGCGTTGGCGCGAGTTCGGCATCGCCGAAAACTCCGTGGGCTTCTCGTGGACCCGCCGGAGGTACTCGTTATAGTCATCCAGGGCCGCCTGCGCGGCGACGTCGCCGGCCCCAGGGTGCGTCGAGGCGAGCTCACCGGCCCCGGTTTCGACCCTCTGCTCGTCGGCCACGAAGCGCCGCCACATGTAGAAGGCGTAGCCCCCAAACAAGGGCCACTCGAACACGTACGCCCACGAGAGGGCGTTGCCCGACAGGGCCCGAGAGAGTTCGAACGCGAAGCCCGCGAGGCAGAGAATCTCGGCGAGGACGAGCCCCAGATGAATCCGGAGAATCTTCTTATCTAATTCGTCCACAAGTCTGCACATTAGTTAAGAATCCGGATATCCTGAATTCGGAGTTCAGTGGGAGACCCCTAGTCGCGAGGAGTTACGTATGTCGAAGGGCGGGAGACTCGCAGTCGTTCTTGTGGCCTTCCTGGTCGTGGCGGGACTGGTCGTCTTTGGCGTTGCGCAACTCCTGGTACCCGGTGTACCTGGTGGTGTCGTGAACTTCACCGACACCCAGGCCGCGGGCCAGCCAGTGCACCTCACGGTACAAACGGTCGGGTCGATTGGCTTTGGCAATCACCCCACGTGGGTGTCGTACCTCGTGAAGAATCCCCACACCGGAAAGTGGGATCACGACACGTCCTGGGAACTTCCCGCGAACACCGTGATCGACATGACGGTCTATCAGTACGACAGTGGCAGTCCGCTGCGTAACCAGGAGTGGGGCCAGGTCCAAGGCACCATTGGTCGCGACGCCACCTTGAACGGGAAGAGTTTTAAGGTCTACGACTCCTACACCGGCAACGGCGTCGGTCACACGTTCGCAATTCCGGCGCTCAACCTGAGTGTGCCCATGGTCGGCGTGGCGGGAAACCCGTGCGCGGTGGCGCCGTGTCACTTCAACTCGCCGCACAACATCGAGACGTTCAGCTTCAAGACACCCGGGCCGGGTAGTTACAACTGGCAGTGCTTCGTGCCCTGCGCCCTCGGTTATCTCTTCGGAAATGGGGGCGCAATGTCGACCCAGAACTACATGGGTGGCGAGTTGGAAGTGGTGGCGAGCTAATGGCGCCCGAGACTACTCAAGGCGAGACGAACCACTTCCGCCGCATTGTTTACATCTGGATCGCGTTATCGGTCGTCGCCGATCTGTTGTTCTGGTTCCTTGTCGGGCCGCACGTGCCACCGGGGCGAATGACCTCGAGTGCACAGGGCGACCAACTTGACTTCAACATTCTCTTCGTCATCGGCTTGCCGGTGCTCATTGGCGTCTGGGAGTGGCTCGCCTACGCGGCGTTTAACTGGAACGCCAAAAAGAAAGACGCGCCGGAGTCAGTCGGCGGACCGAAGGCCTGGGGCAACAAGAGGACCGAAGTCTCGTGGATCATCGTCACGTCCGTTGTCGTGGTGTGCCTGGCTTGTTTCGGCATCGTCGAGCTCGTCGTGCTCCAGGGCGCCGGTGGTGGCGAGGGGCCGAACCCGATTTGGTACCCCCATGGTGCAATTCAGGCCGAAACGGCCGCTCTCGCCGGGACGGGCACGTGGTCACCAAATAGCAACGACGTCCTGCCGGTTCAGGTGATTGCCCAGCAGTGGAAGTTCACCTACCGCTACCCGACCTTCGGGGGGTTCGAGTCACCCGAACTCATCTTGCCCGACGACACCTCCATCGCCTTTAACGTCACCTCCCTCGACGTGATCCACAGTTTCTGGGCCTATCAACTCGAAGTGAAGGCGGACGCCAATCCTCTGGAGAACAACGTCGCTTTCACGAGGACCCAACAGCTGGGCAACTTCGTGGTCCGTTGTAGTGAACTCTGTGGACTCTGGCACGGGGCGATGTTCAACTACGGCACGGTCGTATCCCAGGCCGCCTTCGAGAAGTGGGCGACCGCCACCGAGGCGGCGAACGCCGCGAACACGAAGGATCTTCCGCCCTTCGCGTGGACCTACGTGCCCGACGCCAACGGGGCGGCCGGCGGGTACTACCCGGACGGGAACGTGACTCCCTACAGCCCGGTGGAAATCTACGGCGCAAAGCAGCCATCGTGAAGTCCCTGACTCGCAGTCTCAGTGGAGCGTCAGTGTTAGTGGAAACGGAGAGTGCGCGATGACCATCAGCGCAGAACGACCCACGGAAGTGAACGACATGGGAGACGGACCACCCGATTTCATCGCCCAACCCAAACTGCGTCGACACGGTCTCCTGGGTCAGCACCTCGGCACCGCCATCATTGGGGGATTCCTGGGGTACATCCTCGGACACTGGCTGGGCAACTACATCGCGAGCGGGTATCCCTACATCGCCAACAGCGGTCAGAACTCCATCGCGGTCCTCCTGGCGCTGGCGTTGATGGTGCTCGGCTGGCTCATTGGCATCGGTGCGCTCAACTACCCCTTCGCCAAGATGCTGGGTCGCGAAGCGAAGGGGGAGGTCGAGTACCAGGGGTGGACCCGATACTTCCGCTACAACCTCGACCACAAGGTCGTCGGCATCCAGTACGTCGTCGGCGTACTCGTGTTCTTCTTTACCGGCGGTCTCCTCGCGATGGCCATTCGTACCGAGCTGCTCAACCCCACGGTGCACGTCTTCAGTGCCGACACCTACATCAAGATCGTGAGTGAGCACGGGACGATCATGATGATGATGGCGTCG